>WLWD01006223.1_pt1 | contig 349279 bp, 280 predicted proteins | sample 6712731 | NCBI WGS metagenome assembly WLWD01 (sample SAMN12718690, study PRJNA576275) | sponge metagenome | isolation source: marine sponge | host: Mycale hentscheli | place: New Zealand: South Island, Marlborough, Capsize Point | collected 2014-11-01 | reverse complement strand
GTGCAGCTTGGTAAGGATTGTACAATAAACTTGACCATAAATTAGTCATATCCCCCCCCCCCCCATGATAGCAGTAGTTATAGTCTTAGTGTTTGCTGTTAGCTCTTGCAACATTTCATTAGTAATTAATGAAACATTGCTATATGATGCAGCAAGACATAAGGACGCAAATGCATGTAAATTAAAGCTCCACGTACTTGCATTGTAGGCTTGACATGAACGTGTTACCACACACAAATTTGACATCAGCTAGGCTTGCATCTGCTTTGGAACCACTGAAACATCTTATCTTTCCGAAGCTTAAAACATTTAAGACTTCAAACCCATTCTTTACATAAAAAGGAAATTTTTATTTACTGTTTTTTAGGGTTGTTTATAGCTTCAATGAATTACCCATATTTTTTCCTCTTACAATTTGTGGGGAACTGGATTCAACAAACAGTAACTAATAATTTGTGCTCTTGTGTGCTCTTTGAATACCAGAACATAGTTTATATCTGGTGTCTAGCTAGGATCCAGCCTGACTTTCAGGTGAGACTGCTTGGTTTTAATAGTACATCACCACTGTAAGACCAGCAACATTTGTGGCTAGTTTGGAGCCAGGCTGTTTTAAAACGGGCTTGTATTTTGAAAATGGTCTGTAACATATATATATATATATATATATATACGTCCCATTGCTCCAATTTGTCTAGTGTCTCCAATAATTTTGATCTGTTGTATGTTTGTTTGTTTGTTTTTCAGGATGAAGGAATAACTGTGTCTGCATCAGACATTTATGACACATTCCAAGATGTGGTCCAACAAGGTAATTTTCAAAATGACTGTCATAAAAGGCACCCTTTATAGTGAAACCAGTTGTGTGAGCAGGCACTTCATTATTAGTGCTAGCACACAGAAACCACTTGAGAAGAAAACCTACTAACTTGTATATTTGTATCACTTTCTTCCTCACCCCTACCAAATGTAGGACCTTTACAAAGTGCTATTAAACTTCAAAGCCCTTTGTGAACTACTTGCACATTATATTATTCATTCCTGTTTTCTATGCAGCTTCACTTTGCGTTCATGTATATGCCATATTCTCTCTTTCTTTAATCAACATTTTTTGGTTCATACTGCTGAGACAGGTAGAGTGTTTAATAAAAACTTACTGTTTTTACTACTTTTATTATGAGTCCTTTAAAGAGTTTAATGTACTTAATCATGTGGTAGCAATAATGTATCAGTAGGTATGCTTATATTTTATTTCATGGATCCCGAGATGTTTGTAATACACAAAAATGTGCTTAGTGTTCCTTCCCTCTAAATATACAGTTAAGAGTGAGGATGAGGAAGAAGATGACGATGACTTTTTAGAAGAGTTTGGTGCTGCAAAACCTAAACCCTATATCCGATCTGGGAAAAGCCTATCTGATGGAACCAGTGTGTACACGGCATCCACTGTTAGCTCAATGAGTAACTCTGTAATGCAGTCGTCAACAGGTATAATATTCAGAAATTCCCACTAATGCTCGGTCTGTACTTCTTCACTCTTTTTCCAGATACCATTGGAAGTACAAGTCTTTTGAATGCTGGACAGTGCACTGATGTGACTCAAAATGCAACTGTGGCAGAAATTGACCCCACCAAACCTAACAATCATTCCCTTTTATCAGTATGTTTACCACACTGTATTCTAGTTAAATAATAGTCAGTAGAGTTACAGTTTTTTTCAACTTACATCAGAATAAGCTACTTTACAACTAAAGTGTGCATGCCATTATGGTATTTCTTTGAGCATTAAACAGTGGTTCAATGGATTATGTGATTTTATCCATTGATGGATAGTGTTTGTAATGTGAAGAGGGTTCATGCTAATATCATACTTTCAACCGGCAAGAGCAATGTCTTCTGGACCTTTTGACAAACTTCACTCAATTTTCATTTGTTTTCCAGCATCCTAATCTTTTGGATTCATTTAGAGTTGTGGAACGAGCAGTTTTACAGAACATCTATCATGTCAAGCAGTCTCTTTACAGAGATATTATTCCAATTAGAGGTATGACAAACAATATATTTTTTCTCAAAATATTGGCGGTGAATTTTATGTGAACAATTATCAATTCAAACTCGTCACTGTTATGTCCAAGTCATGGACTAACTGGTGTAGTTTATGCCTTATATCAAGACTTTGCAATGAGATCTGTATCACTTTCATCCTTCAAAATATTTAATATGATAAATGTATCACTAAACTATAGTCTGATAATTCCTATGGTTATTTCTTGTGTGTTATATTGTTATTTTTCTAGTGTAATGACTTACTAGCCAGTCAAGACTTTCAAAGTCTTGTAGTTGCCATTATGGTTATATCAAAGTAGCTCTAATGTTAATACTAGATCCAGATCAGCCTCCACCAAGTAGTACTGAGAGAATTAATATAAGTGCTCCACATTTAGAGAAATTATGGACCTTTGGCACTTCACTTACAAATAAATACAAGGTGACCTCGTTGGCTTGGAACAAATCAAATAAGGTAATATAATTATGTCATTGGTTGGTTGGTGTTAGATGATTCATTAGATACTTGTGAATCTCAGGACATTCTTGCTGTTGGATACGGTACCTTCAATTCACGGAAATTCAGTGATGGGCTAATCTGCTGCTGGTCAATTAAAAATCCTGAGGTAATTATAGAGTTATCCTTTAATCCTGAGGTAATTATAGAGTTATCCTTTAATGGTTACAATAATAGAATCAATTGATTTCAAATGACATGCAATACCATTGTGTGAGAGAGAGGGAGGAATGGGCAAATTAATGATCATCTCAAATTTTTTATCTTTTTATCTCTACAAGGTTATCTTGTCCTGTGGGGTAGTATTATGGGATGACTTTTAGATTCCATCAACTTTATGAATATACATTATTATGTTATTTAGTATCCTGAAAGAATGTTTTCTGCTCTTGCTGGAGTTTCTTCTCTAGACTTTTCAAGTACATATCCAAGCTTGCTAGCGGTAAATTATTTATTTAATTCAATTGTTATGTACTACATAATAACAACTATTTCAGTGTCTTCACTCTGGCACATTTTGCTTTAGGTTGGACTTATGAATGGTACAATCTTGCTGTATGATATTCGAACAGCAGATCGCAACCCCATTCTAGACAGTGGGTAAGGAGACTCATTATTAGAAAGCATAATGTGTTTTATACTGGTAAGGTGTTTCATAGAGAGTCTACTTACAAACACTTAGCTCCAGTGTGGAAAGTACACTGGGTAGTTAAAGAAGTTTCCCTGACAGAAGGATGCTATTCAGAATGCCTCATCACCATAGGCATGGATGGCAATATCCTGCAGTGGTCCATCCAGAAAGGCTTTGAGAGCTTCCAAATTATGCAATTAAAAAGAATGGGTGCTAAGAATAAACAAGAAAAAAAGGCAAAAAGTAAAGGTAGGCAGCAACATGGATCTAAGAAAGCTAAGCAGCTTGCTAGACGCAGTGGGAATAGGCAGAATAAGGAAAGTGAGGAGAAACCTCTACGTATGCATATCAGGCAAGGCTACATCACACAGCATAGTCCTGGAATGGGAATAGCCTTTTCATCAAAAGATCCTAACATGTGAGTACCTTCATAATTATTATTGAACCAGTTCACAGAATAAGTAAAAGAAATTAGTCAAATAACTTTCTTGTTTGTCTAATATTTGAATATTTGTAATTTGCTATAGCTACTTGGCTTGCACTGAAGAAGGATATGTCCACAAGTGTTCGTGTTCTTATAGTGAGCAATACTTGGAGACTTATCAAGGACATAATGTGAGTTTGGTTCATCTTTAAGTCAATAATCTACAACTAAAATATTAACAAGCATGAGAATTAAGAAGGCTTGAGCCAAAATATTTACAAGTTCACTTTTTTACATGTATATTATTTTCCCATATTGAATGCTCAAGCATGCCCATGCATAGTTCTGGACAATTAATTTTTTAAAGGTATGGCAGAGTTGTCTCTGGACAACGAGGCTTGTTGCAGTTTATAGACTGTGGAAAAATTATCTGATGTATTATTAAACTCGTCATACAATATGGCTTAAATATGCTTGTGAAACATCTCCCCATATTGTATGCTGACTCGAATTCAAGTGTTCTGTGGTTGCTACCACAAGTAAGTAACAATAAACTGCCATTAATGAAGTCCAACCAGTCAATCCGGAATAGAATGTTATTGTTTCCCTGTTATAGGGACCAGTGTATACTGTTACGTGGTCGCCATATATGGAGGACTACTTCTTGACATGCAGTGCAGATTGGTCAGTAAAATTATGGAATCAATCTAAAAATACACCTATTCAAAGCTTCTCATCTGCTTCAGTAAGTCATATAATATATAACATATTATGTTAAGTTATTTATAAGAATCATATAATGTGTGGTTTTTCTATAGAATATTATGTTATTATTACAGTTATTTTATCATATAAAGTTGGACTCATTTTTACTATAAATCTGTAAAATCCTATGTGATCAGGTATTGTAGACATATATTATATTTAGAGAGAATCACCGACCAAAAAACACGAAAAGTTAAAACACCAAACGTTTCAGCTACGGACTGTAGCCTTAATCAGTGGTAATGATTAGGCTACAGTCCGTAGCTGAAACGTTTGGTGTTTTAACTTTTTGTGTTTTTTGGTCAGTGATTCTCTCTAAATATAATATATGTCATTTTTAATATGTCTTCTGTATTAGAAAGATATTAATATTTATTATTATCAAACATTTTTGGACACCGAAAAGGTGTTCTGATGGCACATAATTGGTGGTCTGTTGAGTACGAGACTGCAGCAAGCAGTACTACTCAACAGTAGAAAGGAAAAATGTGAAGGTCTTGGAAGTTGTGGGAGCACTGGTGGCTAAAACCAGGGTTCCTGGGTTCGATTCCCCGGCGACAACTAATTTTTTTTTTCCACTTTTTTCCTTTGCTTTTCCCCAGACCCCTGTAAGTGAGAAAGTTTCAATCCAGTTTTTATGAAGGGTCAGAACTTGATAATTGATAATTTACATAGTATATTGAAATAATAAACCAAAACCTTTCGATCTCGGAGGATTATCATCAGTTGGAAACAATGAAAGTATCCGTTTTTTTCATTGTTTCAGACTGATGAAGATCCTCTGAGTTTGGAACATCTTGGTTTATTTTTTCAATATATGAAAATGTTCGCTAATATAATAATAGCTCTTTCTATTATTACTATTGTTATTGTTGTTGTTGCTTTTGTTAATTAGCTATGTATCAATACTTGCCTTCAGTTAGCGATAACAATTTCATTCTATTTGCTGTTTCTAATGAATGCTACTTGTTTGCCAGAAAGCAATAAATGATGTGTGCTGGTCTCCATTCAGCTCCACAGTGTTTGGATGTGTTTGCACAGGAAGAATTGAAATCTGGGATCTTTACCACTCTCAGTAAGTTTATTTTTAATTTGTTATTATTACTTTGTTGTAGCAATTTTACAATTTTGCTTGTCCTTTTTTAATTTTGTTGGTGTTTTTTTTTATATATATAGCCTTGATCCTATCATAGTGCACAAACCATTGGGTGTGGCTAATCAAACATGCATAACATTTGCATCTGGCACTAAGGTAGGCAGTAATGGCTACTCAATGAGATTTAATTAATTGGCAAGTCCATAATCTTGATTTTACTGTCATTATAACCATTTGTTCCCTCTTTGTGTCCCCTTTATGAGGGAAGCGTGAAAAACAACAACTGGTGTACTCTAACGTAGTGCTATTCAGTAGCTCATTCATAATTTGTTTGTTTAGGTAGCTGTTGTGGGAGATTCTGATGGAGACGTTACTGTCTATTACTTAAAGAATGTTCATGGAATGGAAATTGATCAGGTTCTGTCAAGAAGATTTATTTTGTAGCCACTGCTTATAAGCTAATTTGTTGAATTTTATTTAGATAAATTAGGTACACAGATTGTCTTCGTAATGCCCAGCAACTTTTGAGGTTGTGTTATAGCTACTTTAGAACAGGTGTGGACTATACTGAGTCACAATAATTGTGATACCTTTTACATTTACATTTAAGATTAACACCTTTTACTTTTATTGTTTGTATAGCTACATTCTTATAGGGATGTCACTATAGATTGGTCATAGGGGAATACAGTTGATTAAAAAAGACTTTTGAAAATTTTTCTCACTAGCTATATTAACACAGAACCATTTTTATTTTTGTTAAACTTCTGACATTAAGGAATTTCAATTGGAAAAAATATTCTTTGTGCACAATTAGTTATATACAAGCTACAACCAGCCACTACTAGCAAATCAGTCAATCTTGCTATCTTCTCTCATGCCAGCAGCTACAATCTATAATGATTAAAGCTCTTCATCATTTATTTGAAAATAATTGTTGATGGACTGATATTATTTGTATGCCTGTTAGAGATAGATTTGATGTGATATTACTTAGTGTGAAGTTATGAACTTCATTTTTTATTTGATACAGAAAGACAAATTCAAGAGAGCAGTTGGCAGTATGTCGAAGAGAGAGATTAAAAAGTAACAATCTTTATCAGCAGACATTTAAACTGCTGAGTGGACTCTGTGACTGCAGTTAAGTAGTTTATTAATTTATTAGTTTATTTTTGTAGCTCTACATTGTAATAAATTTGTACATAACATTATGAGGTGGAGGTTAGGCCAGAAGATAGTGCAAATCCCACACTGACCCAACCAAGTAGTGCAACCATGGCTCTAAGCATAAAAATGCATAACAACCATATTCACTTCGTAAGAGTCAGTTGAAATGTATTCACTGCAAATTGAGCAATCTAGTTGAACGGTTTGAACGAACCTTTGTACAAATTTTATATTACAAATTGAAGTAGTTCTTATGTTCTCCTAGCCATTTATGTAAATCAACCATACTCTCTGAATTTCTAGGAACGAACAGGCTTTCATAAAAAGTATAATCAGGAATGCATGTAGCATTGCAAAAGACTGAACACTATTGTATCAACTTTAGTGATTACTGACACCTAAAAAGCTAATAGAGGTTGAGAAAAGTTAGTACATACTTACAAACTCTTTAATAAGTCCACACTGACTATAATACTACAAGACATAGTTTAACAGAAATAATACATTGAAAATCAAAGTTCAAGTTTGGTTGAATATTTAGAACAAACATTTCTACCTAGTGTAAGAGACAAGTAACGATCACGAATCACATAGGCTGCCTGCTTAGGTTGTCTTTGGTGAGTCAAAACTCCTTTTCGGTTGCCATGTGCTCTACCGGAACCTAAGCATATCCACACAAAAACATGGTTTACTGGTGTGATGTTTTTGCTTAGCGTAGGCTCGAATTGCTGTTGCAACTAACAACCCTTACCACATGGGCATTTCATAAAACATCAAACATAAATATGATATTATTGTCCACATGAGCATAAATATTAATGAGCATGTTCAGTATTTGTATGAGTCTGGGGGTAGGAGAAGTGGGCAAGGGGAGGGGGGAAATTGCCTCCTCTACTTATGACAATGGACAAATTTTATTGGCAAGCAAGCGAAGCGAGCAAGACACTATTCAATGGTGTCAAATTGAGAATCGAGGATATTTGTTTATATATTATGTGTGGACATATATGTGTCATTTTTCATTGACCCTGTTTTTTTTTGTGCGGTGATTGACCCCATCCCAAACTTCACTTAATGGAATCCTCTGGTTTATCGATCATTACCCGTATCATCCTAGAAATTTAACTGTTTTGAATTCTTTTGCGGGTGCAGTTATAATTTAAAAATTTACCAGAATTTCATTTCTATTCGAGTTAGCGGCAGTGGTAAGTTAATGCACTATTTGTTGTAGTTATAAGCCCTACACAACAGTATTTACTTGAAAATTAATTGGCCATTAGACTAACACGAAAGTAAGTCTTGTGTAGGTATGTCCAGTTGTGTGAAAGTATTGTGCGTTAGAACTATTACTTAACTAAAGAATATAACAAAGAAATGTGTGAATAGTGTGACTTGTTTTGTTTTTGTTGCTGTTTTCATTCACACAGTTGCAGCAAGTGGTTACTATGGCATTGAAACCCCTTTACTGTATACATGTAATTTAAAAACGACTTTATTTTTAGTAGCTTGAGTGTTAGAAGTTAAAATCAATCATTTAACAATAGTGTAGTTTTAGGCTCACTCACCATTTGTGCTCAAGCACATCACTAGTAGTATAGTATGAATGTAGCCACTGGCTAAGAAAATGAAAAAAACAATTGTTTACTTTAATTTTAATATGGTTAGAAAAAGTTCATCAGAATAAAGTAATATCCACAAGTAAAAGGATGGAGAAAACGGGTTACATGCAGGTATCATTTCTCCAAAAAGAAAAATTATTTAAAAAAATTAAGTTTGTGCTTTCTAAGGTGTTATTTTCAATATTGACTTTTAATAGTCTATGCATGTGCCATACTTGTATGGCGTACAAAATTCTTTGGGGACTCGATAGATGTCCACATGTAATGAAAAAAAGTGTAAAAACTAAGGAGCTATTTGCAACAGCAGCTAAATATTAATGCAGAGCTGCAAGAATAAGTAATACTTGATATAATTGTGTCAATACCACATGCTATAACTTAGAGTGTCCTTACTTTGTGAAGTACTGAAATCCGCAAATGTCCACAATAGTTCTCCAATCAGAAAGGTCTTCCTATACTTATCAAATACTTCAAAATGCTTACTTAAAAGAGCACTCTATTATCAATTAGAGAGAAACACATTTGTATAATAACCTATGTGTATTATAATTGTCTCAAACCTGGTAATTCTCTGTGTACATGGTTGGAGGATCCTAAGATGAAAATATACATGTATGTATATAGAATGCTAGATCATTATAAGTGCCTTTTTTACTTCATGAGTTCCAGAAATGGCTCCAGCCCCATATTCAGACATTAAGATGGGCTTATTATGGACAGAGTACCAAGCCTCCAAGTCAGCAGGAAGATCAATGGGTACCACAGCCAAGTTTCCTGGTGAAATGTACCAGCCATAGTACCTGTTGATACTCACGACATCCATGAATTGAGCCTGGTATGCATGTGTGTGCAATATAACCCAATTACATAGCTACATCACAAACTATAATAACATTAGTGTTAGTCAATGACTACTGCCTTGAAATAGCCTATGTTGTTGCTTATTCATTAAAGAGTAGTAAAGTTTATTTAAGATGTGTTAAGGGAATAGTAGCCATCTTACCACTTTGTCATCCATGTAGGATTTGTCCAGTGTAACAGTAATTGGTCTAGTGTCTAGAATTTTGGCCCTTTCAGAAAGATCCCTAAACCAATACAAATGAGTTAATGTTGCAATTGACTTTAACTTTAATGCTTTACTACATTGTCAAAAAGAGACAGAAAAACTACAACAAAAGAATAGCTGTGCAATTATGGCAAGTATTGTGTTCACTTACAATTTAAGTTATCACAGAGTTACTACTGTAAATCCTCAAGCACATGCATGTGGAGAGTTAACAAAGCATTGGTATAATTAACTTACTTAAAATAACTCTCGGCTTCCGGAAGAGTACTGTCCGGTTCATTTGCTAGAGACCACATTACAACTGAAGGCCTGTTTTTGTCTCGAGTAACAAGTTCGGTAAGTTCCTGCACATGCTGAGCCAATGTTTCAGGACTGAAATTATCTGGCCTGTTTAAAATCACAAAGACAGGCACATGTACATTAACACAATATACAAACACACATCTAGATTTCAACACAGACAAAGTACAAACAAAGAATAGTAGTTTAATAATTATTGTACACATGCATTGTAAAAGGTAAATGACACATTAAGCTTTTCCCTTTGTACCCAGAGTAGTAGGACAAAAATATTACAAAAGAAACTGGCAAAAGTCGCTTTTTGTTTTGTTTATAGTGCTTAGTGTGTGATCAAAAAATGCATCCCACAATCTATTTTCATATTAAGGGTGCCCGCACACCGCCTACGCAATTTTTTGTTGATGGTTGCTATGCACGATTACTACTATTGTATACTTACAGGGGCTTCTCCACTACAACACAAGGACAAAGTACCTGCCGAAGGAGCCGCTCACTAATTTTAGAGCGAATCTGGAGGAAATATCGGGGCCTGGTTATAAAACTTTGGGGCACTTTTTTGGAGCGGTGCGGTAAGTTGGAGCTCCGCAATTCGGTGCACTACTAGCCAAGCCGATACTCTACTGCAAGGAGCCATCCCGCAGTTCTTATCAAAGAATTCTTCTGATTGGTCCCCTAGCCCTAGTCCTAGCCCTCGCGCGGCGCTATAATTGGTCACGCGCGGCGCTATAATTGGTCACATGATTTGATTAACCAATGAAATGAGTTTTTTGATAAGAACTGCGGGACTGTAGACTGCAAGACAGCGAGTTCTTATCCATTTCAATATTACTTTATGATATATTCGCAATTTTTTCTATTTATAAGATATTGAAAAATTCTCGCTGTAGTGCAGTTCATTTTTTTTTGGTTTACCCGTGTATAAAATTTTGTGTCGTTCTCATTATTAGATTCCAAGAAAAACTGACCCAAAATTTGGAACTTTAATTCCACTCGCAATTCTTAAGAAATAGCCCCACCCCCATATCTCATACTGCAAGTACGCGAGCAATTTTTTTAAAAATTAGTTTGTATTGTTTCTAAAAAGAGCCCGCCTATATCAAGAGTAAACAAACATCAATACAACAATAATAAGAGAGAGTCTGAAGAGAGAGCAGTTTATTGGAGATAGCCAAAGGTGAAGGTATTACATTTGCGCAGCTTGGGAAGTCTTCGCTCCGCAGAAATCGAGCCTGGTGGATCCATCCACTTGAGTTCAGGTGCGCATAGTCCGGAGAACGGCTACTGGTGGAGAGGCAGCCTGATGCAACTTGCTGCGCGAGCTCAGATGACGTATGGAGAGTTGCTGTAAACGAATATGAGACAACAAGAAGCTAAACTAAAACACCACAACTTCGCAAAGTATACTTCTGCTATTACTGCGCGATTGTTTCTGCTCGCGTATTATCGAATGGTGGGGTATTGGCGGGGAATAAATTAATGTACGGATCTACAGGCGGTGCGCGTTGCTATGTGCGGGCACCCTTAAAGCTACCTAACAATAAAGTCAACTATGAACTTGACTCACATGTCTTGTTAAGTGCTATAGATTTGTTGTTGGACATATTTAAAGACTCTGATACTGAAACTTAGTTCATTTGGTCATGTTAAATTCAAATCTACACAGTACAATGCACTCACACAAGAGAAGGATTTTGCATCTTACTTGGTCAGTCCAACTGCAGGTGTCTCATCTATTACTACAATGCCATATTTGTCACAGATATCCATCAGTTCCTCAGAGTTTGGGTAAACTGCAGTCCTAAATGAGTTGGCTCCCAACCACATCAGAAGGTTTATATCTTTCATGTTAAGAACATTATCAAATCCTCTACCTCGTACCTAAAATAATGACAACAAAGAAAATATATATTTCTAATAATACATATGGTCCATTGAGGCTGTACTAACTGACATCTGAATCCTCATGTCTCCCTAAGCCATGGAAGTAGAAAGGTTTGTTGTTGATAAGAAACTTGTTGTCTGAAGTCACAGATACTGTCCTGATACCAAAAGGTTGCTGGTATATATCAGTTATTCCAGATGATGACTTTAAAGTGACCTGAAATGCATACAGGAACCCTGGAGTGTCACTCATGGTCCATGGCCACCATAAAGATGGAGATGTAACTTGAAGTGTTCCATGAGCTACAGCAATCCTATTAGTTCCTGGTGGTGGTATTGTTCCATTGGAAGCAGCTGCTATATCACCATTCCTAGTCATGACTGATATGCTGTAGGATGATCCTTCAATAAGAGCTCCACTAACCTGTACCACTAAAAATTAGCTGTGGAAAAATTTTGGTTTAAACACTTACAAATAAATCAAACTTTATTTGAGCTTCACTTTGGTCCTCATTTAGAGAAGAGATGATAGTCACATCCTCCAGGCTGATGTCAGTTGGGACAGTGTATAGTTTTACCGGACGTAGAATCCCAGCATAGTTAGTAAAATCCATCTGAACATTTTGAGTGACTGTTTCATCATGGAAGGTAAGAGTACCTTAACAATAAGAATGATACAACAAACAGTAATTATTCTCCATGATGCTTCCAACTAGAATTCACAGCAACACTATGAAGAATAAGTATATTACTTGTTTATGAATTACACTTCTTGTAATATACATTCATAGTCATGTATGAAAATTGATTGTGCAATGGTGCTGTAAGTACGAAAAGTGGAACAAAAAAATAGACCATTGACAGAAGAATTGTTCAAGTTCTTTAAAGCATGTTCCTATCCTAGAGGGGTTTTTTTACTCTGAGTCCAAAAGTAAATTATCAAGAGACTAGCTCACTTACTTGATGTATAATCTAAGTAAGAATTTTTTCCCTCACATACCAGGAGGTACAGTGGTAGGAGACAGAGTATTGTTGGCAGCCACAGTGATTGTGTTAGGTCTGTCGGAGTGAAGGTGAGAAGTTATATTTTTCTCAAATGGTAAGTGACCTCCACTGTGTGTCATTGCTAACTTTCCATTCACCCACTACAAAATACAGATATTGAAACTTCATTAGCTATTCAATTAATCATTTGGCTGTTATCATAATTATTTCAATTTCCTTCAATCACGTCACTGTCTCCATTTTTACTTTATGAGTTGCCTCACTCTTCATAAGTTCTAAGTTTCCCATTATATATTGCAATCAGCTACTTTGTGCCCATCAAAAATATTTTAATAGTAATTTTAATCAATTAGCCAAGTCAGTATTCTGGGCACCTTCAGGCCAATCAACAGATATAGTTATTTGCTTCACTCACTATTTGTGACTCACCACTACTGCATTGTAGTTTATACTGGCAAACTGAAGTTTGATAACTTTTGAATTTGCCATCCAAGATTCAGGAATCCATACTTGCCTGTCATACCACACCCATCCTACAAAGTCACGAAGGCTAGTATTCTGTGTAATATCATTAAAACTGGATGGCACTGGCATTAGAACAGTGTCTCCACTCTAAAATAAGTATAAGATTTACATTGAACTGACTGGTTGTTTAGGCACATTTGAAAATAAAAATCTATTCAATAAAATTAAAAAAAAAATTGTATTTTATCAGAAAAAAAAAAAGTGGCATTAAGCAAACTGATCACTCTTTATCTATATGTGTAGCAACCACTATGGCCTTGATAAATCTTTTGTCCTTGAACTACTGCTAAGTATAAAACATACCTTCCTAAGAGGCTGCTCATACCACTTTTCTTCAAATCCAGCATTTCTGTTTGCAGAGTAATCTGCTCTGAAATGCCATAAACCATCAAGTTCTTTGATTTCCCTAGATAGAGATTCCCTGGGGTAAAGACCCCACACACCATGACAGTAGAGAATTAAGCTTAACCAAATTACGAAAGACATTGCTCACTGACAGAGTAGCAGTGCTGCACAGTGAGCCCCACCCACTGTACAACAGTGTGGTGGCGAAGCCGTATGGTAAAGGGATAACAACAGAATATACATGGTAAAGGGATAACAATAGAATATACATGGTAAAGGTACGACATTTGCACCGGTCACAATTAGATGGATTATGTGTTGGGGGGGAAAAAATGTCTAGTAGTAATACAGATTTATTAGAACTTTTGCGTGTGCTAGACCACCCAAAGGCAGTGTACTTAATACAGAGGAGGTTTTCTAGAGATACTAGAAAAAGGCCACAAGAGAAGGCAAGCACTTGTGCACTCCATGTAGCTCTTTATATTACTATTAGTGATGAATGTACTTGTTCAGAATGATGACGTAGGAGTTGCATCTCCAATACTCTATTATGATTCTATGGTAGACTTGTGTATGCACTGTAATCGCACAGTTACCTTGTGCACCTCACTGGATCATGGCTGCCAGCGGCCCACATCAAAGACTGCTCTCCCCCACAGCTGTGGCTCTGTGTCCACTCTGCAAGACCTAATCAACGCAGTTTCCATGTCTTCTTTCATTTCAGTGAGTAACATATCATCAACAGCCCTCCACAACATTCTGATTCTGATTGAGCAGAACGTACAGTATCTACTACCCACCACAGTGGAACATTTTTTGAGTAACATTGAGGAATATTCTGTTAAAGACGACTGGTGCAGGTTTTTAATTGACTGCATTAAACTGCGATTAAATAATTTAAACTCTCGTCCCCTAAAGAAGGAATCTGTGGGTAAATTTCGAGATGGTTTATTAAGAAAAGACGAAGGGTTAGGGTCTAGCTCTAAAGGATCCCAAACCACGCCAGAAAACCCTGAGGTAATGATTATTGATGACTCAATGGAAGACATCACAGATGATGTTAAAGAAAGCAATGAAGGTGTGGGTGAAGTTAATGTGAGTAAGCTTGAAACAGCCAAACTGGAAGGGAAGAACAAAACTGAACCATGCCTAGAAGTAACAGATAGTCCAAGTAGAGCCGAGTCTCTTACTGATGGAGATGTTACTTTACACTCTGTGTGTGCAGAAGTTTCTTCAGAAATCATAATCTTAGTAAGTTATTTTATGATCATCATAACAATTGTGATTTTATTGACTACAGGCAACCAAGATTTATGAAGAGTGGGCATTATATAAGGTAGAGATAGTGTAAGAATTCACAACTCATCATGATTGTTTACTTTTGTTATAGCCAGCTAAACAGGTCGAGTTTGAAATGCTTTGTTCCCTTAGTAACAATGAGGTCAGAGGACGGATTGAAAGATCGATCATTATTAATATGCTTATATGCTTACTGTTGCTTTAGTTTTCATCTTGCGTGAAGATGCTCGACTGCTCCAAGTTATCAGCGCAGTGCATTACAGGAATCAGTAAAAATGTGTGGACCACATAATCAGCAAGTTATTGTGTACCTATCCTTGTTTGTTTCATGTAGATTTCTTCTCTGAAGTTTGAGCTGAGTTACCACAGCAGCGTAGCTCTAGTCCAGACTGTGTTGTTGCCAATAGTGAGGGATAGCGTAATGAAATTATCTCTGAGCTATCGGGATTTTTTATGTTTTTGTTTTTTAGATTATTGATTTGGACCAAACTGCCTCAAGGGATGTTGTGTCCAGTTTGTGTACTCTGAACTCAGCTTATCCTGACTGTCTCACACAAGCTCTCTTCTTACCTCTCATCCTACATCAGAAATTTGGTTGGTACATATTATTAGAAATGGTTCTTTGGTTATTGTGTGTGTGTGTGTGTGTGTGTGTGTTCAGGTTCTTTCCACAGCAGCCTGATAGTGAAAGTCTTTGAAGACTCAGCTGCGAAACAGCAGTTGGAGAATGTGTGGAGGTAAGGGCAGAGAAGAAGTGTCTGCTATCACGTGACAATCTATACAATTACAATCACAGTGGTCATGGTATGTTTTCTGAACTGAGTAGTAATACTCGTGACATATTCCGAATACATGGGTGTGTGTACATGTGTTTGTAATTTAGATATTTGGTGGACAGTGATAAAGAAAGTGTTAATGGTATTTGAAAGACTCCAGTTTGGCATATTTATCAAATGATTCTGATTTCCTTACTAGCTCCCCAAATCTGGACCGAAGACATAGTGGTTCTTGTTTTGTTTCTGGTCCAGCAAAAGGTGACATTAACGCCCCAGTCTGTATCCAGTCTGATTGGCTCGTTGCAGAGGTCTTCCACAAATCTGCACAAGAGCTCTAAGTTTGCTAAACTTATGGTGGAATTGTGCAAGTCCCAGCTCTACAAAGAACTGGTGAGTCCGAAGATTTGACGGCGAGTTTCATGATACTTTAGTGTAGGAGAATATAAATCGTAACGAGCGACTACTAATACAATAATAAACCCGGAGTGTCTAAATTTTGAAGTCAGTGGTATGTACAATAAAAAGCATTTCATGACCTGCTGAGTTGGCAAGTATTAGGGTATTATCAAGTATGTATAACTTAAGCTTGTTAGAAATAAAACAAATTATTTGCATACAAAATATAAAAATATTTCATCTAATTACTTTAGACCTGCCCCTGAGTAGTTTCCCTAGCACTAGCACACAATGACTAGTTTTACTAGTGATGTGCTTAGAGCACAAATGGCGAGCAAGCCTAAAGACTATACTATTTTTATATGAATGATTTTGACTTCTAACACTGAAGCTACTGAAAATAAGGTCCAGTTTTTAAATTTCGCATACACGGTAAAGGGATTTCAGTGCCATAGTAACAACTCTCTGCAACTGCTTGAATTGAAGGAAAAACAACAACAACAAAACAATACACGTTTTCTTTAGCTAAGTAGTGGTTGTAACACAATGCTTTGACACAACTGGACATGCACCTACACAGACTTACCTTCGCGGTAGTCTAGTGGACAATGTATTTTCAAGTAAATACTGTTGCGCACGGCTTATAACCATGACAAAGAGCGCATTGACTTACCACCGCCACTAACTCGAATAGAAATGAAAGTCCCTTAAGTTTTCAAGTTTTAACTGCACCCACAAAAGAATTCAAAACGGTAAACAATTCAATTTCTAGGGTGATACGGGTACTGATCGATAAACCAGAGGATTCTGTTTAGTGCAATTTGGGACGGGGTCGACCACATAACTAACACAAAAATGCGAGGGTCAAAGTACAAATGACATACGTACGTCCATACATATATACAAATAAATAAATAAACAAACATCCCCGATTTTCAATTGTGTTACCCCTGTAAGTGTCTCGCTCGCCAATTAGCTTCTTTTGCATTGTGATTTTGTCAACATATGTCTAACATCCAATGACATTAGTGTGGAGCCATTTGGATAGTACAGGTACGACCAAAGTCTTCCCCCCCACGCCTCTCCTAATTCAATTTTGTCACATCGTTGGTGATGCCATTTTTCTCTACAGATGAGTCAGTTCAAGGTTCAGCTGTTAGAGATTACTGAAGGACACAAAAGCATCTTGAAGTCAGCATTGTTGAGAGAAGTCAAGAAATTGTGATCATCTCTGGATCCTAGCTATTGTTGGTATCACAATTTGAGTTGTTGTTTTGATACAGTTTTAATTTTGGTTGTGTAATATATAAGTGAAAATAATTCATGAAAGGTAGCTGTGAAAACATCTGGTGGCACTGTCAACATTGTTACTGAATACACCACTGACACAAACAACACGACTGACCGATCAGCTAGTGGTCGAACACTCAGTGTTCATGTGATCAAGACCCAGTTCCTCGTTGTGCTCTGCTGTTCTTTCATACTGTTTAACAGTCAGTTCTGGGTCAGGATCAGGAGCATTAAAACTCTGTAGTGACATATGTAATATAAAAATTTAAAATGATATATATAATGCAATTTTGGCTGTTACATACCAATAAGAGGGCTAGGGCTACATGAGAGTCATCAGGGATATCTGCCAGATGGACTTATAACTGAATACCTACCAACTTGAATGTGGATATATATACCTATCTAGCTGTATGCACTAATTCTGATAGTACCAGTTCAAATTTTTTTTACCACATCTGGTCTTGTACAATCAAGACTTTGGCAATGATAAATTGCAGGGGTTATCTAGACACACTGACCTGGATGTAGCTATTGCCTGCAGGGTCATCTAGACACACTGACCTGGATGTAGCTATTGCCTGCAGGGTCATCTAGAATGATATGGACATCAAGCCTCTTCCCTTCAATGACCTGCAACAGATAAATTAATGTGAACATACACAAATACAGGTAAACTCGCAGATTACACATTGCATTCAATGCTACAACATGCAAGCTACACTTATATACATTACAACACCAAGCTGTAGTCTTCCTTTCAATACTTGCAGCACAAGTGCTAGTATTTGATTGAAACTTTCTCACTAAAGGGGTCTAAAGAGAAGCAAAGGCAAAATGTGAAATAATCTCAGTTGTTGCCATGGAATTGAACCCAGGACCACTGGCTTTAGCCACCAGTGCTCTAACCACTGACCTACGACAACCCACGACTTCCAAGACCTTCACATTTTACCTTTATACTGTTGAGTAGTACCGCTTGCTGCAGTCTCATACTCAACAGACCACCAATTATGTGCCTGGAAGTCGTGGGTCGTCACAGCTCAGTGGCTAGAGCACTGGTGGATAAAGCCAGGGGTCCTGGGTTCGATTCCCTGGCAACAACTGAGATTTTTTTTCACGTTTTGCTTTAGACTCCTATAGTGAGAAAGTTTCAATCTAGTTTTTTTTTTAAAACGAAGGGTCAGAACTTGATAATTATGCTACTACTTGTACGCATATCATTATTGATGCATATGGGATAAAAGATTTCAAACTATTCGTCATGCTCACAAGATATCTAGTCTTTATACTTTAGTTACCAGCTCCAGAATTGCTTCAGTTAAAGAAAGGGGAAGATTCCAAGCAACTTACTTGACACTGAAACATGGGGTTACAATTTAATAGAATTAGGCCAGCTCACTATCACTGCCATATTGAGTGCATAACTAGCTGCTATTATTATTATTGAGTAAGGAGAGTACATATACAGTATAGTCTTATGAGTTAGGTGAATGGTTTAATTATGAGTTAGGTGAATGGTTTAATTACAGAAGCAAATTACTCAACTTACTTCATCAAGTCTACCAAGAAACTCTTGGAGTTTATCTCTCTGCCCATCCTCCGCACTGTCCCCCCCACTGAAAGGATGGGCACCCTTGAGCTGGTCTCGTGCCTGCACTAGCAGTCCCTCCACCGTGGTGAAACATCCTCCAATAGTCCCACGCTCCATGTCAAACTCTAGCTCTGGGACCAATACAGATGCAGTGTCGCTCTAAGACCACAGAGATAAGATATATTATATATATATAATATATATATATATATATATATTTATTGCAGCTTTGATATTTTTACTTGAATATTTCCGCATCACGCGAGCGTTCTGTATTCTCCCATATTGTACGGTTTATATTGTACGGTACACTACGCATGCGCGTAGCGAGTAAAACCAATGAAAATTGAATTGTAACCGGTTGAGAAAAAATATCAAGGCAGCAATAAATCACTTATCACACTCGTCGTACAATATGGGAATGATATTTTACTCTCACGCCACATTTTCACTCGCCTTTGGCTCGTGAAAATATTTTGCGTGCTCGTAAAATATTTTCCCATATTGTACTCTGACTCGTGCTATAAGTATTATATATATATATACAAACACACATACACACACGAAATCATGAAAAATATTTACTACAAACAAACTAAACGCAACCGAGTAATGATTGTACAATATCAATTCCCAGTAGTGACCAAATATTTTTAATTCTGTATTGTTTAAAAAAAGCATGTGAAAGAGAGAGAATACACTTAATGATATTATCTTAGATTATGAATACACAAACACAGGAGAGTAATTACTGACCTTGAGCAAGTCTCGAGTGAGATCTGCTGGGGTAGTGATCTTCAGAGTGTGTTTGACGCCATGGTCCTCTATCCCAGCTCCGGGCTTGACCTCATTGCTCTTCAAGCCACAATACTCGCAGTTGGTGGCCATGATGACGACTTGCTTGAAGTGAGGTATGTCTACCATCTTCATTCTAATCTCTACAGGTGATTGACAGTTCGGACAGTTCTCATGGAAGGTGATGACATCATCAGAAAGTAGACTAGTGGTTAATGCATCTTCTTTCATAGGTTGCTATATACAAAGAAAAACAAACAAACAAACAAACTGAGTCTGTATTTCAATAACTTATTTTGCCAGATATAAAAGCGGTCCAGACAAGAGAAGTAATGCTGTACACTAGTTAATGCTCTGGGCACTCCTGATAGTACTGTTGATGCACCAGGTACTAGTGTGTCCCACACCAAGCACCTCTGATAGTACTGTTGATGCACCAGGTACTAGTGTGTCCCACACCAGGCACCTCTGATAGTACTGTTGATGCACCAGGTACTAGTGTGTCCTCTGATAGACTCTTCAGTGTTTGATATGGAAGAGGGAGAACACTGAAACCCCCATCCCCCTAAGTTGAGTTTCCCCCTAAATAGGGCTGTTGCCCTCCCCTCTACTCTTCCAAGAGAGCGTTCCAACCCCTTGCTAAATGATAATACAATTATCCTACTCATACATACACATGTTGAGATGCACTAATGAATCATGAGACTTTTGATTAATCCATTTGTGAATTGTAGCATCTGCATGCATTTAACTGTACAGCTTCACCCTCGAACAATACCATTTCTCTCTCTCTTCCCCTCCCCTCCCAAGCCAAACTTCCCGTATCAAACCCTGCCTCTGTTGATGCACCATAGTGAGAGAGTACCACCATGTGGTTATTTCGCATAGCAGGCATAACCCAGCTTCAAGAGTCTGGATGACTTGATGATGCAGCTGTCAGCAATGGAGGTGATGTCTGAGACATAATTACAACTACTACTGCTGAGCTGACGTCAGGAGCTGAGTCTATCAAATATACCCAACGTTTGACTTACTAATACCTTGTGCATCAACAGTATAGGGGTGCCTGGTGTGTGACACACTATAGTAGTACCTGGTGCATAACAGTATAGGGGTGCCTGGTGTGTGACACACTAGTAGTACCTGGTGCATAACAGTATAGGGGTGCCTGGTGTGTGACACACTAGTAGTACCTGGTGCATAACAGTATAGAGGTGCCTGGTGTGTGACACACTAGTAGTACCTGGTGCATAACAGTATAGGGGTGCCTGGTGTGTGACACACTAGTAGTACCTGGTGCATCAACAGTATAGGGGTGCCTGGTGTGTGACACACTAGTAGTACCTGGTGCATCAACAGTATAGGGTTGCCTGGCGTGTGACACACTAGTAGTACCTGGTGCATCAACAGTATAGGGGTGCCTGGTGTGTGACACACTAGTAGAACCTGGTGCATCAACAGTATAGGGGTGCCTGGTGTGTGACACATTATAGTAGTACCTGGTGCATAACAGTATAGGGGTGCCTGGCGTGTGACACACTAGTAGTACCTGGTGCATCAACAGTATAGGGGTGCCTGGCGTGTGACACACTAGTAGTACCTGGTGCATCAACAGTATAGGGGTGCCTGGTGTGTGACACACTAGTAGTACCTGGTGCATCAACAGTATAGGGGTGCCTGGTGTGTGACACACTAGTAGTACCTGGTGCATCAACAGTATAGGGGTGCCTGGTGTGTGACACACCACAAATCAACCACTTACTCACGGCAAATGATAAAGCATGTGCAAGACTGAGCAATATCTGGTTGTGCATGCAAACAAAGAACTAGAAAGAATAACACAGCGAAAGTGGACTATTTCAAATGAGACGATTAGAAAGGAATAACACTTTGAAATTATTAGCAGTGCCCGACCCCAACAAGTAAAAAACAATATGTACAATGGCCGCATAAAGATTACTTGAATTATTGCAGAGTCTGTGCTGTCTCCGGCAGGTATCAGTCCCACAGCTTCATCCTGTTCTTGAGTCCTCTTGTAACATTCAACAGACAATTCTTCATCAGGCTCACCTAACTTCTGCTCAATGAAGCTGTTTCCAGATGGATCATCCAAAATCTATGTAGGTACAGTGAAAACAAGACAATAATGCAGCTGTGTAGCTTAAAGGGTTGGAAATAAAACCCACCACTGTAAACGGTGTCTTCAAACTCAGGCAGTCTTTCAGTCGTGTAATAAAGTTTTCCACTTTGATGGCCACATCAGGAGCAATTTCCTTTTAAGAAATAGCAAGCATTTGTAATTTGAACAACATTTTCACTAGATAGGCGATAGGCAAAAAAACAAAACCAAAAAGCAACAACAACTAAAACAAAAAACAAAAAACAAAACCAAAAAAAAACCCCAACAAAACCACAACCACACACCCCATTCACCATTAATGCATTAGATTATTGGCTCTAATTCCACTACACTACAGATGTTACTAGAGCTTGGGTGAGCACTGGGCACTGTAGCATTCTTGGCAAGTCTAAATTTAGTTGCAATGCACATTACCGAGTCAAAGCTAAAAACTTAAAAATCCAAGGTAAGAATATTTAGAACAATATAATTTCATAGGATAATATAATACATGTTTCAGCTCTGCAGAAGCTTTCTTCAGTGAAACAAAAATTGATAACATAAGAAGAGAATGATAGTGACTAATGATGGTACCGGAAACAGTCAAATTGAAGTAAGAACAATTAAAATGGCAAACTTTGAACTGTTTTCTTTTTCAAGTCCACACAATTCCACAATCCACACATACATACATACATGTATACTACACATTTTATTAGGCTTTTTGTTCCCATTTTCCCCCTAAAAAAATACACCTGAAATTAAAATAATAATAACAACAATAATAATAATGATAACAACAACAATAATTATAATAATAATAACAACAACAATAATAATAAAAATGGTATATACATATTATAGCCCTGATACTTTCCCAGTAAATATAAATTCATGTACATCACACACCATTCTATGTGGTTGGTCCTTCTCTAAGTTTTCCACACACCGCAAGAGAATACTATCCACAGTAGTCACCTGGCCTTTCTGAGTGCCAGCTGGAATTTCAAACTCCAACTCAGGTATGCTGAATAATGTAAGCTCTGATTTCACCACCATTTTGCTTAGAGCCTGAAAGGGTACACACACACACACACACACACACACACACACATATATATATATATATATATATATAATACTTACTGCACTAGTCAACACACAATATGGGGGGATATTTCAAGAGCATGCGTATGTATTTTCATGAGCCGAAGTTGAGTGAAAAATACAAGTATGAGAGTGAAATGTCACCCCCATATTGTACGACAAGTGTGATAAGTTGTTTATTGCACGGGCGCGCGTTGGATTGTTCAATACAGTGTTCAATATGGGAGAATATTGAATGCTCATGTGATGCAGAAATACTCAAGGAAAAAATCCAATGTATAATAAATATATATTATTAATCGTATGGCGCGTAAACTGCCCATTCAAAAATGTATGGGGAAAATTGCTGTTCAATTGAAATCGCACGGTAACTAAGTGAAATAGTACGGGTGAGTGCACATACATACAGTTTGAGAAGTTTTAGTTGGATACTATGTCATTCTTTAGAGCAGAAGTTCTACCCATATTAGACAGAATTTTTTCAACAGATTAGGAGGAGCCATAGGTTGAAAATGAAGTTCCAGAGGAAGCTAATCCTGAAATACAGAGATAGTGAGTAAACGATATAGTGTAGCTATGGCACAAAAAAAATAGCTGGCCTACTATTAGCAAGTGATAGCATGGGTAACCGTGCTATTCGGGATCAATAGCACCCGTAAAGCAATTGAAATAGCTTGAGGCAAAGTTTCGTGCTATTTCAATCACGTTACTCGTGCTATTAATCCCAAATAGCACGGTTACCGGTGCTATTACTCATACATGTATAACACATCATATTACTCCAACATTAGTAGGAATAACAAATGTTTTCTCTTAACACAATTAATTTTATACAATTGTAACCACTATATATTTAATACTTTATAATAAAGCGAATGTAGCAAACCTGTTACTATTTGGGATAGTTCACGTTTCACTGGCACATTGTCCAATTTAGAAGTGCATGCAGTGGTCCCTATGGCATTTAACCCAATGTTGTTATTCTTTACTATGCACCATATATGAGCTCAAGCACATAGCTAGTTATTGTGCATTTCATTACTCACTTCAGCTTTGGTAACCTTTAACATGTACTTGACACCTTGATCTTGAATGCTAGCTCCAGACTGCACTTCGGAATTTGAGTTACCGCAATGCTCACAGGAGAAAGACGACACGATAACTTCCCGAAACATAGGAATCTTTGTAAGCAGAAGACGAGTAACACCCTGCAAAGAAGGCACCTTAACGTTCTACATCAAGTCTGAACTGAAAAGTATTACATTTTCATGACATTCCATGCACAAGCTTTCGACTTCAGATGTTTCAAGCGCGTCCAGCTGGGAGGTTAGCTCCCTAAACAGAGGGACTTTCTTGGTTTCTTGAGCCATTTCTCCAGCTAAGATGAATCCGGTAAAGATCGTTACTAATCTGTAATAATGCACCGAGAAGTGTTAATAGCCTATTGGAATTGAGTTAGTCTGAACAAATTTTAGCATCCCGACTACATCGCGCCAAATATAAAATATATAACACAAAAAATGAAGTGCATTGGACTGCTTGCAAACATAAATTTCATACAAAACAAAAAAAATGTTAGCACTGAAGAGATGAAGTGTGTATTGGAGATTTTGTTATGGCTTTTGCTTCACAAACATAAATTTCATACAACACAACAAAATGTTAGCATTGAAGAGATAAAGTGTGCACTGGATATGATGTTATTGTTTCTGCTTGATGACTGTCCAAATTAACTACAGACAAAAAACACAACAAGAACAAATTGCATAAGTTATGAAAACTCTTTAAGTTCTCCCATTAAGAGACTCACTCCATCGGTCTCTGACAGGAGAGAGCAAGCAATATGAAAAATAGAATATAGCTCATACGTAGCATTAAATACTGTAACTTAGTTCTTCAGTTATTATTTAGTACTGAACACTTAAAATCAGTTCATCAATAATATTTTGTGAATAAATAACGTCATAATTAAAAAAAATTTTTTTTTTTTAAAGACCCAAGAGCGTCTTGATTTCTTTGCTCACATGTTTAAAGGTAATCCTTACCTGTGCAATATCTGAGGTAAAACTGTAGGACTTCACTGGAGGAACAGAAGACATGAGGCTCCCTGTAAGAGAAAGTTAAAAAAGACAGAATGAAAAAGTACCTCAGTAAAAATTGCTGCCTGACATAAACGGCACCTCAAATCTGAAATGACTGGTCATTACCAGATTTAATCCAGCAGATGACTGCTATTTCCCTGTACTACTGTGACCATGACAGCAAATATCCCATTCCTATCCCCAGCCTCATTGTTTATTCCACTACTTAAAGTGCTCACCTCTCACATACGATACTTTGATATCCACTATTCTCTGAGGAAAGCTATTTAATTGACCTATGAACAGGGAGAAAAATTTGAACCCAATGAATATTGTGAAGCCTCTGCAGTAGTAACCTGACATTACCTCCATTAATGATGAAAGTGATTCTAGCAGAGTTGTAGATGGTAACCTGTATCTTATTGTTACTCCACAGATCAACCTGCCAATGGTACATGCTACATAAGGAAGAAAAATAATCAACAATAATTTTTTTTTATCTCAACCTTACACAAGTTTCCCATTTGATAATAAATACAGTAGAGCAGTTCAAATTGCTAATACACATATCATAAGCGCTTTGCTGTGCAGAATAAGTTAGTTATGAAAGTTATTTAGTTTGTCATAGAATAAATTATATTAGTAAGCATGTTGTAATGCCAGTGGTAAAATTTACCACACTAGTGGTACATTGAATAAATATTTTAAAGCACATAATATTCTTCCAAAAATTACTTCATAAGCATGTGCATTTAAGATGGCCAACCACACCCATATGCACAAAAAAATTATCCTGATCTCAAATAGATTCACTCACTCGGCTGCAGACACTAAGGCTGCCTCAACATCAGGCCACTTCTGCTGCAACTCCAGTACCTAGTGCACAAGAATGACACATACAGCAAACCAATGTCTTGACACTTCTACATGTACACATTACATCTATAAATGGTTTACCATTTTTTTAATCCATTCAAAAGACTCCAGCGGTCCATTTTCATTGATATGTTCAGACACAACCGGAACTGAAACAACTTCATTTGACAGTCCAACAATCTTACCATAATTAATCAGTAGTGTTAAAAGAGATTGACCTAACGAAAAACAAAACAAAAGAAAAACAAAAAACAACAACCCCCGATACCATTAGTCTTCAAATTATCATTGTCTCATGCTATAAACATTAGCATGTCAGTTTCTAAATTCTACCAGTAGATTATGTTATGCTACATTTTTAATTGGTATAATTATATATACATAATTGTTTAGAACATGGCTAGTCACATGCAATCAATCTGCTTGGTTTGCTATGTGAATCTATTCAAGTAGATTCATGCTCTGTGGCATTTAAAAATCGAGCGGATGTTTGTTGCTATGCACTAGGTTTACAGTCACTAGTCTGTTTCTTTAGGTTTTAGCTGTTGCTATGTTCTAAAACAGTTACATTCCGGATATCGTGAATCACAGCAACGCTTAGGAATACTGCAACAAAGAATTTCTGAAGTTAATGTTCTAGCCCCTGTTCATCTAGCTTAGGAAAGCAGCACCTTTCAGTCCAATTATTCTAAAAGTTAAGTACATAGCCACTGACTTTTAGTTGTGGCTAACAAATATACAATTACTTTCTTACCTTAATTTTATTGAGTACTAGTAGCTTCTGTAGTAGCTATTTAAGCCATTCTGACCTTCTAAATGACCAGTAGCTCTTGACTAAAAGCACTCGCTACAAAAAACTGGCCGAGTTGTTTAAAAAAAAAATGGTAAAGGGTTCCAGTGTCTTCGTAATCACACTCACCACAGCTTTATGTGACTTTAAAAAAAATATACAAAAAAATACCAACAACAAGCACTTCTAAGGAACTATCATATGGTTTTGAGCCTGAAAAGACTTCGATGAGACATTCAAGTAAGGACAGTACTGTTGCTTAAAGGTATATAGCTATGTATGACCTACCACAGCCACTTGGTTTGGTCAGTTTATAAAACCTGTGTCCCGCATAAATTAAATTACTTGGTTGATACTGGTAATGATCAATAAACAAGGAATTCTGTTTGGTGGAGTATAGACGGGGTCAAACACCAAATGAACAAAAAAAAAAAAAAAAAAAAAGAGGATTGAAGTACAAAATGACATGTACATCCATCCACACTTACATAAACCAAAAAAAATATCCCTAATTTTCAACCCCTAGATAGTGTCTTGCTCGCACGTCAATATTATGTATAATGTATAATTATATATATATGCAAAGTTCATGTCTCCATTGTGCAGTTTTCTTTTGTTTACTATTCCCTTCATGGCACAGTTAGTAAATAGCTCACCCATATTGGCCCTGTTGATGACGACTTCCAGGAACTCCTTGAAATCAGGATGTCCCATGACGTATGTAGGATTTTTGAGTCTTTCAAAACAACTTGAGGCAATGGACAAAAAACTAAAAATACAATGTACATCAATTATTTAATTTTTTTTGGTTGGTAGAAACAAACCGTGAACGCAAGTATTCCACGTGGTTGAAGAAGGTGTCATTATCAGGACCACCGGAAGCACCACTCCTGGTAACCATCGTGCGAGGAACATGGACTAGTCTAGGACTCTTCCTCTTCTTTCTAACCAGCGCCATGTTGGGTTGCGATTTCTGTATCCCTGGCAATTTCTCCAGCTCTGCAATTTCATTGGGAATTGAAGTTTTTGAAAAATGTAGGTGAGATGATGGACCTATAATGTTTGAAGACTGACTGGGAAGCACTGGCTGTTTGTCCAGTACATCATTTGTGGATGGGGGAACAAGTGTGGTAACCTCTTTGGTGGGAACAGTTGAACTCGTGAGAATTTCTGCCTCCTGTGCTTGTGAAGTTTCAGAGACAGCTAGCTCCATATCACCATTGCTGTTCGGGCTAATAGTGGTATTCTCCATTAAGTTCTGCTCCACCATCTTTATCTTCACTGTAGATACTGTGGAATTGACATTGACAGAGTTTACTGGAATAGGTGGAGGGCACTCATATTTTTCCTGATTATCAGCAACACCTAATATAAAAAGTGACCCCAAAATGTGATCAAGGGATTATATGTCTTTATAACCTTACTTGTGAGCTCTAAATCACTGCTATGAATAGCTTTAGTGTTCTGATCCACCACCTGGACCTCCATTGCAGTTAGCGCAGAATCAGGAGGATTAATGGAACTTTCCAAAATTGAAGAACTACTCTTTTTAGCTTGATCGTTCTCGGCAACATACACTAGTGATACATCTTCTCCAGCTATGTTGACATATAACAATCAGCATACTGTGTAAGAGTTGTCATTTACTTACTGGTAAGTTCCATGTCACTGTTATTATAACGAGTGCCAGAGACCTCTGGCTCCGCCCTCACCTCACCTATGCTAGCTTGTGACACATCTTCCACTGTAGTAATGTAAAAATATATTCGTATTGTTATTCATTTTTAAATTACAACGAATCACCATCACTGCTAGCCATCAGTGATTCTCTTTAAAACAATACAAACCCATGGGCAAAGCTATCCAGAATATCAACAAGTGCTCAGCTATGTTCAATGGCACAAAAATAACAGGGAGGTGCCACTTAGAGTAATGTAAAGCTGCATCTCTGTACAGACAGAATAGGTACTGAAACCCTCCATGAGTATGTGGATTGAAGGGTAATAATAAACTATTCAGAGTGAAGTCCAATAACAGTGGCATAGGAAGACGTTTTGTTTTGGTATTGGGGGGGCGGGGGGGGGCCAGGGGGGGGGGGGGGGAGGGGGCTCCAAGGGCATGTGTTTTGTGGTTTAAAAGTGTTCATGTGAGGAAGCACCTCGTTAAATTGTGTCCCAAAATTATGGGGAGACTCCAGCCCCCAGAGCCCCCTCCCTCTTTCCTACGCCACTGAATAAGGAATCTTGTTGTATTCAGTGACCCAAGGGAACTGCATATCTTCAAACTTACAAGTGATTTCCATAGTGCTATCAATATGAGTGGTTGCTGTATTTTCCTGCTCCACCATCTGGACTTCCCTAGTAATCACCGAATCAGAAGGATTAATGGAACTTGCTGCAATAGAAGAACTTTCCTTCTTTGTTTGTAGTAAACCTCCTCCCTCAGCAACATTTACTAATGATACATCTTCGCCAGCTAAGTTGACATATACAATAATAACAACCAGCATACTGTGTAAGAGTTGTCATTAGCTTACTGGTGAGTTCCATGTCACTGTTGTTATAATGAGTGCCCGAGACCTCTGGCTCTGCCCTCACCTCACCTACGCTAGCTTGTGAAACATCTTCCACTGTAGTAATGTAAAACTATAAATAACTATGGCATACTTACAATCATCCATTTTACAAAAAATAAGTGAAGTGAAAGAGAACAGATTCAATGGTATATGTATTGAAAGATATATTGAATGTATTGATTACACGAAAGAGAAAGCTAAAATGAGTTACATGTTAACACTCAACCAACACCAATCTTTGCTGCACTGGCTTTCAGAATGCTATCAATAGCCTGGGGTTCTATGAAGCAGTTTTAACGTACTGCATTTTTTTTTCGATATAAAATTACCAGGAAGTGAATCCTATAGGTCTATGGGTGTGACTTGGTGTGTTAGATCAACCTCAATTGAATTCTTATTATATAGCAGAATGAGTTTGACAAGTGTCAATCAAGAATAAGTTGGTGTTAAGGTGAAAGGTGAATACACTTTGACTTCGGATGCTGCTAAGGAATACACTCCTAAGAAAACTAGAAGAGAAAACTATAGATAAGCAGGCTAACTTGCTCGCCATTTACGCTACCACAAGTTCTAATTGAAGTGCATGTAGAATGCTTATACGACGCACATAATGTAATTTGTTGCTAGATGGCTAATTATTCTATGACATAACTTTATTAGATGTAGAGTCAAATCTAAATGACTGTGTGCTGGTGAATGCAAATACCAGCTAAGAAACTATATTGAGGGTGTACTTTAGGAAAGAAGAGAGCATTCTAACCAAAAGCCCAACAGGGCAATAAAATGTCAAAGTAAAGTAAGAACAGAAACACACTAGAGGACAATTGATACAATCTGCACAGTAGCCATAAAAAGTGAACAAATCAAAAGAACTAAATTCTATCAAATTGTTACGAGGGGGGGGATCTAAACAACAGAATGAACTTTGACCCTCCCCTACACTGCAAACATATAGCATGTGAAAACTACTAATGTTAATTGAACAGATCACATTTCACCTAATCAAGCCCATCACACACACTTATCATAGTTCATCTTGTAGTATATTCATTGGAACCTCCTTACCCATTCAAACCCACTGCACACACTGAAATGTTCATCCCATAGACCTGTAGTTCACCTATTATGTGCTTCCATAAAAGTTATAAAAGTAGTGCTATATGAAACTCTGTCACTGGCATCTTCGAATGACACCTTACCTATTCAGATCTCTGCCCTCCCGACTGCAGTGATCTTTATCATTGCTTTAGCTAGCTATTGAAGTGTTTAGTTGATTTTTAGTGATTGGTAGAAGTGTTGATTAGTATATAGCTCAGCTTTGTGGATCTACCAGGCCTCTGAGTTGTGTTGTATTCTAGTCGACTGGTCCTTTGAACTGTTAGTCAGTCTATCATGGTCTTATAACCCACACAGGTGCAGTACCCCAATTTAGATCCAGTTATACTCACCAACAAGATATATACAACATGCATTATTCAACAACAAAAAATAGCAACAGCAAACAAACAAACAACAAAACACCTGTAATTACAAAATTATGCACATCACAAAGACTTACAGGTGAGTTCCATATCACTATTGTTGTACCGAGTTGTTGAAATGTCTTCCTTTGCCTCCTCTTGTATTCCTGTCATAGACAGTGCAGGAGTACTTGTAGAGGGCTCTTCTGGCTTAGTTGCTGACTGATCATGCTCTGTCAGACAAGTGAATTCCATATCACTGTTGTTATACCGGGTAGTTGAAATATCTCTGCCTAAATTCTCTACTATCTCTTGTCTTCCTGTCATTGGCACTTTTACAATGGAGCAAGCAGAGGGCTGTGCTGACTGTTCATATTTAGTTAAAAGGCTAGAAGCTCCTTCTTCAGTTCTCAGTTGTGGTACACTCTGCTGAACTAACAAAATTTTAAGAAAGTCACTGCATAAATTATTAAAACTACATGTATATTTTTCACTCAATGTAAAGCATACTTCTTCCTCTGCCCCCCCCCCCCCCCCGACCCCCTCACTGACAATACATGTGGCCCTTAAATCTTCTAGCTACTCACTTGGGAGATCAGTGGTTATCTTCATATGGCTCGGAGAAGAATCCACATAAGGCTGAATGTTAGATACAAACAAAAGCCACAGAAAAGTAAAGTAAAAAACAAACAAACAAACAAAACAACAACAACAAACAATCAACCCAACCTCAAAGTCATCGCTGTCATTTATAAAATTAGTATCACACTTGGGTATAATGGAAAGACGACTAATTCCAGATTTCTCTTCAGCCAATTGCAGTCGTTTTAGCTTTTCAATTGGCGTTGATATTTGCACAGTAGATGCTGGAGTTGGAAGATTGCCCTGTGTCTAGAAAACATAAACAAGCTTCAAAACACTGTTAGTTGCAACCTCTGTCACCTTACCGGAGTATTTTCTTCATGCCAGGGAAAATAAAAAAACAAATAAACGGAAATGTGGCATCAGAATTCATAAAAAGGCAGCCAACTTACCATTACTGCTGTTACCAAATTCTCTACATTGATGAAGACACAATAGATTAAAACTGCAGTAACCTTTACACTGAGTTATAACTTACTTGACTTCTATGCTGTTAGCAAAGCTAACACGATGGCTTTGTCGCCGTGGTCTATTATAACATACAAAAACCATTATATGCAATAATATATAGGAAAATGTGTATGTGTGTGCATATGTGCACGAATGAATGATAGCACAAGGAGAATACTCAATCTATAAATAACTGCACAGTTGCAAAATAAGATTATTGATGCCTGGGGTGTTGCTGTAAACTGTTTATAAGGTATTTACTTATTGGGGTCTCTACCCATGGGAAAAAAGTGCTCCTAAGCACTTCAAGGTTTGGCTGCACTATGAAATCAGGGAATAGAATACTATAATTTAATATGTGTGTCTGTTCCAGTTGAGTTGGTACAATTGATGACATATATAGCAATAAAATTCGGGTTTACTAGACAAATAGCGAGGGACTAGTATCCTGCGTTATACCAACTATATAAGAGCTTCAATTGCTAGTGTGTTGATGTGTGTTGCAGAACGAATGATGAGCAAGTTAGCTCCGCTATTTGTGAACAAGGAGTTAATTGAACAAGTGTCATATTTCATTCACATTTTGTACATTTACTTCAGCTGAGAGGCGATTCACCATATTTCAACACTGTAAATTTGCAAATTTTGGTGGTAGATGATACTTTAAATGGGCAAGGAACAAATAGGTCTACTGATCAAAGAGTGACCGGCAGTAATCACATCAGAACCATCATGGGAATTTGAGTGAACTGGTTAAAAAGGTCAGCTGTTGAGAATATCATAAATATGAGTAATGAGTAAGGAAGAGAACTCGGTATGAGCTATAGCCCTAAAATAAATAACTAAATAAACACAAGTGTGTGTTTAGCAGCACACTGAAGTAAAAGCATATTCCTCATTTAGTGGCACGTTGAGTCAAAATTTCACAGGCACTGAAGAGAACCATATTTATTTATATTCTGCGTAGTTTAACCATAAAATTATTTCTCTTCGAGATTATCACACAATACACTAAAACACGACTTATCTTAACTGACCAGAGGTAAGCCTAGGAAACTGTATTTTAAGACACCATGGCATGTATGGTGATATATTTCTGGTAAAGGGTTTCAATGTCATAGCAACCACTTCGTATGACTGAAACATTCACAAATTATACAGTATATGTAGGATAACGATGCACATGTTGGTGAGTAAGCGTAAAGTGTGGCAGTGTACAGGTTCAAACCGATTGCTAGTCATGGACATACATGTGGCATACTAATAGCACATGTGATACAATAATAAAATTGATAATCCGTTTTTAATTACTTTTGGGCTTTACAAAGCATTGCTTTAGGGCAGACATAAATGCTTGAAATTTTGCTTACGTCATATGTGGCCGACATGGACACGGTAGATGTATACTGCCACCGCTGCTACATTATATAGGATATTCCTTCTAAGGCAGATAAGACCCAAGAAATAACCAGGGTGATTCGAACCAACTACTAAAGCAGTTATGATTTGTAGTAGTGACTACCCTGAGATATTAACCCTAGCTACGCTATCCTACTGTAAGTTCTCAAACACCTGACTGCACTTAGACGTGGTTCTGCCATGACATAGCAAATAGAAAGAAAAGGTGTGGCGATATAGCCTGATCATGGAGGAATTACTTATGCTATGACAGCCTCTGCTTTAGCCGAATGGAAAGAGAAGCCAAAGGGAAATGGTTAGCAGTACACTGAAGTGGAAGTATTTCTTGAAGCCCAAACTAGAGATTTTAGCAGTCAAAGTTCATTCACATTTTAACAGCATGCTGAAATGCGGCTCAAATACCTGAAGTCAATATGATGTGCTATGTTCTACATCTGCCATAGGTGAAATACAAGAGCTTGTTTCACTACACTAAGTTACCATTGATCATGGGAGATTAATTCAACCTGGTAACCTTCTGGGTAAGTTGCATTGGTGAAACAAGCCACTGTATAACGGGCTTAGTATATACGGTAAAGGGTATAATTTTCTAACCAAACTATTACACTAGCTAGATGAACCATAATATTATTGACAAGTGAAACACAATGATTTTAAGTAAGCATGAAGGAGTGGCTAATGACAAATATTTGCCTACTCCACCACAATAGCTAAACAACTTAATTCTGGGAAGAATACTAACCTTCCTTCGACCAATCCCACAGTTCTAGGCTTCAACGAGGAACGTCGCCGAGGTCTACCACGCGAATTACCGCCGGGACTACTACCGGCACTAACAAATAAAAAAAAGGTTCTATTCGTTCTACATAGCTGTGCACAGAACCAACCCTTTTTGAAAACCCCCGGAGAGATTCTTTTTCAACTCATTCCCGCGACTCAACTTCATTGCAGTAATCATAATAGCGGCGGTTACATTACTTCTGAATGAAATCTAAGTTCTCGTCTCTCTCATCACACATCACAGCTTAGAATTTTGAAAGGTGTATTTACGCGCGATTAGCGCAATTTAATCCAGTAGACGCTCGGGCGATTATTAATGCGAATTGATAAGCGGGCCGGATGCTCTGGCGGGGGGCGGGGGGCGGGGGGCGGGGGGACGTTATGCACAGCGTGCACGACTTACGTACAATTCATTACGACAATATTACGTACACAATTCGTGTTCAAACTTGTGTGACCCTCTCATGGAGTACGTACACGGAGCATTTAGCTTCTTTTGCCTGCCTATTAGCTTGCTCGGTCAGTGGCCGCTGGAAACCACCGCACCACCACCAAGCCATAAACCATCACCGCACTTACTGAGCCACAAACCACGGGCGGGCGTACAATTATTATAAAAACACGCAGTAAAAGTTTGTATTAGGTGGTCACGTGAGGTAAAATGGCGCGGGTAATGCGGTTTTCTGTTTTAACGTCCCCAATAAGAATAATTTTAACCCCTCTCTTACTGTTCAGTTGAATTGGACACATTTTTGGAGTTCTGTATTGGAGTCTGAAATGATGACTCCTTTCATGTGCAGAGGGTGTCAGCAGCCCATAATGGAGCGCTATCTAATGAAAGTATTGGATAAATCTTGGCACATGCATTGCGTGAAATGCTGTGAATGTCAGTGTGTTTTGAGTGAGCAATGCTATTCTAGAGACAGTAAACTATATTGCAGGAGTGACTTCTTTAAGTAAGTTTCATTGAGGCGTCACGAAGTTAGTTGTTTAAGAATCTAAATAGTGCCCATCAGAAGGATGGGCTTTTAGTTATTGAATTGTTTTCAATGCCTGTAAATGCTTTAATGTATCACATGGAAGGGGTAGGGAAAAAGTAATTCCCAGTGGTTGAGCTTCATCGGCCAACAGGTAATGTGAAATGTCTTTCTAGCCCTTGTACAGACTAAATTAATTGTGCTGTAATGTACATTGGTGCATCACTTGTAATGTGTGTAGGCTATTTGGGACCAAATGTGCAGGATGTAATCAAGGTTTGTGCCCAGAAGATCTTGTGCGCCATGCCATGAACAAGGTATACCATGTGCCATGCTTTGTGTGCTCCATGTGTCGCAAGCAGATGATGACTGGAGAGCAGGTCTACTTGGTCCAGGTAAGTAAAAGATTCTCTAAGGGACGAATGATTAGGATAGGTGTGTTTTGGGCTACAACACAGTGAGCAAAACACAGCTAGTTTAATTTACTGTACACATCAGCGTGGATGTCAGAGGATTGGTGTTTCTTGTCATCATTTTATATTATAAGATTCTGCATACAAGGGATGTAAGTTAAAGAACAAGTGCAAACTTTCATAGTTGTTTGCACATTACACAGAAATCTTACTGACTTTTCTTTTTTAGACTCACCATATGTGCTGGTTCATTACTTACTCTGGTTAAGCTGGCTGCCACGGTTGGTCTCTGCTTTACTCTGTGAATGGCCAGCAGCCGACAAAATGACTAAATAGATGCTATAATCAAAGCACATGTGTAGTGGTAGATTTAATTCTATTGTAAGGTTTTCATAGGGGTAAGGGTTTTTTTCTGTTTTTTTTTCCTCTCTCCAAAGAGAGTAGTGTTTGTATTGGCTACAATAGAGCAATTGGTCCTCTTAATATACTGAGTTAACCTGATTTTTGTGTTAAAAGCAACTACACAGTTACTGTTACTAATTGTGGGGCTAAGTGTTAAATAGTAGGCAGGTGTTAGTGCATTTGTACAGTTATTTTTTTCTGACCTTCAGGTGTCCTTTAGTGTCAGCATTGACAGCAGGAAACTTCTAGACCACTATAATTGCCACATTTTTATGTCTGTAAAGTAATTATTAACAACTGGTTTGCCAAGTTTTTATTTATTTCTACAGGGAGATGCATTTTTATGTGAGCGGTGCCATCAACTGACACAAAGCATAGCTGCCAAGACATCCATAGCTGTATCTCCCAGCACCACCACTAGTGTGGGAGTATCCAAACCCACAAGTAAGTTGCTGCAGGTTGTGGGGTATTTCCGTTTGAGTTGAGGAGAGAGAACTTTCAAGATTGGTTTGAGAGATTGGGCTGTGGAACTCCGCCTTTAGCCTTCTGAACCAATATACTAATACTGTCAATGATTTTCAGCATAAAGTCAGGCACTGTGTGAGAAATTGGGTTTGACATTTTGTGTATGTGTTAAAGGGCTGATTTTATACTATAGTTGGGATACTTTACTAAGAATAAGACATATAGTACACTTTTTCCTTAATATTTTTCACACTAAGATATGACAATACAACCATTTAATGTCCTAGCTTTGCAGTCAATTGTCGAAGGGGGGGGGGGGGGGGAGATATGGATTTACCAATCATTGTGAATAAGGTAAAAGGCGATTAATAGTACTAAAAAGCAGGTGGAGGTAAGGATAACTGAGCAAGATAACTTGATGCTACTGCATTCTTACTTTGCAATATGTCAAGTGCCACTGTGTGGCGGGTACTTGCTAGTATTTATAATTGTGAGCAATTGATGGATATACATATGTGTTATTCTAATTGAACACTTGATAGTTTCATCCACATTTTCAACATAGGAATTCAATTTCTATGAGTAATGAGCTGATGAGTAGAGAGCTTACTATGAACTTCTCGCCTCAAGTTTTTCTTGAAATTTACATATTCTTTAGCAACATTATACACCTTTTATAGCACAGTGAACAGTAGTGTCATTTTGTGCAGAGTACTTATAGGCTGCTCTGATATATAGCATTGCTTATTACATGAACTATATATAATACATGTGCGTGTGTGTACACATGTCATTGGCGCTTTTACACACTCCTTGCAGGGAAGTTGTACAGGATTTTTTGCTGGGGGTGGGAACACCACTGCTGTACCTTACCACATCCATTTTAAATAACCCACACTTCCTTTGATGCACATGCCTATACGAAAGTGCCACATGCATGATTTTATAATCTTACTACTCATAGAATCCAACTTTAGGTATTGTGATGTATATTAACTACCAAACATTCTGGAGGGGAAAAACTGTTGCTGGAAGGGGAAAATCCGAGGGTGCCCCTACCTGTATGAAACCCTGCCTTATAGTGCCTCATATTGCTCTCTCACCAGTAGCTGGTCAGAAAAGAATTTTCGGAGTAGCCAACCAAGTATCTGCGAGATGAATGCAGTTCAGCTGTTATATATAATGGCACTGCATGTTACAATCTGAATTCATACACTTGGTTGAGCAGAATGTTATCTAATAAGCTAGAATTACAGTGTATTTGGAGATGTTGTTGGAAAGAAGGTAATTTCTCTTTGTTGGTGATGTGTGAGTGTTTTATTATTGGAGCTTTCACATGTTGCGGTTGATGGAATTGTGATACAGAATGGAATATGTCACATGTGTTGGTCCAGGTGCTGAAGTGGCAGCTCAGTCAATGGGTGTGGCATTAACCCAATCTCCGATACAGCACCATGTTGCCGCTCAGCTACCAGTGCAGCCACAGCCTCAACAAGCACAACCACCACCACCCCAACAATCTGCTCCAACACCAACAGCAGATGGTAGACGGTCTAAGACTCGCACTTCAATTAACCCCGCCCAGTTGGAGGTTCTTATGCAGACTTATGTCCATGAACAGAGGCCATCCAAACACGTCCGAGAAGAACTCATGGCTAAGACTGGATTGGATATGAAGGTATGTATTCCAACTAATATTCCCTGTATGTTCATTCACTAACCATTGACCGCGTTCTGAAAGTTCTGTGTTTACCTTTCCAGTTTAACTACACAATATTGCTATCAATTATAATAGTGAGATTTTTTATGTGTCGGCAGTAGCTACCTGGCAGTACAATGTATGTAGCTAGCTGTGTGCTGTTATGTCTAGGAAAACATCAGTGAATAAATGGGTTAGTATTTTGTAGGCCTGAATATGCTGTGACTTAAAAACTGTGCTAAGTCAGGGCTTCATACAGAGGGGGGGGAGGTGGCCTTGGAATTCCCTCCCCCCCCCAAGAAATCTGAATTGTTATAAATGGTAACTCAGAGCAAAATTCTTTTTTATTATTAAAGGTGCCCGCACATAGCAACGCGCACCGCCTTTAGATCCGGACATTAATTTATTCCCCGCCAATACCCCACCATTCGATAATACGCGAGCAGAAACAATCGCGCAGTAGTAGCAGAAGTATACTTTGCGAAGTTGTGGTGTTTTAGTTTAGCTTCTTGTTGTCTCATATTCGTTTACAGCAACTCTCCATATGTCGTCTGAGCTCACACGGCAAGGTGCACCAGGCTGCCTCTCCTCCGGTAGCCGTTCTCCGGACTCTGCGCACCTGAACTCAACTAGATGGATCCACCACGCTCGATTTCTGCGGAGCGAAGACTTCCCGATCTAATACCTTCATCTCTGGCTATCTCCAATAAACTGCTCTCTCTTCTGACTCCTTGTTATTGTTGTATTGATGTTTGTTTACTCTTGATATAGGCGGGCTCTTTTTAGAACCAATACAAACTAATTTTTAAAAAATTGCTCGCGTACTCGTAGTACGAGATATGGGGGTGGGGCTATTTCTTAAGAATTGCGAGTGGAATTAAAGTTCCAAATTTTGTGTCAGTTTTTCTTGGAATCTAATAATGAGAACGACACAAAAATTTTATACACGGGTAAACCAAAAAAAAATGAACTGCACTACAACGAGAATTTTTCAATATCTTATAAATAGAAAAAATTGCGAATATATCATAAAGTAATATTGAAATGGATAAGAACTCGTCTTGCAGTAGAGTATCGGCTCGGCTAGTAGTGCACCAAATTGCGGAGCTCCAACTTACCGCACCGCTCCAAAAAAGTGCCTCAAAGTTTTATAACCAGGCCCCGATATTTCCTCCAGATTCACTCTAAAATTAGTGAGCGGCTCCTTCGGCAGGTACTTTGTCCTTGTGTTGTAGTGGAGAAGCCCCTGTAAGTATACAATAGTAGTAATCGTGCATAGCAACCATCAACAAAAAATTGCGTAGGCGGTGTGCGGGCACCCTTAAAGCACAATATTTTTTTTTTTGTTTTTTTTTGTTGTTTTTTTTGAAAATTTGTAGAACTTCATCAAAGTTTACAGCCAAAAGTTCAGGACCCTCAATGGCAATTCTTTTGAGCCGACCAAGGTTTTGGTCAGTGATACTGTTGCATATACGGGTCTTAATGGATTAACCCTGATTGACGCGTACGCGCGGCTAAATTAGATAAATCAATAACCGCGGAGGACGCGACAATGCGTCAAAAATGCATCTTCGCGTCCACTTCGCCCTACAGCTTGTGGAGTCAAGGAAGCCACCAATCACAATTGCAGACGATTCTATATTGTTGTAAGTATATTTTAGGCTTATAAAATACATAGACTGCCATAAGAAAATGTTGAGTAAATTTTGTCACAACAATAAGACTTCTTTCTGATGAAGTATGAATTGAAAATATATTTCGTAATATAATAAAGGTTATCAAGTTGTATAATAAAGGTACACAGAATAATTTTTTTACAAACCAATATTACTTTAGCTATAACTGCTCATGATATGACAAGTAGAAAGTTATCTTGGCAAGTGGAACACTGGCACTTCAGCATCCTAGTGATGAAGACAATATTCTTGACTTGGCACAGCATGGCAGTGACAAGGATGGCAGTAACTCTGGTGGTAGTGACGAGGAGTTTGATGACAGAAAGAATGACTTCAGTGCTGATGGGTGTAGTGACTGTAGTAGTAGTTACTAGATGGTCAAGGACTCTGACGAGAGAACGGAATTGATGATTCTGAAAGGTAGTGATTTCTACAGGAATTTCAACCACATTCTTTATAGCAATAAGTAAAAATAAATATTGTTATATAACAGGTGAGCTGCAGGGAGCCCTCTGACATATACTTCATAATAGATAGACAACGAAATCGAGGGATCTACCGCCCACAGAACCTCGAGGGCCATGGGCTGTACCGTAGCGAGGGTGATACTAGCGGCCCGAGGGGTTCAACGGGCGGTAGTTCCCGAGATTTCGTTGTCTATCTGTTTTAGAACGTAGCAACTATAGCCTTAGTTACCAAATAATTTTTTCTATCCTTTGTTCTATGTTGACACTCTACGACAAAGACGGCAGAGACATTACGGAGAGGTGTCCAGTAATTGCAGCAATTCTAAGGAGCCACGACGCATAGAATATTTTCATGTGTTGTGCGCTCGACTCCAGTGAACCGGCGAAAGTGATGGAATTAGAGTCAGGAGAATCAATATCACTGCGTTTTCAGCGAACTTAGTCAAAAAGAACATTCCAGCCCACCCATCTACATTACCTATTTTTCGCATTTCAGCTCAATTGGTGAGATAAAATTTACAAAACGGCTTTGTCTCTCCTAAATCTTCTTTCAACCAGCTACTCTTCCACCTTCTTCAACTCAATCATCTCTCCTTTATTTAGCTCCTCACAGTCTCCAGTCTAGCTCCTCACCGTCAACTTTCAAGTCAAGCCCCTCACAATCAGTACTCTAGCTTTGCTCTTTACAGTCAATCTCCAGTCTAATTTGGCTTTTGAATCAAAATTTGGTCAACCTTTACATGATGATGAAATTTTGAAAGATGTAAGGCCATGTAAAAAGTTTGTATTTACAGTATCTGACATTGATGAACAGCTTGCGATGGATAAGGAAGAATTTTGATTACATAAGCAAAATATAACGAAAATACCATGAATGTAGTGCTTTTACATGGCAAACAATATACTAAAAGGGGTGCCTTTAATTTTCATAACTGTAATGATATAAACATCCACAAGAATAGTACTAAAACTTTTAAAATAACATATGCAACATATATAACTGCTTTTTTATTGTTCATTATGTTATTGGTTTCTTTTTCACTTTCTCATTTTGGTGATAATTGTATTAGTTAAGAAAAATATTGTTAGTGTGCAAGGCACGCGATGAATCCATCTTATCTTTCGCATCTGACAGGAAAACAGTGCAAACAACATTCTTGCACCATAGATAAAATAAATATTCTTTAATTAATGCTTGCACGACTCATAAACAAAAAAAAACAACTAATAAAATGCTAGAAGGGAGGATACTATTAGCCAGAAGGGAGGATACTATCAGTAGTATCCTCCCTTCTGGCATTTAGTATCCTCCCTTCTGGCATTTAGTATCCTCCCTTCTGGCATTTAGTATCCCTGTGCACTCACTAGAACAACACTATGCTGGATAGAATGCCTACTTCACAATACAAAAAAGGGGTTAGCTATGTTATAATATTATGCTATGACCAGTTGCACTTGATAGTAAGATCACAAACTATGCTGTCAACAATGCAGCCTACCAGCACATCAAAAGTAAAGACACCTTGGAGTACCAAACTGAATACACTCAAATATTCTATCATTTATTTGTGATGTACCTGTTTTCATACACAAAAGCCAATAAAAAGCTTCTCTGTTCACAAAATTTATAATAGACTGCTCAGTTCAAAATAAACCACACCCTAAATAAATATCAACAAATTCTTCCTGATTGTAAGACAGATGTGTGCAAAAACACTTTCTCTTACCTCTATGATCCAGTAGCAAACTGCTTCAGCCATGAAACCATACTTCCAACCTTACTAGTGTGCTTACTAAGAGCCGCAGTGTGATGCCATAAAAGTTTTTTTCCAAACGGTGCGAGTACTTTATTATTTTTAAGTCGGGAACAGCTCGTTAGCGTCGAATTTATGCTTTCCCAATAGCCTAGAGCGTACTCTATCGTTTGATAATACTGTCCCCAAGGCCATCTTCAACCGTTCATCTTCTTTCTCTCGTTTAGTGACACCCTCCCTCCAAGCAATCAATCCTCTGTGTCTCGCGTGCGCCCGTGACCGCATTACGTAAGGCGCAATTAAAATTTTTATTCGCGTGTAATTGGTTAATGAGCTTCATAAGTAGCTGAAAGATCTTTCAGCTGAAGCTGTTCTAACTGGAAGGACGATGATTGTGTTCAAAAGTTTAAATTTTTATGAAAAAATCTCTGTGTACCTCTGAAGTGTAACAGTGGACAAAGCAGCTCATATTAGCATTACCCCCCCTCCCAAGAAAAAAAATCCTGTATGAAGCCCTGTAAATATACCAGTCCAATTTCAGATTATTTAGCATTTATTATTTACGTAATTGAAAGGTGAGTATGATACAACTCAATTGTAGCAGAATACCAGAAGATAAAGGGACCACCAATGAGTGGCCTTACAGCTAGTGTGTTGATAGGAGTCATTGTTGCAGAGTAGTATATTTGTGTGGGGAGATATTTAGTTCACCTATTCTGAAGAAGTTGGTTATTCATTAGTAATTGTTTTGTTCTCTCAAGACTCAGCCTTTAAACTCAGAACCCTCTTTGTCCCGGTTATGGCTTTTGTTGGGACTGGGTCTTATCTGACACAAACATGCACTTTGTCAAAGCTGAACTGCAGTATTGCTGTGTCATTATAAAAGAAACAAACAAGTTGATTTATGTTGGGGCTTTTTTTTTCTTTTTTTTTCTAAATTAATATTATTGTGACACAGGCCTCCTTGTAAGGCATTACATTCAGTTGTTCATAAAGGCCTATTGTGTGTTGTTTTTTTTTTTTAAACTTAGCTGCACTGAACTTAGCCTACTGTAACCATTAGTTGCAACTTTTTGTTAATAAGGTGTGCTTTAATTATAAGTGAAGTGTATTCTATGCAATGTTGACATCATTAACTACCAAGAGATGTTATAGTGTGCAAGCAACAATAATAATTATAATATGGTGTAATCATAACTGGTGAGAGAGCTTCTCCTTAGAGACTTGTCCATGATATTGAGAACACGGTTGGGTGTAGAGATTTGAGGGGGGGTGGGGTTGTTGGATTTGTTGTTATTGTGGATTATATTCTTTTCCCTCTTTCTGTTCAGGTGATTCAAGTGTGGTTCCAAAATCGTCGTTCCAAGGAAAAGCGAGATGCTTCGTATCGTGAAGCAGGTAAAGAGGATACTTCAATGGTAGCTACACCCTTGGACACACCTCCCCCACCTTCATTGGTAATGCCTCCGTCCAGTGCTCCTGTGACTATTGCATCATCACCTATCAACCAACCCATAACAGCAAGTACCAATGGACATGAGAACACATGATCGTCACTGATACTAGCCTTGAAAAATCAGTCAGTCCATTGTAGTCTTTTTTCTTTCTTTACCCTCATTAACCTCTTCTTAGATTTTCCTAATGTGTTTGTATTGTTCTAGCATTGTAATCATTTAATCTTTGTCTTTTTTTTTTGTTTGAATTTTCGAAATTTTTAAAGAAACTTCCTTGACAAGCCCATGATAACAGAGTGATTTTTGAACATAATGTGTGTCTGAATTATGAAACAGTTATTTTATGAGAGTTCAAAGCCAGCATTGGCTGATAAAGCATACTTAAGTTTTTCCTTGAGAATAGCTTTACGTGAGTAATTTGGCAGTTTAAGGAGATTGAAACAAGTGGAGGCAGTGGGCAGTCTCTGTTGGGATCCTTGGCGACGGATGGAGAAGAGACCCTTCAGCATACTGAATCCACTGTCGCCTAAATCCTAGAATATAATGTGAATCAATTTTCAATTATTGTTAAGTATTTGTACTGACCTCTTCATCAGGTACTTCCACACAGCGTATGGAAAAGGGTGGCTCCATGTGGTTGAATCCAAGAAGAGGAGACTTGGAACAGCTAGTAACAAACTATAGAAATACAGAACATCACCATTTATTGCCCTATCCACTTGCTCTGTGGTATCCCCACTCAGTGGTAATTATTGCAACAAAGTACTGTAATAATAGCACTCTACAGCATGATATATATATATATATTATATATATTTATTCCACCCTAGATACCTTCACAATGATATTTTTAGGTATGTGACCTGGATATCTCATGGCTGTACTGCGCAAGCTCATTACCAGACAGTAGTTATAGCAACCTGGCAGTGGGGTACAAGTTTTCAGGGTTTTTACAGCTACCTTTACTCTAGTGTGGAGCGGCCTACCCAGCCTGGTTGAGCAGCTGCTATAATATCAGCTGGGGGTTGTGGGGAGCCCCTAGTGAGTTACCAAAAAACTACTTCAGTGAAGGTATCTAGGGTGGAATAAACCACTTATTACACTCCGGCAGAGTGATATGGCTAGATATTTCACTCCCAGGCTTTATTTTCACTGGCTCGTGAAAACAAATTAGCCTGCTCATGAAATATTTCACCATATCACACTCTGACTCATGTAATAAGTATTATATTATATATATATTGCACACCTTCAAAAAAGCTGCCTTTTCTTGAGCTGAGAAGTCATTCTTCACAATGTCCCAAAGCCAGGCAATAACCTTGTGGTTGTCATGGTATCCACCATAGTATTGTGTGTGTTTTCTGTGAGAGTGAGCAAGAAGTGTGTTATAATAATATGAATAAAATCTCCACCACTAGACTCGTCTTTACCTAAGATCATCAATGTCTATCTCTCCCTGACTACCAGATATTAAATGCTGCAGCTCATGAGAAGAGAAGCAATTGACCCAAGTCTTGTCTATCACTGAGTGGAAACCTCTGATGAAGGCTGCAGACTGCTTCTTAATTTGTGTGTACATCCTGAAGTGGGCCATGTGATGCACATAACTGATTCTGCACACACACACACACACACACACACAATAATACAGAACATTGAAAACATGAAATTATTCTCACATTAACACTGATTTTACCACTAAACAAACATTGATTTTTACATACGACATGATTCTAACTTTAATTGATCCTAACCTCAAGCAACAATAATTCTGATATTGATACTAACACAGGGCAACACTAATTCAGATATTGATACAGACACAGGGCAACACTAATTCAGATATTGATACTGACACAGGGCAACACTAATCCAGATATTGATACTGACACAGGGCAACACTAATTCAGATATTGATACTGACACAGGGCAACACTAATTCAGATATTGATACTGACACAGGGCAACACTAATTCAGATATTGATACTGACACAGGGCAACACTAATTCAGATATTGATACTGACACAGGGCAACACTAATTCAGATATTGATACTGACACAGGGCAACACTAATTCAGATATTGATACTGACACAGGGCAACACTAATTCAGATATTGATACTGACACAGGGCAACACTAATTGATATTGATACTGACACAGGGATAATTGATACTGACACAGGGCAACACTAATTCAGATGTAGTAAAGCATTTGATGACTACAGCTAGCTCATGCAGACCAATTCTCACCTGTTCTCATTGGTGACTGGTATGACACGCCCTCCTGGAATTAACTCATGACTGGTCACCTAACACACATAGTAACAGTACATATCACTAGTGATGAGCTCAACCAGTGAGTAATCATAGCCACCTTCATACTAACTATTAAATCTATACATGTATAACGAGATCATAATACAATAGAGTTTACTACGAGCTGCATGTGAAGCAAATGCAAGCAAGGGATGCTGAACAATACTACTTATGCTATTAATATGCTCTATGATTTAATAGTGGCTCACTTTTAGTTTGTAAAAGCTAAAGTGTTAACTTTTTATAATGCTGAATCAGCAGTAACGGTAATGGTAGTGACACACAGGCAGCTATGATACCTATTGTCTCACGTAGCCAATCCCTTTACCATACATTAACAATAACACATGGAGAAAAGGAAGGGTCTGGAACCATACAACGACTGTTCCTATTCTGCTGTTATCATATTCCTATTCTGCCGCTATCATGTTCCTATTCTGCCATATCATGTTCCTATTCTGCCATTATCATGTTCCTATTCTGCCATTATCATATTCCTATTCTGCCGTTATCATGTTCCTATTCCGCCATTATCATGTTCACAGAACCCCCCAAAAAGATCACACTCTAACAAGCTTGTGGATACAGTGTGACGTCAGCATTACCGCCTACCACCCAATGCAGTGGTGTTGGCATTCGGCTACTACCACCCAATGCAGTGGTGTTGGCTTTTGGCTACTGCACAAGTTGGAATCCCTTTTGGGATGCTGCTAGCAAGTCATTGTATGATATAATCCTAAACTCTTTCCTTCACTCATAGCGCGTGGTTAGTTGTAGTAAAACATGAGACTACAGTACCTAACTATTACAGTTGCTATCAGGCAGGTGGTTCAAAATGAAATTTGTTTATTCATGTGCACTGAATATGTATATTATATATACATGTATAATGTGTATATAATATGTATATATATACACACATATATAATACTGCACGAGTCAGCATACAATATGGGAAGATATTTCACGAGCACGTGTAAATATTTTCACGAGCCAAAGGAGAGTGAAAATAAAGTGTGAGAGTGAAATGTCATCCCCATTATTGTACGAGTGTAATAAATTGTTTATTATATATAGTATATTTATCCAAAACAGCAACTTTTCCTTGGTTTCTTAACGTTTCCTCTTCCTTCTAATGCCCAGTGACACCTTCAAGATCTTTGTGCGTAAAAAGCAACACTCTTTTCTTAAATCACGCATGTGCCTATCCAAGCTTATTGTTAGAGAAGATAAGCTACTGATTTGTATTCTTTCCTATTTCTCTTCCTCGTCATTTAGAGGTAACTCCACCATAATTTTAAAAAATTCAGTTGTCTAGAAGTATGCACGGGCGTGTTGGAGTATTCAATAAGCAGCATTCAATATGGGGAAATATTGAACAGTCGCAAGATGTGAGAATACTCAAGGAAAAATATCCAATGCATAACGAATAAATATATATTTATATATACACCATTAACTTGAATTTGTACACACTTGACAGTATCTCGCATGCTTTGCCAATTGTCAGGAGGTTATTATACTTGCCTTGCCTAAGAAGCTCTCATCCCATGAAAAGGTCAAGCAGAGGTCACTGACACCATCTTCTGTGTGCTATAGCAAAACAATCATAATCCACCCTTACCTCACAAATGAACAAAGTGGCTTGAATAAAATGACAGAAAGATAACTTGCCTTAATATAGCTAAGAGATTTGTGCATTTCTTTGTCCATACTGGGGAGTTCATCAAGACTACTGTAGCCAACAGATAAGTGATGCTCTAGCATCTGACTGAGAAAGAAAGGAGCCAAGGGAACATCTACTACTATACCCTGAACACCACACACAAAAAGAAGGTTAAATAAAATGCCCAGTGGTAACGTTATAAGCTTGTACCTCATACAGCGCCTTCCCTAGCATTTTGCCAATGAACTCAAACAGAGAAAGGTGGTTCTCTAAGACGGAGCTGGTCGGAGATGGATAGAGATGGGACTGGCTGTTAGTCTGTGAACACAGAGGTAGCAGAATTTAACTAATGAAATACAGAATACAGCAACACTCATTTGACTGGAGAATAACTAAAACTGAGGTAGTGATACAGTGTTGTGAACACGGTCAGCCATGTTAACATTTAGTCATGGCCGTGGGCTGGAATGAATATATTTAGTGAACACACAAGTGCTTTCCCCTCATATCTCACACATACAACAACTTATACTGACTGTCCATCTAATGACACAGTTTAATGGAACAATAACAATTTTACCTTGAACAGATTTAAGTCGGGGTTGAATGCACCTTTGATGACCTCTTCCAAGAACTCTTTGAACACGCCAGTCTCATCAATTCCAGCTTCATCCAGACCCTGCAATGACACAACAATCAAAACAAAGTCGCTCACTGTATTAACTCTCTCTATGTTGTATGCTCCATTAGACCTTCAATATTACACTACTGCTTGACAATAAATTTAGCTGAACAAAAGTTGGACAACTGAGTCATTTTCCCCCCTGCACATTCCATCATTTGTATCTTTCAAGTTTGTCTTTTTTTGTGTGTCAGGTATTTAACACTCTAACCTGTTCATTGATGAACTTGACTCTGATAGTTCCCTTGAAAGACTTGGGAGCTAGATAAGAAAGCTGCATGTAGCCATCCTCCAAGATACGTCTACGATGAACATCTATGTACACAGATGTCTTCCGCTCACTGCCATGTGATCTGCTTATCCCTAACTCCTTCTTGTCTTCCATCACTCGGTCTTGAAATATCTCTAATCTCTAAGTTAAGAATTCATGTAGTAAGTTCACACATAAAGTATTCTTCTGCAACTTCACTTTTTTCAGAGGCAATATGTGAGGGATTAATTTCAAAATTTCATTGGCTCTAGGCTTTCTTGCTTTCAATTCGTGCATGAAACTTGACATCTTTAAGTTCCTAATTAAAACATGCAAATACTAAATATAAGTGCAGTATTTGAATAAAAGATGGAGTACAACACACGTCAATAGCCAGTGGTTGGGTTCGGTAAAGGATCTCCTGCAGTCCCTTGTGTACATCAAGATCAACAGAGCATGTGCATGAGTGAAGAAGGGAATGCTGGAAAGACCTTCCATGATCAGTTGGTAGACAAGACGATTGAGAAAAGACGAGATTTCCACTAGCTCAGAAATGGAGAACTGACAGTGATCACCAAACAGTTCATCATCATCCAGAGTTCTACAAGAAAACAACAAATGCATATCCATCAACAAGTAAAAAATAAATAAAAGCAGAGAAACTACTACTAAGATACTACAGATCATTTCAGATGTACATTACAAAATGTATGCACACACACGCATACACACACACACACACACACACGTGCTAGTGCATACTTCAGCACCAGTTGCAAGCAAGCAAACCTAAAGAATGCAAACATTAAGCTGAGTAGACACAAAAAATTAGTTACTATAGGAACACATTAAGTGTTAATCTGTTGTGGCCACAAAACTAATCTGTAAGCCACAACAAAACAAAACAATTCATTTAAAAGTCAAACAAGACTACTTAGTCAGGTGGCTTAGCAAAATGATGGGGACGATCTGGACAAAAGCACCAAATTTTTTTCAGAGTTACCTCAGATCATAAGAATCAAATTTTTGCTAGGCCCAAAAAACCACAAAAACCACAACACTCAGTAATTAAATTTTGATTTAAAAATATTCAATTTGCATAATGGAGGTGCAATAAACAGCTCTATTTTGTACAATTACAACCACAGAGTTCAGTACATGCCCAGTTAGCCTTTTTGCAGCCACATCTGGCACCACAACCACTCTTACTCTTGCAACCACACTTTATTAGTTCAGCACAAGCTCTGCTAGCAATAGGTAGAGTTGTCCACACAGGAGTCCATGACAGGATTTCATCATCCCAACTCCAGCCCCAACCTTCTGGACTAGGCCTGTCCTGTTTTGTTAGTTGACTAGTAGTCCAGACACCAGCTTGATATGCTGCACGTTTTGAGTGCTGTAGAAGAGCTGCTTTTGTTGGTGGAATTTTCTCCATTGTCCTGTTCCCATGGCAGAATAACTCCAATCTTGCTTCGTCAACGTTTTCCAGTTCACTGGTTTTATTGTAAAGCACTACTATGAAACGCTCCAACATTTGAAAGTACCGAGAGCCATTGTCTAATTGGATGTAAGGGTTCAGTGCCATGTGAGTCTGTCGCAGGAAAAGCATTCACTTACTTCCACATCAACTCTATCTGCCATTCTCTGGGTGAAGACAAGTCTTTGGCTCTGCACAGCTTTACAGGATGTGATACTACCTCAGGTTTTTTTGGCAAAGGGAAGAAGTTGGCTTGGGAAACTTGGAAGTGCTATCCTGATGTGCCAAAGGCTACCCAAATACTAACCGAAGGATTTATGGTAAGTAATTGATGAAACTTGCCAATGAGGATAACGACAACGTCAGTGTCCACAGTGCGTACCACACAAGAGCTACACCCACTCTTCAGTGTGTCTATCAAGTGAACTAAAAGCCTGGTATCAGCTTCTTCATGATCACATGGTAACATGTCATGATTGGAGCCTTTGGTAAGAACGTTGACATCAGATGTGACAAAAACCTGTTTGCCTTCAGGATAGTCAAAAGATGAATTTTTTTTGCGTGAGAAATTGAAAAAGTTCTTTTTTGTTGCTCTCGTCACGTAAAAAACCAATCCAGTTTTGTGGAACCTTGCTCTTACTGGCTACCTTCATTCTTACGCCTTTGCCCCGCTTTTCTCTCATGGCTGCTTTGATGCTATCACTAAAGTAGCTGTCCCAGACCACATCAACTCTATGAATGTGTAGCAGATCTGGTTTCTTTGCAAATCGCAGTTTACCATAATCAGATAGAGGGGGGGGTAATGCTGATTTTCATGTTTGAAAAAAGAAACCATGTCACAATCTCTATGCTTTGCCACAATGTAGAGCCGTGAGAAAAGTGAAACATTGTCTTTTAGCATTGCAACCTGCTTTGCTTGCTTGGACTTTGGCTTGGGTTTTGGCCTTTTGAAAAGTGGCAAGTGAGTTCTTTTCAATAGGATCGAAAATGGACTTTGTACAATCCAAAATAACAGCCTTTTCATACTCCCTGAACTTTTCTTTGCCAAGAGCTTCTATAGAGCGAATGGAATCAGCTACAGATTCATCTATAATGTGGCGGTTGTCCAAACTCAGCAATTCAGGAGTATCATCAAGGAAAGGATTGCCCATGTCTTCAATGGTTTCTACCAGAGCAAGAACTTGTTGTTTGAAAGTTCTCTGTGCAGAAAGCCCTTCCTCGTGATGAGAATAGTTTTCTCTGACTTCAGGTGAGTACTGTGCTTCAAATTCAGTAAGAAGTCGCGCCTGCTCAGGACCAGCAAGCATCCATTTTCGAAAGGACAATGGATTCTCAGTGAGCCCAACTGCTCCACCAGACCCCTTGACCAGTGCATTATTTTGTTCATGGACCTGGTCTATAGGCATAGCTGAGAAGCGATTGTGGGTTTTCTGAACAACCCAGTGCCCATGTCCTTGAAACTCTTCAAGAATGGATGGTGGACGACTTTGCATGTCACGTATGTGTACAGGTACCCAACAAGCGTAGTTGTGATGATCCAAGGCAAAGAACCAAGGAACCAAAGAACGTAGAGATTCAACATAAAGAGGGAAATTAGCTTCACGATGAGCCCTGATGAAAATTAGCCCTATGATCTCCATTCTGAGCACAGAATCCCAGAACTGAAACGTAGGGCTTTTTTCAACCATTTTCTGTCTCCAAGCATCTTTATTTTCCTCATCATGCAATGTTTCCAAGGAAAGGAAGGCATCTTGCTGAAGCTTCGACAGAGCTAGTGCACATACTTGATGACCATGTCTTGTTCTTGTGAGGTGTGCAGCCTTTAGGAAGGAATCAGCAGTGCCTGAAGAAGCAATCCCTGCTTGGGTTAAGGCAGCTGTCCACCCTGAATCTTCCAAGTAGTCTCCAAGTGTGCTCCACGCAGCCATTTCAATGTGAAGGCCACCCAGCATCACTACATGCCTATCTTCACCATGTGTGGCAGGCCATTTCCACTGTACTTGTTTGGCTAGAGCATACAAAGGAGCATCAAAGGCTGTAACTGGTATTTGCCCAGGATTGAGAAATTCTGTAGCACAATGCTGCACAACCATGCCATGCTTTACCATGGCTGCTGTAGCTGCCTTCTCATAAAAGAGAGGCATAAGTTGAGTGAGAGCTAAGTGGGGATCAGCAGTGAAATGTTGGTTAGAAGCATGATAAGACGCCCAAGCCACTGTGTCACTTTTCTCCAAGGTATCTCTTTTCAGTAGTTCAGCAGCATGTTCTAGCCAACACTTCTCCTGATTCTGTGCTCCTTCTAGATGCCCAAATACCTGAGCAATGCTATTAGGAGGCTTGGGGACAGCGACACTAGCCTTAGTGAGTACAACTGCTGGTACTGTAGTGTAATCAGCAGGTAGCTGCTGATTTTTGCTGTACTGCTGGCAGGTAACTGTATGACATTTTGATTCTGATGACCACCTGAACTGCTTGAGAACTGAAACAAACTAATACCTGTGCCATGGAAGGAATCTGTAGCAGTAGTACTGGAAGGATTGTGATCCAGGTTATCTAGAGCACCTATCGTAAAAAGCCCATGACTTAGCTGACTAGGACACACAAGACCAATCTCTGCAATGTGCTGACATACACCAGTGGCTAGCTGGTTTTCAACTTGTATGATCGGATCATAACTCACACTTAGGCCAAACTGACATATTTGTGTGACTAACCTTTTGGATCTAGTTTGAGTATGAACATTGATTCCAACGTACAGAGGCAGTGGTGGCTCTGGATCTAGAGAGTGCCAAGACTTACCCGTGTTTGAGCCACCTTTTTTGCAGTTGAAAAGGATCATCTGGGATAGAGTGAGGCAAGCCTGTGAATCTGTTGAATCTTGATCCTTTAAGTTGGGTCCATTAAGCAGCATTGATGAAAGATACTTCAGATTGACTGGCACAGATTCTTGCTGGCATCCAGGAGGAAAAGAACCACTGAAGCGGAACCCATGAGAGTTAAATATATCCTTACGAATAATTCTTGCAGCTTTGGCTAGAATCATTGCATCGCTCTCATAGTCCGTGTTTAGAGCGTGCTTCAAAATTTGCTGCATTCCTTGCTGAACAATAAGGAGTATATTCTTCCCATCACTCTGTGCTTGCGCTTCATGGAAATAAGACAAAATTTTCTCTTTGAAACGAACTTTGTTCACTTCAGTATCAATTCCAAACTCTTTCAAACGTTGTCCAAAAAGATGGCGCAGATCTGCAAATTTGAAACAAAAAGTGCCCTCTTCTACACCACTCTCTATATAGGCGACCAGCTCAGTAAAGGCTCTGGCCTTCTTTTGGCTCTCTTCAATGTGATTGCCTGGTGACTCCTTGTTTGTTCTCAATAATGATCTGTGGCAATTTCTGAGTTTTGTCAAACAAGCCAGGTGATATTTAGCTTCCAGGGCGATAAGATCCCCTCCTTCAAGTTTGGCCAGTAATGCAGTGTCTTACAAATCTGTTGCCATCTTCCTGATGTTTGCATCGGCATCAAATGTTTGAAATTCGTGAACAGTACCAGTATCCTCTCCACACAAAATGCAAGCGAACTTCTCAATTGACTGGCGCGGTAGGCAGGCTCTTTTCATATCAGTACCTTGTATCTCACTTCCAACCCTCTTCCTTTGTGCTCTATCAAGCTTGTCCTTGTCAAAAATTTTATGGCATGACCTGTGCCAACTGGCCTTATTCTCTACCAAGTCCTCAACAGTAACATTCTCTCTGAAATGGCCAAAAGGTACTGGCAAGCCATTCAGCTCTCGGAACTTGGCAGAACGCTCAAGGAAGGTTTCATATGGAGTCAAAAGGTTCACTGATCCTGAAGCATTCAAAGGGCACCTGAGAACTTCCTTGGTGGCCTTCTGGCATATCAAACATAATTTCCAATCCATGTTTCTGAAAAAAATATGTAGAAATTAGCTAGTTGGCTTCCTCTTGCTACATAGCTACTTACCAGAACTCCTCACACAGCCACACCAGGAGGGAGTAGAGGATAGGCCAAGGGAGTAGAGGATAGGCCAAGTGTGTAAGCATGAAGCTGCAATCATACAGCTGGATGTGCATGCAGCTGCAAGTATGCAAATAGTACAATGTGGTTTTCCCCCAAACTTTTGCTTATACAAGTACTGTCAATTTTTAATTTCATCGCTTGGGGCCAAGCAAAATTTTGAAGTGACTACCTAAGTACTTCATAAAAATTTTTTGGCGCTTTTGTCCAGTCGGTCCCCATTCTTTAAAAAAATATTGTTAAGCCACCTGACTAACTACTATTAATGATAAGTAGCTGTTATTTTTTATTTCCTGTACCAGTACAAAGCTTCACTATAAATCTAAGAAAATAAGAATTGATAGTTTATAAACCACTTGTATAATGCTGTCTGCTTTTACGTCTAAGAACTTTCTTGCTTTTTTAAGATATTACTGTGCTGTTTATGTTCATGACTGTATCCATTTAAACATTAATTAATGCATAAGTAAATAACATACATACATACACACATACATATACTAGTGATGTGCTTGAGCACAAATGGCGAGCGAGCCTAAAGACTATACTATTTTTATATGGATGATTTTGACTTCTAACACTGAAGCTACTGAAAATAAGGTCCAGTTTTTAAATTTAGCATACAAGGTAAAGGGATTTCAGTGCCATAGTAACAACTCTCTGCAACTGCTTGGAAGGAAAACAAACAAAAAAAAAACAATACACGTTATTTAAAAGTTTTCTTTGTGATATTCTTTAGCTAAGTAGTGGTTGTAACACACAATGCTTTGACACAACTGGACATGCACCTACACATACTTACCTTCGCAGTAGTCTAGTGGACAATGTATTTTCAAGTAAATACTGTTGTGCAAGGCTTATAGCCATGACAAAGAGCGCATTGACTTACCACCGCCACTAACTCGAATAGAAATGGAAGTCCCTTAAGTTTTCAAGTTTGAACTGCACCCGCAAAAAGAATTCAAAACGGTAAACAATTCAATTTCTAGGGTATACGGGTACTGATCGATAAAACAGAGGATTCTGTTTAGTGCAATTTGGGACGGGGTCGACCAATACTAACACAAAAAACGCGAGGGTCAAAGTACAAAATGACATACATACGTCCATACATATATACAAATAAATAAATAAATAAATAAACATCCCCGATTTTCGATTGTGTTACCCCTGTAAGTGTCTCGCTCGCTACGCTCGCTCGCCAATTACATACACACACATACAGTTACATACATTACATACATACACACATACATGCATTACATACATACACACATACATGCATTACATACATACATACACACATACATACAGGGAGACAGACAGACAGATGACAGACGGACAGACGAATGGACAGACAAACAGACAGACAGACAGACAGACAGGCAGACACTTACACCAGGCAATGTTGGGTCGTCTGACAGCACATGCTAATGAGACCAAACATGGAGGTAGACTCCTGTTGGATGCTCTCAGCCCTTTCACTGCCACGTTTAGAAGCCGATATCTTGGCGGCTGCAGCAGATGCCTGTACTATCTTCCCAACATCCAGCTTGAGGGTGAGCCACAGAAAGTGCCACATCTTGCTGACAAGGGTACTATGACAACCCAGGCCTATCAAGATGTCCGTCTTAACAGCACCTTTTAAAGACTGGAAGCAAGCATCATAAAGTCGGCAAACTCGATTGGCTTGATTCATGATAGACTGATCGGGGTTAATGGAGTTCACAGTCTTTTTAAACAGGGAGAATCTGATTTTGCCTACAAGGTAGGAGAAGGAAAGGGGTGGGTCAAGGAGGGATGAGGGTAGGAGGGAAGAAGGATGAGGGTGAGGGGTAAAGGTGAAGGAGAGGGGTGAGGGAAGGCCAAAAAAATTATAAGTTATTACAGCGGAAAATTTTACAATAATGCACCACTATATTATTTTACTCAAGAAAGAGGGAGTCAGAAAATTACTATACATACATACATACATAATTTTAAATATCTTCTATTGATAAGATGGGATAGTATGTAGGACACGTGTGAAGTGACCGTGTGTAGGACACGTGTGAAGTGACCGTGTGTAGGACACGTGTGAAGTGGACCGTGTGTACGACACGTGTGAAGTGGACCGTGTGTAGGACACGTGTGAAGTGGACCGTGTGTAGGACGACACGTGTGAAGTGGACCGTGTGTAGGACACGTGTGAAGTGGACCGTGTATACAACACGTGTGAAGTGGACCGTGTGTAGGACACGTGTGAAGTGGACCGTGTGTAGGACGACACGTGTGAAGTGGACCGTGTGTAGGACACGTGTGAAGTGGACCGTGTATACAACATGTGTGAAGTGGACTGTGTGTAGGACACGTGTGAAGTGGACTGTGTGTAGGACACGTGTGAAGTGGACTGTGTGTAGGACACGTGTGAAGTGGACTGTGTGTAGGACACGTGTGAAGTGGACTGTGTGTAGGACACGTGTGAAGTGGACCGTGTGTAGGACACGTGTGGAATTGAACCAGTTCTATAATTATTATCTTACTTTTGACAGATGCTGAAGGTTGTGCAGGAGTGAGGTTGAAGACTGGGGAGAAGAAACATTGGACAAGGTGACCACACCACAGCTGTTGCAGCTGCTCTCGCACTCCACCCATCATCGACATAACTCTATGACAACAAAGAGATAGCAATATAGTGTATTTTATCAGCCTCAATCTCATATTGTACCTTCTATCAGTGTTGGCAGATATCAAGCCAAAGAATGAATGCCAGAAAGTAGCGGCACTGCGATGGGAAGCAGAGTTAGAGCAACACTGCTGAATCAGGGTAGTCAAGATTTCCTGCCAGGTGGAGGGAGGGGGCGGGAAGAAAATAGATGAATGAATGCATGAATGAATGTGTGAATGAATGAACGAACAAATGAATGATGCAGATTCTTACCAGTAAATGAGACAGAGTTTCCTGATTGGACAGATTCTAAATAGATGGGAAAACACTATTAAAATGAATTAATGCAATATCTTTTAAACTTACTTCAGAGTGGACTGAACTCAGATATAAAATGTTAGCTGCAATAAAAAATAATAATTGTAGAGTCATAAATAATAATAATAATAATAATAATAATAATAATAATAATAATAATAATAACAGTAGTTTTATTCTGAATTATAAATATTAATGAAACTTGGTCATAGTTGATTCAGTAATAGGTTTGAAAAGTAAATTACAGGAAATTTAAACATAATTATATTGAGCTTCACAAGCTTATTATACTATAATTAAAGAATCAGGCTATAAAAATTTTGTTGAATGTTCTAGCAAAATTTGTTCACGTGACTGTTCTAATTTTGCTATGATACTTGACTCTGGACTACAATAACAACAAATCACTCTATGACTTTATAGGACTATCATAATGACCTCCAGTGTTCACAGTGTACAATAACAGTGGTAAAGGGTCATCAATTAAATCCACAACTCACCAAACACGCTGAGAGAATCATTAGCATTCAGTGAACTCCATTTGGAGAGGTTGCTATGCAACACTGCAATCAGTTTAGGCAAAAACTGAGCCTCCTTGAGTTTATTTAAAGTCTATAAACAAAATAAATAAAACGACATCATCATTATACAATCCAGTTCATCGTCCAATGCTCTTCACTCACTTCTATTGAAATCTTCTTCAAATAGAGCACCAATGCAGGGACAGTGAGTATGGAGGTGGCGAAAGGAATCATTATTTTAGGTGAGAAGTTATGAAGAGCTAATTGCCTGCAGCAATGTATTAAATAAAACAACAATAACAAAAGTTGTGATACTTTACCGAACAGCCATGACAGAAGACATGAAGTGACCTGGAATAGTCAGAGACGGAGGAGACAAAGAATTCAACAACAGCTCCTGTTTGTTGCACACAAACACACATCCACATCCACATACATGCACACACAAGCAACACATCGTTAATCCCATCCCAAGCTCGCATTTCAGCCACTCTTAAACACCACCATTCAGACCCAACTCTCCCTGAGAATTTCTTCTCTATGCTAACATATATAAAACATACATGCATCAGACTGTAGAAGCCATTGTCCAGGAGATGTTCCATGATGTTGTTACACATGCCATTGAGCATGGGTTGCACTTGGGGACCTGCAACACGAAACAAATGACATTCTGACTACTATGGAGTGTTTAGCTTCATGAATGGCAAGTGAGCTGATTCTTTCTTTTCTACCATAATTATATTTTTACTCATGACTTATGCCATAAAAAAAAAGACCAAAAGTAAAAATGCATAATTAACTAGTTGAATAAACAGACATTCCTTTTGAATCTGTAGAATGCTAGCTACTGTAAATTAGATGGGCATAAATGTGAGACCAACTCTACACTACCACAACGCATGTGTGGCTAAAAAAGAACTAAATAATTCACACCAGAACTGTATCCACCACAACCATATACATCCCAAACACCCTAAAATGCCTGAACACACTACCAAAGTCACAAAACTCCACCAAGTGACATACATACAACATACACTCACATACTGTGAATCTCACAACACATCTGAATGTCAGTTTCACTCGCTCACTGAACAATCATTTGGTAGATTTAAACAACGAGTGTTGTCCAGTAACGCCGTTGATCGTCCCATGGGACAATACAAAGTCCCATGGGATGTCCCATCAAAAAATTTATTAAATTTATAACTTTCCTTCAGTGAACCCCTCCTTGTGGTTGAATAGTCATGCTAGCCTTTTGTGTTTGTAGTCACATGACTGGTACATGCACCCCCCCCCAGATGCTGTCACAAATACATGTTTTCGGCTATTTTGGGTTCATTTGACAATAAGACTATAGTACACACCCAAATAAGTGGGTGGGGCCTCCCAGGAATACCCATGGACAGTTGCTGGCAAAGCTGGACTACTATGAAGTTCTTAATCAATCCAACTCAAAACAAGTGAAATTTTTTCCTTCAATAAACACACTCAGTGATAAAAACAATAACAACAAAACATACCAACTTTCTTGGTAAATTTCCAGAGTGTATGATCCGTGAACAGCGTTATCTAGTAAGGAATAATTGCACATGCTCACACGAACTATTATTTTTGCTAGTACATTGTTTGTAAACATTGACAACTAACCAGTCCTCACTTTAAAATAACAAGCCACCTCAGTTAAGCAAGGGGTTGAGTTTTACAATGTAAACTACAATTCTTCACTTTGTTTCTCACTTCTCTATCTGAATTCCTTGTAAACATACACTCTAATTATCCTAGAGACTTGAGAACTATGGCTAGGTGATATCATAGCTGCCCTGAAGAGTATGGAGTTATAATAAAAGTGAGAGTAGTTAGAAATATGAATATAAGAAGAATCTTAAACTACTGGTAATCTTTGGTCCCCAACTGCCCAGATAATCTGTACATCCTAGAAAATCCGTACCATTTCCATGTATAATTTGATCAGAGCATCAGAAACAGGCAGGCCAAACTATACAATGCCAAACAATGCAGATTTAAGAGTTTGTCTTGAACAGGCTAGAGGGCTGGCCTCACCTGGAGTCCTTTCAGTTGGTCGAGAACAAGCACCAAGACTTTCTTGAGCTGTTGCATCCACAGAGCAGAATATTTGGGTTGGATAGACACAGAAACATACCATGACTGAACAGACAAGAAAATAAAAAGAATAATTAAAAAGTAATTTTTAAAAACTTACACAATAATACCAACAAGATAAAATACTATATAAAAAAATGGCTGACTGCTCACAATGGAAAAAAATAAAAAAATAAATAAAAATAAAGCAACCAACATACTTTAAAATGAAGTGGCTTCTAAATGACTGTTAGTTCACTCATCAATTTCTTTGTTGGAAAGTGAGCAAAGTAAAACAAACACTCTCAGGTTCAATATGAGGAAGTTCAAATATAGCAGCATCAATTGTTAGAAATGGTAAAGTGTGATATAAACTCATGCTGGCTAAAGTCACACCCACCACAGAAGTTGAGATGTAACACTTAGTTACATCCTAGACAAGAACATACAAAACAGTCCAACTCTTCTCCGCCTGCAGCTACTGTAACCATGCCAACCAACACATTGGTCATAAATATCAGGTTGTTTAAAGTTTGGTTCAAATGGTTAAATAAAAACTTTAAAACTTACCTTAGCCTGAGAGTGATCCATACTGTTCAAGAGAGCTTGGCAGAATTTTTTGAAGCGCTACAGTGATCATAGTACAATAATACACAACATAGAAACACACACACACACACACACACACAAATATTCACCTCCCTATCCACTTCTTTGGAAAATACAAATAACAACTGTTGGCCACTCTTGTATAACTGAAGACCTAAAGCCAATATACGTATATAGTATACTAACACAGTATGTATAAGTACATCACAAGGTGGAGGTAGGTACAGGGTTTACACAACCAAATGCTGATGGCGCTAGGAGTGTAAATCCTGTACTGACCAAATGAAAAGGTGCAACCGACGTGTATCATAGTTCTAGACTACAGGAAACGCATAGCAACCAATTCTAGACACTTCCTGTTCTTTCTATTTCAACTAATGGACCTAAGATACACACTCAGGGGTTAGACTTTCAGCAAAAACATTCACTTCCTAGGAGGTGGGTATAAAATAATATATATATATATATATATATATATTTATTGCAGCTTTGATATTTTTACTTGAATATTTCCGCATCACGCAAGCGTTCTGTATTCTCCCATATTGTACGGTTTATATTGTACGCTCCTTGTAGCGCGCGCGTAGCGAGTAAAATCAATGAAAATTGTATTGTAACCGGTTGAGAAAAATTTCAAAGAAGCAATAAATCACTTATCACACTCGTCGTACAATATGGGAATGATATTTTACTCTCACGCCACATTTTCACTCGCCTTTGGCTCGTGAAAATATTTTGCGTGCTCGTAAAATATTTTCCCATATTGTACTCTGACTCGTGCTATAAGTATTATATATATATATATATATATACCACAAATTGAGCAGTCTGATTGGACAGTTTGAACGAACCATGGTAAAGTAGGTGTGTGTATAGATACTAGTATGAATAAAGAAGTAAAAGAATATCCCATAATATTGTATTACTATAGATGTTGAGATAACTAGATATATGGCTGAACGCTCTACCTGTAAGTGATGATTTCTCCATTGTCGCATCTATCTGTTGTCTAGTCCAAGCAAACACACAACAACAACCATCATTTCACACATATCAACATAAGACTCTGGCAAACCTCAACTCCTTCAGTTCCAATTTTCTACCATACCAATTGCGCATGAATCTCTAAACATTAAAAAAAAACAAAAAAAAAACACGACTAGCTAAACCTGGTGTAATAGCAGCTGTACCTGGACAGTTACAGCAGAATTCTGCTTGAGTTTGTCTTCATTACGAGCGTCCCTTTCTCTCTTCGCTTGCTCTAATATTTCATCCCGGGATTGAGAGCTGCTTTTAGCAGAAAACATTTCTAGCTATGATGATGTGTTGACAACCAAGACTAAATAGGTAAGAATCGTTGGCACTGTAGATTTGTGATAATAGCCCCGCCTATTCATACTTGTTGCAATGGTGCATTTTCGCAGTATTCTGTTTCAGCTAAGTTTTGTAGTGTGTCCATCATGAGTGAGAGTGTACGCCGTACTATAGAATCTCAGAGAAGCGTAGATTCCATCACCAGTAGTCTGAGAGAATCGAGTAGTCCCTTACCTAGGAGGAGTGGCTCGTCCTCCAACAGATCAAACGCAACGAGCTCCAGCGACCTCAGCAGTTACAGTTATGGTAGCATTACCCAAGCTGGAATAGCAGATCATAGACCAGCAGTAAAGAAGAGTGCTGATGGAAGTATGGTAAAGTATCAGGGTGGATTGAAGCATTCTAGATCATGGTACACATATTCATGAATGAGCTAGCTCATTATAAATTCACTCTCGGGTGTATAACTATTGCAGGATGTCTCATGAAACTGTGATGACCTGTGACTTCAACTGTAATGGCAGACAGTTAGCTCTTGGACACAAAGATGGAACTATTGCAGTAAGTTATCAAAGTATAAATCGCCAGTTCTCCTCCAATGTTTGCATCTTTTCAGACTTTCGACACTTCAAATGGAACAAAACTATATGAGAATCGTCTAAAAGACACAAGAAACCTCTCTATCACCTCCCTTCATTTTTTTGACAAGTACAGAAGGTCACGACAAAATTTACTCCTAGCAACGTGTAATAATAAGACACGTTGAAGATACACAGTTGGTAAAAACACACCCTGTTCCCTTTAGATTCTCCAGGATACACTGCAATCTGGCATCTGCCTTCAGGTGATCTTTTGGGTAAAATTTCTGAAGAAAGGCAAGTCCTTGCTTCTGCTGTGGACAGTACTTGTACTACATTCTGTACTACTGGATATGACTGCTCACTCAGAATTTATAACTGCGATTCCTTCCTACATCACACAACTCTGGAGAAAAGGTATAAAGTGATTGGTCTTAATTATAATCATATTTTCTCTTATTTTTGCTATTTGTATTATTATTAATATTAATAGTAGTAGCAGTAGCAGCATCTTGTTAATCAATATTGTACCGATTCAGCTGACAGCTAATATCCCGTTTGTAAAAAAAGAGTAGTTCTAGATTAGTTGTAACTGATATTTTGCAGTAAAAGTTGTGTATATTGCTCAGAACAACAAATGTACTAACTATATATTCCAGTTTCAACTACTAGAATTATGAAATTATACTGATTGCTCGCTAGTGAACTCATTGGGGTATGTATCCTAATGCATTCTGTTCCAGCATTTCTTTCACGCGAATGACCGGACATGTTAGCAGAGTATTTGGCGTTTGTTATCATCCTCAAAACTCAAATGAGCTTGTATCTGCAGGCTGGGATGGATCAATTCAAGTAAGTATGTAATTGTGTGCTGAAATACTTTCATTGCCAAGTTATACTGTAGTTCTGGGACACAAGGAAGAATGGCTCCATAAGGTATGAAGCAATCATAGAATTTATACACAATTGTAAAGGTTGCGCAAAAATGACCGAGTTCCTACATTCAATTAATCTGTAGTATAACTCCCTACCGTACCATTTTTCTCTAGTTACATGTAGACTAGAGTTTGTGTGTGTAACTATTGCAGGAGTATCAGTGGCACTATGGTATGCGGTAATTCCATTTCTATAAACCCTGTGAACTTCTCTATTGCCACTGGCTCATGGAGACCCAAGGAAACAGTCCAGGTTTGAGAGCTCTAAGATATTGGTTACACTGTACCTTTACCAGCTCTCTATTAGATCTGGGACTACAGCACAGGCAGACTGGTCAAAACTATAGAACCTAACTTTGACACCAAAGTAAGCTTCGTCTGATGGCTGTGACAGTTATTGTGTAATCGGTCATTAATACATTATCCTCAAGGTTTACTCTCTTCAGTGGATGAATGGAAATCTTATGGTGGCTGGAGGTGCTCAGACAAATAATGTGGTGGTCATTGATGCATCAAAAGACATGGTATGTGTGATCCAAAACCTAAATAAAAAGATAAATGGATTATAGGAATTGCAGACTAACAACAATAATAAAAATAACAACAACAATGTTTTCAGATCACAGGGTCAATGTCTGGGTTCAAGTCGGGTATCTATGGTGTGGCATACACTCAGGAGTATCACAAGACAATTGCTGTTGTCAGTGGAGAATCTTGCCAGCTAGCATTGTGGAGAGAGAGACCATTTATGAGCTATCCAATCATTCCATTTGAACAAAAGTACAAGTAGTTCCACATGCGTAACATGCACTCGGCCACCACTTTCATTATCATGCCACACGTACATGTTATTTACATTTGCTTTTTTGCACCTACCTGATCTTGACAATTGAAGTTTATTGTCAGTTTGGGGAGTTAATTATAGTTTACACCTGAAGGTTTTCACAACTATGGAGTTGCCGCACACACACACACAATTCTCTTGAATTCACACCCCAGCAAACCAGGTACCCAATCAGAGCTGAGTGGACTGGTGGGGCTGGTATATGGTAGGAGGTATATGGTAGGAGGCAGATGGAAAACCAGATGGAAAAGTTGCAGGCTTGAACTGGGGACCTCAGGCCCTGAGCCCAGGACATAACCACTACACCACTCACCCACACTCTAAACTTGTACTCTGGACCACAGAACTGCCAAATATTAGATCGGCATACCCATACAAAACACTAACAGACATACACATACAGATTTATATTTTCACTATATAACTGCTAACAGCAGCTGCAAGAGTAGTTACAATACATAGCAACACTGCCAAGGTTGGCTGGACTATAGTAGATCAGTAACAGACGAAGCAGGCACTAGGTAAGCAACAGAATAATTGGTTTCATTAAGGTCAATGGACCTATAAAACTATATAGGTTGTAATTATATATATAATTATATATATTTTGAGAATAATTACTTTTTTTCATGCAAGGTACAGAGTGATACACACACTCAGAATCCAGACTTCATAATACAAACAAACTGCATATGACATGAAATTCGAAGTGATTGTTGGACGAAGAAGAAGCAATCTGCCTCTACCTAAAGAGGCACATTTGAGAACAGATACGATACAGATTCACAGTTATGGGTACGCCGTATTGCCTCCGCAAGAATCATGCTGATGTCCATGACCTGCATACAAAGCATACAAATACGGGGCAGGAGGTAGAAGGGGGGAGGGGGAGCAGGAAATTACCAAAATGTAACAAACTTATTTTGATTAGTTATGTATTTACTAATATCAATACTTTCAGTATATTTTCCCTTCTTATTCAACCCTTTACCAGCATCGCACCCCATCCTTCCACACTAATAATATATACGTATAGCCTACCCCAGGGCCAAAGACAAATTAATATATGTCCAGCCTATCCCAAGGACCAATACAGTAGTATCTACCAGAAATAAATTCAGCAAAGAAAATCATCCCACCATGATAGCCTGAACTAAGGCAATTTCGAGGTTCATGCACACTAACTGAACCAACAGATATTTACCTTGATCTTCTCACACACGTGAGTCTTGGCTTCCTGAGGTACAGTGTTGGTAACTACCACAGCCTCCATACAAGATTTGCCTATTCTATCCAAGGCTGGGCCAGAGAGAATGCCATGAGTGCATATAGCATACACTTTAGTAGCACCTGCTTCTTTGAGCCTGCACAAACATATTAGGTAAGGGGTCAACATTCTTAATCTACACAACATTGGTTTAAAGGATAGCAATAACTGGTGTAGTCATTACAGGCAAATATTAGCCAAACAACAATAAACTAATAGTAACACGTGCAGATATAAAAAAAATTGTTAGACCATTCCCCCATTTTCTGTGGTATTCAGTTATCTGAACATTTCAGTTATCCGAACACCTCTAGGTCCCAACGTGTTCGGAATAACTGAAGTCTTACTGTAATAATAATAAAAGTGGAGTAGGGCCCTCATAACGCAATGATAATGAATAGAATGAGTGTCAACATATGTGGAAGCACAACTCTCATGAAAGCATTTCACAGTGCTAGAACTTCCAACAATAGTCTGACACAACAATAACATGGCCTGATAGACATAATTACATGATGTGCAAATTTTATTAAAAGAACATTTTTAGGAATTATGTGCACTGCCCTTATCCCTATTCTATCATACTGTACAACCGTTGCCATGTACTCGTACAAAGATGACCTCTCAGAAACTTACTTCTCACTGGCTTGCTTCAGAGTACCACAAGTGTCTGCCATGTCATCCACAACAATGGCAACTCTGCCGTCTACATCACCAACCAGTACCATGCTGTCTACTTCATTGGCTTTCTTTCTCTGTACACATACACATATCACGGTCGTGAGGTCACGTGTGCGTTGTATACTCACATCCACCTACACAGCTAATTTTTTTTTTTAAATTAGCATGATACCTATGTACACTACCAATAAAGGACAAAGAAATAAACCAAAAATAATTAATAAATACTTAATAGGCATTTATGTATGTATGTGGTTACATCACATGCTCAGTTTACTACACTTAATAGATACAGCCCAAATCTTGATTTTTAAAAATGTTCTGAATGTTTTTGGTATTTCTAACTTAAAATTCAATGTGCCAGCAGAACCAATTAAATGAATTTTAGAAAAACTATTTTTACTTACCTCTTTGTGAATGAGAGCAAAGCCGATATTCAGGCGGTCAGCAATAGAAGTAACTCTACAGGAACATAGTTAACATTCAGTTGTAATTGGTTGTAACTGATTTATTTTATTCGTGTTGAATATCTCATGATAGAGTGCCACACTGATAGCTGTACAGTGCAGCAAACTATGCAGTAAGTGCCAGTTATTGGAATCGCAAACACATACCTCTTAGCTCCACCTGCATCTGGGGAGACAACCACACTCTCCGTCCAGTTAGACACGTTCTCTTTGATCCACTTGAGCACAGCTGGCTCTGCGTAGAGGTTGTCCACAGGGATGTCAAAGAAACCCTGGATCTGGGAGGCATGAAGGTCCATAGTGATAATGTGGTCCGCACCAGCAACTGAAAGCATGTTAGCAACCAACTTGGCAGATATGGGAGCACGACTCTGCAGAACACACACATCACGGAAGTGTACTATGAACTAAGAATGCTTCATGGTTAAAAAGGTGTGTGTGTGTGTATAGGAACTAGTTTATTAGAAATACATGTACTGTACAGGTTACACCATGACGTGGAGGTTGGTATAGGATTTATACAACTGAAGGCCAAAGGCCCGAGAATAATGTAAATCCCATACCAACCGAACAAAAATAGTACACCTATGAGTTAAAAAGTTCTTATACTGAAAACAAAATCTTATAATTAACATTGCCAAATAGTACTTATGAGTCCTGCAACTAAATAAACAAACAAAAAAAGTGCTCTGGTGTTCATAACTACCTTGTCCTTTTTGTCCTGCCTGGCATATGGGTAACACGGTATGACAGCAGTGACACGTGAGGCCGAGGCTATCTTGCACGCATTGATCATGATCAGCAGTTCCATAAGGTTATCATTCACTTCTCCTGACCCACTCTGAACTATATATACATCCTCACCTCTTACCGACTCCTCAATCTCAACACTACGAACACATGCACACACACACGTACATACCACTAAGTGACCACAGACAATATATTGGGTCTCTCGTATAACAAAACTTGTGCACAGCAAACATTCAAGCTATAGTTTAAACTTCGTACATAAGTGATCATGCAAATTGGCAGTGTATTTGAGCTTGATGGATAAGACCTATCAACAGCATGTGGTAATAGGCCATGGCCACTGAACTTTGAACCAATCTTATGATCTTACAACTAAATAGATTGATGTTTTTAGTTTGTTTTTTAGCACCCAGTTAGTAAGATCTGATCTCAACATAACAACCCTCACCAGTGTTCTACATGCTAGAGTGAATTCAGTATATTTTGAGCCAATGTAAAACATACCAAGTCTCTTTATTGGCAAATTTGCTGAGTCTCACTTTACTCAGCTCTATCCCAAGTCTAGAGGCGATACTCTGAGCCAGGTCTGGATTAGAATTTCCAGAAAACACTTTTATGTTCGGCATCTTTTTGCAAGACTTTTCACTACTTAAGTCCACTGCCTCGCTCTTTTCAATAGGACACTTAATGGCTTCACAGCTCATACGAACGACCTTTACCAAACCATGTTCTTGCTACCTGACCCCTTACCCGATTGCTTACTCTTAAAACAATTCGTTCGAGAGTCAGGAACAGGATTCTTGTTGAAGGAGCCAAAGAAATTAATGTTCACATTGACAGTCTTGCTACATAGCTTGAATCATGTATTTTTAAAAATATCAGACATAATAATAGCTATCAATAATAAGTCATAGTCACATTATTACTATTGGAGTTATAATATTCCAGAAAATACGGATCTGAATATGTCCACATCATCATCATCATCGTCATCAGTGCTAAATAAGAAAAATGTAATCATTAGAGTTAATAACATATACAACAAATTAAAAAAAAGATTGCAATTACCTAGGTTTTCTTTTTGGAGCAGTAAAAAAAGAGCAAGGAGTGGGGACTTGTAGTGATTGCTGTATTCCATTAAAGGACTGATTGCTTCTTTTTCCTGTATCTGCTATGTTACCATTGTTGCAACGAGTGGAAGTGGCATCATTTCTCCCGCAAGCAGAAGATGAGTTCAATAAGGACTCTGAATGTTTCACAACTTCTGGTGATAAAATTGTAATTACTGCATTGCTATTATTTTTGTTTATCTCAGTGTTTGTGTTCCTATACTTAAGGACAATACCTTTCTTTTTAACCGGAGGTGAAATTGGATTTGATTCCTTTTCTTTAGTTAAATAGTGTGTAATATTCAGTGGACTAGATTTGAAACAGCCTACAACCGAATTAGATTTCTTGCTATCGAGACGTGAGCACGAATTGTACATATCATCATCCAATTGTGCATCATCTAAGTCCAAAATTTCATCTATTAACCTTTTCCTACCAGCAAAAGCATACTTTTGCTGCACAGTTGGCTTTGAGATATCATCACATGTAATCTTGTGTGCTACAGAAAGTATCTTATTATAGCATGATGGTTCAGTGGCACACTGTTCTGGAATCATAGCACAACTTTGCTCCTCAGAGTCAAGAGGAGAGAAGGCATCATAATCACCAACAATTTCTCCTTCTAGTACTGGACTCATGCTGTATATATCCTTTTCTTCAACATTTTCCATATACTTATCCACATCACTGTCGTAATCCAAGTAGCTGAATTCATTAGGATCATTTTCCTTGCTCATACAGTTTGGACTATTTTCCAAAAATTTACTGGTAGATATATCAGAATTAGGAGCAATATCCTGGCCTTTTGATCTCAATGGTGTCTTTGGAGCATAGGAAAATTTGTCACCCAGAGATTTGCTGAACTGCCTTGTATCATGATTATATTCTTTTAATTCCAAGTTGGGCTAAAGGGAGAAAGAAACAGCAAATAGAACTTTAAGTTATTCAATATTCTTGTATACACAGACCTTGATTCTGTTGAGTGATGGTGTAGAAGGAAAGTTACTGGCTCTTGAATGGAGTTGATTTGCATGACTATTCATTTGAACTCCCATTGATTTCGATTTTTTTGATAGCGAGTTTGGTTCTGGAGTGGCACTGGATTGACAAATTTTTGATACTGTCCACTTACTCTTTGATTTTGCCTGAATTCCATTTTTACAACAGTCATGGCCACACCTAATATGAAGGGAAAATTTATGCTATTGAAAAATGCATAGCTATATAATAATAACTAGTGGTGTGCTTGAGCACAAATGGCGAGCAATCCTTAAACTACACTATTGTTAAATTTGATTTTAACAACTAACACTCAAGCTACTAAAATAAAGTAGAGTTATTAAATTACGTATGCAGTAAAGGGATTTCAATGCCATAGTAACCGCTCCCGCAACAGTTTGAATTGAAAAAGAAGCAACAAAATCAAATCACCTTATTTAAAATTTTCTTTGTGATATTCTTAATAGTAGTTGTAACGCACAATACTTTCACACAACTGAACATACCTACGCAAGACTTACCTTCGTGGTAAGTCTAGTGGACAATGAATTTTTAAGCAAATACTGTTGAGTAGGGCGTATAACTGTGACAAATAGCGTATTAACTTACCACCGCCACTAACTCGAATAGAAATGGAGCTGCCTTTTTAACTGCACCCGCAAAACAATTCAAAACCGTAACAATTCAATTTCAAAGGCGATACGGGTAATGGTCGCTAAACCGGAGGATTCTGTTTAGTGAAGTTTGGGACGGGGTTGAATACGTACGTCCACATATATATAAACAAACAAACATCCCCGATTTTCAATTATGCTACCCCTGTAATTATTGTATGCATGTCTGAAAGGTATAATATTCCTAGTTAGCATCATTACAGCTACACACAACTAAAGTCTATCCTGCTAATGTATTTTTTGTTTCCAGTGTTTTACACCAATTCACTCACACTGCTTTGTTTAAGCATCTATGATTGCAAGGTATAGCCTGCTGTTGATACTTGGAAGAATCTTCAGTGTGAGATGCAATTGTATCTAAGCAAGATTGAAACTTGGATATACCCTACAAACACATATTAAGTTGAAAATTACACTATATTTAGGCAATCATGCTGCCACAATGTCATACCTCCAATTGTCGAGAATTTGTAAGTGGATAAGAATACTTGGGATTAAAGGTTTCATAGACGTCAATTCCCACATGGTCTAAACTGACATAGTATACCTTCAGGCAGTCACCTGCAGTGCTTCTCTGGACAACAAGCTTGCGAGTATACTGGCCATTATTTAAAAGCTGAGAATCACTAGTAACCAAACATAATAAATTACAAGCATCCTCAGCAAGCAAGCAATCCTAGTTATGAGTAAAATAATTTCATAATTTAAGTCTCACAGCATATGCAGTATACTATACTGTGACAATTGCCACTCACTTTTAGAGAAATATAGCTTACTTAAACTTTCAAAGTAACGAACATGGTCATCAAAGTATTTCAATAAGTTTTCTAACCTTATCTTTTGTTTGCAAAGTACTTTGTTACTAGCATCTCCTATCAACAACAGACACATATGTGAGAGAGGCCATGTGGCTCCTTTATCCTTCATTGTCACGTGATTAACAAGAAAAATTGTCACCTCCAATTCACTCTTCATTTGGGTCACACCATTGACCTGCATTAAAGAAACAAATTAATAACTTATAAAAAAAAATCTTCCTATTTACCTGATTGATGTTTAGTTCATAATGTGGCAATAATGCCACTGCTTCCTTCAACTGGTTGCCAAAGGGAGGATGTCTGTTCATTATCTTAATAGTAACAACAACAGCAGCAGTAGCAATATCCACAATAGTATTGAATAGTAGTATCTTACCAATTCAATTTCTCTGGGACCAGTATTCAAAATTTTCTGAAAATCAGTGAGTCCAGCGTTGACTAATGTAGTACTCAGATGCAAGCCAATTTTGTCCAATTGCTTTGCTACATGCTTGGAGTTTTCCCACAATCTATGAATGATAATCATTTACACCCTCTCTCTCTTTGTTTCATTCCTTTACTTTACCTTGCTTGAATAGATTTGTGCATTACGACAGCATTTAATAAACTACGAAAAGTTTCTCCAATCAATTGAAGTTCCATAAGACCTAATAATAATAATAATAATAATAATAATCTATATATTAATGCGTTTGTGTGTCAGTAATGCTGACAGCAAGTGTGTGTATTCATGAATAAATCTTGAGCTGAGCAGAGTTGGTAGAGCACACTGTTATGTTATTTTGTACTTTGACCCTGTGTTTGCTTAGTGGTCCACCTCTTCCCATACCTATCTTTCGGCTTAGCGATCCCGTATCATTCAAGGAAATTAATTGTTTACCCCTTCGCATCAAGTTGTTTCTGAATGATACAAGACGCACTTAGGTCTTAGAAACTTACTGTTAGATTCATCACTGTGCAGTAATTCTTTAGAACTTCTTGGTTTTTGAAGTCACAAAATGTTATGGCGAATGGTTACTATGGTATTGAACCCTTTACCAGACGTAATAAAAAAAACTAGGCCTTTTTAGTAGCTACAAGTGTTTGTTATAAAAGTTACCGGTAATTCAGAAGTCAGAGACTACAGAATATACCAGTACTCAGGGAATTGAGATAAGAAAGTAGTTCCTTATTTGTTAGCTAAAATGTATAATGGTCACAATGGCTACGTACTTATACTTTTAGAAATGGACTGATAGATTCTTTTGAAGTGTTTCGTTTGTGTATAGGCTCGCTCGCCCTTTGTGCTCAAGCACATCACTAGTAATAGTAATATTAATAGTAATAATAATAGTAATAATAATAGTAATAATAATAATAATAGTAGTAGTAATAATAATAATTGTTATTATTATTATTATTGTTGTTTTTGTTGTAGTTGTTGTTATTAGCTATTAGTTATTATTATAGGCTTACATTTTGAAAGTCTGGAAGCTGCTCTCATGATTTTCTGCATTGGCATTAAAACGGTATAGTTTTATGAAGTTAGAGATGACAAATAAATAATTCTACCTGTATATCTTGATTTAAGGCAAACTCTTGTACTGGCAAACAGCCAAGAGTGGCTTGAATAAGGCTGTGAAATATATAATATTAAGTAATTATTACATGATGAGTCAGAATGTGATATGGCAAAATATTTCATGAGCAGGCTAATTTATTTTCATGAACCAGAGGCGAGTGAAAAATAAGTGAGTTATTTCACGGGTCATGTACCTGAAGATATCATTGTGAAGATATCTAGGGTGGAATAAATATATATACATCCCAGATAGTTGCTTTGCTCTAGTGCCTTTGTAATTTATGCAATCTAGTGCTAACCAATTAACTTTCATCTCTGTAGATTTGATCTTCCCCGATAATTGAAATCTGCATCACAACAAACAAAAATAAATATCTATAGCTAATTAAGTGAACTAGTAATGCAAGCTGAAAGCATATAGAACCGTTCTTGTAGAACCTCCTAACTGAGAACAATTAAGGACTAGGGGTTTCAGTTCACAAATCAGAAGTTGTTTGCTTTGAGAGGTGATAAGCAATACATTTTCTATTAGAGGGGGCAAGAATGAGTTCTAGAGGTAATTTGCTCAGAGGTTCCACTGTATCTACCAATTCATGATAAATATGTTATAGTTATAAACCAAAATTGAGGTTTGTATGCGATTTATAAACTCCGAGACACGAGGGCGCAGCCCAAGTGGCGAGGATTTATAAATCGAAATACAAACCTAATGATTTTGGTTTATAACTATTTTATAGCCCAAACATAAACAACGAGCAAAGTATAGCGTTAGCTATCTAGTAATTGTATTAAAGTACCCAAACTCTTCATTATTCCATTTTGCTTTGATCTGCCTTCCACCATAATTATGGTTGCTAAGAACTATATCAGACTTTTCCCCGCTAATACATTTTCTTACGAGCATACCAGACTGTATCCGATTTATAGTTCTTAACGACAAGCGCGGTCGCTCGGGTAACGGGCTATAAATACTGTATATAATAGTATTGTTTGACAACGATATTTAAGATCGATGAGTAATGAACCAAAGTTTTAGATATTTCAAATTAATGTGATGTTCACATCTACTTTCACAACTGACTAAATGTTAGAACTTTGAAAGTTATGTCTATCATTGCATTCTGCTGAACACAAAATACATCTTGGTGCAAGTATATGACCTTATTGTTGTCTTGTTTTTGTCTTTATTCAGTGTGTTTAACACCTTCTTCTCATTAACTCGAAGCCTAACATCAGCAAACTCTTTACATGAAGATATCTGGTTCACCTGAAATCAAATTTATTATTATGACATATCCATAAACCTGAAGAAGTACCAAAACCAACCATGTCAGCTAAACATTCTTGACCCTTTAAACTAAGGAAACATTTCATGCTTTCAAAAGCAACACAGTATCTTGCCATTAATCGTCCTTTATCTAAACAATCCAAATACAACTATATTTAAATATGATATGCCAAGATAAAATCTGCAAAACAAACGCTTAAAGTTTCTGACTAAACCTGTATGCTGAAGTGTGAGACCATCATCCATTTTTATAAGTGAACAAGATTCCAGCAGTTGCAGATTCTTCAAACATAACTCTATAACCATCATACCATAGAGTACCGTATTTAAATTTGTATGTACAACCTTACATCTATAATCAGTATTCACAAATAAAACTTCAACCTCGTTGAAGTCACATATATAATTAAAATTAATATTGGAATTATTTATATTAGCCAGGATGGTTTACTTTGTAATTTTTCTTCCATTGCATCTAATTCTATGGGCATGCCTAAACAAGAAAATATTAGCACATTATTTAAATCAAACTAAAATATTAATATTCTGACCATAGTGTTTGGAATTCTGTTTCACTCTAATATAAAAGAATGTTGAATGAAGCCACTCCAATGCTATGGTGACGTCAGTGATAGTATGCAGCACTATCTCAGCATTCAAATGCTCTATCAAATTCTTGTGCAAGCTATATAGATATGAAACAAAACAAGTCATATAGCAACAATAAAACTCATGATAGTGATAGCTACGTATACTTGGTTACTAAATCTAGACAATTATCATATATGCAATACTTACTTGCTCTCTATCAGTTGCCTCCCACTCACCAGAGCCTCATATTTAGACTATATTTGTCAAAATGATCGTTAACCATGTGCATTGTTACAGTATAATAAAATTACTTTAGTTGAATTCCGGGTCATAATCACAGCTGTTGCAGTAGTGTCAAACTATATAGAAACACAATTAAAATGGCCAATAATATCCAGAGACACAAGGATATGGTAAAGTACATATTGAAACATTCAATATTAAAACAGCAATCCTGCTTTAAAGCAATGAGGACAAATGATTGCATATTTTCAGCAGTGGGTTAGTATGCAGTTGTGTAAGTAGGAAAGCATTTATAAACGTCTGAAATTAAGGCAAAAAAGTAAAATGTCATTAATTTAAGAACCAAGCTTTTTTCTACAGGGAGGTTCTCAAAAAGTGTGTTTTAAGTGTAATGTGCATGTCAGAAAGTCCAAATATTCCTGTAGTTACCAAACACGGACTTTATTGGTTGCTGAAATGTCATATCAGTGATTCCTCACTCAGAAAGACTAAAATTGTCCACATTAAGCCATAGCTACCATAATTACACAACTAGCTAGATACGTTAAAATTTTAATTATAAATAGAGCAAAACAAGCTACAAATATAAGAACTTTTTATTCAACAGTGCATGGTGACTCTGTTAGCAAATTATCTAACTTGTGCTGAGGGTTTGCACTCTTAGTGCTCTAGTTTCTTCTAAAATTACATTCAATCATGCCCACATTGTCCTTATAAAAATATAATAAAATAATACTTGTTACCTGAGGTCTTCCAGCACGTCCTATCATCTGCAAGATCTGTGATTCACTGCACTCCTGATACATACCAGATATGTAATGCATAGTGGACTTAATTACCACCAAGTGAGCTGGCAGATTTACCTACATAACAAATTATATACATCTATTGGCATCTTTGTTATCCTAAGGACATCATGGCACCACCATTTCACCAATGTGTATGACTAGTGGGCTAAATGAAGAAGTTCAACAATTACTAGTGATGTGCTTGAGCACAAATGGCGAGTGAGCCTAAAACTACACATTGTTAAACAATTAATATTAACTTCTAACATTCAAGCTACCAAAAAAGTAGAGTTTTTAAATTGCGTATATATAGTAAAGGAAATTCAATGTCATAGTAACCACTCCCCACAACTGTTCGAATTGAAAAAAAAAAAGGAACAAAAAAAAAAAAGTCACAGTATTTAAACATTTCATTCTTTTTCTAAGTAGTAGTTCTAATGCACAATACTTTCACACAACTGGACAAGACTTACCTTCATGGCTAGTCTAGTGGACAATGAATTTTCAAATACTATTGTGAAGGGCTATGACAAATAGCGCATTAACTTACCACCACCACTAACTCGAATAGAAATGGAACTCCAGTAAGTGTTTGAGTTTAAACTGCACCCGTAAAAGAATTAAAAGCAGGAAACAATTCAATTTCTAGGATGATACTAGTAATAATCGATAAACGAGAGGATTCTGTTTAGTGAAGTTTAGGATGGGGTCAAACACCGAGCTAACACAAAAATACGAGAGGTTCAAAGTACAAATGACATACATACGTCCACAAATATATATATATAAACAAATATCCCTGATTCTCAATTTGACATCACTGTATAGTGTCTTGCTCGCTCACCAACTTTTTATTATTACTAGTGGTGTGCCTGAGCACAAATGGCGAGCGAGCCTTAAACTACACTATTGTTAAACAATTGATTTTAACAACTAATATTCAAACTACTAAAATAAAGTCAAGTTGTTAAATTACGCATATGCGGTAAAGGGGATTCAATGCCATAGTAACCGTTCCCCTCAACTGGAATTGAAAAAGAAGCAACAAAATCAAGTCACGTTATTTAAAATTTTCTTTGTGATATTCTTAATAGTAGTTGTAACACACAATACTTTCACACAACTGAACATACCTACGCAAGACTTACCTTCGTGGTTCATCTAGTGGACAATAAATTTTCAAGTAAATACTGTTGAGTAGGGCTTATAAATGTGACAAATAGCGTATTAACTTACCACCGCCACTAACTCGAATAGAAATGGAGCTCCCATAAGTTTTTGAGTTTTAACTGCACCCTAAAACAATTCAAAGCAGTAAACAATTCAATTTCTAAGGTGATACGGGATGATCGCTAAACCGGAGGATTCTTTTTAGTGAAGTTTGGGACGGGTTCGAACACGGAGCGAACACAAAAATATACGAGGGTCAAAGTACAAAATGACATACATACGTCCAAATATATTAATAAACAAACATCCCCGATTTTCAATTGTATTACCCCTGTAAGTGTTTCGCTCGCTCCGCTCGCTCGCCAATTATTATTGTTATATTATCATTCTATTATTATTATTGCTAGTAAGTCTCCTGCCGCACAGTGGCGCTTCAGCTTGATGTTCTAACTAGCATATAAGATATTCTTATCCATTGTTATCCTCTACTACTTGGTTTAGTTACATCTGTCATTTTTTTACCTTTCTAGACCCATGTATTTATGAATACACTACTGTCGTTGTCGCTTTTTTATCACGATCATTTTTCTTGACCCATGTAATAATGCATACACTACTGTTGCTGTTACTGATGACACACCAAACATTGACTGACACCGCTTTACCAACCTGGCTTAGCTAATGCATTATTCATGAATACTTATACACCGTCGTCATTGTTACTGACAGACAAGCATATTATTAAATAGATTATTACTAGCAAGTACCCGTCACACAGAGGCTCTAGATGTACTAACTTTGCAAATAATGAAGTAGCATGAAGAGTTGTTATCCCTCTACCACTTGATTTAGTTACACCAGTCTGCTTTTTTTCCCACTTACTTTTCTTGACCCATGCATACACATTACCATTGTTGCTGTTGCTGACAAAACTTTACCAACCCAACTCAGTTTTTATGAATACATAGTGTCATCGGTATTGACGACTATTTACCAACACAGCTTGCAGTGTCATTACTGACGCTTTACCAAACTGATTCAGTTCATAAATTATTCATGAATATACATTCATCATCGTTACTGTCAGACAAGTGTATTATTATCATCATCATCATCATCATCATCATCATCATCATCATTAGTATCATCACATACTAGTGGTGTGCTTGAGCACAAATGGCGAGCGAGCCTTAAACTACACTATTGTTATATAATCAATTTTAACAACTAACACTCAAGCTACTAAAATAAAGTCGAGTTTTTAAATTACGTATGCGGTAAAGGGAATTCAATGCCATAGTAACCGCTCCCCGCAACTGTTTGAATTGAAAAAGAAGCAACAAAATCAAGTCACGTTATTTAAAGTTTTCTTTGTGACATTCTTAATAGTAGTTGTAACCCACAATACTTTCACACAACTGAACATACCTACACAAGACTTACCTTCATGGCTCGTCTAGTGGACAATGAATTTTCAAGTAAATGCTGTTGAGTAGGGCTTATAACTGTGACAAATAGCGACTAACTCGAATAGAAATGGAGCTCCCATAAGTTTTTGAGTTTTAACTGCACCAGCAAAAGATTCAAAGCGGTAAACAATTCAATTTCTAAGGTGATACGGGTAATGGTCGCTAAACCGGAGGTTTCTGTTTAGTGAAGTTTGGGACGGGGTCGAACGTGGAGCGAACACAAAAATACGGAGGGTCAAAGTACAAAATGACATATGTACGTCCAAACATATAAATAAACAAACATCCCCCATTTTCAATTGTGTTACCCCTGTAAGTGTCTCGCTCGCTACGCTCGCTCGCCAATTAATTATTAAACTATTTATACACTCATGAAAGTGACTCCCTTTGTCAATAATTTTACGTTTTTTAGAATTGTACAGCAGTAAAGATTTTGTGTATTACTAATCATAGCATGGTGATTAAGATCCCTCAAACTATATTTCTGTTGTGGTCCATTTGTTTATTCCTAATGATAAGTTTCATTGGGAATCATTGAAATTTCAATAAATTTTTGATCAATGAGATAAAAAGAATGCATCAATGTGCTTACCCCCATTGCCAGAGTGCTTGTAGCAACTGCAAGAGAAACAACAACAATAATAAAAGTGTAAGAGCTAGATTGATGATAATTAAATAATATTTTTTGCTCATGAGCTAAATCATACATCAAATTCAGTGCTAAGACCAACAAATCAGCATGTTGAATACTTAGTGTTTCATACTCATCATTAAAGCTTGAAAATGCATACTATACTAGGGCTTCCAGGACTGATTGCCATCTATGGAATTTTGTATGTATTGTATTTCTTACACAGAACTGGCAGATCTCCAACAGTAAAAATGGTCTCTATGGTCTTGCGATCTGATATATCCATACCAGCATGGTGATAGCCTACTCCATATGACACAAGTTCTATTATTAATTATATAATGATAAAATAAATTATGCCAAACACAAAATGCATTCTTGTAATATAATCCTTTACTATTTATATTCCTCTTTCCACCACGTTTTAAAAACTTTATAATATTGACTAGACCGTAACAGAGTGCTATATAAGATTAAATTTAAAAAATTACACTTTAAAGTAACCAAGGATGAAATAGTTCATTGCAAGTAAACACACAACACACTCACAACTAGCAATAGTATCATGTAGACACAATGTAATGGTATTCGTGCGTAAGTGTATTGCTTTGGAAACATATGGTTTCTACAATTTGTTGATAAATGAGCAAACGAGCAATTAAGTGACATGCTAAATCACATATTTCATCTCAAGGTTTAAAGCCACCAATTTGGACCAACCATTGAGTGCCATAAATTATGGGGATTGGCTGACTCAAAGGATTGATTATGAACTTTCTACTGTAGTAAAAAAACAACAGCAAAACACAAACATCGGCCGCAACAACAACAAAAATGATATATTTAAAAGGTGAAGTATTGTGAAAATAATCAACTTGCTGTGAGTATATCTGGCATCTTATCATGGGCATTTACATCTTAAAAAGCAACAAAACATACCTCTAAGTTTTGCATCACGAACTGCATTTGCTGTCTGCAGGAGTCGTTGCTTATGTGTAGCATTCATAACAAAGCGAGCTTCTTTGACCAGAGTGCCAGCTGCCTGTTGTGTACCTTTTCTAGTAGCACAAAACTGTCCCAACAATAGAAATTAAATGCTCTTGGATCAAATCCTTTTAAAACAATATACATAGCTTACCACTAATGTTGGCTTCTGGTCAGAATATATTTGTATGACACTTCCCACTCGATAGTTTAAAGCCAAATCAAATTTGAATTCTGTGCTAGCATCAGGATAACCCAAAACAACTCTACGTAATCTTACAGGACGGTGGCTCTCATCTATACTATAATGATGTGCAGGAATATCTTCACTAGGACCCAGCCATGCTGCTACCTGCATCACATTGAGTTCAAATAATAGCCTCTCCTGCATAAACGTTTATTAATTTGAACATTAAAATACCTTTTTAAAAATGAAGGTAGTTGCAGTTTATTATGGTGTACTGAGCGTGTCCAAAGTGTTCCCATTGAAAATACATTAAAGTAAGCAGAATTTGCTTAGGGCAGTATTAATCCTATAGTTGGCTATTTACGTAGGGCTCTCTCTCTCTCATTGTATTTTAGATGCACCAAGTACACAATAATTAAATTTATTATTCATTTTATATCTATCACAGAATGCCACTAGTTTGATTGGATGTATACACTCGTGCCAGCATAAATATGAAACCAAAGACTTGTGATATTCTACAGTATCAAACGAATAATAATATGCACTGCAAAATTAGACGTCATACACCAGGTGCTAATTGTAAGATCCGCAGACAAAACAGATAGACCACAGATTTCAGACAGGATGAACTGTGTTCTCTTATACATCCAGACTATTCTCATATCCCACGTCAATTGAGAATTTTAAATTTTACTGGCTCAGTTTATTAAAGAGATTTTTTCTGTGAGGTCTGTAAGTTTGTACATCAGAAAAAATAGCAATTAAATAAGTGTGAAATAAGTGTGAAATATTAATTAGCGAGTTATCTTAGGGATATCATAAATGGCTTCTTACTTTAGTGATTTTCTAACTAGCCACAGTAATGCCTATGTACTTTGTCCCAAATGTCAATCATCATGGTAGTTGTAACTGAGTATATTGCAAGTTGCTAGGAAACTCATATGGCAATTGTATTTATAAACTCATCTGCATCCATTCAAAATTAAATCAATTATTTACATCAGCAATGTTTGGGATGGTTGCTGAGACTGCGATGAATCTGAATAGCTGGGGATTAGCTTCTCTTCTCATGGATGCCTGAATTGTCTTCATACGACTGACAATGGCCTCCATAGTAGGGCCTCTTGTTTCATCATTTAGCTGATGAACCTCATCTATCAGAAACAGCTGTACCTGCTGCACCAGAGATTTGTAGTCCCGCCATTTACGAGTCATGCTGTCCCATTTTTCCTACAAAAATCATGACCAAATTTATAATGTACCGCATACCTGTATTGTTCTATTTTTTTTCTTCAATCCATTCGGCACATCACATTGCTGTGAATAAATTGATTTGTTTAACACTCTCCATTTTTCTAACTAGCTAAGTGTTCAAGTTTGCTGTGAATAATTTGCTTATGAATTGATGAAGGAAGGATTGGGGGATTAGTTACTGCTACACAATAACAGAAATGCACTCTATTCCTAACCAATGACACTAATAAAAGCAAATAAAGAAGTACTGTATGTACAACATACTGGAGTCGTCATGACGATGTGAGCACGTTGAAGTTCAAAATAGTCATCTAACTGACTGTCCCCAGTGAGTTCACAGCAGTGTAAATTAAGTGAGCCAAATTTTACCTTCCAATCTTCATACCTTTCACTGCACAGTGCTTTGATTGGTGCAACTATAGTATAAATATAAATAATAATAATAATAATAATAATAATAATAATAATAATAATAATAATAATAATAATAATAATTAGATGTATTCTCTCTTATTCACAGGCTTTTTAAAACAATACAGAATTGAATATATTTGGTCGCCACCGGAATCGAACCCAGGACCGCTTATATGTGACAGGCTCTGGGAAAACCAGGAATTTCGGGCAAAAATTGAAATTGAGATATAGGCTCCAGAACTAAGTCATCGGAAAAATTCTTTCTTTCAAACTATTTTTGTTTTTTGCAGAATTAGTCTTAGTGACCCTTACTCTAGGTCTATGCCAAATTTCAAATGTCAAAACAACTTAAAAGACCTCAAGCGTGCTGTGGAAAGACAAGCTACTTTTTATTCTCTCTCGTTCTCGAGGTACAATAAACGGGGAATGGGTGGAGTTTCAAACAAGCAGCTAAAAAAAAACGGCATAGCTTTGAGACTATTGCATGCAATCTACAGCTTACCTCTGGCTGAAAGTTTACTACTACATTGAGTAGAGTAGCCAAGGATTCCGACAAGACAGGCTCCGAGACGCTCTGAAAGCTAAAAAGAACTCTACGCAAAACTTCGTTAGTTGCCGTTAAAAAGCGGCTGCACAATTTAATTGCGTATGCGGAGTACGCCGTTAAGTATACGGAAACGTTAATTATACCGGAAGTGGATATTCAATTTATGTTTTCACGATTTCTAGTTCAATTGCTTTGCTGAATACAGCCCAGTTCAACTGCCAGTTTCTGTGCGAGTCAAAGGTTTTACCCTCCAGTATTTTAGCACTAAGTTGAGATAAATTGTAGCTTTTTATTAACATAAAAAACTCATTTTTTTGGTTTGCCAGAAATGCCTGGTTTTCCCAGAGCCTGTCACATATATGTAGTGCACAAGCACTCTGCCACTGAGCTACGACAACCACCCGGCGAACAAACACTCCAATTCTGTATTTATACTGTTAAGGGGCACTGCTATGCTACAGTCTCACTCTCAACAGACCAACAAAATTTCTCTTTTTTCAAAGATTCTTATTATTCGTTGAATTTTTCTAATTTATCACTTCACAGAAGAATACATCTAATGAGTAAAAGAAGGCTGAGAAAGAAATTGTGAAAATAATAATAATAATTAGCTCATTCAGTATCACTACATTATATAGTATTTAAATACCGTTGCTATATTGTTGTCAGGTGTAATAACTTGGCAAGTGTGCAATAACACTTGCCTCTAGTCAGGTAAACTGTGTATTTTAACTGCCCCAGGGTTGAACTCAGATTTGTGAATAAAGTCAAGTTCAATTCAATTGTCCTTATTTTTTTCGTGTTTCCCACTTTCTCTTGCTGTTTTTGTAAAATATAGAGCAGAACTTTTTAGGAAATTTTACACTGTGGTTGATTTTAAACTTCATAAATGTATAGCTAGCTATGGCAGAACTCAATTTGTGAGCTTTTTTTCTCAGCTATTGTATTAAGATTTAATATAAAAAATGCTAGTACTGCTTTATATAGAATATAGGTAATGATTAAGTTTGTATGAATGATGAAATTGCTGGATTTTAATTTTTATACAAGGATATGATGATGCATGTGATAATTAAATCTTGACATTTTTATTGTTCTTCATTTAGGTTTTTTGGAACATCTTCACAATGACAATCTCAAGGAGGTGTTGAAGTTGGAGTGTATGTAGGCCAAGGATAACCAGAAAAGCAATTGTATGGATATGCTGAAAAAGAACAAGCTGGCACTTTGCTACTATCAGAGACTTCTTTGTTGATAGTGACATTTACTTGACAGTCTTTAAAATTCATTGATGGCATATCATTGTTTTGTTTTATTATGGATGTGTTGACATGTTGCATTTGATTTTCGAAAGTTGTTTCTTGATTAGATCCAAGAATGTTTGCCACGGCTTGGTGCTGTTGTTCACTAGTATGTTCATATTTCCTTAAAGCTTCAACAGAACGATGGCCTGTCCGTTGCTGGATAATTTTCTCAGGTACCCCAGCCAAGAAAAGTTCTGTAGCACCAGTGGCACGAAGACTGTGATTAGTTTTTTGATCTCTGATTCCAGCAACCTTGCACATTTCTTTTGTCATACCTGCAAGTTTGTTCCTTCCTAAAGGAACAGAGGAAAACCAAACTGCACATGCTTTTCCAATGTCAGGCTTTTGTAGAGGGCGTAAATAGAAACAATCACAATCACGAGGAATTCGCTTGAAGTAAGTATCCAGCAGATAACAATGACACCTCTCTCCTGCATCAGAACATCTCATAATTTTGACTGACTTGTTTGGTAAATTCAGCTGACCCAGGCCTCCACTCCTATTTTTTGATTTATTTTCAGTATAAATATAGCCATCCTTTTGCTTCTTAAACTGAGAGAGTTTTAAGTTTCTGTGTTCTTCACCCCCACGCAAACAGCAGCCTTTTCCATTATAGTAGAAAATAGCATTTAGTAAGGCCAGAGGAGAATGGGTTCCTATAGCTCCACTTTTCCACAACTCATTTTCTTCTTCTTTTGAAAATGGCTTGGCATGCTTTGGTGAGGCACCAACACCTTCGGCTCTGAGTTTTTTGAAAATTCCATCGAGGGTGTTATGAAACTCTGTGAAAATTGGATCGTCCTTCAATAGAAAATTGGGTGCACTAGGGTTAATTGAACGCATATACCTCAGTATGGCAGAGAACATGTAATATAGAGATTTTGGAGGATATTGTTCTCCATTAACTTTTCTCACCTCAATTGCAAAAATTTTAAGCCAGTGACTCAATATATAGGAGTTATTTTGCTCAAGGATATCAAAAGGACACTTATTTTCAGAAAACTTGTTATGATGTTCTCTCCAAGTATTAAAAGTTGCAACAGCCCACTTAGTATTTAACTGGGTATTCTTTGGCACACTCTTTATAGCCAATTGAGCAATTTCCTCTTCAGTAGTAATGTGAAATCTGGAGTCAGAGCTGTTTTCAAGGTTAACAGTTTTCCCAGGATTAGTGCTTCCCAACCCTGCAGACAGTGAAGGCTGTTCGACTTCCAGACTGAAGTTTGCGCTCAAAAAACCTACTATGTCTTCACTGAAATAGTCACTAGACACGGCCATAGCTAAACAAAGGACAGTTTCTAAGGTAACTGCGAGTGGCAACGGTATTTAAAATAGTTAAAGCATGCGCATTAGTTTCTAGTAGATTTATCGCACTCAGCCCTCGGGCCTACGGCCCTCGGGCTGTCGTGCAATAAATCGACTAGAAACTAAGCGCTCATGCTTTAACTATAACTTATAGCTAAAATGTAAATTAGCAGAATCAGTGTAATAGTGTTTAGCAGGGGCAAGTGGAGGAACTGTACTTAACTCAATCATTAATTATAATTGCCTTAGTGAACTTGCTTCCCCCCCCCCCCCCCCCCCCCCCCCTACCCTCAGAACAGGGGTCAGATCAACAGTCAATAATCTGATCAGTTCATGGCAGGGCATTTTTAGTCTAGTTTAAACTATAAGAGCATAATTAATGGTTAGTGTGCTTCGAACAGGCTAGTAAAATACTAGATTTAATTTAATGCACTTAGCATGTCGTCACTTTGTTCCATTGCATTCAACAAATACCCCACAATACAATGTTGCTAAATATTGCCATGGTACTTCATAACACAAGCAGGTGGATTAGTAGAAAAGGGTACACATACACCTATGGGTACACGTACGCCTGGGGAAGACCTAACTTTTGTTTACTTCATAAAAAACATAGAGGACTCATAAAGACAACACTATTTCTCTTTTGTCATCGTTGAATAATCGAGTGAGTCAATTTGGAATATTTCAATTTCAAAACTATAGATAATATGCTAACTAGCTGTAGCTCATAAAAAAAAAGGGAATGAGTTGCCTAATGATTAGTAGATACACATAGTGGCCTCTCTATTGACAGTTGTGATGTTATTTGCAGTGTACTTCAGGTGCAACTTTTGTATTGTACCAAGGGTGTGGTAATAGACAATCTTTAATAATTATTTTTTAATGATGCTTCGTGTTTAGATTTTTTATTTCCATAAGCTGTAACATGTATATACTCTGCATGTAAAAGGCTTTATTTAGACTTAAAAATAGACCAAATGTATGAAGACACTAAAACAATCTCAAGATTATTGCCCACTTCCTGTGCTGCTACAAAGTAAAAGCCATATCACGTTGCTTTAGAGATCAATAATTAAATTGTACTATACTTCAAGTGATCTTTGCCGGCTTACATAGTGCAAGCATCTGATTTATGTTATAAACAATATCGTAGGAATTTCCTGTGGGAAACTCAACCAAATCAATTACTGCTTAGAGAGTAAATAATAAATCATTTTAATGTCACTCCTCCTGTTTCCGTTACGTGCTTTGTACAAGTGCCCAACAGCAACAATGTATTTCATCGCTGATATTTATGTAACCTTATATTCCTTATTCGAAACCTCCCTAGAACTCGTTTCAAACAAGGTCACAATGAACAGCCGGTATATTTTGCTGAGGGATATATTAATGCAAAATATTTTCCGGTGTCATATGTGCTTGTCACATTCTGCAACTTAGGCAGTGCATGCACTCAATTAGCGGTTATAAACAATTGTAAGAGGCATTTCCTGTTGGCTATAATTTTTCATAACAAATAAATATCAAGAGGGTTGATAAGTTAAACTGTCTGATGACACTCCTCCTGCTTCCTGGGAACACTTTACACAAGTGTTCAATTCATTTGTTTCTCATTTTTCTCAGCTGCATACAAAGTAAACTAATATTTGTTGGAATTTCCTTTTAGTATCAAATTTAAGTCCTCCCTCAGAGCAGTGTTAAAACAGTGGGATATATATCTTTTTTTTTAATGTGAAGATCTTCCGGTGTCATTTACATTCTATAGGCGACTTCAACTTAATTGGTGGTTATCAACTAATAACAATTCCTGTGGGAAATATCCAATTTTAATTAAACATGACTAGTTTCATAAGACAAATTGTGTTTATAATGCATGCTATGTACAAGTGTGCAGTATACTAATGTATTGCATAGAAGGAAAAAAATTCAGTAGTGATTTTATAATGTGTTGATGCGTGTGTTTGTGTGTGTGTCACAAAGTCGTATTTAATAGTATGCTCTGGCTTCTTTAAAGAAATCAGAGGAAAGTTAGTTTACCTCAGAAATACTCAATAAAAATAAACAAGCTAAAGTTTCTGTCATACATTCTCTTATAATACAGAACTACACAAGTGATATGCTTGAGCACTAATAGTGAGTGAGCTAAAAACTACACTATTGTTAAATGATTTATTTTAACTTCTAACACTCAAGCTACTAAAAAGCTACTATCCAAGCATATACTGTATTCTGGAGCATATACTGTATTCTGGAGCATATACTGTATTCTGGAGCATATTATACTGTATTCTGGAGCAAGCATGCCAAGCAATATTTTAGATCCAGGCAGTTCATACTTCAGGATAGATAATAGCAAAATGCCTAAGGCAATTGATTCATTAAAAATGAGATTTGCAGAATATAATAGCAAAAAACCTCAACTGATAAATCTTAGCTCAAACCACTAGAAAGGTGTAAAGTCTTACAAGTTGAGTTTTGACTACAGTTCTAATTATGTAGCATTTACATTAGACTTGGAACATTGAAGCCACATGGCCTTAAGACAAATATTGTACTTACCATAAATAATTTTTCCATTGGGAAGTGTATCCACACTTTGCATAAGAAGTCTTATAATTGCAAGCTCAAAAATGACTGTCTTTCCACTTCCTGTTGGAGCAGAGGTAACCAGCGAGACATCTGTGTACATTACCTGAAAATGAGACAACAATTACATGAAGAAATACGTTTTATTATCTAGAATTGAACCACTTTATTTGTATGAGTAATAGCACAGGTAGTAATGCACACATGAACCCCTCTACATACATTTATACATAAATAGCAAATTTTCTTGTTATAACAGCCAATTATTATGTTAATTAAACTTAACCAGAGGTTTCGACTTCCTGCCAAAGTCCTCTTCAGGGGTCAACTGAGGTTGAACTCTGAATATTTGCTATTATTATAATTATTTCAGCCAAGAATGACTGAATCATCATATTTATTGCATATAATACTTTCTGATTTTTTGACTACTACCAATGCTAAATGGACTTTGTCATAGAAATTTTATTGTTTTAGCACAATGAGTTTATAGTGCTGAGCAACAGCCTGAGCAAGCATAAGAAGCCCATAAACCCTATGGGACTAAAACTTTTGTACAAGTTTTAATTGATGTATTACAAGCGGAGCTTATTAAAATAACAAGTAGTAGTAAATTGAGATGATGGCTTTGTGTCCGACCAAATGTGCAAATGCCTGGTCAAAATAAAATGGTTTGATGACTTGTCTGACCATCTACATAATTGGCCCTTATAATTATTTATTTATTATCGTATTTTTACTTGTATTTTGGTAAATGGTTATTTTTAGCTAGTACCAGAAGCAATGCTTTTCCTCCCAAAAATACTTTTCATTAGACACTTCCCTGGTGAAAATAAGTGTAGCACTAAATAATATTAATATAACTTTATACTGAATACAAGCTGAAGGTTAAACAACATGACATGGTCCTTTTTTAAAGGTGTAAACTATACCTCAATGCACTTAAAAAATGATTATTTATATCATTTTGCAATTGCCAGTCCAAGCTTGCTTAGACCACATACATATTGTTCCTAGACAACATGTCATTTTTGCAGTAGTAATGGTAAAATAATCCTTTTCTACTTCCTCCACTAACTCTTGAATACTCGCTGCTAATATATCATAGTCAAGACCAAAATATCATAATTTCATACATTTTCGCTAGGGGAAGGGAACAGGAAAACAAGGATATCAATGTAGCGGATGAAAACTGAACAAGTTTTATTTGCTGTGTGGTGTAGTGGTTGTGTCCTTGGCTCAGAGCCAGTAAAGTCCTGAGTTCAAGCCCCAATCTGGCAACTTTCTATCTGGTTTCTGCCTCACACTAGTCCCCCCCCCCCCCCCCCCCCCCCCCCCCCCCCAGCTGTGATTGGTTACCTGGTATTGTTGGGTTACAAATTCAAGGCTTTTTCTTATTAAACAGTGATGGTCCAGGTGCGACTTTGGGTGCCCACACCACTTGGTGTAAGGAAAGGTCATGTTCTCCTGCGAGTTCTTAACCTTGCTCCAGGAGCTTTGCTTGCGCAGCTCACAGTGCCTGTTTAGTGTACAGGCATCCTGGCTCAACCAGGTGTCATAACCACTAGTGATTGCAAGAGAATCTGCATTTGTATGATGGCCAAGGTATGTATGGCTCATTAAATCACAGGACTATCTCTATTTCCTAATGATGGTTGTGGCCACTATAATCCACCTCTGCCATAGGGGTATGGGTTATGATTAAGTTAGTAAAGGTGTGTCATTTGTTTATTACATGTAACAGGATGTAGTGTTTTTGCTTTGACTATTATTATATTTATCTGGTGACAATATACTGACATGTGTAGGAATTGCATTTCACAGTTCTAATTTAGTGAAGTGGCCCTCCAGGCACATTTAATTTTTTAATTTGTTCGTAGCAATAACAATGTTATATATGGGGGTGGGGATGAAGATGGGGAATAAATTTGAAATTAGACTGTTGTACTAAACAGTAAATAGAGTTTACCCTCAAATTGATAGTATAATCGTATTTCAGCTTCTTATATCTTTCAAATGTTGACACATAATCTATCTTTCGGTCATTGAGGCGTTCTTGTCTCAGATCAGCACAGTCTCTATCTTTCAATTGTTAACCATAGTATTTTTTTCAACTACCTTACCTGTCTTAATTACCAATTGTTTCATTAATCTCAAAAGATAAAGGATTAAAAAAAAAAAAACCAAAAAAAAACCCCAAAAAACAAACAAGACATACTTATGGCACGTAAATTACCCATTAAAAATGAACAGGGAAAATTGTTGTTCAATTGAAATAGCACAGAAAAAGTGAAATAGCACGGGGGGAAAGCAAAATAGCACAGTAATTATGTGAAATAGTTGCACATGTGTATAGGATTGGTCTTGGTTCAAGTAGGTTCTAGTTGGAGACTATGCTATTCTTTAGACCAAAAGTTCTATCCATATTAGACAGAATTAGTCCGACAGATTTGGAGGTGCCATATGTTGAGAAAAAGTTCCAAAGGAAGCTAATCTTTAAATCCAGAGATGTGAGTAAATAATACATAGCTAGCTACAGTGTAAATAGCTGGCCTACTATTAGTGAGTGATAGCGCACAGATAATTTGTCACAAGCAACTGAAATAGCACTCAATTTCAACCGTGTTGTTACCTGTGCTATATGAAAAAATTGGTATGTATGTTCAGGGTCAATTATTACAGTTGGCCATTGGACAACTGTCCACCCAATTTGATTATATGACCCGAAAAACTTGTGTCTTGGACTACCAGCATAGCCACCAGAAAACCTATTGTAGCATTTTGTAGCTGTGTTTTCTAACTCTGCTTCTTCAAACACAAAATCATCCAGTGGCTGTTCCCGTGGTTCCAGTGTAAAAAATGCCCATGGACTGTAGCAATTTTCTTATGCTATTCATTTGTTGACAGTCTGTCAGCTCAAACATTAGTTTCCTTGCAGATAGTACTGACTATAATATGGAGAAGATGAACTAATTGTTACCATTTAATGCATAAACAATCTTTTTGAGGAGCAAGCTAGTCTTTTTGGCTGTATTAGTAAGGCCTTGAAGTTAATTGGTATTGAAATTTAAATACTGAATCTGTTCTCGCTGTGTCTGAAAGGCCTGATGTTTTTAGGTTGGTGATTGATGGAGCAACAGTATATATAGCTAATCAAAAAGGAAAGGTACAGTGTTCTTTGCTTTGACTCCATTGGTCCTGGTGCTATGCACATCAGTTAAACCTCACATGTAAGCTTTTCAGATTCACCCTCATACAAGATGCTATTACAGCTCTATTACAAGAGTGTAGCCAGGAATTTTGATAGGGGGTTTCGATTTGAGAAAAATCTGGCTAGTGCGAATCAAATTACAGTAGACGATGTGGGTTTTTAAGTGGTAAGCGGGCTGCTTAACAACCCGTGTCTACGGTAGTATGAAAAAACTGCACACTATTTTTAAGACTAGTTCATTCATTTTAATTAAAATGTTCATGATTAAGGATTATACGCGCAGTTAAAAAGTTTGCTAGAGTAATGAAGTTTACTATTGTTTATGTTATCCACTTAAAAAAAATAGAACACATGCTACACACAAAAGGCAGCATTCAGTACAGGAGGAGGTACTGCCTCTACAAAAAAAAAAACAATCAACTATTCCAGTATTAGTTCCTTATTATGAAGATATTGGACCTGTAAATAATAGTCTTTTTTCAAGTTAAAGTCTAATAATATTCACTGAAACATTCATTGGGTCAGTATACACAAAAATGCTAAGCCTTTTTTATTTAGTTTGCAGGCTAGCCTCTCCTACTTACTATATGTCTCCACACAAACAATCCTTCAATAAGCCCTAGTTCAGCTACTCATTTCTACCCTTGAAAAAACGTTTTAGATGGGACATCTCACAGCCAGAGTTGCGTTTTCTTTAACAAACTGTTGACGATATTATACCGGAAGCAAGGTGAAAAATGCATTAGTAAGTTCGTTCTTCTATTTTTTCTTCTTCTCATTTCAATTTTCTGGGGGTGGTTGATGCATTGGCTGAGATCTGACCTGTGGATGACATAGACCAGAACTCAAGTTATGATACTCCTCTATCCCTAGGCAGCTAGCCTGAGCACATGATAATCGTCCGTGAGCCTGAATAGATAGGCAGTGAGCCTGAGAGGTTGATGATAGATCTGCAGCATGCCTGACCATGTGATGATTGATTAGGCAGTGAGCCTCAGTATGTGATAACAGACTGGCTGGTGGCTTGAGCATGTGATGATAGATAGGCAGTGAGAGTGAGCCTGAGTGTAGGCTTGGGCCAATTATGCCAGCAAACTTGGAGCATAATAGATGTGCCAAAGATCGAGCATAATGCCAGCATAATAGGTGGTTTTTGAGGATTTTTTAATCACCTGATTCTGATGAATGCTTATTTTCTCTCCTTATGCTTCTTTTGAGAAGCCTGATGAAGCTCATTTGAAGACATTTAGAAACATTCATTACACTTAATTATAACAAGCGCTAATTCAAGCTTCTCTCTCTCATGGTACATTTTCTTTGAACATTCAAGTTCACATCAAATGAAGCATAATTGGCCCAGGCCTAGCTGAGGGTGTGATGACATGAGCCTGAGCATGTGACAATAGGCAGCGAGCCTAAATGCGATGATAGATAAGCAGCAAGACTGATAATTGGCACTTGAGCATTGAGCCTAACAATACCATGTTGGCAATGAGCCTGGCATAATATCCCAGCTTGCTTGGGTGAGATAATTAAATGGGCAGTGGTGCAAATGACTCACAAGGAAGACAATGTCGTAATTGCCACAAAACCTCTAACCTCCCCTTCGCCCCTATTTAATCACCCTGCACCCTTAGCTCCCCCAATATGCATGTGTAACCCTAATTTAACCACTTGTTAGAGCTAGCCCCAGGGGAGGCTGAATCAGAAGTGCTGGGCACTGGCTAGATGTCCCAGGGAGGTCGGTTCCTGGGGGCTCATGAATGGACTCTGTGGTGCCATGAGTCTCTGCAGATGTCAGTACCCCTTTCAAGTAGGGTTTGCTCTCAATAGACTTGATTGCATCTTTGTCAGCTGAACCACCATATGAACGTGAGGTATATGACAAACATGAGGTACCGTGTATACTACACATGACAGGGCATGTGCATGCCCCAGGGTCCCTTCCTCCACCCCTCCCTCCCACCCCATTCCATTTCATTAACTACATTTAACTACTGTACATTGACAAAGAATAGGACACTGATCTTGTTAAGTGACCACAGCTTTGGTAGTCATTCAGTACACCTGGGATTCTGCAACTGACAAATCTAGGCAGCCAAGTTGGACCACCATACCTCAAGAGGATTCCGATTGTGTTAATAGTTGAAACTGAAGTAGAGTGAGCCCATAAACAAGATGTAGAGTCAAATGGATTTGATGGCTTATTTCTAAACTTCAAACTACACTTGTACTATCAGACTAAAATGGGTTTATTTTAAAACTTATTTTAAACTTCAGAGGAATTGTTTTATAGTATGCCCCCATTACCAATGAGATTCCCATGGGAAAACACTATAGCTAATAGTTAGATTAAGAAACGAACACAAAATTTGTGATGAGTAATACCAAAAAGCATGCTATAAATGCTGCTGAGCATGATTACTTCAATAGATTCATGCAATAAACCATTCAGAATGTTCACATGTGATTACATTCTAAAAAACATTTTTTTCACTTGCTTTGCTTGAAAATTCCGTTTTTTTGAGTGTCTAGCTTACTTCACTCACTTGACAAATAACTCATACCTGTTTTTCATTAAAAATAACTCGAATTGTGTGTTACTTGCTTCGGTTGCCAGTTAACAACAACAACAACAACAATATCATAATAAAATAATAACAACAACAATAATAATTACAGCAACAAAAAAATGGTGGCAATGGAGAATAACAATAATAATAAATAATAATAATAATAATAACTACAGTGATATGCTTGAACACATGATGAGCGAGCCTAAAACTACACTATTGTTAAATGATTCATTTTAACTTCTAAAGCTACTAAAAAAGTTGAAGTTTTTAAATTATGCACAGTAAAGGGGAATTAATGCCATAGTAACCACTCCTCACAACTGTTTAAATTGAAAAAAAAACAACAACAACAACAAAAAAAAAACAAGTCACATTATTTAAACATTTTCTTTGTGATATTCTTTAGCAAAGTAGTAGTTGTAATGCACAATACTTTCACACAACTGAACATAAGACTTACCTTCGTGGCTAGTCTAGTGGAACTGAATTTTCAAGTAAATACTGTTGCACAGGGCTTATAACTATGACAAATAGCGCATCAACTTACCACCACCACTAAGTCGAATAGAAATGGAACTCTGGTAAGTTTTTTGTTTTAACTGCACCCGCAAAAGAATTCAAAGCAGTAAGGATGATACAGGTAATGATCAATAAACCAGAGTATTCTGTTTAGTGAAGTTTGGGACGGGGTCGAACACCAAGCTATCACAAAAATATGAGAGGGTCATGTACAAATGACATACGTATGTCCCCACATATATAAACAAATATCCCTGATTCTCAATTTGATAACACTGTATAGTGTGTTGCTCGCTTCACTTGCTCACCAATAATAATCTCTATTTGTTTTCAAAACAATTTCGCTCTAGCTGAGAAAGCATATAAAAAAAAACTACCCAGTGAGCTTAACTCTTACTGGATGATATACTTGTACTTAGGAACATGTTGTCTCAAAAGCCAGTCTTGTTGTATCTAGAAATAATTTGTTAGCATCTTTGTAAGTGCTAAGTCTGGTGATTCTAGCTTTGACTAATGGACATAGCTAGACATTCAGGCAACATGGTTGTATCCACTGTGCATGAGGAAAGCTAAAATATACAACGGCTGTTACAGATATGAAATAGCTAATTTTGTATGAATTTGTGCTAATTATTTAAGGAACAATACTTGACTTCTGTAATAAAAAAAAAGTCACCAATCCTAATAACTTACATCATCCATAACTCTTGACTGAACATAATTAAAGTATGTGAATTCTTTGAAAATGCTGCGGAACTTTTCAGCTGATGAATAGGTTAAGTACTGCTAATTGATATTATTCTGACCACTTTTTATACATTCTTACTTTAAAAGGATACGTATTTCAGTCACAGGTCTCAGTCCAATGTGATCTCGGCTGTTGTCTGTATCGACTGGAAGCAATATACAAAGGTCAAATGAAAACATTCCATTGGCATTAATTCGTTAATAGGCTTTTTGCAGTGGTCCAATACTGGGTTTAAAGGTCATCAAATTCATTTAGTTATATGTATGCACATAGGGATTACTAACCCAATTATCAGATGTTTGATCTAGGAATCCTTATTATTGGGCTCTTTGTATTATATAGAACTGACTGACCACACCCACTAACTAGATAATGAGCAATATGGTGGAAATTAAATATCAAACCAGCAAGCTATAGAATTTTTGGTCATATCGAAAAGTGAGCCTTGCCAGTGACACAATAGTTTTATATGACAGAGGCTGTTGAGATTTTTTTTAAGGATGTAGCCAACATATCTTGTGTGTGACAACTATTGATTTGTGGTATAATAATATGATGTTCCAGTATGTCTGACTAAAATTAGGTAAGCTTTTGAAGTAAAATTGTTATCAGAGTGTCACTCCACTCAATGTCAGAAAACCAGTTTTCTATTCTTTCTTATAAGACAACTGGTTAGGAATTTTTTTCTCTTTTTAACAACCAATATTTTAATACTACATTATTACTCGTCTGATCGGGGTATTGGCACTCGTCCCAATACATACGACAGACTCGTGATATTTTGCAGTATTCGAAGTATAACATATTTTTATCATGTACTGAACTCAAGTACTCCCATAGAGATTAATACAAACGAAACTACCCCAATATTTTCCCATATTGCGTCCCCTTGGGCATTCTAACAAGTGTTATTGCGTCCCCTTAGGCTAATTTTATATTTTTAGGTTTTTTGTTAAGTCTTAATAATAATACATTAATTTGATATATCTGTCTATTGATATGTAGGTATGTATGAATTGTAAATCACTTCATTTGTGGTTGTGTGTCATTAGGTGCAGCGGACATTGTGGTGAAACTTTGTGTTAGTGTTGCTGTAGGAAAACCATATTGTACAATTGGTGATTGTTGCTCCAGCAAAGAAGGACTGAGCACTTAAATCTTGGTTCATAGTACCACTCGATTGTGTTGTAGGGTATGAAGAAAATGGATTAGTTTCAGGCTTTTTGTATGAGCTCAAGAAATGAGACATTTCCTTTTGCTGTTGTAATGATGCTTTTTTATAGCTATTTAGACTTTGTAGATTTTTATGCCCAGTTAGTTGGATTATCTGTGTTTCTGGTACACTATTCTTGGTAAGACATGTAACCATTGTTTTTCGAGCTGAATGATTTGTTTTTTCCCCAGACAATCCAGCACTTGCAGCCATCCTTTTCATTATTGTATTGATTACACCAGCCGTACCACTTCCTCAAGTTGGATATTGTTTTCTTCTTTGTGTTACAATTTTTTTGCTGGTCCACAAACATTTCCAACTCTTCATCGTCCAAACACACAGAAGAAGATGCTTCTTCTACGTGCTTAGCTTCCTCCGTTTGTCCATTAGTATAGACTGGATTAGCAACAGTTGGTTCTATAGGGAGTTTCTGTAGATATTCAGATTGTTTCTCAATCATTTCAAGAACTTCGTCATCAAAAAAATCCTGTAATGAAATATCTTCAGCCATAACAACGTTAGCTTACTGGTTTAGCTCCAGAAAAATTGTCGTTGCTAAGATTAAGTTTGTGCATGCGTACATGATAATAAGCAATATTGTGGAAATTAAATGTCAAACGACCAAGCTATAGAATTTTTGGTCTGCTAACTGAAAAGTGGGCATTACCAGTGACAACCTTACAATAAGCTACCTTTTTTGGATTGCTTATTAAAGAGAGAGAGTGGATGCTTGTATCAGAGAGCTAGGAGGGTAACTAACGTGAGTGAAAACTTGAAGGAAGAAGAGAAACACCTACACAAAGCACTTCAAAGTAATGGTTATGACAACACAACCATTAGGGCAGGCTCTAAGGAGTTACCTAAAGATCACACAAATACTGAGCAAGAGAAAGGTTTGATTCTTTTCGTACATATCAGGATTGAGTGAGAGCATTTAGAGAGTGTGTAGAGACTTTGACATCAAAACAGCATTTAAGTCGTGTAAGACACTAAGATCACATCTTACTAAAGTCAAAGATTCTATACCTGTTACCACAGAGTCATCCATAGTGTACAGTTGTGGTAAAGTATACATAGGTGAAACAACTAGAAGGCTTGAGCAGAGAGTAAAAGAACATCAGGATGCTTGTAAGAGAGGTGATGAGAAGGTTCCAGCCATTGCTGAACATGCTTGGCAGCAGCATCACCCCATTAAATGGGAAGAGGTAAGTTGTAGACAGAGCCAGTAAGAATTGTGAGTTGAAGATCAAGGAAGCTCTACACATACAGATGACACCTGACAACAACAAGTTTAATAGAGACATAGGTTTAGAGCTTCCAGGATGCTGGCTGTCCATGCTGCGTGCGAATCACCCTCCAGGATATAATAAACAGTAAGTGTGCCCTCCAAAAATCTTGCTGTTTATTTTGTGTTATTATATCACCGCGGTTCGACCTCAGTTGACCCCTGAAGAGGAATTCAGCAAGAAGTGGAAATGTTTTTTGGTATATTTAAAATATTGGCTGTTAAAAAGAGAAAATTTTCCTATTATTATAATTATTTCAGCCGAGAGTGACTGAACTGGTTTATTCTAATACAGTTGAGAGTATATTATAAAACAATACTTCTCTGTATTAACAACTACAATATCGATATATTACAATACTCTTGTATGTCAGTAATGACGACTGTGACCGACAACAATGGAGTGTACTCACGAATAATTCATGAGCTGATCAGAGTTGCATAAGCATCGTCATTATCTTCCAGGGGGAAAACGTTTTAGACAAGGGAAAAAAAGTGACCTTCGTAACGAACCATAATGGGTATAAGAGAGGCAAAAAAGCAGGAAAATGCAAGGGTCAATAAAAATAGAAGCAGGTGAGAAAAAGCTGACTGATGTAACTACTTCAATGAAAAAGTGAAGAAAATACACAGAAATGACTGAGATACTTGGGAGCAGGAGAGGTAGACAGAGGAGGAGAAGGGAATCTACGAGTTGAAAAGAGGAATAAGAAAAACAGGGCCGGGAGGCTGGGAAAAAAAGAGAGCAGGAGTCGAGGGAAACCTGGATAAAACTATCTTCATGCTACTGCACTTCTAATTTACATAATTTAGTACATCAGGTGCCACTGTATGTTGGGGTACTTGCTTATTATATAATAGGAGATAGCCATGACATCTGACAGGGTGGGTACCATTTGAAGAAGATCACTGTAGTGTGAATTAAGCATGAAAGACATAATCACTATTTTTTTGACCCAGAATGTAGATATAACTAATTTGTAAATATTTGTGATGAAGTTTGTGAAGTGGCTATAGAAGTCACAAAAATCCCAAGTTGATAATGACCATTGTCCTGGATTTATGCTTGCAATAGCCATATACATTTAAATGTAAATATATGACCAAAATTGAAATTTGATGTTCACTAAACTAAGTAGGCAAGTGCATCTTTCAACGAATAACATTATGAATGGATTTTCTTTAATTAACAAAGAATGCTGTTTTAATGCCATCCTATGAATGGAAACTTACTGGAAAATTTTAAGCTGCAACTACTAGCTGATGGAACATCCCATGCACTTGAGCTAGGCAAAGAATGCTGGTGCTGCAGTAGTGGAGTATCTGGCACTCTCTGTACATACCTTGATAAAATTGATTCTTCATTTCTTAGTCTTGATATTTGGGACATGGTTTGTCTGTAGTTGTGAAACAAACCAGAACATTATAATTAAAGTATGAATAATAATACTCACTTTTGTGAAAACTCAAAGTCAAATTCATCACCGTCATATGAAGGTGCAGGGGGAACATAAGCTGAAGCCATAATTTCCGAAAGAAAATCTTAATCATGACCACCAGGATTTACAATCGTAAAGCATGCGCGATTAATTCCTGGTTGTCACGGAAACGATTTACTAAACTAACGGATCGTGAGGAACACCTGCATAGGAGTGAGTATGTCCGTTCCAACGCAGCCCGTAGAAGGATATTATTACGATGAGCTCTCAAAGATTAGGGTTCTGGATCCCTTAGTATCTTCAGAGACTGGAGAACTGAAGGAAGAATGCAAAGATTTCGTTGATAGTAAGGTGTAGCTACTGGTATATCTAAATAATACACACTACGTTTGAATAATTACTTATTGTTTATATAGAAATAAGTGAGTTTCAGAGTCTGGTTGGTAAATTCATGGGAATGGTAGATGAACTTGCTCAAAGAGTGGAAGAAGAAAAAATAAAGGCTATAGGAGCAAGGAACCATTTGAAGTCAATCTCAAAAGAACGTGAAGCACAAAAGCAGCAGCTTCAAGCTCTTATTGCTGAAAAGAAAATGCAATTAGAAAGGCAAGTTTTAAGAGAATAAATAGATGATGTATGCGCTAGAGGTTGTTGTCTTATTAATTGTGTCTAATCAACAACAGTTTTCTAATGTGGGGGTGTTTCTAGCATTAAAAGTAAACATTAAAACTTTTTTTAAACTAAGAAGTCTATATTAATGTTCCAAAATATCTTCAGATTTAATTTTCTACAAAGTGAGTCAACTTTAGTCTGAACAGCTCTCCAGATGACATTCCCCTTAAAGTAATGTCAAGTTCATGTGAATCATAGTGCTGCGAAGTTATAAGCATTTAATTATGGAAGGACTAATGGAATACTACATAATTTACCAGTCTGTTTAGTTTACACAACAAGTGTTAAGTAACTCATAGTTGTAAGCATACACACATGCTTAACCCTTTCACCATCATATTATAACGACCAGTTGGGTAACATGAAAAGTATGAATATTTTATTTTTTTATTTCTTTTCTGTAAAGACATTTAGCGAAAGATGAATTTAAGCAAGTAGAATCTATTATTTTTAAGAAAGTATATTAGTCTGTACAGAGAAGAGTTAAAAATTCGGACTTACCGTTACTAAGGGTACTAGGATTCCAATGCTACAGAGTTCAGACAGAGTGCACTGTTTATTCACCTTCTAGTTGATGGATTCTCCAAACCCCATACTATAAAAATTTTCATGTGGACTGACCACAACGGTTAAGCATTCTAAAAAAAATTGAAATACTGGCGCTCTTGCCAGTTTTTTTTTATTACAGGAAGTAATACGTCAGAGCAACGTATAAACAACAAAAATAGGAATTTTAAATTGGATAATCAATTTTTTTTAAATCTGAGATTTGCTGACCAAACGTTGAGTGCCATTAGTGATATGGTGAAAGGGATCAGTATTTTTCGGTCTCAGCAATGGTTATACAGTACAGTGTAGCTATAAATCACTGAGGGTTCACATTGCCAGTGCTTTGAGCACAAAATTCTTTTACAACAATTATTGTTTGACTAATTTCAACAAATCCAACACTAAATTGGTTTTGTAAATATTGTCTAAATTGGACTGGTTGATGCAACTGACTGGTCAGATATGCACGCAAACAGAAGTTGTAGTTTATAGCAATGAACCACTAAGTTTACTTACTTACCTACCATTATGCTCTAGCAGAAACCAATGATACTCAGATTTACGTATTGTTAGTTTCAAAATAACTTGAAAGCCAGAATTTTGGTTGCATAATTCTAATGAAGCACCAAAGGTGCGAACCCTCAGTGTTACAATAAAGTAGCTAGCTAGCTATTACAAAAACCTGAAGAATAATTTACTTGGTGTAGTATCAATAATGTTGATGCGTAGCTCATGCAAGTTGATATATAGCTCGTGCAAATCGATATATAGCTCGTGCAATGAAACAGTAGACGTAAATGCCATCTTCATAAGAAAAGCCTTACATGCAAGAGACACTCGCTGTTTGGTATGGCAGTTATCCAAACCTCCAATAGTTACACTTTCCCAACCTTGTTATTGGGTGAGCTGATTCACTCTCTTTGTCATAACTCCTAACCACTTGTGTCACCAGAAATAATTCTCCAGTAAATAAATAACTAATAATAATTACAACAAGGAGAATAAAACATCAAAGGCACTGAGAGCACTAAGAAGAAAGAGGACTAGCATCCTTTACACAGAAAAGGATGAAACCAAAAGAATAGATAGTTGAATATGATGCAAGTAATACCGAATGATATAAAACTAAGAGATAAAATGATGAATCTTAAGATTTAAGTGTAAGCTGAAAACTAAACAAAAATAATGATAACAGTTTTTAGGTACTTTGCAGATGCATAGTTCAAAGAAATGACATCGACGAATATAGACGATCGATGGGGAGTCTCACAAAAATACGACGATGATTAGAAGAACAGAAGATAAATGAGTGCAATAACAAATGTATAAGGAATAAAATCATTATAAACACAGTTATGGCTTCAACACTCAACTACCAGGTAGTTTCAACGGGGAACTCCAATTCCAGGACTCCGACCACTGAGAATATAAAGCAAAACTTCCACGGACAGCAAGAAATTATTAGCTCATGTGAGTATAGTGTGACGATAGGAAGTGTTACCAACAATAGCTTATGATCGTACAGCCAAAAAAAACTAACTTTTTTCTGAAAAAATAAATTGAGGCATAAATTCTGGCACATTAATTAAAGGAACTTAAATTGTCCAGTGCAACATTTTGATGCCTGTTTCAATCTTTGGGAGGCTACCATCTTCGAGATCTGAAATTTGTTGTGTCACGAAATGACTGACTGACTGACTAACAGACAAACTGAGTACTATAACACTTTCATGCATACACGCTGAGGTAATGAAGCACCAAAGGTGCAGATCCTCAGTGCTAAAAATCATCTCGGACCAGAAGAATCATTTATCGGCTATTCTAATCAGTTATCAAAAGCTCAAGCAATTAAAACGGTATGTGTAAACACTGTTTTTATAAGAGTAAAAGCTAAGCAGGCCAGAGACACTCACCAGTGTATATTTTCAACGCGAAACTCCACTTCCAGCACTCTGTTAACTTCCAGCATAAAGCAAAACTATTGCAGGAAGCAAGAATTGTTCACTCTGCGACTACAACATGACAATTGGGGCGATACCCACGAAAGTACCCAGCTAGTACCTACAGGTAGCTGACTGGTCACATTTTCTCAAAATCAGCCCGAAATAAAAAAAAAAAGTAGCACAATTCGTCCTGTCTGTTTGTCTGTCTGTCAGTCATGCTCTGTCTGTTTGTCTGTCAGTCATGCTCTGTCTGTCTGTCTATCATGCTCTGATTTTGGAGATTACTGACAACTAACTGTGGATTTAGATATACTGTGCTCGTTTTTGTTTTTTGTTGTAGTTTTTTCTGGCTGATTTCTGGGAAAATGCAAAGCTGTCAGCTCTGCATAGGTACTAGCTTTTGTGGGTAACACCACCCATTATCATGTAATCATGTGAGCAAATAATTTCTTGCTGCCCACAGTAGTTTTGCTTTATTCTGGGAAGTAGCCAAGTGCTGGAAGTGGAGTTTCGCGTTAAAAATATATACCAGTGAATGTCTCTGGCCTGTTTAGCTTCTTCTGAAGACAGCGTTTACATTTACCGTTTTAATTGCACTAGCTATATTGACATTGATTAGAATAAGCAATAAATTATTGTTTTGGTCTGAGATAATTTTGTAATAGCTATTAGTGTATATTAGCACTGAGGGTTCACATTTTTGGTACTTTATTTACCATTGTAATAGTAAGCTATATTGCTGTCATTTTAATTGCTGGTTGGAGATAAATAATGAAGTGACAAATGTCACGTTTTTAATACTAAAACATAGGTTCAAGGGTAGCTTCTGAATTAGACTTTAGGGTCACGTTATGACAAAGATAATTATAGGTGACCTGCCCAGAAGGCCAACTGAGGCCAGCCATTAATCCAGAAACCTTTTGGTGAACCAGTATTAGCCAGCTGTGTGTACCACTTCCTGTGCTGGCCTTATCGGAAACCACTGGCATTCACTCCTCTTGCCCAGCCCGCCTCACCAACAGCCAGCCTCACCTACCAACAGCCAGACCTTTAGGAGTAAGTATATAATGTTGGGAAGCCTCCTAGGGGTGCTGGGAAGCCCATCAGGTGGAGCTGCTGGTCATGATTTTGAGTTGGATGGAGAAAAATTACTTCGTTGGTGTAAATAAGATGCTATGAATAGTTTAGAAAGTAGTAAAATAAATCTTTTTTTGTAAAAGAATCATTACGTGAAGTTCTGATTTATTTCATGATCTTCCACTTTATTTATTAACCCTCAGCATGCATACCCAGAGGATTGTGGTAGCCGGTTTGTGTGTCAGTCTGTCTGTCGGTCTGTCTGTCTTCTTTCACACTCTGATTTTGCAGATTACTAAAATTTAATCATTGAATTAGGTATGAACTTATTCAGAATGACAATTTAGGACTTGTTATTGGGCTTACAATTTTGGCCCAATTTTTGAGAAAAAGTGAAGCAATCAGCTCCGTAGGTGATGTACTAGCTTTTGTGGGTAACATTCCCTATCATCATGTCGTAATCTTATGAGCAAATCATTTCTTACTGCCCACATTTAATGCTTACTGGGAGTGCTGGAGTTTCATGTTAAAACCATATATTTACATATATCATTTTCATTGCACGAGCTATAGTGATACCTGATTAGATATACCCAAGTAGATATTATTCTTTTGGTGTGAGAAATATTTTGTAAACACTAGCTAGTGTATAGTAGTGCTTAGGGTTTGCACCTTGGTTTCATTATATAATTTATTTATTTATTATTTATTTGTTTATTTATTATTTATTCTTTGAAGTTTGGTTGTTGGCATTATTACTATTAATTTTGAAAGGGGTGGCCAAAAAATTGTATGAAGGGCTATAATACCTTGTATTATTGTTATTGTTTTTGTTATTATTTGGAGAAATTTCATGTTATTTGTAGTTGTCTAGAATCGTTTGCAGAATGTGTAAATTAACCAACTTATTGGGCAAGCAAAGCGAGACACTCACTAACAAGTCTCAATTGAGATTTTGGTATATATATATATTTATTTATTTATGGCAATGTTCAAAGAGGTCAATGCATGTCCACCCCCGGAGGCTACTTTAAAATGTAAACATTTAGTGCGGGTGCAAGAAATTTAGGGGAAAAGACGTTGAAATTATCCCAAGAAAAATAAAGGCAAAGCGTTTATGGAGACAGAAGGGGACAGACGTTCGCAGTTAGGTCTTACATGCAGAGTTCATTTTCTATTCTATTAGTGGTGGTGGTAAATTACTTTGGTTAGTGCGCTATTTGTCATAGCTATACATACATCTTGTTAACAGATTGGTTCTTACTTGAAAATCCATTGTCCAAATCAAGTCACTAAGAGAATACAATACTATGCTTTATGTACTAGAGCTCTGATATCATAGAGCATCTTCAACAGATTGTACTTTGGAAAGGCAGATAGCAGAATCCTTTGATTTATTGATCCTTACTCATATCATGCTCGGAAATTTGATTGCTTACCCCTTGAAAATCAATTGTCCAATAATCAAGTTGTGAAGAGAATACAATTCAAGTTTTGTGCTGGTATATATATCCAGTGAACAAGTGTGTATGCGTGTGTAAATGTGTTGTGTGTTGCTAACGAATAGCAGAAAATTAAACAAAACATTTAACTAACAAAGAAATATTATAAGCGGCTAGCATTCAAATTTAATTTCAGTCAGACCAGCTTGCTCACCATTTATGTTGAAGCACATCACTAGTTTATGTACAGGAATTATATAAAGTCACTAAATAATTATTGCTTGCTGTCATTTATTTTCATGGTTGTTGCTATTGTTTGATGTAGTCAGTTATTTGTTATATCCTTGAAACTGAGTTCTGCTGGGTTAGAGAAGGTGGGATTTAGTTTCCACAATAAAACTCAACAACAAACTGATAGACATAGCCACTTAGGTCTTAATCCGGATGTGGTTGTTATCAAATGCGACCTGATAGGGTTTATTGGATTGTCTTCTCTCTCCCTCTCTTTTTTTCCATCTCAGGCTTTATTATTATTTTTACTTGACTGCACATCTGCTGACAGGATCTCACTGTTGTTATAAGGCCACATGGACTCTCCTTACTGGGTTTAGTCTTCAGGTTTTTACAGGAAGTGTTCAATAGCTGAATTAAGTGGCAGCCTTGTGTGCTAGAGCAATTGCTATCATTGCTTTGGGGTTTCCAGAATGCATACTATTTAAGACAGAGGAAGTACCTCATTATTCAGTCAGGAATTTTATTCAACTGAGTGTGGAGAAGTTAATTAACAATTGCTTGTCTTTGAACAAATGTTATGACTACTTCAGTTCAATAGTCACCCAATTTTGTCCAATTAGTTCCAGATGGAAAATTGAACATTTTTTCTAAGTGTATAAAAATGAAAATATTTAGCTTATGTTATTCAAATATAAGGATACTGATAATATTTTTCTTGGGCACTTAATCTAATATAATCTTATGTGAGAGGTTGATAGATATTTTTATTAAATTAGTTGAGTAAATGTTTTTTGGACAGTGAAGTAGACTTATACAGCTGACCACTCAGACCTGACTAATACTATTCTGTTGTGAATCGATGCCCATTAGTGAATAGCCACACCTCTTTTATTTTTCCTTTAAAATTGTTTATGAATCTGATGGATGTAGCTCAAGCAAAGTTCTGGCCACAAAACGAAATCACAAATAACACTGGTGTTGCGATAGTGCTATACCATCTATAATAGGAGTGTTTTACTATGGTAAGGATCAATGCATAGGTGTTTATATAATACAATTTATAGCCCGGTACCTGAGCGACCACGCTTTTTGTTAAGTACTATAATTCTGATATAAACCCGGTATTCCCATACGAAAATGTATTAGAGGGAAAAAATTGATAAAGTTCATAGTAACTATTAGAAGTAATGGGAAAATGCCCCAAGAGAGCTATAAATAGAGCTAACATTTTTATCAAGTCTGTTTGTATGTAAATACTCAATGCTTTACCTATTAACGTTATTCAGCGTACATGTATACTGAAATTAGCAATGACACTCAGCTAATTCTGAGTTAATACAGTATTGAATGGGAGTCCTCTTGCGGTATTCTGTTAATCGAAGTGCAGTTATGTCTAGAGTAGTATTAAAATCAAGTCACTGTTTTTACATAACTTTTAGTATCATTTATATTAGTTGTATTGTCAAAAGTTCCACTTCTTCAGCTCACTTCCATCCTTGAAGATGGTTACTAAGAACAGAAATCTTCTGTGGTAACTATGTCCATGGGCTATAAAACCAATCCACTTGGGCTTCACCCTCATGTCTCGGGATTTATAAATTGCATACCAACCTCAATATTGGTTTATAACTATTACATATTTATTGTACATGGGATAATTTTCTTGAGTATTTCACATCACGAGAATGTTCAATATTCTCTCATATTGACTGCTGCATATTGACATACCAACGAGCCTGTGCGTAGTTCTGGACGACTATTTTTTTAGATATATGGTGGAGATACCTCAAAACGTGGAGGCTTTAAAGCACAATCATTTTTACTGTTATGGAAAACTATCCAATGTACAATAAACAATTTATTACACTCGTTGCACAATATGGGGATAACATTATTTTCACTCGCCTTTGGTTCATGACATTACTTATGATTGTTCTTGAAATATCTCCCCATATTGTACGCCGGTTCGTGCAATAAGTATTATATATTAATTGTTTTATAGCATAATAATATTTAATCTTCTTCTTTAGGAAAGCCTAGAGAATTAATGATGGCACATGTAAACGTTGCTAAGGATTTAAAGGCATAAGATTGCACTAACTGAAAATTGACATCATAGTATAATGGCAAATTACTTTAGGGAAAACTGGAACTGTAACCATTACCAATCATTCTCTTTTTAAATTGTTCACTGAAGGTTCTCGTAGAACTGAACAAATGAATTACTAAATATTATTGTGGCACAAAAGTTTTTAAATTGTTATTTGTATGTCATTGGCATAAATCTCTATGAAATGATACTAAGGGTTGTTGCTACATCTATGTGTATATGTAATACAGCAGGAAATTGTGAAACTTCGAGCTTTTAGCTGTACACAAGTTTAGAGAAAGAAGTTTGTGCATGCTCAGGTTCACTTGGTTAACCAAAGTTAATCAAATACACTATTGGTGCCTTGGCCAAAGCTGACAAAATACAAAATGGCTACACTTTTTAAATATTTCAACACTAAAGTTCCTTATGATAAAAATTTATAGCAACTAACTTATTACATGCCTCACTGGATTACCCTTAACTGACCTCTACCCTCATATTTGTGACATTATCTGCAAGGGGGTGGGTTGCAGGGAAGGGAAGATTATAATCCAAGGAAGGGTAAAAGGGGGGTGTACCAGTCATGTGACTAGGCTAGCTTGATTATTCAACCACAAGGAGGGTTTCTTGCAGAGAAAGTTTTGATTTTTCTTAAATGATGTGCATACACAATGCCGTGGCAAATAGACACTTGTAAATGGCATGTCATAAATTGCCTTTTTTTTAATTAGCTTAAAAATTTCATTAACTGCTGTGGCTAACTGTACTATTAATTGATTATTATGTCTGTACAATTATTTTTAACATTTTATTTTGTAGATATCGAATATACTATCAATCTCTTCTCAATGTGGAAAAAGAACAAAATGAATTTTTTGAAGATTTTGGTATTAAATAAAAATGTATGGTGGCATTGTGTGTGTGTACATGTAGTCATTCAATACGATATGTAACACTTTCGCCATTCGAGTAGTAAAAATAAATCATGATACACAAAAGAAAGGTGTGCAATATTATGAAATAAGTGTAGAAAAAAGTACTAACAGAGTCTATGCACTTACTCCTTCTTCCATTCCTTGTGTCATATTCATTTGTACTGCTTTGTATAATGCTACCCATGCTTCTTTCACTTCAACTGTAAACTTTTCCTTAAGTCCAGTTTCTAGGGTATAAATTAAGGCTTCTCCAACTGGCTGCATTTCAACATACAAAGTATCATACTTCACATTGTACTTTTGAATACCCAATTTCCTCCTTCTAATTCAGCTATTATCACTGAAAGAAGTGGTTACTGTGATTGAACATATCAAAGAGCTAGACTAGTTTCCCCAGTTGTCAAGCACACATTATTTTATTGTCAGGGGAAATACCTGAACTACCTCATTGACTTGCATTATTCTGGTTCCACATACTTCCTAATTCCATTACCGCTTCAGGCAATTGCTTTACAATTCTGATACACTGAGTAGCCTACAACTTTGATGAGTGACTGATAATTGCATTGCAGTCACCTGGATTCTAAGACTACAACTAATTGTAGGCTCAACCATCCTCTTGCAGCAGTAGCTTATTCTAAATTCCTTGAATTTAACTTACTGCAAAGCTATCCACCTTGACATTTTTCATGTTATGGACAATTCCCAATGTCAGCAAAACTTCTTTGAGCTCGTCGGGATCATCTAGCAATCCAATGGCAAGATCAATACTTTCCATGACTTGTAAAGCATGCTTTTTGAGCCCTGGATGATTGTCATCCAACTCTTCATCACTGAATGGGAACAGACGCTTCAAACCTGGTGCAATTACAAATAATCTATAGCACACACAATATAAATCAAGATGACAAGTTGATTTAACCACAACTCTTGAAGTGACAACATCACATGCCAGAATTTTAATGGAAATTCTCTAATTAATTGGCTTCAAGCTATAAAGTATTAAAGTTGAGAATTGGCGCTATGAAAATGGAATAAACAGTGCTTTATGCATAATATGTAATAACTTTTTGCGTGGTTGGACAGCAGCCCACTCTTATACTTATCACTTCTCCCAATGTATAAGGCTGTTTATATATAGACTGCAAAAGTTTAGGTGTGAAATACTTGGCACTAATAACATTGACTACCACAACTAAGTATAGCTAACTTATATAATAGCTACATCCAGCTGGATAAGCTAAATGATTGAAACAGTGTTCTGCAATTGTGTTGCTTCCACAGCTAATTAGCTCATAATGAGCTAGCTACGAACTTTGTGACATGTATGCTAGTTTAAAACAACGCTAATGTTCCAAAATGGCAACTAACTTGTTAAACATAATCAATCCAGCACGTTCAAGATCGGGAGAAACTAGAGCCCAGGTGTTCTTAATAAGGTCACACTGCCTCGGAGAAAGCGCTGCTTCAGTTTCCGCCATGTTCCACCCTGCTGCAGTAACAAGAAAATTGCTCGGCTGAAGTTTATCACCCTCCGGCTGGTGGTTTTTAGCAAAGGTTTGTGGTCTTATATATTGCGATGTGTACCGGAAAATGCTATAATTACCTACGCGATGGTGGGGGAGGGATGGAGCTCCGGAAAGTTAACCAAAACAGCTTCACTCTCCCCTCCCCCTCCAAATTTAACTATTCGTTGGGGGCGGCGGCAGCTCGCGCTTTTCTGTTTACCACCCATAAAAGTTGATAAACATTAACGACCCTTACCTCTGGGGTGATGGTGAGAGAAATGAAGCTAGTAGAGACCGAGTCATCTCAGTTTCTTATATATGCTTTCTTATTGGTACCGTTGTGCTCTTGTTACTCTGTGATCGAGTCTACTTCGGGTTCAATCGAGGCTGGAGATGTCACTTATTTTTCAATTGAATCTACAAAGCCTGTCATAGTGACTCTTGTCTCAACTGAAGGTGATGTTGATCTGTACGCTTCTCCAACAAGTACAAATTCCAAGCCTTCAGGCATAAATTATGAATTTTGTTCCACATCATGTGGACTGGATCTTCTTATGATTCCATTGTCTAGAGAAATTACTAAATACACTTTGGGTGTATTTGGTCACATACGATATGAGCAAAGTTTTTATAATCTATATATTATAGAACCTAATGATGAAGACTTCAAGCGATTTCAGGTACTTTCAAGTAATTCTCTCAGTACTTTTATAGAAATGTCTTCATTAATTAGTGCTACAAAAGGCATTTTTTAAGTTCCAGCAAGACATTAATTAAAGTTCATGCTCATATTTATTAAGGATCATTTACTAGTTTTTAGTTTCAATCCATTAAATGAATCATTGTGGGAGGAAGTGACTGGATGGAAGTTAATGTTATTTATGAAATTTAGCAAACAAATTTGAGTGGTTTGGTTAGTTTTTAAATATTTTGTTACTTTAGATTTGGGATTGGGATTACGAAAAAGGATCAGAAGAGCTACTAATTGATGCAGATCACATGGTTTTTCTAAATGACCCAGTACTAATTGGACTTGTTCAACAATTAAACAGTGTTTACCATGGACAAATAAGTAGGAAGGGAACACCGTCAGAGAAGCAAAGTAATTTTTTCAAAGATGCTATGGAGTTTGGAGGATCCATTCTGTTGAAACTATTGGAAGTTGGCATTGAAATATTAGCTGCATAACTCATTAGACATTAATATCATTTTAATTCCATTGCTGTACATGTACTTTTGTATTTTAATGCTGGTCATAGCTTTGACCAGATCAGTACGTGATCGTCACTTTTAATAACAAAATGATACATGCGCGTTAATATAAACCACACCTCCCGCCACCACTCCCCCAAGATATTCCTATGGCAATATTGTAGCGTACAAACAACAGCCGCTAATGGCTGTTTACAATCCTCCCAGAAATGGTACGGCTGCTAAGGCAGTCTCCTTGGACCTCGTACTTAGAACGCTGATGAATTCAACGGATTTTCATATATCTAACACTAGAGTCTGGGACAGTATTTCTAAAATGGTCCCTGGGACAACTCCACAGCAGGTATTTTGCAACGTATATTATAGCTAAGCTATTGTAAAGTCACATTTGGCGGTATGCATATTTGTAGTGTTCCCGAAGATGGGATGAATTATTGCAGTCTAATCCTAATTCAGTGGCAGGAGATATTTCTGGCCTCTCAGCAAAAGGCAGACCAATTTCAGGACATGAACGAAAGCCAATTGTCAAAAGATCACGCTCATCTTCCTCGCACCTTTCCAGTGAGCGAATTACAGAATTATCTTGGTCTGCTGATACCTTAAGAATTGATAAGATTGATGAAAATAATGGACGGCCATCATCATCAACTCAGCTTAGGAAAAGTTATAGCTTTCAAGGAACAAGTGGATTATGGGATTACCCGGTAGTTGAAATGAGTACAGATAGTAAAATAACTAAAGGCTTGAGTCAGGTTGGGTCTAGTGCATATGTATCAGAATGGTCAAGTGGTGATAATGTGCCAGCTAAGCCAAAAATTAAAGGCAGTTTTGCATCTTCATTTTGTCAAAGTGTGCTATCTCATTCTAAGCATAGCATCACAGAAAATTATCTAGACAATTGTAGTTCATCAGAATTTTACAATGGTGGCAATGGACAAGAGGAAGGAAAAGAAAATGATAAAACATCAGATTATAGAGGAGAAAGGTATCTACAATATAGTGTTACGATTTTTGTGAAAGAATTACTGTAACTGTTTTTTTTTCTTCTATAGAACTGCACAAGATATTACAATCAAAGTGTCTGATGAAACTAAAAAAGGTATTATAATAGTGGAAGCTGAAGATACAAATCATAATTATTTTGCTGCTAATATTTTGTGGCAAGAGAGAGTAAGCAGTGATAATATTAGGGTATTAGGAGCAAACAATGAAATAAAGTGAAAATGTGGTGAATAAGAAATTACATTATGAGATTAATTACAGCAAAAGAATGACGATATAGGGTTGAGTGATTTTGTCAAACTTAAACAAAATAAATTAATAATATAAGTTAGCTTATTTGATTTTGCCCATTTGATAGAAGGCATGAATAGCTTACCCTACTGATTAAATAAAGTGCTTTTGAAGTAGTAAACAATAAAAAAAGTATTTGCAATAAAAGTACTTCTGAACATTAAAAAAAAAGTCATCAAAATCGAGACTGCTGTATTGTAGATTATAGTAGCTAATTAGTAGTGCATGTGAGAGAGGTATATTTGACTAGCCTTGGGATAAACCTACTTTATCACTAAATGAGTAATATTTGCCAAATACACTACGATTTGGTGCTGCTGAACACAACAATTTGGCTTAGTTTTTGCTAATAAATATATGCACATGAGACAGGTATCTATCCGTTAACTAGTTTAGTAGCTCATAATAATCTCACTTTCTGAGATTAATACTCAGGAAAAAATGAGCATTGCATTTACAAGAACGCTGGCTTCCATCAAACTTCAAATTATAATATTTTATCCAGCTGTCTAGTCTATTTAACTCCTTTTTTTGTCTTAATTATTGTAAACATTATCTTCTACAGCTCATAAGAAATTTTATTGCTCACGGGACATTTTACTGCAAGAAATGCCATACTTCCAGAAGTATTTGAATGAAAAACTCACTGATGCTGAAATTAGTGTTCACTGTGATATTAAAATATTTGAGTGGTTAATAAACTATGTCAAAAAAAGGGCTTCAAAAAGTTCCGAAAAAAGGACTGACAGAGGAATGATGAAACTAAAAATGGAGCCTCCACAATCAGTTTCCATATTAATATCTTCTTATTTTCTTAAGATGGAACCACTAGTGGAAGAAAGCCTTGAGTTCTGCTACAGGAACATGACAGAAGTACTTGAAACAAATGGCAATTTGAATTGTATTAGCCAGCCATTATTGAAACGGTAAGGATATTAAATACCAGGCAATTATAATGTTCTCTAGCATAGTAGTAGTGATTCAATACTGCTAAATATACTAACAATAAGATATTATCAGGTTTTGAATTTTTTCCTATTTTTGTCATGCTAGATTGGCAGCCAAGTTTAGCCCAATGGAAGTGGAAGAAGTGAGAGATAAGAAAGACAAAATTAAAAGGTATGACTATTGTAAAATCATTTCTGAAAGTATACCATAAACTGCTGTCTACTTCAGCAAATTATTCCTGTACCAGTTGGAACAGCTTTTTATTCCACAGTACTCAACTTCAGAATGTCCTTCCAATGCTTCCACTTTATATTTGTCAGTGCAAGTTAACCTAAGCATGAAGTATAAAAGTATGCTGTTGTTAAGATTGTTTCCCCCCCCCTTCTTTCTCTCATTTAGATGCAAGTACTGCAATCAGCTCCTCACAACTGCACAAGAAACTATTTTACCTTGCACAACTGAAAGGTACTACATTTCATTTATATATGGAATACAAAATTATTTGTATCATTGCAGACTTAACATTGATGTTTTGGGAAAAATAACATATAAGCACGAGAGAAGTCTGATGTGGAATGTGAATTCATATATCCGCTCACTTCAACAGAGTGAGGCACTGACTCCTAGGGATATCTACTGGAGACTCTGGGGTATCATTAACATGCTGTTGTGTGAAAAGTGCCACACCCACTTCCAATGCTGGGATCTAAAAGGTTGTCGGTGCCATACCAATCCAAACAGTTTGACAGGACCACCAGAGGTGACAAGATCAGAATGCTCATGTTCTGGAGAATCTAGTTTTGCCATTCTACCGCAGCAAAAGGTAATTATTCATGTAAGCACGACTTTGTAATATATAATTTGTAAATATCATTTAGGAGCACTGTTACCACAGAGAACACCAGGTACTGCTAGCCGGTGCTAACAATACCATAATCTATCCCATAGTCTTGAAGCTCAGGGATGTGATTTGTAAGCCACCAATCAGCCAATGCTACCAGCAGAAGCAACAAAAGCAGCAGCGCTCACCAGTAGCTAGTCCCATTCATCAGCCATCTAAATCCATGGACACTACTCTGATTGGTCTTCTGCAGACCCAGAAAAAATGCTCCAATTACACTAATAACAGTGGCACAGTTGGTGGAGAATGTTTAGCAGTTTCAGCTACTACTGATCCTATCCTAACTTGTGGTCCCAATGCTGGTTCGAAACAACAACAGCAACAACAGCTACTAAGTCCTCAAGATTTGTCTGAACTTGAAGAAGATGACGAAGTGGATAGAAAAACTTCACAATTTTATACCACTGTAAATACCACCAAAAGTAGGAAAAAAGGACATAAAAATCAAAGACAAAAATAGTAAGAGCTTAATAATTCTGTATTATTTAACTCATAGGGTGTACGCAATTACATTGCTACGGTAATATAAAGCACAAAATAATTAGCAGCTCATGAAGTAAGGTTTATTTACCTTTGAACAGCACAGAGAATATGAAGTGAATTCCATTTGGCTTGTTGAAGTTTAAAAATCATTTTTCTCTTTCCTTCTAACTAATGCCATATGTACATTATGCTGTTTTCGCCCTGCATTTCAAAAGTGTGGGTTATACAAACAGTATAGGATGTTATTTAACCCACATTTTGACCAATCATTTCAATTATGAGTACTTACAATGTGAATATATCATTGTGACCTGCTCTATTAAAGTCTCTGTTTTTAGTTTCTCATACTAACAAGTGTGATGATAACCTGTTATCACTTATTTTCAAGTGCGAGGGTGAAAAGAGAGTCTACTTTTCTCATAGCTAAATGTGACAAATAATTAGCGACAACTCCGTTGATTATCATATTTTAGTTTAATATTAATAGTCACCACAAATTAATAATCACTAAACCATGAATTCAATTTCTTTATAGCAATTCATCAGATTGGGTCTGGAACTCATCAAAAACAAAAGTCTGGAACCAAGACATGCAAAGAGAAAATGGTAGGTGACCTTGCATTGTTTGCTATACTTCACAATTTATATATATCTTGATACTATTAGATGAAAAACGCCAAAATGCTTTATCTACTCAATTATCACAAATTAGTACAACTGAAAGTTCTTCTGGCAAATCTGAAGTTCAGGTTAGTTTAGTTCCGTAAGCTACAATATCTAAATTACTTGTTAATCTGCGTTCTTTGTGATTAGAAAGACATACTCCTACACCCAGTTTTCACACAATAGCTGGAATGTAATTAAAGGTCATGTGATAACATTTCATGACCTATGACCAACTTCCTTTGGTTTGCTATCTTTGCACTCTATGTTGATTTTTGTTAGTCATGAACAAGAAGTGATCCACAACATTTCATTGTACAAGCACTATAATAAGCTATAAAGTTGACTACAGCATGAACTACAATCAATATATGACAGGTTGTAATGTGGTTGGTTGTAGGCAAGCTATGCTGGAGGAATTTATCCAAGATTAGAAGCACAATTTAGGGCCCAACACTTGGCAAAAACAACCATGCAATCAAAGTAAGTAAGCAATTATTACAGATATTATTACATCATTTAAATATTTTTCCAGATCACTTCTCACAAAGAAACGGACATAGTCAATTTTGTACCATATCATCATCTTTTTTTTTATTTTTATTTATTTTTATTAAATAATCAAATGACATGTGAAGTGAAAAGTATTGGGACTGAATCCTGCACAATATGCAGTCAAAAATGTTGAATAAATAAAACCAAAATTATTAATCAATTACAACAGCCTCAGTTGCTGCATTGCACTGGTATGTATCATCTCCCCTGCACTCACTGGCATGCAGTTCTATGGCATAGTGAGGGTAGAAACTTAAGCAGAGTGGACATTCCATCAGACTTACTCCAGGAGTAGGTTGGGTTTCAGTAGGTGTGGTCATCACTGGCTCATCATGGCTGCTCTTAGTGGGGCTATAGATGATCGTGTCATTGCTACTGTTTAAATCTTCCTCATAATCCTGAAACAACAAGTGGTAGGTAACAAGTTCTAATACATGTACGTATACACACAACCTAGTCTTAATATATTTTTTTGTCACTCATTTTAAATAACAGTTTCAATAAAACAATTCAAGGGTAAAAGTGTGAATTTTTAAAAAATATCACTATTATCCAACTTGCATGCACACACATGGCACTTATCTGAGCATCAAAAAATATATTATTTAGAAACTATCAAACCCCAGATGTGTGCAAATGTAATGAAGCATCAAAGGTGCAAACTCTCAGTGCTACTATACACCAGCTAGCTATTACAAAATGATTTCTCATTCCAAAAAAAATAATTTATTTGGCTATTCCTAATCAGGTATCAATAGCTTGCGCAATGAAAATGGTATGTAAATGCTGTGCTCATAAGAGAAGCTAAACATGCCAGACACAGCAGTATATAGTTTCAAATGCGATACTCCAATTCCAGCACTCGGTTACCTTCTCAGCATAAAGCTAAACTATTGTGGGTAGCAAGAACTTCTTAGATAATAATGTGGGGCATTTCCCGCAAAAGCTCCCACAAGGCTGATCTCCAACACCAGAGCGTGACAGATAGGATGACTATTTTAACCTTCTTGCGCATGTGTCCTGAGGGTTAATTATACGGCTAAGATGGGTGAGAGTAATTGCATGAGTGAAAATATTTAATTGCATAACACTACACAAGAACCGCTAACAGGATACACTTACCATATTTATTTACTCTGACCTTTTTTCATGGATTGTAAACTTTCAACTAATACTATGAGTTCCTAGTTAAGACTGAATAATGAGCAGCTTGGCTGATTTATGAACTATATTAACCCTTTCGACGCTGTAACCGCATATTGTGGGTGAGAACAGGTCCGCGTTCTCCGAATTAAAAGAAAATCCATCTTAGATTATACTATCATTTCTTTTTTATGCGTAAAGTAGGTGTTGTACTTCCTTTTAAAAAAATATTGAACCCATACGGGCTGCTTAAGTATTTTTTTAATTGTCTGAAAATGGAGATCGAGAATTTTTTTTGACCGAGAATTTTCAGGACACTGAGCGCCCAATTTTTTTTTTGCCTACGGACTTAAAACACTCAGAATAGAAAGTATGAAGCCTATAGAGAGTCCCTCAGCATTTTGGAAGAATAAGGATAAAGTTTTTCCTACCGGACATTGAGAGCAATCGATTGGGCTCGTTCCTCGGGGTCTCCTCAAACCTGTTGTAAGATGGACTGGTTCCAGTTTATTTACAGGCTTTTAGAAGTTTATTTTGCTTGTTATAAGGCTATAGCTACCTACTTTATACGCCTGGCTGTTTGTTTGTGGATTTTTGTGGTTGCTTTGGGGTAAAAATTAAAAAAATCAAATTTGAATTCTAAAAAATGCCCAAAGTGTTGCAGAAAGTTGGCATCGAAAGAGTTCAATTAAAAAATGCTAACTGGTTTAGTATCCCATTTTGATACTAGATAAATTTGTATTTTAGTTGCCGAGCAAACTTGCTTGCAACCACTGTGCTGTCAAGCACAATAATAATAAAAAAAAATATTGCCACCTTAAAAATTAGTGGATGTCATGAAAATTGCCAATACTGTATACCCATCAATCTGGGACTTACTTATTGTTATTGTAAGAAAATAAACTTATAAGCCTAACAATGTATTTTTAGGGTGAAATACAACAACAACAAACAAAACAATACCCCACATATACTTGATTAAATAAAGAGAACATTCCAGTGCATCTCTCTCACTTTGCTCACTCAATAGCATACACGCCGAAAATATTTTTTCATTAAAAACTCCCAATAAAGCCTCGCTTGCAACAACACGACTACTGTAACACTCACAAGCATGCTCACTGACTTCCTCAAGCATATACATACTATTAATTACATACATTTTCCAATTCTTTTGTGTGCTTTTCCGCTGCTTCCTCCTTCTCCATCACTACCTGCATAGCCTCCTCTTGCCCCGCCTTCTTGAATATCTCAGAACACTGACCAATCATACCAGTTAGCTTCCTTCTCTTGTTGATCCATCCTGACACCTCAACTTTCTTACTTGACCTTTCTCCTCTCTTCTTGGGCTTTCCTTTAAACTTGTTCCAGCTCCACGTCTTCTCTGGCTCTTCTCCTATTTCATAGTCGTTATCTATCAGTGCCACACAACACAACACAACACACATGTACACACCAATAGTAATTAAAACAGACTAATTATCACAACAGACAATATTTATATAAAAATAAATAATCGGCGATAATAAACGAATAGAATGTGCTTCCATATCTTTGGTTTAGTTACCCTACCGAGAGGCAATTGCAAGCGAAATTTAACCCCTTCACTACTGTAGCTGGATATATTCGGCATGAAGTCAAGATTGTATAGAAATCAAGAGTTTTTCAATCAACCACTGGAATTTATTTAGCTTTATAGTTACTAAGTCAATTCCAAGCTTTACGCAGTTAGTTGCTGAAGAAACCGCTGTGGTAAAAAGCTGCGTCCTCATGTCAGTATGGCAACTAGAAGATTTGCAACGGTAGAGATTGTAAATAGTATTTTCGATAGTGTCTGTTAGTGATACCAGTAGAAGATGGAGAAGTGAAGCTTACAGTGGTGAGTCATAGTCATTGATACACAATGGTTAGCAAAGAATCAAGGTGACTACTGACAAGCATGCAAGTGTAAGTAGTTTCAGTCACGAGATGGATGAAAGGAAGACCATAAAGTACTCACAGACCCTAGATTTACTGCAGAGGCACCCGATTTTGATACTAGAGATGATGATCCCGGAAAAGCCACAGTGACAGTGCTAGCAACAGTAATAGTGCCGTCACTATTCAATGATATTCACAGTTAGTGGGTTCTATATAATAAACACTACTGTATGTCAATAATATTGAATACAATCTAGTGGATGAATTATAAACTTATTTTTTCCCCACTTCTCTCTTCTCCTCAAAATCTTCATAACTTCGAGGTCATCACCACGGCAATGTAATTTGAAAATATTATTTTAGTACTCTATACTCCATAATGTAATCCTACTGGTTGCTAGGTACATTTGTTTGTTATAGCCCTTTATGTGACAGTGGGTTGGCCTTTTTTTTTTGTCTGAGCTCTGAAAATTTAGCAGTGAAAGGGTTAAAATAAGAGGCTTAGGTAACAAATAATTTAATTATACAGAGTTCTGCAGATGTTCAGTTCATAGAGATAAACCAAACTCTGCCCCATTTGTAAGTAGAAAAGGGTATTAATTGGTTATTGTAGAAAAAGCATGCAAGGTAAAACTGTTGGAGTTCCCTCATGCTTGCTATTTCCTGCTCTTCATATACTTGGTATTAATTACTTTGCTGCTTCAGGTAGGTTAAATGCACATAAATCTTAAAATCAGTATGGTGAAGTGAATATTGAAATATTATAAGTTATTCTTGGTTTCCACCACTGAATGTATTTCCCTTAGCCTCACTCACCATGACGAGACATAATTCTAAATGCTCCTGTCACCTGTGAACTATCTGACTTCTCTTTGTCTCTGTAGCTGTCTACAAAGTCTCGCATAACATCGGCCTTTGGTAGCTCCTTCTTCAAAAGTTTCTTCCTAGGGCAGTGGAGCCCAACCATTGTGTCTTGATACTTGCTCTTTTCTTCACTAATTCTACTGAGTATTTTGTTTGGCTTCAAATTGTCTTTAGATTCTTCTCCTTTCAAGCAGTTGCGAAACAACCTGGATTGTCTCTCCAATCCAGAAAATTCGAATTCATCTTGGTCAGATGGTCCTTCAATTCTTGAGTTTCTACTTTGAAGTGGGTGTTTTTTAGGCGTGGTGGATGTAAGGCTGGTGTCATGAGCTTTGCTTGAGTCAAAGAGTGGATCAGAAGATGAAGGAAGCTTTAAGTGATATTCTCTACTTTGCTCTATAGTTCTCTTATTCCCACTAGATTTGTTTCCCACATCTACTGGGGACAGTAAGTTACGTTGAGATGGGGATAGTAGTACAGAGTCCTTGCTGCTGTGAGTGTCAGAGAAAATGGAGATTGACCTGATACCAAACTGGTCTTCCCTGTTGTATTTTTGAACGCAGTGGATCTTCACACGATTCCACTTCTTGGCTGTAGCTGTGGACGACAACTTGTCCTTGCCATAGCTGACGACCTTTGATTTGTTGCGTCCCATGCGAGCCTCCTGGAGAGTCATGAGCATGCTCATGTGGAGCAGAGTCACATAAGTCTCTGGATTCTCAGAGTCTGAGACCAAAACTTCCACAAATGCTGAACCAGAGTTACCTTTGAACAAGGAAATATTAATACTTCAATTTGTGCCCAAATTCTTGTTAACTGACTGTATTCTATCTTAAAGCAAAAAGTGGTATATAGTCTCGCAGGGCCAGACCTTTTACCAAATGCAAAGCGAGGAAATGGTCTGGTCAAGTGAGGGGGGGAGGGTGGGGGTGCGCTGTACAGGACCCACAAATTCCTGGGGAAAATTCGGTGTTAATCAGGACACCAAATTACCACAAAACGCGAATTAGAACCGTTTAGCTTATTGCTCTGCTTTCACAGTTCGCTATTTAACTGGCTCTGTTTAACTGTGGCGAATTGCTGCTTATGCAGAAGTGACTTATCTTCTGGTCAGGCAAAGAAGAGAACAACAATTCTTCTATCTTCTGGCGAAGTTCTGACATCTTCAAAAATGTCATATCACAAAGCCTGCACAAGTAACTGTCTCTATGGATCTCTAATACTTCATCCAAGGTCACTCTCAACTTTTTTCAGCTTCATTCTCCAAGATAGAAGCGAACTATACTGAGAGCAGAGCAATAAGCGAAACGCTTCTAATTCGTGTTTTGTGGTAATTTGGTGTCCTGATTAACACCGCAATTTCCCCAGGAATTCGTGGGTCCTGTACAGCGCACCCCCCTCATTTGACCAGACCCTCGCTTTGCATTTGGTAAAGGGTCTGGCCCCCTGAGACTAAGAAAGTGAATGTATACAGCCTACACAGTTGATAATTACCAGTAAGTAAGGATCTCACTCACAGAGTTCTAAAGAACTGATTCTGGTTCTCTTGCATAGCTCTATCACAACATATGCAGTTCTACATTTGTTGTCTTCTGAACAGAGCCATCGCCTACCAGAGGAAGGTGCCAGCAGATTGGATGCTGGGTTGTCCTTATCCTGGAAAGGCCATTAATATACCTTCCTGCGCCCCAATTACTTGGAATAGCTTACCTCAGAGCTTACGTCGACTATTTTCTTCAGGAGAACCGGAGCCATCGTGAAATTCCAGGTTACCCGCCAAAATCCCTCCAACTTAACACAGTAGCAGCCACCACAACCTTTACCATTAACGCGCTCAGCTACCCTTTACCAGACCGTTTAATTGTAGTGTAAAAAATTTTTATCCTGTACATATAGGTAATAAAATCAATATTGATGACCTGTCACATACAAACATGATGATGAAGCACAGAAATTCCATACAAAAATTAAATAGGATAATATGTTATAAAAGTTCCATGATGAACACACACTGTTGGACACTCTGATGAATGAATTTAGTATTGATATGCCTAATAATTTCTCCATACATAAGTGTTTTCACCACTTCCATGGTGAGTGTTGCTACCAGCTGCTGCCACTCTCTGGAGTGAGCCTGCATTGTGAGAGTGACTTCGCTGGACACGGCCTACATTGCCAGCACTGGAAGATCGCTGGGAGCGAAATATCTGCCGCCATCCCGAAGAGGCAGTTGCTACACGACTCTGAGACTGAGACAGAGAGTTGGTGGAGGAAGAGTTAGACGATCCTCCACTAGCAACCCCTCCACTGGCTCCTCTACGAGAAGCAGCCACTGATCTTGTCATTGCCAGATGAAGGGACCTTGAGCGGCGAGGAGGAACTCGGTTCAGCTGGTCAACATTCAGCACGGTGGTTGTTCGGAAGCTGTCTGAAGCACTGCGGTCAATGTATGTGGTCAGTTTAACATCGTCATTCAGGTAGAAGGATTCGAGGGGGATGGAGTTGGTCTTGAAGTAATCGAGCATGGCAGTTACGCTGGCAAATGTCAGGTGCTGCACCTGGCATCCTTCACTGTCCACTGCTAGCCTAAGGTGCTATACAAACATTCACACATAATGTAAATAAATTCTAAAGGAATTATGAATCATTATAGAAGCACGGATTCAATGCAGAATCAATACTGCACAAAAAAAATGCAAAATATGTCAATGCCACAGAATATCACGAGTTGGTATGAGAGCTATTAAACAAAAATTGAAAGTTTGATATAAACTAAATTTTATATTCCGTTGAATCTCTCTCAGAGGAAATAATATAAACAAACAATTAAATTGTATTACACATCTCATTATCACTAGTATTAAAACAACAACACACAAGACATTCAAAAATCACCTTTGCTCTGTTGTGGTAGTTGAAGGTAAGGACGAAGTCTCCTTCTCTCGACTCACTCTGCCTGACTAGGTAATGGCCAGTCCCAGCCTCCTGGCCAGCAAGGACAAGCTGTGTTGCATTATCTCGAGATATCATGCCATGAAACCAAGGGAACTGAGACAGTTGCCTCAGGTTATCTATATCTTGTCTGTTCGTGGCCCAATATTCATATGGGTGGGTTGTGTGCATGGCCACTTGCCCATAGTCTTGCCCGTCTGTTGTCTCCACAAATATAGGATTGCCAGAAGGTTCGGCATGAGCATCAGAGGAAGATGCGATAGAGATAGCGCTGGAGTTAGTGTGATCATTACTTTGTCTTGCTGAAAGTTCTCTGGAAGACGGCAGTGCTTGGGATTGCAGTGAAGGTGACAATATGGCGGGAGATGGATGGCAGTGTCTGCTGCTCATCTCTGTGTCAAACCCAGAAGCTTCCACTCGATCATCAGCCAAGAGCTCTGCCACATTCTCTCTTGAGCTTGTGGCGGCAACATGGAATCTTGCAGGACTTGAATGCTGTTGGGTGAGACTGGGGAAAGTGAGAGTGGCATGACTTCCTCTGTCATCATCTCCTTCTTCATTTACATATGAGTCCAACCTAACTGCAGTAGGCTGGCCAGGCATAAACGCAGCACCGCAGCTACTGTTTCGAAGGTGACCAATTTTTTTGTGACTTGAAAAGTCTGGCGTAATAGCTTTGCGCCTGGCAGCATGCTGATGCTGCTCATCTGGTGAAGGAGACGCAACAAAGGCTGCATTCCTGGTGTCTAACTGCAGAGTTAGAGGAGGACTTCTGACATGCTCTTGGCTGCCAATATCTGGCATTCCTTCGCTGGTCGCACCATTCTCTACTTGTCCCATCACGATACAGTTTACTTTGTCCTTAACATTACTACTAACTTTCATCTCTTCCTCCATTCCATCCTCCTCAACTTCTGGAATGTGAGGGCAAGAACCACACCCACCAGGTGGTAGGGACCCAAAGTCCCCCCCACCGCTCCTCAGATCTGGACTTGCAGCCGGTATACTGCTAGGACTCAACATCTGATTACTGGGACTGATCATGCCTTCAGTTAATGACGGAGAAACTGATGGGTTCTTACTTCTGATGGGCCAGGCCACACCCTCTTGGCTAGACTGACCCACGGAAGGATGGACAAGGCCAAGAGGGCTCTTGTCGTCAACTGGAGACGTGCACAAACTACTGCTCTTGCCTGATGGCAAAACAGTCATGGGAACATGATGCAGTGGCTGAGATGACTGCAAGTCACCTCCCAAGTTCCGTGGAGAAGCTGAGTCACAGCATGCACCGTCTACTCTTGGAGGAGGCAATGGAGGAGATGCATTCTCTATAACCAGGTGATTATATTTTTTGCCATGAATTTCCTTCTTTTTATTATTCTCAATTTCACTGCTGATATTCACAGCACTACTGGGGTTCAAACTGGTACTGTCTTCAGAAGAATGCTGGCGTGACCCTGCACTTTTAGCAACTCCTTGTAGCGGCGGTAAAGGGGGAAGAGGTACATTCTTCCTTCCTGAAGGCCTCACCTTAGTCGACATGCTCCTTCTATTCCCTCTTGAGGGAAGAGGAGGGGGAGGAGAACCATCCCTGGGAGAACCATACGTGTATGAGGCAGAAATCCCAGCATTCTTCACATCACCATTAGCAGCAGGCTTGCCAGGTGCCTTTGGTTGAGTTTTTGTTGACGGTTCCGTTGATTGGTCAACAGTTGAATCTACAAACATACTCATGGTTTTCCGCCGTCTAGATGGACTGGTACTGACGGAGTAGTCCCTCATGAATGACTCCATATCCACCATAAGTGACTCCTGACTGGTACGAGGATTTGCACTATCTTCGACAGTCAGCAGAGCTACTGCAATTGGAGGCTCAGCGTGTGATGGGCCGTCCGTGGGCTGACTCCCAGCACTTGGAACTCGTTCAACATCACTCTGGTCCACAGTAGTGCTTGCACTCTCCATCTCTGCGCTCATTCCACCGCTACTAACTTCTAGGTGGGGCCTGGTAGCATTTGAAGGTGGGTTGCGAGACGGAGAAGAGATTCTGTCACTGCTGTGGTGATAAGATCGGCTTGTCATGAGAGGACTGGACTGGAGGGCGGCCATTGTGGCTGGCTGAGCTGGGTCTCTAGCTGCACCAGGACGTCTCAAGGGTGAACTTTCCTGGGAAGGTGGGGCTCTAGGAAGGGTTGCAACGTGACTGGACAATCCCACAGATCTGGAAACATAAGGAAACAAACGAGTGGGTGTGATTTCTAGTTTATTCTGCTGTTGTGAGTGGCACTAGAGATATACTACGTTCAGGTCTATTGAGAATAAGGACCCTCACATGTGTAGTAAACACTCATGTATACATACATACATACATACATACATACCATGGCTACCTTTGATGCCACTAGCAATGCAGCCTGAGGCCGCCGTGCCATCACTATTGAGTTGTGGTTAAACCACAGCAATAGTAGCCACCTATAATATCATTAGATGTAAGAAGGCTGAGAAAGAAATTGTGAAACTTATAATATCATTCCACTATCCTGTACATGCATACCGCATACAGGTGGTGAATAATTAATGAGCAGACAGACTGCCGCCTATTTAGACAACTCACACTTCTAAATTAGATACTACAGGAAATAGCATGCACGTGTATGCATGTGTGTGCGCGAGTGTGCAGGTTATGTAATATGAATGTGGATACTCGTGTAGAAAGTTTGTAGAGGAAGTGTATTAAAAACAACAACAACAATATAAAAGAAATGTAACTTTTTTGTGTTAAGTAATACATTTTTAAATGTACAGATAAAAAAAATATGCTTGAAGGCAGGGGAAGGACAAACTAAGTGGGTTCTTTCCCCTGCCCCCTGCAAATGCTGTTCTGCAGAGAGTTACTATATATTTGATGTAACACAGAGAGCCAATGTGCTCACAAGGTGCAATGGGGGGAGGATGTTGACCGCTGGTCTGTCTATCAGTGGGCCAATCCTACAGGAGGCACTGAATTCCAGACTATCTTGGAGAAAACAATGAAACAACTCGGGACTTCATTCCAATAACATCCGAGATACACACATACACACACACACACACACACACACACCACTCATGTTTGGGTTTCATTGTCAGTATAGGATTTGCTGTGTGGTAGAAGTTGGAGCATTGTGCAAGGAATTTCCTAGTAAGTATTGTTAACGTCAAACTACATACATACTTTACACCATGTCATAACAACTCGGTCTACAACTGCCTCGGTTTGCACTCAATGCTACTGCTTCAAATACAGCTCCTAGTCATCTCTTTGTCAAGACCCAAATATACACACATTCTTGTGTTCCCACAGACTCTCCTCACCAGCGAATGCTGCTCCAGCTAGTGTGGGTTGTTTATGTTTAGGTTGTGTGGCAAATGCTGAACTCATAACACAAACAAGTAAAAAAAATTCCCCTCCCTTTAAATAGCCTTACATTTTTGGACTGCTAGTATCTTAAGTATCCCAACTATCACTTTGGTGCATTATTATGGGGTACTTGAATTACCATAGTTACATAGTATAAAACTTACTGGTGTAGCTTGTGCTAGGCAAATGTACCCATAAAATCTTCCAACCAACCAAACCCATCACATACAATCTTTGCCAAGCCATGCTGCACATGGGATGGAGTGAAAAATCTAACAGGAACAAAAGTACATAAGCTGTTTTATATTAAGAGAACTGTGCAAACTAATGAAAGTCTCTTGCTGTTATTGTTTACCAAACCAATATACTCTAATTGCTTCCTATGGTAAATCCAAACAACCAGGCTATATCCGTCCCCACACTGTTATTCTTCTCCTTAAGCAACCAACGTATCCGTTGACTCTATAGATTACATGTATCTGAGAGAGTGTGTATGTGCATGCGTGCGTGCATTTGTGTGTGTATTGCGCAGTCAGGTCTATCCAAAGGTTACAAGATGATCTGGTGGGCATGCTCAGGCTTCTGTGTGAGCTCACGGGACATTAGCCAGCCTCAACAAAGTCCATCAGTTCGTGTGAACGTGGCAACACAAGATACACCAAGACAAACCGGACCAAAGAGCTGCTGCAACACTCGCCAAGCATGAAATATGTGAAGGTGCCTTAAAGGAAGGAAAATCTCTGTGACAGAGTACAAACAAAACCAACTAATATGTCTAATCAAGAGTGGAGCAGCCATTTTCAAACACTGCACAAATTGAATGAAACGACACAAGAGTTAAGTACTTAAGAGTGTGGGATGAAAAGATATGCAGACAACACAATGGCTTCCTTGCCTCCTCCATTCATTCTAAATCCTCCATCCATCCTTAGCACACACTCTCTCTCTCTCTCCATCATCCCTTTCATCACCTCCTCTTCTTCCAGCTGCCCCTCCCTCCCTCTCCTTACCTTGCTAAGTGTCCATTGGCAGCAGAGTGCGGCGGGGATGATGAGTGAGCCTGCAACAGAGTGATCCAGTCTTGCTTCAGAGTTGTGGTCCGTACATCAAACACATACTCTCCGTGATTCTGCGACTGCAAAGAGACATAAAGAGGTGTGGTAAGAGTGGGTCGAGAATGTGCCCACTAGCCTGTGCACAAGAAATTGTGTGACAAGATATTGTGGTGTGTTTGTGCGTGTGTGTTTGTCCATAGTCTTCCTGTGGGAAAAAATATAAATGGCTGTCATCGGGCACCGCAACAATCGAGCATACAATAAATATGCTTGAGCATGTATGTGGGTTTGTACGTGTGAAAACAACAGGTTCACCATCTTTTTTTTAGATATTCTGTCTATTGTAAATTACTACAGTCACATGCCATCAGAAAACCATCTTTACTCGCTCTTTTCAATCTTTCACTTTCATAAACACCAGCATAGAGTTACAACTTTTGAAAACAAAAGCTAAATGGTTCAAAGGTTAGAGAACAGTCCGGCAGCCTTGTTTGAAACTAACAAGTGAAGGCTTGCTGTAATAAGGTAACAATGGAAGTTGTTGTGGTACTCTATGGCACAGTGCCACTTAACTCACTGGCTTTATCACTGAATATATCAGCACCGCCATTAAAAAAAAACAACTCCAAGAGAAGAGGTGAAAGGGTTCAAACTTATTCCCACAAGAATAGATAAAAAGCAAGACATTGTCATCTTGGGATAAAAGCAAGTATCCCAAAGGGGAAGGGGAAAAAAAATTTTGTCACTCAAAACTAGAAACTCAAGATGAGACCACCCTCAGGCACAATTACCAGAAATTATCACCAGATGTTACAGGCAATGGACCAGCTCACTCTCGCACATATATGCACACGCCCACTAATACCAGCACACACATATAAACACTAGTTTAACAACTAACCTTGACCACAAAACAGGACTCTGAGTCGGGGATTTCCAGCCTGGATGCAGCACGAACTTCCTCAATTAGAAAGCAGAACAGAGACATCTTCGGGACCGAGCTCTGTAAACAAGTGTGTGTGTGTGTGACACATGGCAGAGGTGTAAGTATGTGATTACAATCCCTCCAAACACAGTGACATTCAGGACTTGCCAAGTTCAAATTCTACCATAGTAGTGGTGGGTGGGGGATTACAGGAACCGTTTGGGCTTTGAAGGTGAACCGTATGGAGCAGATTTGAGCATAATTTTGTTACTATATAAGTGTAAATACAGATGCCGACATTACGCTTGGCTTGATGCTCAGAAACAACCTCCATTGCACAGTGAAGCCCTATTTTAGTCGGACTGTAGCCACCAGGCACTTTGCCGAAGCCATTGCTTATAACAAAGAGATGTCCATAACTCACTGACATCACTACCTGTCCAGGATCATTGAGGAAAAATACACATGCAAATGTAAATTCTCTTGCTGCCAACTGGTGGTCACGTGCACCTGGCAGAGCCAGGATGGCGGTGCACTAAACAAGCACTACAAGCTGAGCAAGCAAAGCTCCTGGAGCTGGGCTAGAAACCCGCAAGGGAAAAGGCCATTCCTCACAGCAAATGGTGCGTCCATCAAAAATCCCACCTGGACCATCACTGTTTTATGAGAAAAGGAATTGAATTTGCACCCAGGTACCCAATCACAGCTGGGTGAACTGGTGGGAAACAGAGGAAAAACCAGATGTAAAGAAAGTCTGCCAAAGTGGGGCTTGAACAAAACCTACAGGCTCTGAGCCAAAGACACAACAACTCCACACACACACACACACACACATATGTACCTAATCATAGCGCAATGGTCTCTCCTATCTCCCCCCCCCCCCTAAAAAAACAAACAAACAAGCAACAACAAAACATACAACCAAAATAAGACAATAACAACAACAAAAAGGGAAACTAACAACTTAATAAAGGGTAAAGGCATTAGTATTATTATTTCTACAATCGATGGTAAATCTGGTCCCGTCAGCCCTAGGAGAGTCTGTACTGCTGGAAGGATTCATGTGGCCATGTCAAATTAAATGAAGTATTGCACACTGCCATGTGGCAGGTGGGAAAGAGCATTAGCAACAACAAATGGCCGGCCATTTCTGTCCGTAATAGAATTAATCTTAATTAAATTTGAATTTGTACGAGATCACTCCATTTCCTCACCAGCTGCCACATTGAGTCTTCCATTACACCACAGACGGTTACATCAAATCATTAACCAAACTCTGCCAAAAGCTACTAGCATCTTCACACAGTGTTCTGACATCTACTACTAACTGCACCACCGTGCTTACTTCATCCTCACTGTAACAGATATCTAAATGATCATAAATGCAAGACAATTCTCTCTCTCTTATATATATATAATACTTATAGCACGAGTCAGAGTACAATATGGGAAAATATTTTACGAGCACGCAAAATATTTTCACGAGCCAAAGGCGAGTGAAAATGTGGCGTGAGAGTAAAATATCATTCCCATATTGTACGACGAGTGTGATAAGTGATTTATTGCTTCTTTGAAATTTTTCTCAACCGGTTACAATACAATTTTCATTGATTTTACTCGCTACGCGCGCTACAAGTAGCGTACAATATAAACCGTACAATATGGGAGAATACAGAACGCTCGCGTGATGCGGAAATATTCAAGTAAAAATATCAAAGCTGCAATATATATATATATATATATATATATTTTTTTTTTTTAAAAGAAATCCACGGAGATATTTTTTGGCAGAGAGAAATAAAAAGACTTTGCTACAACTTTAGCCTTCATTCAAACATGGCATTTTGATAGTTACAGTCGAGTCTAGCCAGCATGGGTTTGAAAAAAAAAACAAAACAAAAAAACACATATGTCATATACATACACACACAGACAAACTGAATATGAAAGTTACAGTATGCAAATATTGAAAATAAATGCTCAACTCATCTTCATGTCCCATCCACAAACCAGCACCTTTACAAATATGGCATTCTCTCATTCTAGCCTCCAACTGTGGGCATTCTTTCATTCTAGTCTTGTGCCTCCACATGCAGCTATGCACACATCACTATACTGGAATGCACGAGGACAAATGGAATGCTGAATACTTACTGACTGACCACTTTGCTAACCCAACTCGCAAAGCACAATAGTGGGTAATGTGAGTAATAAAAGACAGAAAGTGAAAGTGTAGGAACTTTTTATATGGGAAAAAAAAGAAAAAGAAAAAAAAAGGCAAACCATCTGCCCTATATTACAAATACACAAGAATAATACTGGGTGAAATTATGCATTAGAGATGGTGTCAACGAAAGAGACAGCGTGGCTTTTAGACACATCTCTCACTTCTGACTGGTAGTAGTTCAACTTCCTCAGCTTCTTATATCATGGCCTTATAATTAAATATGGAGAGATGAACAGCAATTAATAATGCTGTCAAGACCACTTTCTATGCCTAATCAGAGTATTAACTCTGCAATGAATTTCTGTAGAAATGCATGTGCACAAAGTTTCATGTCAGTTACATCACATGTCTCCATAGAGACAGATAACAAAGGTGCTAAACTATAGCTATAGTAGTGACTGGCTTCAGACAAAAAACTCAAACGTTCAAAAGGAAGCCTTATTGACAACTCAAAGACTTGTGCATAGGACCACATGAACATCATGGCATGAGATTTGCACTAAAATGTATGCATAACTTCCTAATTGCAAAAACTATACAAGGCTATTACCACAAGGCATCCTCTTGTGACAACAAGAAGAGATGATTTAGAGGACTCGACCAACCTCTATCTAGTTGCTTTACCCCCTGGGCAAACTGTGATAGTCACATAGCTAATTGAATCTCATAGTCAACTTGTTACTCCAGCAGACTTTTAATTAATTAGGACGAAGTTTGTTGTCAGAAATCACTCAACCAGCAGCGTTCAATTCATCACTAACTATATCCTCTCTCTAGTCACTTCAGACTCCACTCCAAGAAAATTATTATTTTCACAAAAGTGAAATTATACAAACCGTATACATTTCGTACCTAAAATGATAATCAAAATTTGGAAGTTCTCTCTACACGTCATGCAGTATGTACAAAAACTTCATAAACTAGCAATTCATTCCTCATGAATAATTTGGTTGAAGTCCTCATAATAGCTTTAACTGACTTATTACATTACTGTCCTTCTGGCGGCACAGGCTATCTGACTTCTGCCTCATTTCTCCCACTAATTGAATGAAGTACTTACTCTACAAATGAGCCTCAATTACAACCCCAATCTAAACTGGAGTACTCCAGTAGAGAACAAGTCACCCACCTGCCAAGCATGAGGAATTACATTTCAAAACTGGGCCACTCCATTACCAAGTGCCAGTAAGATAAGAAATGAGCACTTTAGTGGTAGGTTGGGTAATGGTCTCAGCACTAGAAATTCATTAAGAGCGGCCTCACAGAGAGCAAGAGGACCAACATAACCATGTACTAGTCCCTGAAAATAACTCCCGTTAAAAGGTGATTATGACGAGTTTAAATGACATGGTAATATAGTCTTATTATTACATAAATTGTTTTGAAATACTACTAGCCGAAACATATTAGCACCTACGTGTAGCGTGCCAGTAGGAACTCTGAACTACATAGTGTGACATGCCTAAATCACATCTTACATGTGAGCCGGAGTGAAAAACAAACATTACCTGCTCCCTCAATTAATCTGCTACAGCAAACAATAGTCAAGTAAATTTGACTGATCATAACATGATTTAGTACAAGGCATTAGCTAGTAGCTAACCACCCAAACTCTGTAGAGTGTAAACTAGTTTAACCCTAGACTTGTACAACTGATGCAGTTGGGAATGAGGGGTAGTAGAGATGGGCCAATTGTGAGTTCAGTTCCATCAGCCTCTGATTGAAGTTGAGAACTGCTGGCTAGATTAGTTGGAACATGGATATCTGTAAGTGCTTTAGGACTGTTTAGCATATTGAAGTAAATACAGACTTTTAATGTTTCTCTAGAAAAAAAAAAGAAGGTAGGACTGTCTAAATAGAATATTGTAGTAAATTAATTAGACTTCTGTTTCGCTAGCAAAAAATGAGCATTTCAATTTTTTCTTTAAGGTTTAAACTGTATGAATACACTAATAGAAATCATTGTACTACTGTACAATGAATCACAGAAATTTTTCATAACAGAAGAACAAACAATTACAGCATACTGAGACTAATTACAAGCTACCACTCGTACCAACACCACATACATACGCATGCACACCACATACACACACATCTTACTTTTGGTGGGCTGTATATCTCCAACTGATAGTTGTCTTGCTGTTCTCCTAAAACTAACCGACACAAGTTCCATCTCATGACATCCTGGTCTTCTTGCTCATTTAAATTCAACAACTGCACATTGCTTGTCTCTTTAATGACTCTTACGTTCCTCCGTCTGTGCCTTGTGCTGCTTCCCAAAGAGTTGGAAACTCTATTTGAATTTGAGCTAGATACACTGCTCCCACTGGATGATCTATCTCGCCCTCTCCTGACTTTGGTCCACTTCAGTAGGCCATTCCACCAAGATTTTGGCCCAGATGCTGCCGCTGTTGATGTGTGGTTGTCAGTGGGTTCCCGACGGTTAGAGTCCGGCCTAGTGTTCAAGCCACCATGAACGCTAGCGGGAAGGCTGGTGGTAAAGGTGCTCCCTCCATTCGTACGACCGCTGGCCATGAGTTCTGAGGACTCCTCAAGGAAAGCCGCCGAGAACTCGTTAGTAAAAACCGAGTCGTGCACCCCACGAGCTTGGACGTTCCAACTCTTGAACCGTCTGACTTTGTCTATGAAAGTGGTAGCAGCTTGCCGCGCTTCCTCCCTACAAAAGTTCTCCCACGTCCACGAACTCTGTGGTTGAGATTGTGGGAGCCTTTGACTTCCTCGCGACCGAAACATGACACCTTTTTTTTTTAAGGAAACGAGGTCGTTACCGGAGGGTCACACCACCAAGCTGGCTGGACTGAATATTTGAAGAAAGATAAACTCTTCCGCGCAATACTCCAAATAATCTCTCAGACGGGCTCAGCCGGGCAACTACAAATGCTACCATCACTCAAACTGCACTTTCCCATCTATTATGAAGGATGCAAACTTTTAAAACTTCCTGTTATTATCAATCTGGGTTCCTGAAGAAGTCAGTGGGTGGAGTTAAAGGCGTGGCTTAATTTGTTAGCAGTTCCCCACCCGAGAAGGATGGCGAATCCTTCCGTAGAAGAAAGTTCTCCCGCTGAATCGGGGAGTCCCAAAGAAGAAAAAAGTCCTTATGGCCTTTCCTTACCTTCTAGGATAATTCAGGTCTTGACTGAGGAGGACATTGGAGACAGGGAGCTGCTAATTGTGGGAGATGTACATGGGTGTTGTAATGAAGTGAAGGAAATGATGGATACCAATAACATCACTAAGGAAAACACATGTGTTATCTTTGTGGGAGACCTGATCAATAAAGGACCGAATAGCATTGGAGTCATTGATTATGTCATGGAGAATGACTGGTACAGTGTGCGAGGAAACCACGACGAAATTTCCATGTCAGAATACTTCCTCAAAACGAAGGCACGGGAAAGTTACGGTTGGGTCACTGAACTGCAGCAAGGGCAGGTAGACTGGCTCTCTGAACTCCCCTATGCTATCCACATTCCAACACGACAAATAATAGTGGCTCATGCTGGTCTGTTGCCCGGCTTACCACTCGAGAAGCAAGAGCCCGACGTCTTCCTACACATACGTTGTGTCAAGCCGGAGGGCAACGGTTGGGTCTGGACAAAAAAGTACATGGAAGAATACGATTTGTGGGGCTCAGTGTGGTCCGGGCCAGAGCACGTGTTTTATGGTCATGATGCTAGACGGCTATTCATTGAGTTCCCACATGCTACTGGTTTAGATTCTGGCTGTGTGTATGGACTCAAATTGACTGCTATCTATCCATCCAATAGAAAGATACTAACTGTCAAGGCACATCAGAATTATAAGAACAAAGAATTCTATAACCAACTCCAAACTGATGAGAAATAGTGTAAATGGTTTTTATAAACTGGTGGCCGTGCCATGCATAGCATATGTACAACTTATTTATTTTATTCCAGCAACCTTCTTGCTTTTTGTTCTTCTTTTCTTATTCAGGTAGAATGTATATCCATCATTTTATACAGAGAAACATTGAGAAATGAATAATGAAATAAAGAAACATTGTTACACAATAAAGTTGACCAATGAGAAGAACTGTTCATTGCCATATCCACAGTTGTGTCGGGTGTTCTCAATTTGCTATCCTTTGGGTTTGATGTTCAGTGGACCTAAACTGTCTAAAACATCCTTCGCATGTTCTGGATGGTACATTTGCATGTGCTCTGAAAATCTGGGTACACACAAATACATCCATGTAATTGTTTTCTTTAATTGGTCTGTACATACCTTTTCAAATTACACAAATATTGTTAATATTTGTACACAAATTGATCCAGTTTACAGTATTATGTATAATTTTAGCAGAAGGTAAATGTCATTCATACAATAAGAACAAGACATGAATGTTGAACAAAAAACCAACAACAACCCTTCCTATTATTATTAATTATTGCTAATTAATATTATTATTGTTAATTACTATTATTGTTGTTAATTATTGTTTATTATTATCATTATTACTAGTTGCTGTTATTATTGCTGTAATTGTTTTTAGTTATTGCTAACGTATTATGAGCATAACACTCCATTACATCCTACAATCATCAACAACTCTTATGTTAAAAATTTTGCAATGAGAAATTTCTGATAATCATAAAGATTGCCAAGACACTGGGAAACAACAACATACTTACAGGTGAGCACACTGTACGAATGTGCCAGTCTCACAGGAATCAGCATAAACCAGCCTCGAGATAACCTGCAAACACATGCACATAGCACACACATACATCACTACATAAGCCACAGACATGCCAACTACTCATGATATATTCAGTCAGTTGTGTAGATACTAACTACCAACTAAATGGTTCTATGTTAAATGATACAAAGGTCTTATAATTATTTGCTCTGCATCATAAGACACATACAACTTTAATTCTAGTTTCAATGTAGTTTAAAGACAATGGCATATTTTTGTGGAAGAATTACTTGCCATTGTGTGATTGATGTCATACATAACACCACTTATATGTACTAAAAAAATAAAATAAAATAAACAAACAAACAAAAAAGAAATAGTTCAGTACTTCAGTTTTCATTAAGATGCCCTGTTGACTGATTGACTGACTGACTGATTGATTGATTGACTGATTGGCTGACAAGACTGATACAGAATTACTGCAACCCTCTCACATGGATGCTGAGGGTTCTTAAAAACACTTGGCTCTCCTAATCAAATCTAGCCATCAAACAGAAACCAAAACTGGCCATTTTTAGATAACATGTCATCCATAAACTTCCTGTGCTTACCAAAAACACCAGCAGATGAAGAAAAAGGGCATACATAAAAGTTGCTACTCTGGCCACTTTGTTGGAGAGAATGAAGCGACCCTAGTAAACAGCAAGGAACGTTAAAAAAGAATTATATATATATAATAGGTACCAGCATATTTAAGTGACTAGGGATACACCTTACACACCATATATATTCCACACAATAATATACATACATCAATATCTCAGCAGCATCTGAATACATCTCTTCAATCAGATGACTAAACTATTATACCCATCGGCTTGTGATTGGCTGATTTAACACAGTACAAGATAATACAGTTATCAAAACAATTCTAATGAAATGAAGAAAATTTCTTATTTAACGAATCTATTACTATTATTATTACCTAATCCCCCCAGAAAAAAAATAAAAAAAATAAAAAAATAAAATAAACAACTGCCAATATAAGCCAAAAACAACAACAACAACAACAACAAGCAAACAAACAAATAACAACAATGTCTCAATATAATTGTATGCATACATCAAGATGATACTCTAATACATAGTTAGTTACCATGACCAATGTAGCCTTGTCAATGCCACTCAACTGAGCATATCTCTTCTGCCTCTCCTATAAATACAAATATTAGTGTGTTCACATGCAACAACCTGTACAGCCAATGTATTGACAAATACATTCACATATGTAAGCCAGCAATCTACATCACATGACAAGCACCAGTTGCACCGTCACATAGTGATGATTATGTAGCTAAACGAGTTATGAGATAAAATTTAATACATTTCAACTGTCCATAAACTTATCCAAAGCTAATCACTGATGTATTACTCACTTTAGCACCAAACGCAGTAAAAGGGTCCAGGGCAGCCTCATACTGAGTAGAATACCGGCTCATGGTTTCATTCTCATCCACAGACTTTCTCTACATACGAAAGCATCAAAACAGGAAGCAATTCACACCAACACAGGGAAAAGACCCACTAAACTAAACTTAGCTGGCATCCTAAAACTTAGCACACTGTCTACTGCCACCCGCCTCATACTCTACACTGACGCACTGTGCCTGGGTAGCTCTGCAGGAACTTTATCTTCTCATAGAGTTTGACATTGTCACCCCTGAGCGTATCCACTTCCCTCTGTAATACAGTTATGGATTGCTGCTGCTGGCTGCATTCCTACATTGAGGCACAATGCCCAGTAAAACATTTATGACAACAATTTCAAAACAAACATCTATGATTCAGCCATTTTCAGCCGAAGTTATCCTCAAGGGTTATAACAACAAACTTAAAAAAATTTAAAGGTGAATGTGACTGGAAAATAGAAGTAAATGGCTACACAATAGCCATCTCCATCTATTAAACTAATAGTAATTTCATAAGCATGTTTCACATCACCCGTGTAAACATTGGATAGATGAAGTCATAAAACTATTCTAATAGCATGAGATCTGAAGAGGTACTTTGAAAATATTGGTAAAACAAAGATCTACAAAAACCTACACAGATGAGTCAATGGAGTATGAAAACAACAGAGAGCTAGCTTTCACGCCAACATCACACAAGTGTCATTTGACCCACTCAATGTTACCATCAACGAGTTCTGTTTGTACGCCTTCAGCACCTCAACTGCTGTGTGAGCTACAACTCAGACACAACAGCTAGCACAAGATGGGCTTCTCCTTCCTGAGCAGTTGTACAAGTGCTAAATATTGACAATATTCCTTGAGTAAGTTTGTCTTAGTTATGATGATAGGTGCAGATTCCATTGTTTAGTCTTTTTTAATACACTACCATTGGGATTAATAATATAGGAAGATAATTCATTTGTCTATATTCACCACACACAGAATCCTGGCCATTAACCCATGCTTACTGCTTCTAATTCAGCATTCCTCTGTTTAAAGCGTTCTCTCTGACTGGAAACAATAGGTAGCAGAGACTCTGCCCCTCCTGTGGTCATTTCAGCATTTCCACTGGCACTAATGGCTGTGCTTCCTCTAAGAGCCTCTGACATGATCACAGCAGGTAGAGTGGCCGTCTGTGTAGCTCCATCTCCTGTAGGTAAGTAAGGCTGAACATTGCTCAGGTCCTTTTCAAGTTGCATGATGAGAGTTTTCTGGTCCTGGGCAGTCTGGAGAGTGTCATTGTGCTCTTGCTGCAGGAAGCTGTAGTGTTCTGCCATGAATCATCAACAACAGAAATAGGAAATGAAATTAATCAGTCATAGCCACACATATCCACACTTAGTTTAGAAAGGTGGGAATCCTATTTATTGTACTGTAATTGGAAATTACATTGGTATCTCCAAGGAAAAGCTGAGGAAAACAAAATAAAACAAAACAAAAAACTTGTCAATAATCCGTAACAACTTTATGGTACCTCTGACATCCACTACCTCAAAATGTTATCACACATTACTATGGACTATTATAGTACTACAGCTATAGCACTATGGTACACTACTAGAGCACTGTAGCTTATCCCTATAGCACATTACTAAAGCTATAGCACTATGACTATAACACTACCCCAGTTCTTTTACTCATTAGGGTAGCCTGGTTACCAATGCATTACTCTGTGCTGTTCAGATTATAACCACTGTCTGGGCAATGAAGAAATTTTGAGAGGAAATGCATCAGTACAAGTGAAGTGGCAGACAAAATTTTGAGAAAGAGTCTAATTGCAGGCAAAACACACCTAGAGCCCCACCCTACCCACTCAATCCCTCCACCAGTCTCACCCATGGGATCATCCTATTCATACAGCCAACTACTACACCAGTCTAAAGTGAAACTACAATCTGCATGCCAACATGCAGCACACCACAGCAAATCATTGGAAATACAGGGAAATGATGATAACCACATAAAACTAGGGGAAGGGGACAGCCCTTGCAAATGATGTTATGTATAGAACAAATTAGGTAGTGCAAAGGAGTGAACTTAGGAATAGCTGCTCACTATACAATCATGTAAGCACAAATAAAAAGTTAATTGGAACACATTTCACTAATACAAGACTTGATTTAAATATTTATTTTATGGTAAAAACAACAACAACAACAACAACAAAAAGTCAACTGCAAATGCATGCAAATTAAGAAAGTCTCTTCAGACAAGATATTATGCAACCTGTGTTTGAAGAATGTATAGCTGAATAATAGCAACAAGAAAATGGTTTGACTCAGAGATCTTCAAATGTTTAACTCCTTATGTTTCCCAAATTTGATCACAACAATGCACGCAATTGTTTATCATTAGAAATGGTTGCAGTCAAAACAAGTGGGAAACGCACACACGCACACACACACACACACACCAGCCTATGGTGGAAATTCAAAACTATCTAAATATCCTAGCCCCTCTATTGATAATAAATAAATATGAGGAGGAAAACCCCTGGTATTCATGATAATGAACAATTTGATCGACTTGTGAATGTCAGGTAATTTAGCTTAAAATCAAGCCTCATAAAAACAATTAATTCATTAAAATCATTTCTAGATTATCTAGTCATAAATTTTATGAATTGAGGGACATCAATGATGTAAAAGTTGTTGTACTAAATAGTCATTTCCATCATAGTAATCTATCTATCATTCAATGAAAACATACTCAGCTGCTAAACACAGCTAGAATATAAACACGGTACCTCGATCTTTCTTTTACACAGCTATAGTGGATGCTAAGATTATATACTATTATATAGGTCAAAGTTAGGGACACATCTAAAGGGGAAAAAAATCCTTGAAGTACGAATACATGACACCCACAAATAAATACTTTCATTGTTATTGGATTTGTCCCTACGTATGTTTGCATTGAATGATATTGCTTCTGCTTTCAATACCACCCACTACTTGCACACAAACACACACACACACTACACATACAAAACAGAATAGCTATACAATTGGCACATGCACGCACATACTACATATAAATTCTAGAATTTATATCATGCGTGCTCATGTCGGATGTTATGGCGGCTACAATTTCTTTGTAATGTTAAGTGAAAACACTTCAAAGAAACTCTGAATTTCATAATGTTTATGTAGTACAAATTCAAGTTTAGTATGAATGAGTCCAAATAGTAACTAAACTTTCCTATTGTTTATAAACACAGCTAGGCTAGCTCACCCGCCATTTGTGAAGCACTCCACTAGTGGTGTGGTAATGATGACCACCAATATGTAGATACTATCACAATAAAACATACGTACCTTGCAGCTTTGATAATTCCAGCTTGATGGAGGTATTTTCATTCTGGAGAGCTATTGTTACAAAACAACCATAAACAACAACAACTGATAACAATAGCAGTTTTTCTCAGTTTTAATATCCAATATATTAAATTAAATTAAATGCTATAATTAATTAAATATAACATTTGGCTGTAAAAACCGAGAAAAACTGCCATTATTATAATTATTTCAGCCAAGAATGACTAAACAACAACGATTCAAAAACACATCAATTCAATATGATATATTAAATACTAACCTCTATTCTTCTCTAACAGTAGAACTTCAAGTGGTTTAGACGGTGGTGTCTTCTAGGCAACAACAACAACAATAATAATTATAGTAGTAAAAAACAACAACAAAAAAACAAAACAACAACAACAAAAACAACCAGATATAAACATCTCACCTTTACTGAACTATCTGCAGTATCTTGATCATACTGGCCATCAGATGAAAGTGGAGAGGAAAATTCTACCATTTTTATCACACTAAACACACACGTAGTCCATAGTCATCTCCTTACACTCACAGCAAATACTCATAACAGAAATCAGTTCTGAATATACTGGAATGGAATTTTTTTGGTCAAAAGAAAACCCCTGATGACAACTAATTTTTTTCTTCACAAATACTGAATGAGAGAATTCCATTCCAGTTTATAGTCCCAATAAATTAAACTTGGTTAACAATTGCCATTACTTTACCTAAGCTCTCTCTTGAGCTCCTCATAGTCTCCTTGAGCGGCCATCTTGTTCTCAAGTCTGGAGATGTTGGCGTCTCTGAGATTGAGTTGCTCCTGAAGAGCATGTGTCTGACATGATGATGCCTCCTGGACTCGTGATACCATGGACTGCAGTCTCTGAATGTCATCAGCCAGTCGACAGATCTGCAAACACACAACACACTTGCTATATGCTCTGTATCAGGGCATTACAGGAGACGGAGTGCAGCACTTGCCGAGTTCTAATAATGACACTTCATTCCAGCTTATGAGAATTAAAAAACAAAACTAAACTAGCAAACAAACAAAAACAATACAAAATAGATCAGGTGCACAATTCTATTTCTGTCGTGTAGAACATCAGATATGTACTTTCTGAAAATGAACCACAGTGTTCATGCAGCAGATACAATGGGGAAGGGGTAGTATTTTACCTTACTCTCCTTAAAATAACAACATGACAAAAACAACAACAAAATACAGAAACAAAACCAAACAAACAAACAAACAAAAACACACACCATACTATACTGCCACCCTTTACCTCTTTATCTTTAGCCTGAATCTCCAGTTCTAGCTCAACTCTGCTTGACGAACCCTGGCATATACAATATAGGAACTAATGGTAGCAACAACATCCCATACAAGGCCTCACTGTATCTTCTGTCGCTGATAGCCTGCCATGATCCACTTGACTTAGCTCCAATTTTTTTTCCACACTAGCCACTTTCTAAGCAAAACAAAAATGTAGTGGTATAATACAGATGTCTACAAGTGGCAGATGTCTGGTAAAGCATCAATCTTGTTAGAAACTCACTTGATTGGCTCTATCAAGATCTGTCATTAGAATATCCAACTCGGCACCTCTACAAAGAAATAATACAATTAGCCAAATGATATAATGTAAAATAAAACATAGCTTACTTAGCAGCAGCTTTTTCATCATACTTGTTCTTCAATTCAAACAGCTCTGACTGAGTTGCCTCCAATGCTACACAGTGAACACAATAGGGTAAATACTCGGCCATCCACAACACTTCACTACGCTGCTTATACCAGACTGAATAGTGGATGCCTTCTGTTCTGCTTGAGTGGCCTTGTGGAGTGCCTTGTCCAACTGATTCTGTAGTGTCCTACATAACATCACAACATCGCCATTACTTACACTGTACCACCAATCAACCATGGACTTACTGGCTTTTCTCTTCAAACGACTTTACCAGCTCAGCAGATTTCTCACTGATCTTTGTCTACATCACATAACAAGGAACGTGATTAAATCTGTGACAATTCATGCCCCCTTCCCAGCAGAATTCTCACCACAAGCTCATACACAATAGCAAGGTTTCAGGGAGATTACTATTAAAGGTAACAGTGTACCCATCAAATCTGAATCCTTGAATAGCCCTACTGCAAATGTTTAAAACTGTAATTTGTCAATCAGCCATAGAAGCAACCCATACAGCAAACAACAGAAGATGATTTACTCCCTGAAGCTATGTTTTAATGGGCAATTCAACTATTGGATACGAGATATATGTGATTCGCTATAAATTTTGTAGTTCTTTCCTCATGAATTTATTTGCCCACGAATAATGATGCCCATACACACAGATTGGTGTTCCCTTACAAAATGACAACATGAAATTGAAGAGCATGTATAATCCACTTAATGCAAGTACAAAGTGAGAAAAAACTGCCTAACATGAACAAGAAGTTCTGTAGTAGCGCATAAATGAAAAAAAAAAAATTGAAACAAAAAATATAATGGAGTACAGAATCTCATTTCCAATGAAAATAACTCACTGCAGCTCTATCCTCAATTTCATCTTCCAAGTTCTTGAGCTGGTCTCTGAGTTTCTGAATTGTGACTTCCTGATTTTTGACTTGGGCAAACTCTTTGTTATACTCCTGCAGAGTTTCTCTAAGCTGCTTCACTTCTATCTCATGATCCTGTGTCTGTTGCAGTCGCTGCTGCACAGACAATGCCTGCTCCAATACTGCTATAGGATCTAGGGAAAAACAAATACAACCTGTATTAGTAGGAGAAATGTATTAGCTCTAGGTCTATCTGGCTTATATCTATGACACTAGAGTTTTTTTCTCCATATATCAAACTTCTTCAAAGTTATAATAATAGACTTCTTGCCGAAAAGGACTTTGGCAAGAAGTTGAAATGCCGGGTTAAGTTTAATTAACTAATAAGGAGAAAAATCGCTATTATTATAATTATTTCAGCCGAGAATGACTGAGTTCTTCAAAGTTTTTTCATCATTATTATACAACTTTACAATAATTGACTAGTTGACTAGTTATGATGCATTTTTCATGTCATTTCAAAAATCACAATCAGTAACTAAACCAGTGGGCCATAAAATACCAACTGGTTTGGATTGAAAATCAATCCTCAACTTTATATGTAAATTGCCTACAAATCTCAATACTACATTGCCAAAAAATCAGCAAGCTAGTCCAATTGGAAACAATTGATGTGTTACGACTTGGCAAGCTAACAAGCTTTGATGATACTTTACCAACTTCAACATCATCATCATCATTATTATCATCATCATTATTATCATCATCATTATTATCATACTTTACCAACTTCAACATCATCATCATTATTATCATACTTTACTAACAACATCATCATCATCATCAGGGTTTGAAGAGAAATTTTCGCTAGGTGGAGGAAAAATTAGTGTTAGAGGGTGGGGCTATATACTATGAGATGAGTGCACACATGTAGCAATTTGGATAAAAGAGCAAATTCTCTATTTAGAGCTTTTTAACAGTAAAAATTATGAGCAATATCCAGACCCCTTCACCCACTGCCCATATGAATATTTGGATGTTATTGGACAGCCCAGAGTACTGTACTTACTTCTGTTGTAACTGTAAAAAAAATAAAAAAATAAAAAAATAAAAAATAAATTTAAAAAAAAAAAGGGGGGGGGGGGAGGGGGAGTCCCAGTGTTCCCTATTTCCTGTATCAAACACCAATTATTATTGGCGAGCGAGACATTATCAGGGGTAACTCAATTGAAAATCAGGGATATTTGTTTATATATTATGTTTGGATGTACGCAAGGCATTTTTGTACTTTGACCCTCACATTTTTGTGTTAGTTCTGTGGTCGACCCCGTCCCAAACTTCACTAAACGGAATCCTCCGGTTTATCGATCAGTACCCATATCACCCTAGAAATTGAATTGTTAACCGTTTTGAATTCTTTTTCGGGTGCAGTTAAAACGTGAAAACTTACGGGACATCCACTTCTATTCGAGTTAGTGGCGGTGGTAAGTCAATGTGCTTTGTCATGGTTATAAACTGTACGCAACAGTATTTACTTGAAAATGCATTGTCCACTAGATTAACCGCAAGGTAAGTCTCGTGTAGGTTTATGTCCAGTTGTGTCAAAGCATTGTGCTTTACAGCCACTACTTAGCTAAAGAATATCACAAAGAAAACGTTTAAATAATGTGTATCGTTTTGTTTTTTTCCCTTCAATTCAAACAGTTGCAGCGAGTTGCTACTATGGCACTGAAATCCCTTTACCGTGTATGCGTAATTTAAAACTCGACCTTATTTTCAGCAGCTTCAGTGTTAGAAGTCATATAAAAATAGTATAGTTGTTAGGCTCGCTTGCCATTTGTGCTCAAGCACATAACTAGTTATTATTATTATTATTATTATTATTATTATAAATAGTTCATGAAGGTAACTCATTAATTTCCATAGTCTCAACGGAAGCCATTGCTGTATGAAAACTAGAAGTACTTGGTCAAGCCATTAGGTAAAGCAAAACAAAAACAAAAACGACAACAACAACTCTACAAACACATTAAGTATTCATTGATAAATCCTTTAAATTTGTGCCTCAGAATTAACTAGGAAAATTGGGAAACTATTGCGTGGAATGGGCACCACAGCATTAAACAATTAGTAAAAAAAAGTGACGCATCAACTCATATGCATATCCTGTAAGCATGTAGCTATGACCTGACGTCTTACTTGCTTCACTCATTCGCTTATTTTGATCACCCTTGATTAAAAAAAGTACAAGGTCACTATAATGATAATAACATCGAGTATAAACTCTCCATCACCAATAATCCATGCAGTTGGTACTATACCTGGTATTTCAAGAATTCTCTTGTAAGTCCCAAGAAAAGCTGCCTCAGCTGAGCTACTTCGTCGAGACAAAGAATCAATTTCCATCTGAAACGACTTCAATAGAGGAGCTATTTTCCGCCTCACATCCTAGTGTTAACATATCTACAATAAGTAAAGACACTGACTATTCCCAAACTCACTTCAGAACTAGATTTCTTGAATTCTCTGCTTAACTCTATTAGCTTCTTCCGTGAAGCCTCAGACTCGTCTTGCCTCTTAGCAACGGCCTGGCCCTCATTATCCAGTTCTTTCTACAATACAAAGACTCTGAATTACACCGTATAAGAAATATTGCACATCAACTCACTTGAAACTGACTGATATTGAATTCTTGCCAAAATTTTAAAGCTCCTTGAATACCAGACATGACAGACAAGCCTAAACTACTCCTCTACTATCACTGGACGCGCTTTAAATCGAATTCTTCTTGTTTACTAATAACAACGACCCTTTGCCTAATTAGTGACGTACAGCGACTATTATTATTCCGAAGCTAGTAGAACCTTGGCTTGAAACACTTTCTTTTTTTTTTCTTTTTTTTTTAATGAAAGTATCACAGGTATTGTACTATGAATACCGGCAGACCTCATCTAACTCCCACAGAGAGAGAGACTATCAGGAAATCTCAGTACAAGTCAGGTAGGACCAGTTCCACAACTCCAGAATGGAGATCTTCTTACAGACAAGTGAGAAATAGAAACATTTAATTGCTTGCTTTTATTACTTAATTCTACTAACAGAGGTGCAAGGAAAGGCTCACCAGGAGCCGAGAACGATTAGTTTCAAAGTTTCGTAACCTAGGAACCAATGAGGCAGCAAGTCACAGCAGCAATGGAATGGAATGCAAGTTGAGAATGGTAGGAGGTGGCAGTATGGACAGTGAAGTGGAAGCAGTAGCATTGTCTGTAGAGGAAGTAATGAAAGAAGAGTGGGAGCAAATGAGGGCTGAGAATTCCCAACTACCTACACTGCCTAGCAGAAAACGTGCTGTTCCATTCCCAGACACTACTGAACTAGAGAGTCCAAGGTTGAAGTTACCGTATGTGTCTTCACTTTGTGCAGAAGATGATGATTTTGATGTAAGAATTTGAGCATAAAGTTAAGGCTATGTTGTGTAGACAGACTATGACAATTCAAAACCTATGGCTAAGAAGTGTTTGTACTATTTAAAGTTGACACCTTTAATTTCTATACTTGTGTCCCTGTTGCAGTGCCTGGGGTCTAGAAAGTTTTCATAAATCTGTTAGTGCTCACAACGTCAAAACATCCTGTCTGGTTGGTATTTGTAAAAGGACAGATCCACCCTCTCTGTAAATTGAAGTTGTATATATTGACCTGCCTCAGAGGTCTTGCATCTAAAGTATCTGGATAAGCGATGTTAGACAATTCTCTTTGTGACACATTGTGTCAATGCTATAGTAGTGTCCACTATGTCTGATATACTTTACTATGGCACATCTCTCCTGAAAGCACATGAACACATGAAAGCACATGAACACATTAATTGATTATAATTGAGTGGTGTAAGTAATAGGTTTTGTTTTATTAATCTGTGAATTACAGTCTGAGGATGTGGACTCCATATTGACGATAATTGAAGAGTTAACTCAAGAACTGATTTTAGAAGGTGAGTTGTATCTTTTGTATATATTAATTTTACTATAATACTCTTATTTTACTATAATTGGTGTTTCAATTGTCTATGTGTATACTACACATGCAGTCATTTAGAATCAGTTGTAAAATACTAGTTGTAAATGTAAAGTCATTATGGCAAGCATGCAGTTGTGAGGAGTAGAGGGGGTGGGGGGTATGTGTTTGGGGTGTGTGTGTGTGTGTGTGGGGGGGGGGGGGGGGGGGGGGGGGGGGAAGGGGATGGAAGGAAGAGGATGTTTCTTAAGTGTTTGAAGACTAAGCCCTTCATCTTCTAATCAATAGGAAGAGTTTCTAGCAATAAATTCTATAGGGAATTCCAAGTTGCAATTGGCTGTATTCTTCTCTCTGATACTCTCTGACTCTTGCAAAGTTTTGCAGCCCTTCCCAGTGTACGTTCATAGCAGCCAGCAATGGTGTTTATCATGAGGTCATAGCTTACTCTCACTCCACATTATATTGAGGCACACAACCAGCAGATAAACATTTGTGAAGTATGCAGCTAGACAGAACACCAACCCTATGCTATTGTCTTTCTCAATGTTTGGCCATGGTTAGGACAGCAACCAATGTGGTACTGTTTTAATGTTAGAGCAAACAATGTTGCTGCAATACCAGGAGAGACAGGCTGAAATAGATGAACGGCTTCAGGAGGAGTGCACCATTTATTCTGGCATGGATTCTGAAAACAATTCAATTATCTGTCCGATATGTCAAAAGTAAGTTTGTGTAAATATTCAGAAGCTCCTAAGAAATGTGTATGAAACAAATGAAGTCATTTAGACATAACTTTTTAACCTCTACTACAGATTGTATGAGCCATTGGAGGAATCTAATTGCTTTATTTGCTCTACATCTTTATTCGTTGTTTGTCTTCATATAGAAACTTCCTTCTCCAAGATGTCAGGAATATTTATTGTACCTGTGGGATGCAAATAGACACTATTGTGAGTTAACAGCAGTACCACATCGGTAATTAGTTGACCGTATTTCTCTCCTGACAGCACGATGGATTGACTCTGCATCATCTCAAGGAACAGTTGGAGTTGTGCGTTTCTCAACACAGGTATGCATGTGTGGATTTATGCTGACTTTAAGTTAACCAATATTACTGCTTTTTGCAGACGATGTATGTATGTGTGTAAATATGTATGTGTGTATGTGTGTGTGTATGTATGTATGTATGTATGTATATATGTGTGGCCCGTTTTGAAGTGACAGTTCCCATTATATTTATGCAGGAGAAACTATTAGTGGGTAATATTGTAAACTTTAGACAGAAACCAGTTTACATTGTGTTTAACAAATTTTGAATCACAAGATTGGTCTATAACTATTTCTTAGTAACAGAATTAGCGGGAAAGCAGTTCAAATCCTATAGTCTCCCTATTGTGCTAGCATTTAGTTCTATAGAAGATTGAGTGACCTAGAAATAATATCTGTCAGTTCAAGTACACAAAAAATCCACAAACTTATCAAGTTTACAATAACTGTGAGAAATTTGCTGCCATTATACTTACAATGTTAGCCTAAATAAATTAAAGGAAATAAATCATGATTATTTCTGTGTCTGTTTAACAGTGCAGTGTGTACAGGTCGTCCTGTGTTCTCTCTGGAGTGTACTTTGGGAATTCAAAACATCATCATGAACTGTACATCATGTGACTTTATGTATGTCATATTGTAGCCAATCACCTCACTATTTATATATGTGTGCAAAATCAACTGATTTCCCAATGGTCACTGTTCATCCTACACTGCAAAACCCAAATTCAGATAATGGTATGGTAAAGGATCGCCGATGGTTGTATAAATGATTTGTCACGCGTTTATTACCACACCCACTCCAAACAAAGCTTTCATAAACAAACATAACCAGTAAAGGTAGGTTTACGGTGTTACAGCAGGAATTGAGGAACTTTTTGGAGTGGCTATAATTTCTGAAATACCGTAGGCTTGACCTAAAAGATGTCTAACCCTTTTGGAGACGACGACGACGCGGGATTTGGTTCTGGGTTTGGGGGAAGAAACAGTGGCAGGAGTGGTGGCAGTTACAATAGTGGAAATAGTAGCCCAGGATTTGGTGGAGGCGACAGAGGTTATGGCGGTGGAGGCAGCAAAGGGTATGGTGGAGGAAGTGACAGAGGTTTTGGTGGAGAAAGAGGATATAGTGGAGGCAGTGGCTATGGAGGTAGCAGTGGTGGTTATGGAGGAGCCAGAGGGGGTGGATCCTCTGACCCAACTGACTATGACACACGATTGATGATGGCTAATCAAAGAATGGAGCAATCATCAGCCCACTCTTTAAGAGTGCTTAATGAAACATTGCAGTTAGGAACTGAGACTGCTGAAGAACTGGAGAGGCAGGCCGAAGTCTTAGACAAAACCGAAAGGACGCTCGATGAAATGCACCAAGACTTAGATGTTGGAGAAAGACATCTTCGAAAAATCAAATCACCTTTTGGTGGAGTATACAACATTTTTTCTCGTAGAAAAACTGTAGACGAGTTAACTGATCCTAAAGGCTGCAAGCAAGCTCCGAAACCAAAAAAACAACCACAAAAGAAATCGAAATCAGCATTTTCTAAGAATGAATTTGAAGGACCAGCAGCAAGTACTGGCAATGAGGTTGTGGACAGAAATTTGGATGAAATGGAGAAGGCTCTGTTTCGTTTGAAAGGAGTTGGAGAATTACTGGGTGATCAGTTGGATGATTCTGAAGTTCAAGTAGATCGTGTCTCCAAGAAATTGGAGAGAAATGACATTAAAATTAACAAACTCAACAAAGGGATCAAGAAAGAGCTCTACTGAACATATTTCATTGTAATCTGTTACATTGTACTGTAGGTATTGTTGTTGTCTTTTGTTTGTTTTTGTGACACAGGTTTTGATTGCTATTTCTCGAGCCACACCTATTTTGATCATACAGTCACAATTCTGATGAGCAATGCAAACAAATAGGATGTGTTTTTTTAATTTTTTTAAATTTTTTTATTAATTGGTATTCATATTACAAGGAATAGTACTACATATTAAGTAGTGCAAAGGTCACCTGAGTAATCTTCAGTTCCCAATTACATCACGTATTGTCAATGTCACATCTCATGGGTAGTTCAATAAGAACTATGTAATTCAACATCACATGACAAAAAAAGCTGACATGGGTTGCTTATGTTGCAACCAGTCTACAGTCTCTGAAACACCATTAGTCATCACTGAACTACTGCACCATGGCTACTGATGAAATCCATTCATAAATTTTGTCAATTCCTTTACCCAACCAGCAAGTCCCGTCCACTACTGTAATTGGCTGACTTGCATGAGCTACAATGTCCTCCAGCCTCATCACAGACTGGTACTCTGAGAGAGACATAGCAAGAGGCAAGTCAGTTTTGTTGAAAAATAACAGCAAAGGGGTTTTCTCAAGTTCTTTGGCTGATAACAAGTCGAGCAGCGCCACAGTTGAAACTGAAACTTGTAATTTACTACTGGAATCAATAACGTAGATAATCATGTTGGTGTCTTTGTAAGCATTAGGCCAAAGAGGTATCATTTGCCCCCCATACTCTTTTAGGTTGCAGGAAACTTTCTTCGAGAATTTCAATTGTTCTATAGCGGTTCCTACGGTTGGAAGCGTTTGGTTTTCGTCGGCATAGCAAATGCCCACATAATTGTCCACATCTTCTTCAGTGTTATCAGTAACCTGTTTAGCCCTTGTATATTCCTTTAATTTTCGTAGTAATAGAGTTTTCCCCGACCCTTCTGGTCCAAGAACAAGACAGAGCTTTACAATGCTCATATTTCCCGCCTTCGCATATTTTGCACTGCCTCACCGCCCCCCTCCCAGGCCTGGCTACTAGCTAAGAGAGTCAGTGAAAATGCTGGGATGGAAATAAGAACCCAGTGTCATTAGAGTTAGAACTAAAGAAATCATGGTGACCTTGTGGTAAACAAGATCAATGATTTAGCCAACAAGGAAGTACGACACATTTTTTCCCCCCACCATTCTTTGTTCCACAAATAGACTTCATTTGTCTTCACAACTGCTTTACATAGTTTCTTCCTCATCCACTGATTACTAGATACAATCTAATACTAATGCACCATTTTGAAACATAATCTGTTGGAACTTTACACCTACGTATACATCAATCTGCAATATAAGCTGATCAATCATCTCCGACTACCGAATGGTATAATTAACATAACAAAATTAACTGTATACTATATGCAAGAATCAATGTGTTGACAGTTAGTGTATGTGAGTAGAAAGTTCTACTGAGCCATCAGCATCTGAATTTGTTCTGTCAACCGCTTAGTCTCTGTTACAAAGTTCATAGGAGAAACAGCCACACAGTAGCACTTTAACCTCTGCTCATCCTGAACAAGCAAATAATTACACAGAATTAACAATATAATAGATTTAAATCTTGATAAATATATAGGATACCATTTCAGTGAGTATGTCACCACCCACTACAAATCATGGCTATAACATTTTCTGACTACTACTCTCACTTACTAATTATTTTCAATGCATATCCAATTAAGAGCAGGTCAGATAAATGGAACATGTAATTGACTTACGTTGAACACGTCCATCTTGGCTCTGACTTTGAAGACAAACTCTTTAAAATTCACTTTTTGGAAGACTTGGTCATACTCGTTCTCATCCATCTCCCCGAGCTCTTGTGCACTCACTCCAAGCACTTCCATCCCAGTCTCTTGAAAGCATGTCATCCAGTGACTGCCAGTGTGATCTGATGCATTAATCTACAATGTACAGTTCAAATATTCCACACATCCTATACAATTACTGTAACACCACAAGCATCATATTATTTCTAACACTCTAAACAACATTAGTTCAACAAGTGCCAGTGAATTACTGTACTTTGAAGACACTACTTACAGCACTAGCATTAAAGAGTTTGAAAAAGCCAGCCACTAAAACTCCCCTCCCCAAGCCACACACTTTTTTTTGACTACTCAATTACCATCCACTGCTTTAGTCAAAATGGTCCTTATAAGGACGATTCTTAGAGTTGGTAAAGCAGGTTTATAATCTCTTTACAACTCAATGTCTTGAAAAAAATTCCTAACCAAGTTTTAAGCTCTCGCAATATAACTATAACCTCCTTCTAACAAACAAACAACCTCTGCATACACCTAACCAAATTTTAACCATTGCTCAAACTAACCGCTACAGACAAAATCATGCAGATGGCACCTACCGATAAAATCATGCGGTACTTGAAGTTGGGGAAGTTTTGGTTGCACTTCTCACAGAGAAACTCTGTCCCGTCACTACCTTCAGTGACCTTCTTATTGCAGTCTTGATTGGGGCATGCTTTGTAAAGGCAGCCCTCCTTCTTAGCAAAAGAGATATACGCTTTAACATTGAAGTAGTCAGGCTTTTCACTGTGTCCCAGATCTAGCTCTTTCACTTGACCAAACGTCAAAAAGGGTGTCGTACCAGCTGTGAAATTTATATTAGTAATGAAAGGGTTAAACTGGTAAACACAAAACACACAACTCACATCCTCCTCCCATTCTCTGAGTCGATATAGATTGTGCATCCTCATTTTTCCCGACACTGTCATACCAGCCTCTCAGCTGGTGGGCCTCTGGAATGTCAGGATTCACACTCATCACTCCGTTCATAGTCGTGGACAGAGAACGACCACCAAAGTCAGACACTCGAGCACCTTTGATGGCTATGACAGGATTGCCGGAACCGTCAAACTCTTCAGCCTCGGTACCCCACAGCGTACAGCTGACCACACATCCTGAGCGGTCCACCAGCTGTATGTCACGCTTGTTCATCTTCTTGTTAGTGGTCTTGGTGATAATGGAGGAGATATCAGCCGTGCTCTTACACACACCTATTACATCTATACCACACATGAAAGACAGAGAAGACTTCACGGCTGTTAATGTAATATTATAAATTACAGAGTTATACCAATACAACCATCATACTTGTTTACCAATACAACCATCATACTTGTCAACATCATTATTTTTAGTATTGGGTTTATATTCCCAGATGATGTTGTGGTATATTTAGTATTGAATGTATCTGCTACTTAATGATGTAAAAAGCTAATGGAGGGCAGCTGCAGAATAAAATTTGTAAAAATTATAAATTTTTCAATAGAAAAAGTCATACTTCTCTTCAGGTATTGTGGTATTCAGCCAACTTGTCTTTTAACAAAAATAATATTTAGCCAGTTTTTCCTATACGATGACCATGCGGAACAAAGTGGGTGTGCTGAAAATCACCAAATGGAATTATTCAGTTAAAGATATTGCCAAGAATCCCAATGTGACACTACACACAAGCAAGGCCACACCCATACTTACCGATGATGGAGTTGGGTTCGATAGATTCAACCTGAGCTATTTTCTGAAAGTTGTATTGAAGAGTGGGTAGTGAAGACTCGCAAGAGGAATCTGTACACTGAACACAAACACACACATATCTGTTGAATTTTAAGTCCAACTTTACTAATGTGGCACAATGGCATCAATAAGAGAATGAAGATGGTGGCTGGTAAGGTAGAGTCAAACTTACTATTTCGACCTCAGTTTCGTTGCCAAGTGAGAGTTCATACTCATTCTTCAAATTGTTAAACTGGCGATTGGCAGGCTTTAGGCGCCCTCTGGACACATAGTAGATCTAAGAGGATACAAAAATACTATATCGCATGTGCTCAAGCACATCAAACAATCCTCACCTTGCCCAATTCAAATATACTGTGCAGTTTATCGGCCACTTCATTGAAAGCAGAAGCCCTGATCTCACCCTAACAGATTACAAAATAGATTAACAAAGTTCACAATAGAGAGAGAGACTGCTTACAGACTCGTCTACCAGGTCCACGCTGAAGATGCGGCCTTCCCCACGCGAGTTGCTCCAGGTTCTGATGAAGGGCTTAGATGCCACTCGGACTCGAATAGTCCACTTGCTCTGGTACGGACTTAAGGAGCTGATGGGGAAGATTGTTTGTTTGGACAAACCACCACTTCCACCTTCAAACTTTACCCCTGGAGATCTTTCAAAGCTCCCAGGACGACTTGGCGGGGTTTTGCTTGAGTAGAAGTTGTTAGTAGAATTTGATGAGGGATTTTTTGATGGTCCTAGCAAATACAAGCAACAAATCATTTTAATAGCCTCACCACAGAACCAACACACGAGTTTGAAAAATAATACATACCATTCATGGACTGCTTTTGAGGCGGTCCATTCCGAGTGTTGCTATGTCCATTGACTGCAGGACCATTGGATCCATGAACAGTACTGGAGACAGAGTTAGGAGCTACAGCATCAGCACGAACCAAGTCCAGAAGACTTGGGTGACCAATGATACCACCAACATCACTACCACTGGCCAACACCGCTATATCCACCAAAATAATGATCCTACACACAATAAAAAAAAGTAACAAATGTAAATAAATAAAAATACTGAGTTGTAATCCAAAATTTTATTGGTTTTTCTCAATACAGTGGTATGCAACTTTTACTTGTATTCTTTAATCTCACCTACGCTCATGAACAGTGTTACAAATGCATCTGTTCACCCGGACAACACAGAACTTGTCTAGCTCATGTGACACAACCATGGGGTTCATCTGGGTGGCCAGCATACCTGTGCGTTAAAGATGCTTTAATAATAAAGTTTCAAAGTACACCAGATATCCATCACACCACCATAGATAATGTGGTAAAGGATCATCACTTTGCAAGTTGCGTAAAACATTCAAGTTTATCACAGAACCCTTCCTAATGATTAACAATTAACAATTCCAAAACTCACAAGGTTGGTGTTTGTCTCCATCTGACATTTGCAATCTGTATCTATCAGGACTGTTTACATCACTCTGGATCTTCTTCAAGTTCTGGGAGTAATGGCACGCACTAAGATAACTTTTAAAGTTTCCATCAATACGAACTCACTAAAACTTGTAGAACAGGTTTGTCAATATTCTTGCCATGAAGAATGCCCTATATACGAGACAAATAAACAAATACTAGCTCAAGCACGAGCAAGCAATAAACTAAAAATCAAGAATAATTACCGCTAATGCACCCTTGGTCAATTCTGGCTTCTTCGCAAAATTCATGTCGAAAAGATACAGGATAGTAGTAGCTAGTTGCAATCCCTCCTACCTAACAGAAAAAAGTGGTGGCGGAAAAGCTGACGAAGTCCCGCCAACTTCGTGCCAAATCATAGCTTACACGTGATGTAACAACATATGGGGTGGAGTCAAGTGTAGGCAGGGAGGGGGCGGGGTCATAATTTTGATTTTTGCGAACATTTGCGCGTAAATATAAGCCCATGTGCTAGAAACGAGAATAAGAAGGATTCATAGTGGTCATCATGGGGAAGAGGAAGAAGAAGGTAATTGAATTAATATGTCAGCTTTGCGTTACTGTGGGTATACCATTAGGGAGAGAGCGGTATTGCCACTTGCTACATTTCTAGAAATAAGGCACTAAAGAAGCTTCAAGTCTCCTTACCTGACTTTAGGTAAAGAATAATCAATGATAGAGCTACCATAACGAGTGAATGTTGCAGGCGTCTGTGCATCCTGAAAGGGATTTATCCTCATGAACCTAAAAGCCAAAAGAAAGTCAACAAAGGCAGCACAGCATACAAAACCTACTACTACGCCAAAGATATTGCTTTCTTGGCCCATGAACCACTTTTGGAAAAATTTAGGACCTTCAAAGTGTTCATTAGGAAAGTGAGGAAGGCAAGGCATAAAGATCAACCAAGTACTGTTCAAAAGTTATATGAACATACACCTTTTTATACACTGGATCACATAGTGAAAGAAAGGTAAAGATATATAATGCATCTGGGTCACATAATTATTAATGCTTTTAAGTGAAGTCATCTATGTAATAGTTTTGAATGCACTCCCTCCTGGTGAATGAAATTGGGAGTGATCTTCTTTGAGGACTATTTACAGACCTTGACCTTTTCTTTAACAATAGTCTGGCTACTTTTTCACAGGCAAACGGTCTGGTTAAGTCTGTAGCACCATTAATCTGTATATTAATCAAAGTATTGGCTCCCTCTTTGGTCCAGGTACTTGGATAATTGTTCATCTCACTTAAGCATGTGCCACTGTCAGTCACATTCTAGAATTCGTGTTATTTGTAATTGAGCATTCAGGGGTTCATTTAGGAATTAATATAAGAGGGAGGCGAAATTGAGCTTGAGCTATCTTCAGGGGGTCGCGACTTTCATGCTTTTATACATAATGAGATGGAAGAGGAGGTGAGGGGGGGGGGGGGGGAAATGGTAGAGAAAATTGACATCATTTCTGAATGAAAAATAACTTGTAAGATCTTGCTTCATATTCTAAGTAACCTTGCTTCAATAAATCCCAATCTTCACTACTTTCTCTGTTAACGTAGTTTTAAGCATTCGTAATCACCTTTTTTATTCACTTTAATTTTGCACTTACAAAATTTTAAGAAAATACAAGGAAGGGGGCGAAGTGAACCCAAGGGGGATCCATCTCCTAAATGAACTAAGCATTGCCTTATAACTATTCCAAAAAAAAAAAAAGGCTGTCAGGATAAAGAAGGTTTCACTATAAATTAAAGATTTTATTTAATTGTGTTGTTGTCAACAGATATCCGACATTTATTGATGCCTTGCGAGATTTAGACGATGCTCTATGCATGATATTCTTGTTTGCAACTCTTCCTAGAGTGAGGAGGATTAAGGTATTTGCACATAAACACACACACACTTACTGTAGATCTTGCGCTCCCCAAGTGTATATAATATTTATCCGTGCAGGCTCAAGTGGTTCAGAACTGCAAGCGGTTGACTGTGGAATTCCTTCATTACATCATTGAGTCCAGGTCTCTTAGGAAAGTGTTTCTGTCAATCAAGGGTATCTACTACCAAGCTGAAGTCAAAGGCCAAGTAATAACATGGATTGCCCCGTACCAGTTTTGCCAAAAGGTAATTTGTGACTCTGATTGGATGGTTTGAATGTACTATAGTACAAGTATTGTATATAATGTTGATGTTTTCCTAATTTATTAGATGCCAACAGATGTTGACTACCGAGTTATGCTAACATTTGTAGAGTTCTATTCATCACTTTTGGGTTTTGTCAACTACAAATTATATTCTTCAATGAACTTAAAGTATCCACCTCAAGTAAAATATTAGACTTCTTAAGGTAAGTTGGTGTATTTAAATAGTGACTTCTTTCTACAGTTGGAAGGACTGCCTATGCTTGCCACGGCACCCATGCCCATTCCATCACAGGTGATAGATGAAGACGTCTTGGATTCAGATGATAATGAAAACTCTGATGTAAGTGTTTTAATTGTCTCTTTCATGGTGTTGACAAAGATGTGATTGTGTCACTCTTTCTTCCGTCCGTCGATTAGATATTGAATTCTCTTGGTCAAAGTTTGATAAGAACCTTTACAGAAGGTGAGGCTAAACAATTGCTGAAGTGCCACAAAACAGTGACAATCAATGAAGCTTTACTGCTTAGTTTTTGTTCACAAGATATAAAAGAATTACAATAGAGCAGTTATTAATTTAGTTTCCGTGTGGGTTTTGTTTTGTTTTACTGTAAATACAGAAGAAGAAGAGCCATTGGATGTCGATTTACCATTTGACGTAAGATAAAAAATAATTCTTTCTTTTTCTTTCTGATTTTTATTGTTGCATGTTCAATAGCCAGAAGAGCGAGCAGCAAGAGAAAAGGCACTCATTGCTGAAGAAAAGCTGTCTAAATTTAAGGGGTTATTTGAAGGTTGTTTCTTCTTCATCAGTAGAGAGTGTCATCGTGAGTGTCTAACCTTTGTGCTCCGAAGTTTTGGAGCTGTTGTTACTTGGAGCAAAGAAAGCGCTCCTACATCTGTGTGCCCAGAGTCGGATGAAAGAATCACTCATCAAATTGTAGACCGGCCTCTGCAGGCACATCGCTTCTTATCCAGGTGAGTGCTACTTGACTATAAAGAAAACCAAAGTAACCTTCAGCACTTTCATGCTTGGTCGTACCTTTACCATGTCTGGGGGGGGGGGGGGGGGGGACTGATATTTTTGGCAAGTTTGAGCTGCAAACGTACTACTGTAAGCACCTCTTTGTTAAGTGCCCATTTCCTTACCATTTGGAGCTATAAGTGGGGGTGTTTAATGACCCAAGTCTATGGTACTTCTAATTTACCTTTTACGCTTTACATAAAACAGTTACCATGGGCTCCAAAATAAACTATTTTTGGTAGGAAGAATTCTTTTGATCACATAACCACAAAGCTGGGTGTGTATGACTTGTTTTGAAAAATGAAGTTGATTCTAATAATTCTGGCACACAAATACTGCAGTAGCCAGCATTATTAGGGAATTCTTATTACAGTCCGTCGTCACAATTTGTGTGTGATTTTGTTTATTGTAATACACTTTGTTAAATGTTAAGGACATATGTCCAGCCTCAGTGGATATTTGACTCCATCAATCAGCGGAGACTCCTACCTGTGGATGACTATGCTCCTGGGTGTGTCCTTCCACCCCACCTCTCTCCATTTGTCCAAGAAGGCGAGCTTGACTATGTACCTCCAGAGAGAGTGCAGCAAATCCAGGATCAACAAGAAATGGAGTCTGAACAGGCAATGGAGGATGAAATAAGCAGCACTGTTGCTAATGAGGAACTGGAAACTCAACCTGGTGAGTCTTTTTATGTGACTATCTTGGGAGAAACTGAGCTTAGTAACATGGCACAATCACCAGGGCTCTTACAGTCCAAGTGTTTGCAGACCACAATTATACAGAAAGGTTTCTTATGTTGGCAGTGGTTGAAATTATAATAATAGTTATAATAATAGCAAATTTTTCTCGTTCTAACACCCAATATTGTTAATTAAAACAACTTAACCCGACGTTTCAACTTCTTGCCGAAGTCCTCTTCAGGGGTCAACAGTGACCCCTGAAAAGGACTTTGGCAATATTGGCTGTTAGAATGAGAAAAATTTGCTATTATTATAATTATTTCAGCCAAGAATGACTGAATTATCATAATATAATTTGTAACACAATGATGGGCATACATTTGTCAGATGTTAGTGTTGATGACTTTTTTTATGATGTGATTTATGGTTCTTAGCTGTTTTACTAACAGCCAATGAAAGTGCTACATCACAAACTACGATGACAGTTGGAGCCATTTTCGAAGGTGATGTGCCCTCTGGCAACTCAGGAAGTTCCGTTCATGAGGAAGCAAGTAAACAAGGGAATGACGAATCTAATAGGACTAGAGAAGAGAGGAAGCTGGCCATTATGACCATGAACAAGAAGAAGAAGCGGTTGTTTGACCAAATTATGAAGTCAAGGAGAAAAAAGATAAAGGAAGTAATTGAACTCAGAAGAAAACGCAAAATCTATGATGATGAATTGAAAACTGATGATTCAAAACGGATTAAGCTGTAAATCAAGTTCTGTAGTGCATTGACTTTGTTGCATTTCTTCCTCTAATATAACATTGGGTGGAATACTAAGGAGTTTTGCGCTGTAGTTGTGTGAAAAGGTGCTTTAAGACCTTTCCTCCAGAGCAGTGGATGGCAGGGTTGGGATGTACCTTACATAAACAAGTATGCTCGTGGCTCTTTTCCTGAGTGATGTGCACTAGTTGGCCAAACACTTCTCATGGGAGCCACACATTTAGTATAGTGTATGTGAACTTACAATGACTATTAACTGTAAATTAATCTCGTTCGCTAGGGTCCTAGAATATAAGGGGTTGACCGTGAGGGCAGGGGGTTAATTGGTGTTAACCACAAAATGATTGGGCATTGTAAAATTAGCACCTAGAGTAGTGCGCTTTTTACACCCTCCAGGTATCTCCCCCTGCTCCCTTCACACTGTACTGAGAGACACAGTAATCCTCAGTGGAGTCTAGCCTGGATGAAAAGAAAAAGGTTGTCTACCTAAGCAGTTCCTTATTTGTAGGGATGGGTGGGTGGGAAGATGCTGAATCCCTGTGTGATAGGAAGTTTATTCTCCACTGCTCATGGGCCTATCTAGTGCTGTTGACTGACAGGTCACACACGCGGTTGCACCTCCGATGAGCGTGCGCGCCCTTACGCTCCGCACCCAGCCCTAAACTTCGAAGAAAAAAAATACTCAATTTAACAATTTTTAATCTGATGTGAAATGGAAACTGACTGGGTGACCAACTGATGATAATGACTCAAAATAATTTTCCTTGCAAACGTTTTCTCTCTACAGCATCACTTTCTTTCACTCTTCTGGCCAGATCCTGTAGCTCCCTGTCCACTGTTCTTTTTAGAGATGGCTGCAATTTGGCAGCTTGTCCGAGGTCTCTTTGAGCATCTTCCACATCCCATGTGGCTGAGTGAGCCATGCCCCTCCTATACAGTGCCTTCACATTGTTGCTTTCAATCTCCAGTACCATTGAACAATGCTTGATGACATCTGCATATTCCTTCTGTACCATCTTACACTGTGCATAGTTTAACAGAAGAGGTATCTTTCTAACGGCTATGGCTGTCCATGCTTCACAGTGTGATTTCTCTTTGACCAATTGCCCTTCCATGTAGCTCAGTGCTTCATAATACTTTGCACAAGCAGCTTCAACGTTACCTTGCTTATACAAAGTGTTTCCTTCTTCCTTTAAGATGGGTATTGCAGTGTCCTTTTCAGCATCAGTCATAGCCCAGTGATCTTGCTTGTATTCCCCAGGCTGCTCCACTGACAGTAGCTCCAGTTCAAAACACAGTGGGTCTTTATCTGCAGTAATCCTGTCCAAGTCCTGGTATCCTGTGCCTTGAACTGCTGCCATGCTGCAGTGGTGCTGGTTGGAAGGTACTGGTTTACCTTGCTTTACCAAGGCCATTTCACGCAGAGCTTTTGATACTGTAGGATAGTCTATCACCTCCTGCAGGGCAAATACCAACATGAATATGAGCTGATCCTATGGTGCAGTAATAATTTTTTTTTTTAATTCTATCACGTCTAGTTTATGTGTGTGTGTGCAGCATCTGCATCTTGTGTATTACAAGTAATCTAACAAATCACTTATCCTTATTGGCAGGGTTCTATCTAGTGAGGGGGGAGAGCTTTTCTCTCTATGCTGGTAGTGAAAGTTTTTGGAGTGGAAAATTAGTTCTACACAAGTGTGTTAATTTATGTACATATTTGATGGAAATATTCAGAAGGCATGCATCATATCTTACCAAGTATCATTCAAACATGCATGCAACTATACAAGACAGGGCTATATACAGAAATTTTCCCATGGGGGATGGGGGCTGTAATTTTGTAGTTTGACATTTAATCATAAACTATTCTCATCAGAAATGCAAGGGGGGGGTGAGAATTACTCAAGGGAGGCAAATGTGCCCCCCCCCCTAGTCTGGCGTCGCCGACCCTTTTCCTTCTATTATTATTATGCGTGGGCGAAGGAAGAAGGAAAAGGGTCTGGTGAAGCTAACGTATACTACTTGTGCAACCGCACACGCAGCTATAGCTGCGTGCCAATCAGATTGCTTGAAATAGTCACGTGCCTTTAGGGAAAAGTCTGCGTGGCACGCCTTCTTCTTGATGATACGGATGGAACGGTTAGTGAAATCAGCGTTTTTGAGACTTGGGATACCCAGTGTCTATAACCAGATTTAGCTGGACCACCACAAGCAACACAAACTGTTGGTAGAAAAGAAGCCATGGCAATGCTGGATAGCACACCCGTAACTTAGCTTTATAATACTCTCGTGCAAATTATTGCGTACTGACATCATACTGTTACGCGTATGCGGTTGCACAAGTAGTATACATTAGCTTCACCAGACCCTTTTCCTTCGCCCACGCATAATAATAATAGAAGGAAAAGGGTCGGCGACACCAGACTACCCCCCCCCCCCCCCCCCTCTCCTCCTTAAATACAGCCCTGCAAGAGTTTTTGCCCACAGAAGTGTTTTGACAGCTAAATTTAATTGATTTGTTTTTCTCACCTGGAATGCACATGTAAATCTTGCTATCTCTTTTAGTCTCATAGTTCTCACCATCTTTTCCCAAACGTCTAACTTAAATTCCCTACCAATAAGGAGTTCAAAAGGTCCATTCCCCATGGTCCTGCTGTCGTCTATAATCAGGTCTGGGTCAGGGGTAGTGTCAAGATTTCCATCTGTTAATTTTGGCTTGAAAGTGCGGAAGTGAAACCAAGCCTAAATAAAAAATAAAAAAAGAAGTTTAATAATATTGCTCGCTAGAAACTTTAATCTGAGTACACCTTGGAATTTTTTTGAAAACTTGGAATATCTTTCCCAGGAGAAATGAGCTGTTTGACAAATTTCTGATCTTCAAATGACATCCTTGGGTCAAAGTAAGAGGCACTCTCCAAAGCAAAGGAAGGCTTTCCTTTATTTCGCTGACTTCTGTATTAGTGCGCACCAAAACACGTGGCAGAGGTGTGTAGCAGCGAGCGGGGGAGCGGCAATGGCGTACGCGTACGAAGAAATGGCAGAATTGGTTGAAAAAATCCCTGGAGGTTATCCTGCTGTGCTTGTCGCACTCCTTGTAGGACTGTTAGGTGTCTTGCTTATTTGTGTAACGCGTGGAAATAAAGGTAACACTGAGGTAAGAAGCGAAGGAGAGGAAAGTGGAGAGTCGGACAATGAAAAGGTGAAGCAGCAGCCTAAACCAAAATATAAGCAACCCCATGCTCCCAAAAAAGTTCTCCTACCACCTCATCCTCTTTTAGCTGGAGAATTCAAAGGACACACAGGCAGCATTCTGTCCTTGGACTTTGATACAAATGGCAAATACCTTGGATCCTGTTCTGATGGTCAGTATATTTTCTGGTAATTCTTTTTATCCCCTGATTATTATGATAAGTGAGCACTGCCAAGCAGAACACTATCAAGGCTGTTCAAATTTGAGTCAATTTTCTTGACATAATATGGAAATTATGTGTGGAATATTGGTAGTGCGTTTAATAGAATTTTGAAACTTGGTAGTTTTAACGATTTTTGGGCCTTGCAAAGCAAGCTAACCTTGGAGGAGACCTAAGCACTTGAACTTCTGACAACTTAAACAATGCATAGCAGCAGACTATGAGACCTATTAGATGACGCATCTTACTAAAAAGGGAATATAGTTTGGCTTCAGCGTGCCATTTAAAGGAGAATGAATTTGTACTATAACATGCTGTCAAAAGCTTAATCATTTTAACTTCAGTGTGCTGCTAAACACTGCACTTCAAAACTAAAGGTTACAACCTTAAAATGTGCTGTTAGAGGCTGTAGCTCCAAGTGAGGTTTCTTCCTAGCTCATTAACATTGAAAAAAAAAATGTACACGTGTTTAATTAGTAACTTCTTATTTACAAATTAGCTAGGCTAGCTCACTTGCCAATTATCCAGTAGCATAGTTATTATATTCTAGTGAGTACCTAGATTTAAATGCTTTATTAAGGTTATGGTTTCCCTTCCAGGGATGCAAAAAGAAAACAAATAGGAGAGGCAAAAGCAACTTTTATAATTTTAGGAGGGGCAAAGGACGTAAAATACAAAGTCGGTTATTAAAAGACACTCATCTTGCAGTGCTTAGAGATTATGTATGCTGATTTCATGTGGCTAAGTCAAAGTGTAGTTCTAAGGATTTCAAGGGAGAAAATGCTTTCCTCCCTCCCCCTCCCCCTTGAAATGAAATGCACCCTTCCTTCTCCTTAGTCTTTTTCTGTCCCTCTCTCTGAGTCCCTGTCTCTTTCTGTTTCAGTGAGGTATGCTTTTCTGCTTTCTATCCACAATGTATGGATTTAGAATGCTTCATGAAGTTATTATCATCCTTTAGAATGCTTGACCAAGTTACAGTCATCATTTCTTTGCTGATTTTACTTGCTTTCTTGTCTTCTTTCTTACTGATTTCACTTGCTTTCTTGTCATCATTACATATAGTCTGTATGAAAACCTGCTGCATACAAAATAAATGTTCCAATAGAATTGTAGTTATGTCTTCAGAATATAAATATGTGCAGAAGTTGAATGGGATTAAGTGTATATAGCCAAATACCTTGGTAGAAACTGGTGTTTGGGTGATGTGCGAATATCACCATTATTAAGGGTTTCATAGAATGAGGAAAGAACTGGGGATATCACCCCCACCCCCACCCCCCAGCGAAAGTTTCCCTCTGGCTATAAAGTGTACTACTTATACAGCACTATCATATGATAGTTATATCAGGACATCATAGTAGTTACTAGTAAATGTGTCAGAATAACTCACTCTTAACTTTTAAAAATGAAATGTTCTCCAGAGACATGGCAGCAGTTGTACCTGTTCCAGTCATGAGATAGTCATAGTTATTTGCAATAGTCCTAGTTATAGGGTGTGTGTGTGTGTGTAGATCGGACCATTCGTCTATGGTATATGAAGACACTTTTAGAGAAAGAACACAAGTAAGTTATTAATTTACAATCTGGTGTCATTTATCTGTTAGCATTTTACCTCAGAATTTAGTGTGTATGTGTGTGTAGTATTCGAGAGTGTGTGTGTATAGTGTACAATAATGTGTGTGGGATGTAATGTGTGTGCATGTTTTTTTTTGGCTGCAATTCAAGGCCTTTTCTCATAAAACAGCATAGTGCAGGTGGGACTTCAGGTGCCAAGACCACTTGCTGTGGGGAGTAGGTACAGAGTGGATGGTCAGAAACCATGCTTGAAGTGCAAATTGGCAGATGAAACATGTGGATGCCTTGGTGTTAGGTCCTAGTTACTCAGATTTTTAACCATGTATGGTAGATGTGGCCAGTTGGTCTAGGGGCATGATTCTCGCTTTGGGTGCGAGAGGTCCCGGGTTCGACTCCCGGACTGGCCCATTTTTTTTTTTCCCATTTTTTTCCCTCCATTTTTTTCCCTTTTTTTTTTTTACATTTCCCTCCCCCTCCCCTCCCCTTTATTTTCCCCCCCCTTTTTCTCTCCTTTTTTTAAAAATTAATTTCATGTATGTGCCATTTCTATGGTTTGATGTTGTGGCTGTTGGGTCTTTACTTATTCAGATTGTGTTCTCAAATGCAATAGATGTGGCCAGTTGGTCTAGGGGCATGATTCTCGCTTTGGGTGCGAGAGGTCCCGGGTTCGACTCCCGGACTGGCCCATTTTTTTCCTTCTGGATATTTTTTTTTGAATGGTAGGTAGAACTATCACTTCCAGAACAATTTTGTCCTTACTTAGCCACTCTGATAATAGGCAAAACAAGTGCTTGGTGTAGACCCCCACCTACCCCCAACACATGTCACTACATTTTCTGGGAGAAGGGAGTGTTTGGTCAGTGTGTTGTCGAATTTGGTAGTGTATCAGCTGCTTGTATATCTGCACTGAGAAAGTCAACTTAATATAATACATTGGATATTTCCTTGAGTATTTCCACATCACGCGAAGGTTTTATATTTTTCCATATTAAATGCTCCAACGCCCATGTGCAGTTCTGGACAACTGAATTTTCAACATAACAAAAATTCATATTTAAGATTCATAACTGTCATTTGAGTTGCATTCAGCTAATCTTTTAGGAGACAAGTAAAGGGGGCATGGCGAACTTGAAGATAGTGTTCTTTTTCTGTATTTAACATAAGTAATATAAACTTATATGGTAGTCGAATATTCATTCATGGATTAATAGTGATAGTGGTACTGACCTTCCAGTTGTGGCAGTGGACCTAAGTGGGATGTCATCTCTTAGTTTGCCCCTACCATTTACAAATCGGAACTAATTTAAGCATTGCACACTAGCTTACATTTCTATGCACACATTAAGCTGCTTTCTGTTTACTTACGACATTGATATCTCTGGCATTTCAAAACAATCTTTATACTCTTTTAATGAAATGCCATATTTTGACAGCTTCTTAACAAATTCTGCATTATCTGCCTCCGCCGGTATTTGTGCTTTGATGAACACGTATTGCTGCAGGTAATATGTCAATAGTAATTTTATAAACTATTATTGCAATTCAAAACTCACCAAGTATGTTCCTTTCTCTGCTCCAAACTCTTCTATTTTTCCTAAGTCAGAATTCTCGAGTTCCCTAAAAGCTGATAGTGCTCCCTCTTTGTATCCAAATTTTCTAAATTTTTTGGCTTTTAAAAGCGGAGTGAGATACAGTCTCTGCCCAGGCAGTCTTAGTGTGTGAGCAGCTGCATTCTCTATGTCCCTTCTGTTAACTTCCACTTCACTTGGCTCTGTTGATGACAAAAAACAACAACAACAAACAACGATACACTTTATATTTAAGTCTAAATTTGAGTTTTGCTCTTCATGTACCTGTTTTAAGGTTTTCAGTTTCATCTGACATGAAGCCCCGCCCTGCCATTAAAGCCGTGTGTAGCACACATACTTCGACAAAATTTATGGCTGCTTTAATTGCACTTTCAGAAATTTGCAGCATTTCTGCAGCTCCAGGTAACACTTCTTCCTCACTGTTTGGTTGTAAGTGGAACAACATCTGGAGACAGGCTGCCACTCGTAGTATTTGTCCCTTTGATTTGCTTAGTAGTCCTAAGGAATTATGAAAATCGAATGTACAAATTTATGCATGCTGTATATTAATAATGTTTTCATGTGATGGGGAATGACCCTAGCTAATGAGTTCATAGAACTGTATGATTTATTTTTTGTCATCATTGGGTTGATATGCTTGTTGCCTAAATTTGATGTATTTGGTTAGTTGGGTTTTAATTTAATAAATAGGTTTGTAAAGGTCAACTTAGTAACTTGTTTTACTCTGTAGTCTAACTCAAGGCTTGCAAGATTGGTTACTTGGCCCACATGTGTATTTTAGAGGAGGAAAATAAATAAGGACTAAAAAGGTGGTCTTGAAAGCATGATGAATACTTTTTAAAGAAACTTTAAAAAAAAGAACAGGTCGTGCTAAGTCCACGGTAGGCACCCGTAGTATTTATTATTATTATTATTATTATTGGTGGGCGAGACACTATCAGATACACTATCACAATCTGGGATAATTTGTTTGTTTGTAGGTATGTTTGGACATATGTATACCATTTTGTACTTTGAACCTTGCAATTTTGTGTTCACTTGGTGGTCCCATGGTTAATATACAATAATGACGACAAAGTGTCAAACACTTTACTCATATCATCCAAAGAAATTTATTTGAACCTGACATGATCTGAATGTTGAGGGAGTGTAGGTCTTGCAAACTTACTGGAGTTCTTTTTCTATTCTAATTAGTGGTTATGGTAAGTTATCTTTGTTAATGTGCAGTTACGCAACAGTATTGTTTTTACTTGAAAATTCATTATCCAGTAGTCAATTCATGAAAGAGAATACAATGTAAATTTTGTGTTGGTACACATATCCAGTGGAGTGTGTGTGTGTGTGTATAGAGCTAGGCCAGTTTGCTCGCCATTTGTGCTAAAGCACATAGTTATTATTGACTCTCTGAATGGGTATCCACTTAGCATCTGCTAGGCTCCTCATTAAATATATAACATATATTTATATATGTATATATATATATATAATATATATACATATTGTACAATCTTGTGTTACCTGTTAGTAGGTCATCCCTGGCTGCTAGAGTGTGTAGCTGGTCCTGCAACTCGTCATACTTACTTCGGAAAGCATCTGACGAATAAGCTACCTGGAATCTTCGCTTGGTTGTTGGGGAACCACCTTTACATGCCAGGAGGGAAACTGCACAGTACCAGATGAACTCATTAAGTAAAATAGGCTAAAATGGATGACTCACCAACTTGTTTGGTAAATCCTTCATTCACAGGCTCCAGGCTTTCAAACTTGGCATATGTTGGCTTCGGAAACAGCCAAAGAAAACACTGAGAAAAACTTTTTTCAGCGTTTCCTGGATGCTCTATTAGAGCTCTAGCAACACTGGGTGTACTGAAACCTCCCACAACAAGACTGGTTTCATCCATAGAGAATTCACCTTCAACTGTAGAACACAAGTCATACAAAACATCTCACTTTGGGATTTGAAATAGCTGTAGGTGATGGTTGGTTTAGAAAAATAGGTCCCAAGCCTATCTAAGTTTATGTTAGAGTAATGACAACATGGTATAAAAAAAACAAAAAACGTTTCATAGGTTTGACCCGAGATTTTCCTGCTTCTTTTCTCTCCCCAATTGTCTAGCACATAGGTTTCACTTATACTAATAAGTAATTTACCTGTTCTGTGAGTCTGTGGCCTTCCATTGTATTGTTGTATAAGTGTTGCCAGTTCATGTGACACTCCCAACACTTTACCTCGGTATAAATTAAGTTGGGCTAAGAAAGTAGACAGTTCATCATACAGACAAAATAAGCGTCCATCATTCTTAGACACGAGTTCTTCCATTTCTCTAAAAGTAGAGTTGCCTAGGAGCCAGGAGGGGTCATCAGCTCTACACCCACGTTCTCTGCGAATGCGACCAATCAGAATGTGCAGGTACTTGTGGAGTGAATGTTTTCCACTTCCGTCGGGCATGTTTATTGATAACCACACAATGTTCGGCTCCTGCCAGTCCAGTCCTGGTATGACTACCATAGCAGGAGCAAGGGCAAAACTGGTCACCAACACCAGGCCTCCCAGCACTGCACTTGGCGAAATGCCCAAAGCTTTTCCAATCTGAAAGCAACCCTGTGGCAACAAGTATACATAAATATTGTGAGGGGGGGCATTATATTGAGAAACTAAGCTACAGGAATTTTTTTGAAATATTAATTTACTTGCAGCTTATTACCAACAGAACAAGAACTGTTGTTACTAAGGATTCTATACAGTTGTATATCCAGTAAGACTTACATTTTTCAGGTAAGAAGGGTAGAGATTCCAATCAAAATCATTCTCCCAGCACTTTTCCAGCCTGTACCTTGTGTCCTTTACTGTGTCCATGAGAAGAAATCCAGAAGGTTATATGTACTAGTAACTTTACTGTATGAGAACTCAAAACTGGTCAGACCACTGTCTCTACTTCTGAATCACACTTGCTAGAACTGAGAACTGACAGGTGGGAGGTGTAATTTGTAAGTGTTAAGTGGGATAGATTGGGGACATCCCATGGGTTCCCATTAGTTCCCATGGGACTTGACAACCATCCAATAGGATCCCAAAGTCCCATGGGACTGGGATGGATAATTAGCTATGTGGCTTGGCAGACAGCACATGAAATATACACTGTAGGTCATCCCATGTTAGACAAGATGGGCATTTATTAGAATGGTTGTTGGAAGGGTCTATCCGGTCTATTGATCCAATGTGAAAGCATACTTGTGAAGTGATTTTTAAAAAGGAGGATGGTAGAAAGCTATAAGAAAGAAGGGGGAGAGGGGAAAAAAGTGCAAAAATGAAGGGGAAAAAATGAAATGAATTATTTGAGTGTAAAGGGGTACTTTTCCGGCCCATGCCCTGTAATTTTTTGTTTTGTTTTTCTTCTTCCTTCACTTTCTAGCATCTTCCTATAAAATTTCTTAACTCTTCACATACATGCTTTCACAATGGACAATAAATCACAATTATTACTTTCATAGATGTCAATAATATCAACATTCTGCCTTTATAAGGGAACATGTTTATATTTTTTTGCATTTCACTCCCTTTTCATTCCCTTAAACTTCTAGAAGAGCCACCATAGCTCGAAATATTTTATTGTATCAAAAAATTGGTAAAATGATACCTAGGTTAACTGTAGCAAGTTAGTCAGCTAACTACTTCTAAAATTATTTCTGAACACTATTACTATTTAGAATTGTGTGTGTGTGTGTGTGTGTGTGTGTGTGTAGATATGCCAGGAGAAACATTGAATTGGATCATGCTACTCACATCAAGTTCAGTCCTGATGGCACGTGAGTGTTAGAGAACATGTCTATTATCGCACTTACGCACACAATTGTTTCACTTTCATAAAGTTTGTTATTGTAATTATTATAATTAAAGACTTGATTGTTACACTATTTGGGCATAGTATTGTTCTCATTTAAAAAAAAAAATTTTTTTAATTGTATCAAAGTAGTTTTGTTGTGCATTTTTTATACTGTTAAATGAGGTTGTATATAAGAAGTGAGCATGCCCAACACATCAGCCAGCCTCTATTTGTGTGTCGCAGTGCTGTCATAGCAGCAGTGGCAGTCTCTAGCTCCATCAATGTATATCGAATCACAAAGCCTCAGAAAGGGGGAGTGGCCAAGCTCGTGGATGCTCCAGTTGAATTCCCTAAGGCGAGTACTAACACAATAAGGTCCCAACATTTTTTTTTAATCATTTCATGTAAACTTTTGTTTTAGCTTTCATCAGGAACTATTCTCTCTCTTGGCATAGCGTCAACTGGCAAGTTCATTATGACGTATTGTGCTGAAAGTTTCTCTGTGTGGTCTCTCAAAGGAGAGGAACTGGCGACCACACCCACCTTGCAGAGTCCCAACACAGCAGCTGCAGTATCTCCCTGCGGCAAGTTTGTGACTTGTGCAGGTCAGGATTTTTGTAATTAATATTGCATGTGGAAATGGGATTTGTTTCAACTTGTATCGTATAATACAATTTCCTTTCTTTGATATTAATATTCTGATGATTAGTATTCTAATATTATGTTTGTTGTTTATTAGTTGTTTTTTGTTTTTTACATAGGCTTCACTAGTGATGTTCAATTGTGGGAAGTTGAATTTTCTAAAAGTGGAGAGTTTCAGAAAGTTTGTGTTTTTGTTTTGTTATCATCACTCAGCGTGATAATATTCACATTTTATTGTGCAGATTTCCAAGGCAATGAACCTAAATGGTCACAATGCATCCGTTCTTGACCTCAGCTTTTCCGGAGATTCTCATAGGTAAGGCGACATTGATCTCTAGGTTGCATTGGTATTATTCAGAATGTGAACTTTACTAGGGTGGCCACAGTATCTCGAGATGGCAGCTGGAAATTTTGGAATATTGATGGTGTGTGTGTTATTCAGTTGATGGATTCTATTGAGTAATTATTTTGTTGATGTTCAGTTCTGTACAAACTGCGTGAAGATCCAAAGCTGCTTGTGACTGGTAAAGTAGTGGCTCGAGGAGACACCACACACATCTCCCTGGCTCCTGACGCACGGGTGGTGGCTGTGTCCGTCGACTTGTCTATATATGTGTATGCCACTGTGTCTGGAGACTTGCTTCTTACATTAGACTCTGTTCACAAAGGTGGGGGCCGCTCAGTCAACCACAGTGTCGACTTTTTCCGATAATATTGAAAAACAACAAAAACACAACCTAATATCCCTTACTTCCCCCCCCCCCCTCTCCCCTGCCCCTTTAATTCTTTATTCAATACATTTGTAGATTTCCTCCCCTTCTGATGTGTGTCATGTAGGTGTCGTCAGTGCATTGGTGTGGGATCCATCGTCACGCTACATGGTGTCAGCAGGAGGAGAAGACAGGCACATTAGAGTTTGGCATAATGCTCCTGGGATGAAACAATTGCTTGAGGAACTGCAGGATAAACTACCAAAGGCCTCTTCTGAGCCACTCAAACGAAGGATTCAGGACCAAATAAAAGAAACCAGGTAGCTAAGTGGTCTTAAAAATATACTAGGTTTTTCATGTATTGTTGTGTTGTTTTGTACCTCATCTTTGTCTATAGAAATTTCCTGGATTCTATTGGATATAAATGAACTTTTATTATTTGACACCCACTCTCTATATTTGATTTTATGCCTATTTATAACTTAAACAGTTTCTATTATTAGAATTAGACTTACCGGTTGTTCTAAAAATAGAATCACGGCGCATGGATAAAAGTGGGCTGGGTTGTAGGTGTAAAGTTCACTTTGGACTTGCTGGACCGGTCCGGAGAACAGATGATGGCTGGGCTGTCTGAAAATTGTTTTAGTGATCAAGAAGAGGACCACTCTGTCGTTAGAGTATTTAGAAGTGAGGACAGTGGTAGCGGTAGCTGTCTAAGTGATGACAACGAATTGTTAATATCCGAGTATGAGGAAAGGAAGAAGTCCAGTTCGAAGGCCAAGCTTCGAGCGATGGCCGTAAAAAGCGCGTCTCTGAGGTCACATCGGAACAAGGACGAAGAAATAGAGGCTTCTTTAAATCAGATGAAAAGCCAGGGGAAGTATGTAAAGCTTAATGTGGGCGGAGCTTTGTTCTACTCCACCGTGGGTACCCTCACTAAACACGACAGTATGCTTCGTGCCATGTTCAGCGAGAGAATACCGCTGGAAAAGGACGATGAAGGTATTGATGTTGCACAGTAAACTGACCACAGAGTGATTATTGTAATCTTTATGATATCCAAATTTCCCTTGGGCAAACCTTGATGAATTTTTTTGTGTGTTTGTTTGAAGTCTGCTCCACTTTTAAAGCAGTATTATTGATGATTTGACATTCCGTATCAACTAGGCATTGCTCATGTACTTGAAGTGCACACTGGTCATCATCTACATATAAATCCCCAACATTTAACATCAAATTTTCATAGCTGTCCAGCTTCACCGTCTTTTTTCTATGGGTAGTTCTTGGAGTCTCCACCTAATCATATAAGTTTGTTCTATAGTTATATTATCAATTAATACATAGTATCTGAAAGAATGCATTTGTGACATCATCTAGGGGATGTTCAGGGGCAACCTTTTCCAATTTTAAATGTATGGTAGAGCATAGAGTAGGTTTGTTTGTTGATGGATTTATAGCATGTCTATTATAACACAATGAAGAAGATACTAGTCCTTTATTTGTTTTATTACCAAGTGAAGTTTTCTCATTGGTTGTCCCAAGTTACACATGGAAGAGAGGCAGCTTTGAATGCATTTAAACAAGTGTTGGAGACATTTGACATTACTATAAGATGTTTATACCATAACTACTTGTGATTGCTAGTGTGATAATACTAGTGAAAAACCCTGAATACCTTTTATCTATTATTGGTATTTATATTAATTATATACTAGTAGTCTCCATTTATATATCAATAAAATGAACTGCAATACTATATAGCTGTGTACCAACTATATACTTGTTTTGTCATGACTGGATGTAGAAATCACTACTGGTAATAGATTATCTGTACTTGCCCCCTGGGAGTATTGTGTAGTGGGATATATACACCTGAGTCAGACTGCGAACATTGAATGTGAAGTGTTTGTGTGTGTGTGTGTGTGCTTAGGGTGGGTGATGATTGACAGGAGTGGCAAGTATTTTGGCACCATCTTGAACTACTTGCGAGATGGTTCTGTTTCTCTTCCTGAAGCAAAGAAAGAGTGTGAGGAATTGCTTGCAGAGGCAAAGTGAGTTCCAAAATTTTGAGATAGTTTTCACAGTCATCAGTGTATGATAATGGAGTGCCCACGTGGTCTAGACACTGGTTGGTACACACGTACAATAAATCCTTTCTTGAAGGTACCTTTAATTTTATTAAACGTTTGGCATGTTGTGTCAACTGATTTTCTCTTTTGGCATTGAAAGATACTTTTGCTCGAGTTTTAAATGTTTTCTGTATAGCACTCGTGTAATGTTCAATATTAGTTAGAATATCGACTTGATTTTGATCACATACACAACACATGTCATAATACATGCACCCATGCTATAGGAACACTGATTGTACCAGAAAAGTAGCCAGCTCAGTTACCTAACCAGTTCAAGCATTGATGTGGTGTTTTGCATATGTTAGGTATTACTTGATAGATGACCTTATTGAAGCAGTAGACAAACAACTGAGCAAGCTTCGTGATGACACTCACCCTATATCTAGAGTGCCTGTTATCACATGTGTGGATGAAGAGAGGAAGATCGTATCTTCATCCAACAAGCCAGTCATCAAACTCCTCTACAACAGAGGCAACAACAAGTATTCCTACACAGCGTGAGTAACGTGTTCTTGATTATGTGCTACCACTCAGAATTGCTCTGTGAAGTGGCATGAAATTATGTTGAGAAGTTATGGGCACTTTGATAAAAGACAGGTGTGGTATTATAAAGCTAGGACCAAAATATTGTTCCAACTACACTCAAACCTCTCTTATCCGGACAGTCTGGGACCAAGGGGTGTCCGTAACTAAGAAATGTCCGTAACTCAGAAATACTTAATTTATTCGGTGATGAACCGTGTATACAATTAATTATTTGATAATTGAATTAGTATATTACTTAAAATTAACAAAAACACCTGTAAATACATGAATCAATTTATTTAAAATATGAAGTGATTTTAGTTTGCTTCATAGATTTCAAGCGACGCTGAGCTGCATCGTCTCTCCAACTTTTTACCAGTATAAGATGTGCAGGGTGTGCGTTGCCTTTGGACTCCAACCACTCCAAAGCAGTATCGAAAGCAGCACAAGCTTGCGATGGAGTAACTGCATTTGAAGAAGCTTCATCTTCATTTTTGGACTCAGATTATTCTCTCTCTTGCAACACATCTTCTACAATTTCTTCATCGTTCATGTCCAAATATCATTCACTGTAGATTTTGGAACACCAAACTGTCCAGACACTGCCGGTCAATGAGTTCTGAGAAGAACTAGCGGTAGACGCACTAACTGCCTGTTGATTTCCCTGCTCCATCTCCGCACACAACGCTACGATCGAATACACTCGAAGTGCCACACGCGAAATATTTTCCCGATTTTATTCGTTTAATTTGGTAGCTTTCCGACTACACTGACGATCCGTACGCAGTCAATAATTTTAGTTTGTGTCCAGAGGTGTTCGTAACTTAGACGAACGGATAAGAGAGGTTCGAGTGTATTATACTTATGACACTTATGTAAAAAAATATAGTTCATTTATAAGCGAGTAGTTGTTGTTGAGGAGTACTTAAAAATTATTGCTGGTACAGGAATATACTAGATAGAGTGCACTCATACAACCATCAGTGTCTGTCAATCTTACTTTCACACTTCCAATGAAACTTTGTGTATTATTGTACACAATTGCTCTACCCCCCCCCCCCCCCCCCCCCCTCCCCCTCATTCTTCTTTGGAATAAACTTGAATAATTCATCGTGTAATTGTACCGTTCATGCTAACACATATTTCCATAGGAGTAGAAAAGTTGTTTGTTTGTTTTGTTTTTCACTATTAATGTACTTTATAAGTCTTCTACCCTTCATAGAAATTCTGATGACAACCTCTTAAAGAACATTGAGCTATTTGACAAACTATCAGTGAGATTTCGCAACAGAGTCAGGTTTTTGAAGGATATTGTGGGACGGGGTGAAATATGCTGCTGGGCTTTTTACGGATATGGCAAGAAGATCACTGAAGTATGCTGCGAGTCTATAGTGTATGCCACTGACAGAAAGCACACCAAGATAGAATTTCCTGAAGCCAAGATCCTGGATGAAACATTGAGCATCATGCTTTATGAGAAGACAAGTGATGACCCTCCCATGGCTCATCGCAAAGCGACAAGACCACCTCCACCTGGCACTCCTGACAATGTACTGTCAGAAGATGACACCAGATAGTTCTTATGTTGTTGTATTTTCAATTTCCAAGGAAAGATCACTCATATTTTGATTTATTTGTGTCAATGAGTAGCATCTGTGTTCATGTGTTGTTTTGAACATTCATTATTTATTTGAAACGGTTATAAAATAGCAAATTTTCACATTCTAACAGCCAATATTGTTAATTAAAACTTAACAATATTAAAATTATAAATATTTCAGCCAAGAATAACTGAATCTTTGAACAAGTTCAGTATCAGTGGAATTTAGACTGGCTTTAGAGTGCATGAAGTGTTAATTGTTGCCTAGGAGATTTTGGCACCTACTTCTGCTAGTGGCTATACAATCATGGCATATTCTGAAGGTCAAGGAGAAGGACTACATAGGGGCCTTCATGTAAGCTTACCAACAGTATTAACAAAATTCAGTCATAAAAAATCGTGTAATTTTTAGCTGTTAAAAAGAATCTATCTTGACACTGATGTTTATGGCATTACTAAAGTTGAAGGTAGGTTAGACATGCTTAGTTATATCAGTGAGAACATGTAGCATTCTTGCAAACAACAGAAGCTGAACTGGTAATCTTGGGAGGAGGAAGTGGTGGATCCACAGTACAATATGTATCTTATCAGAAATCTGATGAAAAAGGCTTTCCTCGAATCATTCCAAAGAAGATTCATCACTTGCACTATATCAGCCTGCTGAAAGTAATTCAATTATTATGTCAGTATACATGTATATTAGTTACATAGATAGAGCTAATTGGGTGGGATACTGCAAAACACATGAGCAAAGTTTTAGTCTGATTTTGCAAATACTGATATAATAGAGTCATGGGATTGTCCAGAATTTAATCTTGTCCAATGATAGCATACTTATACATTGAAAGATGTTCAAGCTTGTAGTTTGGAGGAACTTGGTGCCTTGAACCAATGAGTGTTGCTGTTGCACTTGTGGATATCCAAAAACAATAAATAGCTTGAAAGTTGGCTCACATCACAAATAATTTTTTAGATGTTTCTTGCGACCTATGATGGGAACGTCCTGGCACTGTTCAACAAAGGCTTTGATTTAATTCACAGCATTAATTTGAAAGCTGATGAAATTATTTGGTATGTTATTTAAGTTAATGCTCAGCTACTGATTATAATTTAATGTTTTTTAAATGTGTAGTCTGGATGTCAATGAAGATTATGAAATTTATGTCTGCACAAACCAAAGTAATTTTAGATGACAAAAAAACCAGACTTTTATTGTTTTTACCACTTGTTTTTAGAAAAACTTCTGACATGGAAATTAAATTACTCGGTAAGATTAAATGTATTATTAATTAACCAGTTTATTGTTTCTATCATCAAATTTTGCCAGCTACGTAATCCACTGACACCAGGCAAGCAGAAAAAATTACAACTTGATGACCAAGCCAAACACATCAAATTTAATACCAACTCAAACTCGCTTTTAGTAGTAACTTCATATTCAGTGTATTTACTAAATGCTATCAATTGTGAGATCCAGTACAGATATTCTAAAGTGGATGAATACATTACTTGGTAAGAATAGCTTCTTTTTTTTTTAATTGCTGTTGCTGTTGTTGTCAGACTAGTTTCATAAAAATGGAATGATAATTGGCTGGCATGATGATCAAATCTAAGACCAATTTCATGATATTATAGGAGCACAAATAGCTACATAAGGAATAAAAATTAGTACCAGTCTATATTTTTAAATAACCTAATTCTCAAAGAACCACCAGTTTATAGAACATGTGCTTTGAGGTGTTGTTGTTGTTTTTCCTATTACAGTGCAGTTTTATCTCCTGTCAACAAATTGAATCAAGACTTTCTGATAGTTGGAAGCAAGACAGGATCAATCAAGGTAGCTATTTACAACACATTAGTCAGTATGTTCGGTTCAAATCTGAAATGCATCTAATAGATTTGGAATAATTATTCTCACTCGTATGTTGACACACTTGAAGGACATTCAACTACTATCACTGGTAAAACAATACATTGAACTTACAACTTATAGTCCTCCCTTATGTTTTTGTCTTTCTTCTCTAATTTTGTATGTGTCACTTTCACAGGCTTAGCTCTCCATCCAGCTACTCCTGCTATTGTGTCATGTTCCTTGGATCAAACTATCCGTGTGTGGAACTATGAAAGTAAAATACAGGTAATACTATAGATATAGGTATAATAGTCCAACTAACAATGAAACAAATTGTTTCAACTCCTCCAGGTGTATTGCATGGATTATGATGATCCTCTGCTGGGATTGTGCATGGACTATCCTAGAGTTATTTGTTATAGTCAGAAGGGAGTGGCAGTTTGGAATGCTGGGCGTTTGGATACCCACTTTGCGAAAATTGACTGTCCTGAAATAATAAAGCTACAGAGAGTAGATGCCACCACTTATGAGCGTGTCAGTCATCTGGCTCCAAGAATCATGGTAGTAGCAAAAGTAAGAGTCAATGTTAGATTAAATGTACAGATGACAACAAAAAAAAAAATTCAAAAAAAATTCTTACAGCTAAACATTCTTTTTTGTGAAACATGTTTTTCCAGAATGGTGAAGTAAGACTTCTGTCACCAGTGACTGGACAAGTTATTACCGTTTTATTACCAATGTTTTCTCAGCCAGTAAGTTGTGAGGTAGAGGGAAAAAATCACATTAAATCCCAAAACTTTTTTCTTTGTCGTTACTAGCTAATTAGGGATATCCTATACAGTCAAAAAGACCAGCTTGTTTTCATGCTTTTGAAATCGTACACCATTTTGGTATTTGATGCCAAGCACAATCCTTGTGCTGCCAGAGAGCTCTGGACCTTCACCATTCAAGACAACAGAGTGACATGCTTCACACTAGTGAGTTTAAGTAGCCAACTTATGAGTAGAATTTACCTCGATGAGAAAAGGGTTACAATAATCCATCTGTTTATCTCTGATCTAAAGCGTTAACTTATAGATTTTAAAAAAAATTGTTCACAAAGCTAGCAAGCAAGTAGTCATTGGTATAATTTTGTGTGCATGTGTGTGTAAGTGTGCGTCAAAACTATGCCCTGTGATATACGGATGCCTAACTTTATTTTCAGTGTCATACCAAGTTGTCAACTGGAAAAGTGCATGCCTTGCTGTTCGGAGGTCAAATTGATGGTGACATCATTCTACTCTACAGTACTGATGGTGTTCTGAACATGACTGAGAGATGCCCAGCTCACAGAGGTCAAATATCAACAATAGTCAGCTCCAGTGACATTATGGCACCAAAAAATAAAACCCACATGCTGGTATCATATGGCCAAGACAAGTGTCTATGTGTCTGGACCATGACAGTACTGGAGCCCAGTCACAGAGTATCCCTGAGCCTCCACCTTTGCATCTCTCAGATGGAAGATACTCCAGAGAAGCTGTTGATTGTCAAAGGCACAGTCTGCTACATATCTCAGAAGCAAAAATTGGTCTTATTGAAACTACCAGAAAATCCCACCACCAAAAGTGCAAGCTCTTTTAGGCTAGTTTCCTGCAAAGAATCAAACTGGCATGGGAGCAATGTCACAGCCCTTGTAGGGTGCTCTGCTCTAGGACTTGCTATTACAAGTAGTATTGACGGAACATTAAAAACATGGAAGCTTTCCAATAATACTCTCATGTCCACACTAAACATAGGCGTGGAAATATCTTGCATTGTGATAGCCAACAGAAGGCTTGACTTGGTAATTTCCACAAAAAATGTTCTCACTCTAGTTCCCTCACACCACTATCTTCCCAACACATTGAACATCAATGTTAGAAAAATATTTCAAGTGGATACTTCTGAGAAATTGATTCCTTTCAACATGGAATCTGAATTTTGGTATGTCATTAGTGAGCCTTCACATTTTTCTATAGTTATGAAATTATATTTACTATAGGTATGGAATAGGGCACGTGCGAACTTTACCACTGAACCAAGTATTCAGATTACACTACATAGTAAAGCACAACATGGGTCTACGTAACTATCCTTCGGAAAAACTAAGGCAATCAAGGGCATCTGTACCACTGTCTGCCATGAAAATTTTTGAAGGCATTGATGTCATATCCAAGCGATATCCCATTATTCTTGAACAGAAAGTGAAACTAGAATTGGCTCTCAATCATTTGAAAAAATTTAGTACCACTGAGTTTGTGAGGTGCCACTCAGCATCTCAGTTAAAGAAATTTTGTGCCAATCACGAGCCTGACCAAGAAGGAATAATTTTGTCCAATGACACCAATCTAGATGTTGATCCCTTTGCTCCATCACTGCATACAGAAAACAAAGTAGCACCACCAATTCAGGAAGCACACCCAAAACATCCTCCAATAGATGGTGTGTAACTATGGGCCCATTATCTAGTTATAACAAAAATGACACATTTTTTGTTTATTTGTTTGTTTGTTTGTTTTCCGTTTCTTATAGGCTATCTTCCAAACTCCATCTATAGGCAGATAAGGTTTGGGAAGTCAGCTATAAAGAAGCTTGCTCCAATATTCCAGGAGGATAAGAGAAAACATCGACATCACACAAAGTATGATTGGTCATTTTATAAATCCAGGAAAACTAAAAGACGGCTACTTCACACTCAAAAGCAAGTGAAGCGTTTTGAAATTGGCACAGGAGCTGACGATACAAATAAAGTCAAATCTGCTCAATTATCACTGCCTAGACTTAGTGCTTCCACAGATAATTCAGACATTAGAATTGCAACAGTTTCAGAATCCTCACTTTATTCCATAGCAACAAGCGTCAGACTTCTAGGTCTTACGGAAGAAGAAGAACAAATCCTGAAGTTTATGTTGCAGCCAGAAGATCTGGATGTAGCAGGCCCACCATACAAAAGAACACCACAAATCACACCAGAACCTGACAATTCAGAACGGCTCAGCAGTAGACATCAATCCAGTCGACTTAAGGACTACCAGCCTATGGTTGATACTGGCAGCAGCAAGACAACCAGTGGTCAAAGAGTAAGATTTAAGCCAGATCATGTACTCGACTCTGGAGAAAATAGGGAAAAAAGGACTTCCATCATACCTTTTCAGAAGGAAATGACCCAATCAGAAAAGCCAGAGCCAGAAATTCATCAACTCTATGACAATTTAAGTATGTAATTAATACGGTTTCATAACATTTAGGGCTTACACATACTGTACCACAAAAATACTATCAAATTGAAAAAAACAACAACAACAACAGATGACCAGTACACAATGCAATTAGACTGTGTGGGATTCTGTAAGGAATGTTTGTGGTATGTATTTGTAACTGTAGTGGAGAAGCTCAATAATTCTGACCCAGCAGACGGCCACTATAGTACGATACTCGGACTCCTCCATAAATTAAAAAAGCAAGTTCACACAAAATATTGTAACCACCATATGCCTCACAATGAAGTAACGAATCTGAACAAAATAAACAACTACTGTCATATCATTACTATAATAATTATTCTATCCATGCTATAATCATAATTATAATCTCAAACAATACTTGATGAAATGGATGTACATGTACCTCAATTATCACAGAAGTAACACACTGACTGAAGAACAGCAGAGAACAATAAGCTCACCAGTAAACTTCCTATTGGACATCATTTCCAGAGAAGAAGCAGCAGCACCCACTGAAGCTGAAACTGAGCTCAACAGTAGCAGAGATGATGGCCCACAATCGGTAAGATTATATTTATACATTTCTGACAGATATTAAGTTCTATTTTCTATTCAAGATCACTATAAGGAAGAGCAAATATACTATTATGTGAGTTAATATAATAATAGCTAATACAATGTTTCTATTACTTTTTTTTTCTCCTATACTTTTTAAAGAACTCCATACAATGAAAAAGATGATGACAGAAAGCACGATGTGGTACCATCAGTCATTATCCAATTGCCAAAGGATGAGATTCTTGAGTCAAAGAGCAAAAAAGAAGACCCGGTTTTACCACAGCTCAAGCAGAAGCAACGGAAAAAACTCCAGTTAGGTCCTAGATATCCGTATATTCCTTCTCCTCCGCCATCACCTCCTGCTTTATCCTTACCTCCACCACAGCAAAGGAGGGAGTATTTGGAATTACGGAGGAAGCTGCACAGACAGAATTTTGCAGCAGAGCAGAAGGCACAGAGTTGCATGCCAATCTTCTTCCAACCTGGCTTAGAGGTAGAAGCAGTTCATGTAAGCAGTTTTACAGCTCCTACACATGCAGTGCCAATTCCAAGGAAAGCAAAAGCAACCACATTATCAGCTCAAAGAGGCAGTATCCCCAACTATACCTGGCTAGAAAACAGGCATCATCAGAATATAGCCCGTAGGCTGAACCTTACTGGAATGGATCTGGTTCGTGCATTTATGAATTATCCAAATGCAATCCAAAACTCGTCTACAATTACCAACTGGCTGGTAAAAGGCAAAAAGTTGGCTCCTCTTCAGAAGATGGCTCCTCTTCAGAAGATGCCTCAAATGCACCATTTTGCTAACTTCTTGGACCAAAGAGAAATAAATGAAACCAAAAATGAAAAAGGAGCACTTTTCAAATGGAAGGATATTTACCAAGCTAAAGCATGTTAACTTCTAGCAATAAAGAATTAATTTAGTAATGATGTTTTATTATTGTTGCAAGCAAGAAATAATGAGCACAATACCGTACTTAGATGTTGAGTTGAACACTGATCAGTTCACAGTCAGTGAAAATGCAGCATATCCCAGATTCATGAACACACTGATATCAGCAGAATCACCTGCCACAGTCATAACCTATAAACATACACACATCTCTTTACCTAACTTTTTTCAGTACACATACTGTCAAGACGACAGCTATTCAAACAAACAGAATTCTAAACAACATTTAGATCAAGTGATCAAACGAGCTCATGCAATGTAATGGAATACTGTACCTGGTTCTTGGTATTGTTAGTGTTGTAGTAGCAGGAAAAGATATGGCCTACTTGCTCACTGGGCACATTAGCCAAAGACTTTCCATTGATGGACCAATGCCTGATGACTCCACCTGAACCAGCAGTAATGATCTAATTGACAAGAGAACAGCCAGATAAAAATCAAGGCAGGGGGTTTCATACAGGATTTTTTTTTAAGGATTGGGGGAGGGATTTTGAGTGCAAATAAACTAATCAAACTAAGCATAAGAGAAGAGCCATTGCCAAAGTGAGCTATTGTCAAATGAGCTATTTCTCAAAAGTGATTTCTTTATAAATAAAAAAAAGAAAGAAGGAAAGAAAAGGGTTATGGAGTCAAAGTCACTGGATACAGTACCAGGGCTCCAAGAGGTCCTAGAAGCACTGAAAAGTTCTGCTGTCTTAATAGGAATTTTTTTAGACATTCTAACTAAAATGATATCATGCTTTCAATTTGGTATAGCTACAGTTGAGAGAGATTTAAAAAAAATTTAGATTACAAACAAAACTTGGCATGACCAAAGAATTGCCAGTGAAGGTTAAAAGGAAAAAAATAATTTTACTGAATAATAGGACAAATTAAACAGAATAATCACTGGATCATGCATTAATGCTACTGCAATGGCCTTTTTTTTTGTTTTTTGTTTGTTTGTTTATTATAACATTGTAGCTGATTGAAGCAATTAAATTGGCAATTCTTTTGGGGGGGGGGGGGGGGGACATTCGCTTGGGGTGGGAAATTCCAAGTTTCTCCCTCCTCCCCCTCCCCTCCCTTCTCCCTCTATGAAACCTGTAAGATTTGTAATTATATCGAGCTTTTATGCTCTTTTCCAAAGCAAGGGAATAATAGGTATGTAGACTTACCTATAAATCACTCCATCACTCGACAATCCTCATTGATATTAAGTCCTTAATAAACTGATCAAACTTACTCTGTCTTCCACGAAGGCAGCAGTGTGTGTAACAGCTCCTTCTGGAACATTCATTGTAGCAACTTGTGTGGAGGAGGCAGTCATGAGGTGGTAGAATGTGGGCCCCATAGACCCGCCACATACCAGCCAGGCACCCGATTCATCCGTAGCCACACAACCCACCCACTCATCATGACTTTTTCCATTCTGAACACACAGTATACAAAGTTAGTATTATATATTTCACCAAGAATGTATTACAAACAATAAGATCTTATTCATTATTTTGCAAGACAAATCTTAGCCAAATGCGCAAGATTTATCAAGATCTTGACTGCATGTATAATACATATAAATCTTGAATAAACTTTATTTAAGATTTACAAAGATAATTCTTAAGCCAAGAATGTGAAGATTTATTAAGATCTTGACTACATTTCTTTATTAAAGATTAAGTAAGATAATTCTTAGCCAAAAATATGCAAGATTTGTCAAGATCTTGAAGGATCTTATTTTTCTTACAACGTAAATCTTGGAATCAACAAGAAAAGCTTGCAAAATCTTGAAAATTCTTGGCAAGATTTTTTTACTAGGGATTCCACCATCTCCTTTCCACCACCACCATTTCCATTCCACTACCACCTCCATTCTACCACTACCAATGCAAACCATATCGACTCAATCAGACGCCACGGCTACTATTCTTTTCAGTTCACCGCAGAGGAAGGCTACTATTCAAGAGTGGTGTGTAAGAGAAATCCTAGCATTGTGAAAGTATTAATCTAGACAGGTAAGTGGCTACAAATTGAATGGCTACCTACATCAAAACTCTTATTTTTTCCTGGATTCGAAGCCATAGGGAGTACTACAAGCCTACGCAGAGTGGGTAAGGATCGCCTATGGAGAGCAGCTGCTATTTCGTCGAAATACTCAGTTAGGGAAGTTACCATTCAAGAGCGACTATATACAAGAGCAGCATCTGATCAAGCAGATAGGGTACATAATTGTAAATAAGGCACAAGATATGGTGTCTTCTATAATAAACTCACTTTAGGATGAAGAACTTGTATCTGGCTCTTGGGTTGTGCAGGATCTGAAACAGCCAGATGAACACATCTCACTACTAAGTCTCTCCCTTGTCTAGTGTCCTGAATGCTCACCCCATATCCGGACTGTACCATCTTCAGCTCCAGATACAAACTGATTAGATCCATTTCTCATGCACACACAATGCACAAAATCTTTATGTCCTGCATAAGAGCTCTAAAAGCCACAATAACAACATTAAATAAGTAGCTTGAGCTAATATTAAAGGCACTAACCTGTAGTTTGCCTGCACCCAAGTCCCATGAATAAATGTAACAATCTTCACAACCACAGTATAAAGTGTCTCTCTACAAAGTCAACAATTGATGATGCACATGTGCCAGGGATTCTACACAGGATTATTCCCCTAGGGGCATGAAATTTCTTGGCGTATTTAGGAATAGTAGGTATGCTGCTCTATTAATAAGTATGGAGCGTAAATTACCCATTCAAAAATGTATGGGGAAAATCGCTGTTCAATTGAAATCGAACGGGAAAAGTGAAATAACACATAACTAAGTGAAATACCTCGGTAGCTAAGTGAAATAGTATAGGTAAGTTCACGTGTGCAGCACTAGCCTTGGAAACGTACAAGTAATTTCTAGTTGGAGACTATGTAATTCTTTAGCGCAGAAGCTCTACCTGTATTTGACAGAATTTTTTCAACAGATTAGGAAGAGAAATCGGTTGAAAGTGAAGTTTCAGAGGAAGCTACTCCTGAAATACGGAGATGGTGAGTGAATGATACAGTGTAGCTACACTGAAAATATTTTTAAAGAAAAACTGGCCTACTATTAGCGAGTGATAGCACGGGTAACCTGCGCTATTCAGGATCAATAGCACGGTTACCCGTGCTATTACTCATACAAACTACGTTGAAATAATTTTTACCATACTACTCTAACAAAATTCTTGTGGAAGGGGAGGGGGTGGGGGTTTAGTTCTTCCCCCCCCCCCCCCCTTTTCTGTATGAAACCAAGTGCCAAGTGCACTATTAATAATTTAGTGAAAGAACAGTCACTGCATACAATCCTTCATAGTTCACAATCCTTGGGTTAAGGTATAATTTTAGCATTGACTAGTACAATGAATAATTAGTGGTGTGCTTGAGCACAGATGGCGAGCGAGCCTGCTGATATAGTTAGGTTACATAAAACTACAGCATTGTTAATGAATTATTTAGCTTCTACTTCGATGACAAAATAGTACATAGTAGTTGACCTTCTGCAGTATCTAACGCTAAACCATTCTGGCTATCTGAATTACCAAGCACAACAACAACAACTCTGACAACAAGCACTCTGACTGATTAAAAAAAAAAAAGGACAGAGTTTTTTTGTAACAAATGCAGAATCATGTATTTATTTACCTCAGTTTCCCCTGAGTAGTAGTAGATTCCATCTGTAGTATTCAGTATTTAGTATCTGAATTACCAGGTCTTAACAACAAGCATACTGATACTAAAAAACAGCCGAGTTTTTAAAAATTATATCTGGTAAAAGGTCTCCAATACCATAGCAACCACTAGCTGCAGCTTTCAGCGACTTATTTTAAAAAAGAGTAATTCTAAGGAATTTTACACAGTTTCAAGCCTAACAAGACTTGCTTATTTCTATAGTACCAGAAGAAACTGGAGGCAATCCCAAAGTTTTAAGAGAAAAAAGGGCACGCGCTTAAGGGACATACACTCTATCCATACATATATAAATATATAACATATACCCGATTTTCAACTGTCCACTCTTAATACTGTCATGGTCGCTTCACTTTCTCGCCAATAATAATAATAATAATAATAATAATAATAATAATAATAATAATAATAATAATAAGTCATTCAGCATTTCATAATACCTGTGGATCATAAGTGAGAGAATTCGTTTCTGGAACAAATGAAGCCCTATGATATGAACACAAGTACATCAGATACTTTAGTCAAGTGGTCCAGTGGAAGTTAATAGAGATGAGAATAGCTCCTTTGACTGACCAGAGCTGATGGGGACACGTTTAATTGGACCACAAACCTCAAAGGATTAGCAGATAAAAGCAGGATTCAACAAATAAACAGCAGACAAAAAAACAGGGAATTTTTTCTCACAATGTCAACTCATATTTGAATTAATATTTCGTAAGGCATAAGGTTGTCAGAGAGAGTAAGACGTTTTGTGTAGAGACTGGCAATAATCCACACAATACATGATCACTTACGACTGAGGCTGCTGGAATTCAGCCACAGGTGAGATATCCTGAACAAAAAAACAACAACAACAACATTTCATACACCTTTAGATTACATAAACAAAGCTATGTATAGGTAGTTGACCATCAAATGTTTACAGTTTTTTGACTAGCTGGAGTATTACCAGACCCTTTACCTAACTGCTTCACTCAGCAAGTTGGTTTCCCTGAAGCAATTAGCTTCAGTCTGTAGATATTTTAGATTGCTTTTGCGTGAAAATAAATTATGAGCCCAACAGGAACAATTATAGGTCCCCTAAAATCTTGGAAACAGAACAGCTTAATCTTACATATAGATACTAGATCCTTATAACCAGCGTAACTGTGAAGTAAAGATTTAAGGCTGTGCAGGACTAACTAAAAATAGCATCTGAAAGCATATTGTAGAGCTGTCATTCTTGGACAACAAACTACACTAGCCACTTACCTCTGAGCCAATCAAGTTACTCCATTTCCAAACTTTGACCCCATCTTCCCCTCCACTTACTAGTAGATCTGTACCAACGGCTTTTAGACAATACACAGCTCCATTATGACCTGCAGTGTACAGTTGAGGGGGAAAAAAAGACTAAATATTTCTTGTTTTGTACTATATTATAATCCATAAATGTAAGCATTAAAGGACAACATGCTATAGATAGATGTTCAATGAGTGGGACATTTCACACTGAATGATATGGAAATTCTTAAATAATAATTTCACACCACACATAGATGAGGTCAAAAATTTACAACACGTAGAAAGTGGTGACTGACATACCTCTCAAGTCAAATTTTGAACATATAGCACCTGAGTGCACCGAAAACTTAACTACACTGTCCTTGAATGATCTACATTAATTACTGTTTACACTCAAGAAAATGAACGACACAATTTGACATGTACGTAACTTGACACTCTGCCTATATTGATAGAGGAGTGTGCTAGGGACCGATTTTATATGCATAAGTTGTTCCTGAACATCTCTAGTACTGAATGGGGGAAATGCTGGCTACTTCCCTTGCGAAACTACGTTAAATACAACTGTATCTACCCTAACTGTATCCATTGTATCAGTATATGACTCCAGCCTGAACATAGCTGTCACAAGGCCAATGCAACCTTGGCCACAACTCAACCAATTTGACACCACCACACACACACACACAAGTATCCCATATCCCAACTGAACTTTTTTTGAGTGTCAGCTTCGCTTGATACACTTGCTTGCTAATTGGAAAAAATTGGTTGCTATCAATTCAATAGTTCAAAGTTTACTTTAATAATCATTACTACAGTATTTAAAATGTCTAAAAAAAGATAAACATAGTATTTAGTAAGCATCTACCATATTCAGACTGACAATTTTACCTAATATTCCTAGTACAGTAGACCCTCAATTATCCGAACCCCGTTTATCCGAACTCTCGCTAATCCGAACACCATTTTTTTTTGGTGGTTTTTTTTTTTTGTGGGAATTATAATGATATTCATTGGAATTTTGCTGTGCATTAAATAGATAATTCAAAATGACTTATTTCGAATATCTGAACATTTCAAATATCCAATCGGTCCACAGGTGTTCGGATAATTGAGGGTCTACTGTACGAGTAATTATATAAAATTACCTTTTACAGTTCTTATAGGACTTCTTTCTTTTTTTCCAGCAGTTGAACTTAATGCTGCTGTAAGACTACATATACCAAAATAAAGACTAAAAGAAATCGTGAGCTGCTTCAACGTACTCAAATATGGATATTTGGCCGTAACTATCACAAGTTGCCAAGTGGCTTCCAGTGCAAGAAGTGCTCTGGTCATAAACAATGTTGTAGTATCGCTCCAAATTACTCAGTCTTTCCTCCTGAGAGCGCGGCCACAATAAAAACAATAATACTAATTAATAAAAACTTACAGCCATCAATAAATTTTCACTGAATAAATAATACAGCGCTAAGAACAAAAAAATTCTGCTAACGTCTAATTTAAGCGGTACGGGATCGTTCAATGCACCGGTGTTTTGAATGGGTAAAGGGTTTTATGCACGGGCATGTAATTGGTAAGACATTCTACTGTGCCTGAGTGTGTGTTGTGTGTTCTTTATGTTTGTGCTTCTGTTGACTTTCTACTGGGAACCTCATGCATCATATGTTCTCTAGTATGGTGACACATAGTAAACTGTTTGGTGGAAGTTCTAAACAATAACAGATCTACATGGGTGTGATTACTGCAAAGCATACTGAGTAGTGCTATAAGTAAACCCTAATTTTAGGGTAGTCTATGCTGTGTTCTTTTGCCAGCTGTTCAACTCCACACTCCCACAACACACACAGACACACACTTCAAAGTTGGGCAGTCAATACATTAGATTCTGCACTGACCAAATTAGTCACTTTTTCTTGTTGGGAGGAAAAAAAAAGGGGGGGTGGGGGGGGGGGGGGAGTAGAAATACTAATAAAGTTAACAGGATAACTTGTATGTAAATTTTAACAATTATCAAATATTCTTACATTATGTTGATTTCAAAAAAAAAATTTTTTTCATTTTAAAAATCAAGCAAAAGAGACTTCTTAGCTGGAATTTTATTGCATAAACAAGTTTATGTATCAGACCAATGAATGTTTTTCTTTCAGAATGCAATATTAATTTTTATACAAAACTTAGATAGTGAACTCATTAAAATTTCAACTTGACAGACAATTAGAAGTATCACTTTCTAATTGGTGTAGAATAAAAAAAAAACAGAACAAAATGACTTGATCTATATTTAGCTATGAAACTGGTGTGTTTCCTGCAAGCAGACTGGCACTACCTTCGTTTCTACAAAAAAAAAATTCAGTCTGACTGCTAGCTAACTAAGAATATTTAAACGATACTGCACTTTACAGTGAAACTCTCAACAAATGCTCTTAACTTAATATAAAGTAAATTGACACATGTAGAAATTCCATTATTTTGAGTGTATTGCTAGAAGGTGTCAGAGAGTGGCTAAAATTGCGTTACCAATGTGTATTGCACCTTGTAGAGTGGAGTAACAGAAGTAGTGGAATGTTATTACTGTACATGGCTTTTGTGTGGTTTTTGCACGACTCATGTTTTGGCTGTACGGGACTGGGGTCTGTTTCTATGCAGTTGTTTGATGTGTGTGTCTGGAGGCAGGTTTCTTGTATTGAGTGCACAGCATATGTTGTGGCTGTTTAGTTCTGTTCTGTGCAAATATCTCATGGATGTGGCCAGTTGGTCTAGGGGCATGATTCTCGCTTAGGGTGCGAGAGGTCCCGGGTTCAACTCCCGGACTGGCCCTTTTTTTTTTTTAATAAGCAGCAGCACCTCACTTGCCTTCTCCAGGTGTAAGAGATGTATTAGTTGGTACAATATTGAACAGCTCCATCTAATTACTTTACTCAAGCAAAACAAAACTATTTTTGTACACATCCACCCATGAAGAAAAACAGTTCTGGTTTTTTTAAATAAACATTTCCCTTCAAAATTGAGTTTACTTGTACAAAATGGTATGTTTATTCTTGCTGTGCTGTTTTTCACAACATTAAGTAATGTTTACAATAACAGCACATGTGCAGAAAATACATCAAGGGAAAATACAAATGCAATCTACGAGAGAATTATGTTAGTGAACGCAGAACTAGCTCACAGTGAGAGCAATACCTTACAAGATGTGGAAAATCTATCAATGGACTTGAATGCCAGTAAAAGCCATATGCAGTTATTTTAAATTTTTTTTTTTTTTGCCCCTATCTTGTATTTTCAATTTTTACACCAGGAGCTTAACATAATATTTCTTTAGCACTTCCTGATAGGCAACTGATGAATTTTTAAGATATCACTTTCAAGTTAAAAATAAACTACTGTTGCATAAGCAGCTACAATTTTACAAAAACAATAACAAAGTAGAGGCCATTTAAAATGTTATATCTATAGTGCACATCTAGTTAGTATCACATATTTGAGGTGTAGCTAGCAAGAAAGCCTTCAAAGAATCGTAAACCAGCTTCAATATACTATAGAATGTAATTGTGCATAGATTCTATTTCCTTTTTCTGTAAGTGTACTAATGTCATACATAACTACTGTCAGCAGTATTTGTCATTGTGTTTGTGTTTTCACAGGTCTTTTTACCTCTAATTAAATTACCATGAGCTTTTCGGAAGAAGTGGAGATTAGCAAGAAGTGTGGAATATGTTCAGCAGATTTAAGTGGCAATAGTATTACGTATTGCCAGAAATGCCTCAAGTTTATGTGTGGTGAATGTAGAAACTCCCATAAGATAGACAGTGGCTGCAATTTTCTAACTGTTGAAGAGCTATATGCCGTACAACAAAGCAATGGCAGCCTCTCAAAGTTCTGTGAGCACCACAGGAAGCCATTAAAGCTCATCTGCTTTGAATGTAATGAACTAATTTGTCGAGAGTGCATCCAGCAGAATCATAGCAGCCATAAATATGAGTTTATCATCTTGGCATCAATGAAAGCTAAAAAAGAATTATTGGAGGAGCTAAAACCATTGAGAGAAGTTGAGGTTAGTCTCACAAAAGCCACCAAATGTATCCAACAACGAGAAAAAGAACTGAATACTCAGCTCACCTCTGTAACTGACAATATAGAAGCGTCTTTCCAAAAACTTCATGCTGAACTAGAGGAATCAAAGCAGCTGCTGTTACAAGATGTCAACAGAAAGATGGAAGGTAAATTGAAGACACTGAGGCAACAAGGAAAGATGGTGAGTGATTCAAGTGATGAGGTCCACAGTTTAATAGTTCAAACTGAGCACATGACTATTATTGCTTCAGAAGAAGACCTGATCAGTCAGGAACCGAAAATGAAACAAAAAATGCAGCAAGTTGTTCAAACATACATGAAACCAATTCACCCAATGGAAGAAGTGGACATTGATGTAAAAATGGAGTCTGCTGAAATTCTACAGCAGGCATGCAGAGAAAATATAAAAATGATTACTATTCCAGTTAGGCTGACAGCAGATCGAATTCCAAGTACAACTGAAATAAATTGTGCTTTTAAAGTTCACTTAAAATCTCAGCTTAACTGCAGACCAGCTAAATGCTGTGCCCCCATTGAGGTATGCTGCAAGACGCTGCACAATGATTTTTTGGTATACTGTGTTGTTGAAAACATAGCCCACGGCGAATATTGCATCCAGCACACTCCAACTTACCGTGGGAGGCATGAGCTCAACATCCTTTGTAATGGAGCTCCTATACATGGCAGTCCATTTCAGATTTTTGTTACCATTCACCCAACCAAAATACAGAACCCTGTTAAAATATGGGGCAGGTTTGACAAGCCAAATGGTATTGCTATTAATTCTAGTGGTGATGTAATTGTTGCTGAGATGAAAGGAGATATAATTGCTTTAAACAAGGATGGCCAAACAATCAATACCCTAAAAAGAACAGAACACAGATTTCAACAATTAAGAAGTATAGCGGTAGATAACGAGGATAGTGTGTTCTTCGGAGAATTGGCAAGCAATTGCATTTATAAAGCAAACAAGGAATTTGACAAAATCCAGGTTCAATCTGTTACACAGCTTGGAGAGCATGGACATCGCTACATAGCCATTGTGGGAGATGAAATAATGGTTTGCGAGAAGCACAACAAAGGAAAAATCACAGTTTATAACAAAGATTTGCAGTACGTGAGGAAAATACTTCATGAGAGTGGTAATGAATTCTGTGCACTGTCATCAGACTGCCATGGCCTCATTTACACTGGCACATGCGGAAGTCCCACAGTTCATGTCCTGAGTAATGAGGGAAAAGTCACAAAAACATTCCAACAAGAGAAAAGTAAACTCATAACTCCATGGTCCATCTTTGTCTTCAGCTCGTATGTCTATGTCGCTGACACAGGAACAAAGTCTATTGTTGTTCTCAACACCAGAGGGAACTATGTCGCGTCTTTCGGACACAATTTATGTTCCGTGTGTGTTGATCAAGATGGCTTCATTTACACATGTAATTTTATTAAAGGAAGAATTGAAGTTTATTAACATATTGTTAGCTATTTCTTGATTCATAATGTCCCAATTTGTGTGTTTTTTAGATCATATTATAATATTTTTGAAACACATACTAGACTGAAAATTTGAACAGATATTCATTGGCTGATGTTATGACAGGACTTACATCTGTCCATTTATAAAATACTTTATATTGTTTGGCTGACACAATGTGCTTGAAAGTTGGAATGGCTGTGGGATATCTTGAGAATTCTTTCACCATGTCCATATCTGCCACATGTATTTCATCTAACACTGCATGACTTCCATGCACATTTTGTTCTACTATCATTGTATCTGGAGTGCTTGAATGATCGGCAAATATATGTGTTTTTAATTTTTTCCTGCATATAGCACACTGTTTTTCTTTCATTGTTTTGGCTTTTTTTGCGATGACCTCAAGCATTCTAGAAGGTACTGCACCTCTGAAAAAGGGGCCATGTTTTAACCTTGCTTGACATGTAGGAAAGACATTATGAACTTCAGACTGTGGTTTGGCTGCCATGGGTAATGGTGGTAAATTATAAAAATCTTCTTCTGTGTTATGTAAAGAGACAACTTGGTTACTTTGCATATAATCTTTTTCATATTGATAGGCCACATTGTTCGGTGAAGTTGGAGAGGACTCCATCTCTACGTCTAATTTGTTTTCCTTTTTTCCAGGAGTAATTTTAATGAAACGAATAACAGGAGCGGCACTGTCAATTGGAATAACTTTTGAACAACCTGGAGTTTGAACAGGTGTCTTGTGCATTTCTGGCTTTCTCTTGAGTGATGTCGTCTTGTTGGGCAGAATCTTGGAAGACCTGTTGTATACAAAACATATAGTATAACTATTAGTACAACTGCCATAGCTAATAGCTTATATTGAATTGTGCAAATATCTTCTCACTTTTGTGTTAACCCAGACAATTGTGCTCCAAAAAATACTTGCTTATTTTTCTTAAAAATAAAAGAGAGCATGCAAAATATTAAATAAATAAAATAAAGCTTTAAGTAAAAATTAGGAGTATGAATGTCTTATATGTCATGAACAAAAGCAAAAAAATATATGTTTGATGTATCCTCTCTCTTTCACAGGCATTTTTTTAACAATACAGAATTAAAAATATTTGGTCACCACCGGGAATCGAACCAATAAGCAAGCAGTCCTGGGTTTGATTCCTGGTGGCAACCAAATATTTTTAATTCTATATTGTTTTATTTTTTAAAGCCTGTGAAAGAGAGAGAATATATTTAAAGAGTAAAAGAAGGCTGAGAAAGAAATTGTGAAAATATGTTATATAATATTGTGTGGTATTTCTTAGATATTTATATTCATTACATGAACCAAGTGTAATAGCTATGGTGAAGAGATGTTTTACGAATTTCACTGCCAGAGGCGAGTGAAAATAAAGTCTTTTACTTTTTCTTTTACTCTTTCACTGGAATACAGAATGAAAAATGTTTGGCTGTCACCTGGAATTGAACCCAGGGGCCAGGACCACTTGCTTAACTCACAAACGCTCTGCCACTGAGCTACAACAACCAGCCAGCAACCAAACACTTCAATTCTGTATTTATACTGCTAAGGGGTATTGCTATGCTACAGTCCCACTCTCAACAAACCAACGGTAATTTTCTTTCTTTTTTTCAAAGATTCTTTTTATCCGTGGAATTTTTTTACTCTGCTAATTTATCACTTCACAATAAAATTGTGAAGTGATAAATTAGCAGAGTAAAAAAAATTAGCAGAGTAAAAAAATTAGCAGAGTAAAAAAATTAGCAGAGTAAAAAAATTAGCAGAGTAAAAAAATTAGCAGAGTAAAAAAATTAGCAGAGTAAAAAAATTAGCAGAGTAAACAAAATTAGCAGAGTAAACAAAATTAGCAGAGTAAACAAATTAACGAGTAAACAAAATTAGCAAAAAATATTCCATGAATAAAACGTATCTTTGAAAATAATTTCCGTATTATTTTTTGAAAGATATAGTCAGGTGGCTTAGCAAAATGATGGGGACGATCTGGACAAAAGCACCAAATTTTTTTCAGAGTTACCTCAGATCATAAGAATCAAATTTTTGCTAGGCCCCCAAAACCACAAAAACCACAACACTTAGTAATTAAATTTTGATTTAAAAATATTCAATTTGCATAATGGAGGTGCAATAAACAGCTCTATTTTGTACAATTACAACCACAGAGTTCAGTACATGCCCAGTTAGCCTTTTTGCAGCCACATCTGGCACCACAACTACTCTTACTCTTGCAACCACACTTTATTAGTGGAACACAGGCAGAGCCAAAGACTTGTCTTCACCCAGAGAATGGCAGATAGAGTTGATGTGGAAGTAAGTGAATGCTTTTCCTGCACCAAAGGCTACCCAAATACTAACCGAAGGATTTATGGTAAGTAATTGATGAAACTTGCCAATGAGGATAACGACAACGTCAGTGTCCACAGTGCGTACCACACAAGAGCTACACCCACTCTTCAGTGCGTCTATCAAGTGAACTAAAAGCCTGGTATCAGCTTCTTCATGATCACATGGTAACATGTCATGATTGGAGCCTTTGGTAAGAACGTTGACATCAGATGTGACAAAAACCTGTTTGCCTTCAGGATAGTCAAAAGATGAAATTTTTTGCGTGAGAAATTGAAAAAGTTCTTTTTTGTTGCTCTCGTCACGTAAAAAACCAATCCAGTTTTGTGGAACCTTGCTCTTACTGGCTACCTTCATTCTTACACCTTTGCCCCGCTTTTCTCTCATGGCTGCTTTGATGCTATCACTAAAGTAGCTGTCCCAGACCACATCAACTCTAGTACACCGTCTCCAATTGCCGCGTTATGTGGGGCAAAAAGACACTGCTTGCATACTCTTCAAATGTGGCAACCTGCTTTGCAGAGAGGAGATGTACTAAAGCAGCACCATCATAGGCCATAGCATCAAATAAGCTTGGAGGATCTTGCTGACTTTCCTTAGCAAGAATGTGTAGCAGATCTGGTTTCTTTGCAAATCGCAGTTTACCATAATCAGATAGAGAGGGGGGGTAATGCTGATTTTCATGTTTGAAAAAAGAAACCATGTCACAATCTCTATGCTTTGCCACAATGTAGAGCCGTGAGAAAAGTGAAACATTGTCTTTTAGCATTGCAACCTGCTTTGCTTGCTTGGACTTTGGCTTGGGTTTTGGCCTTTTGAAAAGTGCAAGTGAGTTCTTTTCAATAGGATTGAAAATGGACTTTGTACGATCCAAAATAACAGCCTTTTCATACTCCCTGAACTTTTCTTTGCCAAGAGCTTCTATAGAGCGAATGGAATCAGCTACAGATTCATCTATAATGTGGCGGTTGTCCAAACTCAGCAATTCAGGAGTATCATCAAGGAAAGGATTGCCCATGTCTTCAATGGTTTCTACCAGAGCAAGAACTTGTTGTTTGAAAGTTCTCTGTGCAGAAAGTCCTTCCTCGTGATGAGAATAGTTTTCTCTGACTTCAGGTGAGTACTGTGCTTCAAATTCAGTAAGAAGTCGCGCCTGCTCACGACCAGCAAGCATCCATTTTCGAAAGGACGATGGATTCTCAGTGAGCCCCACTGCTCCACCAGACCCCTTGACCAGTGCATTATTTTGTTCATGGGCCTGGTCTATAGGCATAGCTGAGAAGTGATTGTGGGTTTTCTGAACAACCCAGTGCCCATGTCCTTGAAACTCTTCAAGAATGGATGGTGGACGACTTTGCATGTCACGTATGTGTACAGGTACCCAACAAGCGTAGTTGTGATGATCCAAGGCAAAGAACCAAGGAACCAAAGAACGTAGAGATTCAACATAAAGAGGGAAATTAGCTTCACGATGAGCCCTGATGAAAATTAGCCCTATGATCTCCATTCTGAGCACAGAATCCCAGAACTGAAACATAGGGCTTTTTCAACCATTTTCTGTCTCCAAGCATCTTTATTTTCCTCATTATCCAATGTTTCCAAGGAAAGGAAGGCATCTTGCTGAAGCTTCGACAGAGCTAGTGCACATACTTGATGACCATGTCTTGTTCTTGTGAGGTGTGCAGCCTTTAAGAAGGAATCAGCAGTGCCTGAAGAAGCAATCCCTGCTTGGGTTAAGGCAGCTGTCCACCCTGAATCTTCCAAGTAGTCTCCAAGTGTGCTCCACACAGCCATTTCAATGTGAAGGCCACCCAGCATCACTACATGCCTATCTTCACCATGTGTGGCAGGCCATTTCCACTGTACTTGTTTGGCTAGAGCATACAAAGGAGCATCAAAGGCTGTAACTAGTATTTTCCCAGGATTGAGAAATTCTGTAGCACAACGCTGCACAACCATGCCATGCTTTACCATGGTGTGTAAGTTGCCAACATTAAAAAATGTATGGGAAATATCACTGTTCAATTGAAATCGCACGGGGAAAGTGAAATAGCGCATAACTACTTGAAATAGCACAGTAACTAAGTGGAAACTAAGTGAAATACCACGGTAGCTAAGTGAAATAGTACGGGTAAGGCGCACGTGTGCAGCGTTAACCTTGGACAGTTCGAGTAGTTTTTAGTTGGAGACAATGTCATTCTTTACCACAGCCATATTAGACGGAATGTTTTTCAACAGATTAGGAGGACCTGTACGTTGAAAACGAAGTTCCAGTCAAAGTTAATCCTGAAAGGAGATAGTGAGTGAATGATACAGTGTAGCTACAATTGCAAATGACTTTATAAAAAGCTGGCCCACTATTAGCGAGGGATAACACAGGTAACCTGTGCTATTAGGGATCAATAGCACTCGTAAAGCAATTAAAATAGCACTCGGCTTCGCCTCATGCTATTTCAATCGAGTTACTCATACTTTTAATCCCGAATAGCTCGGTTACCATCCCATGAAAGAGAGAGAATACATCTAATTATTATTATTATTATTATTATTATTATTATTATTATTGTTATTGTTATTGTTATTATTATTATTATTGTTATTGTTATTGTTATTGTTATTGTTGTTATTATTATTATTATTATTATATTATTATTATTATTATTATTATTATTGTTGTTGTTGTTGTTGTTGTTGTTGTTATTATTATTATTATTATTATTATTATTATTATTATTATTATTGACACTTACATGAATTGCTGGACATGAATTTTTCTATCTTTACAAGGTTGCTATAATAATGATGTTACAATTAATTAACAATAATAGACTACCAATGCAAACTCTCACAATGGTCACATGCACAAAAGGTTGCTCTACCTTTCTCAATCCCCTACCCCCCCCCCCCCCCCCCCCCCACCCCTCCCCTTCCTCCTCCATACTTCCCTCTTAGGGATTCTAAACCCCATGGATGTTTTCTATAAGCAGACTATTTCACACACTGGGTTAAATCTTTTCAAATACACTTGTCAGCAAATTTCCTCTATTACAGTTCTTGCTTATCTCTTTCACTCATGGATTAATTTTCAATGAAATTAATTACCATTATCCTTCACATGACACCTTAAAGATTATTAATCTTTTTGTACTAAAAAAGCAGCCCCCCTACTTACTACTGTAAATGACTTGGTTTCATTCTTGCTCCCAGAAATTTGGACTGAATAACTTTTGTTCAACTGGTTCTGTTTCCCAATAGACTTTATGTCCACAAGGGCCATTAAACTCCGTACTGCCCACTTTTGTATAAGTTCCTGTGCACAAACATTACAACAAGTCAACTACTGTTATTTTTCTATGGATACCTTGCAATAGCTGCCTGGTGGATGATTGTAAACTTTTCTAAAGTGCATTAGTTCTTACAGCAGTAGCTAATAATGTCCTCAGTTTTCTTTTTATATAAATAACAAAAAATGTAGATATATTTCATGATATAGAAGTTGATTTGATGTGCACTGAAATATACTTACATTTTTACTCAGAATGAAAGGCATCAAAGAAATACCGACTTCATCATCCTCATCGTCTTGGCAAAGTTTTTCTACAACTTCTATCAAGTTTGAAAATGTCCATAAGATGTTGTGGCCTCTTATAATGAAATCAAAATCGCTGTCAATTGAGTGGGGTTTGATTCTGCACTCATTCACTTTTGAAGCTATATATTTTCTTCTGTGAGCCTTCCCATATCTTACCAAGTCTATATGATGATCAGTTGCTTCTGTCAGACTTTCACTATCAAACACATTGTCCATGCTTCCTGATATGACACAACTGTCTATGGATTTGGTGGGTTCATACAAAGCTTCTTTAACTTCATCTTGAGTGTCAGCAAGTACATGTTCATCTCGTATTCCCATTAATGATGTATTTTCAGTGTCTATTAGAGATTTGCCCAGAACTGAGGATGCATCCTCGGCATCTAAAGATTTATTCAACACTAAAGATGTGCTTTGGGTATCTAATAGAGATTTGTCAGGAGTAGAGTCAAGAGCAGCAGATAAGTTGTTGAATACTTGAAACAAGTCTTCTTGGAGGGAGGAGATTTTTTCATTCATATCGATTACTACAGCATCATTACTCTGACTTTGATTACTGACATGCTTGCTACTTTCTGTCACATTCAAATCTGAATTCATCTTTTCTTTTTTCATTTTGTGAAAAGGCTTCAAATCTTTAGCAGTACTGCTATAAGATTTCAGAGGACCACCATTCTTAATACTTTTAGATTTTTGCTCCTTCCTCAAACTGGGCAGACTCTTTACCTTCTTTTTCACCTTTTTCTTAATTTTACATGTTGAGCTAGAAATTAACTCTATTTTTGTTATTCCATGAATACTGCTTCTTTTAGACTCCAATGAGTGGTTACTTGCACCAGAATTTGCTGATAAAACTGGCTCACTTAATGAACGTTTCAGTGAAACTTTCCTTGACAATTCTTGAGTTTCTCTTTTAGTCAGCAGCCCTTCACTTTACATAAAGTTAATTAAGTCATCATTATGTGTATAAATCTATTATCATTATTATTAATAGGAGTAGTAGCAGTAGTAGTAAATATACACAGTAACAAGTAATGAAAAGGTTTTGTGTATATTACTATACTATTTGCTGGTGAATGAGAAGGACATCTGATAAATAAAAACCTACCAATTTAATATTTTGATTTATTTTCATGTTATCATGAAGTTTCAGTCATTCTCTGCTGAAATAATTATAATAATAACAAATTTTCTTGTTCTAACAGCCAATATGTTAATAAAACTTAATCTGACGTATTGACTTCTTTCCGAATTCCTCCTCAGAGGTCAACTGAGGTCGAACTCTCCATGGTGATATAATAAACACAATGTAAACAGCAAGATTACTGGAGGGTACACATAAAATCCTCAAGGGTGATTTGCATACAGCATAGACAGCCAGCATCCTGGACGCTCTAAACCTATGTCTCTGTTAAACTTGTTGTTGTCTGGTGTCATCAACTCAGTTGACCCCTGAACAGGGACTTTGGCAAGAAGTTGAAACATTGGGTTCAGTTTTAATTAGCATAATATTGGCTGTTAGAACAAGAAAATTTGCTATTATTATCATGAAGTTGTACTTTCTGTTTGTATTGCCATCCTTAACCAATTGTTTTATGCGAGTTCAACTGAAACTTAGATTTTGTTACACAACTAGCTATGTACCTCTCTAACAGTTGAAGAATTTTCAAAACATCATTTACATTTTCTGAAATAGACTCGTGATTTTCTAATGAATGAGCTACAAAAAAAAAAAGAGAGAAATAAAATGAAACAAAGAAAAGTACTACATTATAGAAACTTACACAGCTCACTGTACAGTGTGGTTGTAGTGGGAGGCTTCTCTGGCTTTGTAGGCTCGAGGTGTTCTCTATCTGGAGCCTGAACTTCTTCTGCATCCAGCAATTGAAGTGAATTATTTGTTGGTTCAATTTTATCCTGGTATTGGGGGGACAAAACTTCTTCAAGAATGTTGTCATGATCAGAATGCTTCCTTGATTTTTTTCCTGGTGTACATGAATCTACTTTTGAAGGAAGTTCAGTTTGATGAAGAACAATTTTTTTCACTTCTGTATTTTGATTACTCTTAACAGCAGTCTGTCTGGACTCCGTCACCTTCTTGTTTTCTGACGTTTCTGAAACAACTTCTTGTTTCGTTTCCCCATTCTCAAGTTTCAATTTCCTTTTGAGCTTCATTTGAGATAGACTATGTTGGATCAGCAATTGTTGTGTATTACCATGGGTTTGAGATTGGCTGTATTTTATTCGAGTTTGCCGAGTACGAGAGCGCCTGCGATCTCTATAGGTATCTCTGGCAGACTGTACGGGTTGTCTAGCGGGTTTATTGAAAGTATTTTTGGTTACGGATTCAAGCCTTGATCTTTCAAAATATTTTCCAAGTCGTTTTATTTTCTTCTTCTTGGTTTTCATTTTTGTCTCAGCATTTTTAGATTTTGATATTTTTTTTACTCTGAGTTTTATTGAAGCTTGATTAGCACCTCCTTCCTTTACTTTGTAAAGTTGTAGTTCTGACACCACTGTTCTAACATCATGGGCTGATAATTTGGCTGTTATTATGTTCTTTCTCTTTTTTGTTTTTAATATATAAGGATTAAATTTATCCCTACTATTTTTCCTGAGTACATCAGCAAAAATAGGCCTTTTTCTAGACTCAACTAGTAATTCTTTTGAAAGCATTAAGTCTCTTCTGGTAAGTTTGTGTTTCTCCAAAAATGTAATCAATTCTTTTCTGATGACTGAATTTGGAACAAACCCTACAAAGAAAAAAGATAGACACACAATTCACCAATTTTTAGTTCAAATTATATGCATTGTGTAGTTTGATGGCACCTTCAATTTGTTTTAAGAATGTCATTTTCAAGATCAACTAGGAGGACATAGGATTATAGACAGATAAATGACAATTCTACTCATTACAGATGTGTGTGCTGAGGCTGCACAGTGGTACAAATGCACAGAAGTATAAACAATACATGTAATGCGCTAAAACTAGCATTTATTTGGTCTTTTAACATGCCACTTCACGACTCAATACTCACCATCTGGTGGAATTGGTGGAGCATCAGCTGAATTCTTGTCCTCGTCATTTGTTTTCAAACTAGTCTGTGTTATTGCTCCTAACTTCATTTGCACAGGTTCGGAATGTTTCACTTTCAGTTGACTTCCATCAGATTGCTCTTTTTCTCTTGTGAATGTCCATTGAGTATCCACAGTGTGCTGGGATGCTGGTATAGACGAAGCCACTGGATGTACAATGTGAAACGATTTCTCCGTCATTAAAGACCTCCTGGTAGCGAGGAAGCAAATGTGTCTTAATTTTTCAAAATTGCATTTCTTCACATCAATATCTTTTTCAAGCTGAATGCTGGAATCTGATTGCTGAAATATAGACACTGTGGACTCCCTGATACTGCTGCCCTCATATGTTGAAAAAATATCCGATGAAATGGAAGGGAACACATCTAGTGTGGGTTTGTTATCCTTGTCTTCAGCAATCCTTTTGTGCTGAGTAACTGCTCTTTGGGGAATTAATGATGCATCAAACCTAATATAAGTAGAAAAGTTTAAAGAAAAGATGACAAACTTTTGCATGTGTAAGAAGCATCAAGTATAAGAAATCACTTATTGAGGCCATGCCACTATTGCTCATGTGCTCATGCTTTGTTTAATGACACTTTTAGCCACTGATAAAATTCCATTACTGAACTGAAAGTTCATGAAATAATTATTCACTGAATTGAAATATCCAGGGAGTCAATACTTTTTTTACATAAGCAACTATTTTAACTAGGAACACTTTTCACAGTGACATGTTATGTCCCATACTCACCAGAACTTTAGGTTTGGGTTAAATGGTATTGGCTTGTCCACAAAATTACTTTTTGTAGTTATTATACCAGAGGTATATTCTGAAGGAAGGTAGTGACAGGATGAGAATTGTGTAATAACATTGTGGTGACTAATCAGTAGATCGCCTATCTCATTAGCAAACCCTACAGAGGAGACGGGCCAGCCAATGTCAAGATCCGCAACTAGTTGATTGTCGATATCCCAAGCTTTAATGACACCATCATTGCTACCAGTGATAAACATTTTCAAGGCAGGGAAAAATAAAAGAGAGTTAATGTTGGACTTGTGACTATCTTCTGGTTCATGATTTCTTTGAGGGTAGTCAGTGAACAAAATCTGCTCATTTCTTTGTGGAGTACGTGGAATGTCAAGCAATGCCAACCTCTTACCCTCTACAACAATGGCTAGAGTGTTGTCTGTAAGAAGAAACCTGTGAGGGTAGATGCCTTTTAGCAGCACTGAAATGTAGCATCTTAAAGTGATGGTCCCATCAGATTCTGACACGCTGAGCCCCCACACATGAAAAATATCTTCCATGTGATGCTCATAGGTAACCAGTGCAATGTTGTCAGGCTGGTTGTTGTGAATGAGACTTGTAGTTGCAGCAATTGCTGTGATACTCCACTTGTGAGCAAAGCAGATCACCGGCATCTTCAACGAGCATTTAGAACTGAATAAAAGTGCCACATTCCCATCCATCTGACCTCCAAAGATAAGTGCATACACTTTGTTGGTGGCTAAAGCAACATGACACTTATTCACAAAAAAAAAAGAACAAATACAACAAAATATTCCAATGTAATGGAGGAAGAACACAGAAATTAAACATTTTCTTAAAAACTTCAGCAAGTCTGGATTATTATAATCTCACTTTGTTTAAGTCATTTTTTTCCAAAATTTGATATAATTAACTGTACATATCGTAAATACACACTGATACCCTGCTTTAACTCTTTAGTGGAAAAACACTGCTGTGTTGGTGTTTTCTATATACTACTCTATTAGAGCTGGAGGTGATGGATACAAATTCACACTTTCAAGGTAGTACCCACATGCTAATTTATTGCACTTCTCTTTCACTGATTCACTCACCATGGCAAAGCAGGTTATTTTTTGAGATGAAAGAGATGGTGTCCAAAGTTCTTTCACCTGACATGGATTGCAATTGGTATCAAACACCAATACATTTCCAGTTTTTAACAAAGTGAAAAGCAGATTGTCCAACTGGCTATACGCATAATCAACTAAAACCTGCCATAAAACAAGGCAAAAATAACTAAGTCATGCCCTTAATTTGCATTTACTCACTTCAGTTGTGAACATTGGAAATAGAATAGTGATTATGTCACCGTTGCTTGATAGGATCCTTATACTCTCATCCTGCAGTGTTAAACAATGAGATAGAATATTACATTACTATGACTAGTTGGCACACATAAACAATTGTGTATTAATACATGATACCTTATTGTGTGACTTTCAATATTGACTGCCTTCAATGTCATACTCACAAACAGATAACCAGATTAAATCTGATTGGAGTGCCTGGTCTTGTGAGAGGGAATTTTTTGAAAAGGTATCATGAATTGAATTCTCACTGTATGTAGGATCCACCAGTCACTATACTCATTCTTACTTATTGGGGACTCATTTCACACCTTACATATCATCCCAACATAAATTTGTTCTGTTATTGTCCTGTGTGTCTATTTATAGCTGTGTCTGACTCCAGATAGAAAAATAATGCATTGTATGTCAGCTACTAGGAAAGAATTTGCAGTGAAAGTTTGAACTTTTGTGTATCATTTTTACAATAAATGCTGTTAAAACAATTGCTGTTTTTTTGACCTGTTCAGTGCTTTAATTGAGTGATGTTCACACATATAAAAACTGGTGGTAGGGTTTCTCTACTTGCCTACATGACTGAAATTCAATACTTACTTCTCCCAATGCTAGGATTTTTGGTCTCCTGGGATAAGCAGTTGCTCTGTAAATGCTCAAGGATTTAGTGTAGACATCGGCAAACAGTCTGAGTGGTTCACTCACATTCCACATGATGACATTCAACTTGCTGTAACAAGCAATCCTTGGATAGTCACTGCACATGCCCAGTAGCCCACCCTCACTCTGGGCACTGTACATCTACATGATAAGTAAATAACATTATATTTGGCTCAACAAATTTTGAAGTGTAGGTGTGAATTTCCATTCTGTTTGGCATTGCATGTAGGCTACCTTGGTCATGTACTCCACGTTCCATACACATACTGTCTTGTCTATGGAGCATGAGATGATAGATGGACAAGTTGGATGAGATATAAGACCTATTGAATTCATTTACCATATAAACTGAGTTATCTTAGCACAATGCATACATACCTGTGACAGGCTTTGTGTGGGCATTGAAGGAATGAACAAGATAGTGATACTGGTACTTCCATACCTGTGAAATTAATTTTACAGTCACTACAGAATGGGTAACTTTCACCTCTGAATAAAATAGTGGTGGGCAATCCAAGATTTACCAGTACACTATTGAAGTGAAACAACAGACAAGAAACTCCTTCAATATATCTATCATTGTATGTACTCTCTTTCCTGGATTGTGAACGAACAGTATGTAGAGAGATACACAAGGTTTGCGAATCATTACATGTCACGTAATGATTTGCAATTTAACTGGTAAGCAAGCTGCAGGCATATAGTTTCACATGTGGGAAAGAAATAACAATGGGCTTAGTTAGTATTATTTAAGCTCACTATATCTTCTGGTGTAACCATAGACACTCGTTAATACCTTTATTACTCCCGACTGTAGACCAATCAGTAGATATCCTAAGCTAGGAAGAAAAGCTGCACTGCAATAAAAAACAGTACAATGTTAAAATTTTCACATCATCTTGGCTAAATCAATGTAGGGTATGCTAAGATAATCAACAAAAATGTCTCATTATTATATCCAAATACTGTAATTTTTCAATGTTCTTCTAACAAATGTTATAGCTATACCTGGAAATAGCTTCACTAGTACTGACAAAAGCTCCAAATACATCTTGTTTGGCAGTGTTGATAAGATAAATGAATCGTCTAGTACATACCAAGAGAGTACTTGTCTTCTCGTCAAATCTCATCATAAAAGGATATTCAGTTTTTCTCAATGGGCAAAGAAGTTTAGATCCTCTTATTAATGGTTCATAAAGCTGCATCAAAATACAGCAGCCTATATCATATTACAGTTTCATAACCTGGGGGACATAATAACCCAGGAAAATACTGCTCTGAGAAAATTCCTGTTTACTTTAGTGCATTCCTACGGGGCAACAGTTATTGACACAATTCAGTACACAATAAAACTTCATAACAGGCACATCTGTCAACCTCAGACGTGTTTTCAATTTTCTCCTATAAACTTAATCCATTCAGTAATGACAATAAATGACAATACGGAATTAGGAATATTATCTTTGATTGTCTTTGAGAGTGGATGGATAGTTGTATTAAACTATGAATAACTATACAGTGATAGGCAAACCCAGAGCATACGTAGCAAAGAATAGTTTTAAGATTATTTGAATGTTATCAATACTTTTATTTTACAAATGAAATATAACTAGGTGCCTACTCTTATGAAATGGCTTAGCCTTAAATTCAGCTGTACATGTAACAAATGATACTGTGATATACATATTAATGTAAATGAACTCTCTTACGTTTTGTCGTAGATGCCATGTCATAACTTGACCTGTTCCATAGAGTTAGTTAAGATAAAATTATATTGATTGTTGGCTCACTCACCATATTCTCCTACGTACAGTGTATGTTCATTGCTGTTAAATTCAAGGCTATACAGCAAATTGAAGATTAAGCATAGTTAATTACAACTACAATTATCTAGTATTAATTTTTTTTCATTGTCTGATTACATTCACAACTAAGATATGCAATAATTGGCGAGTGAGTGTAGTTAAGTGATTCTATCAGAGCTGTCTACATTGGAGCCAGTGTAATATAGTGCCAAAACAGTAATGCATGTGATGAGTTAATAACTCGATTGTGCTGCTTAACATTACAGTTGGGTCCAAGAAAATTTGAGCTGAAAATTCTAGTCCTCAGGGCTATCTAATTGATAAGTACACTTTGACTTCATATACTTGGGTTTCAAAAAACTAGAAATGAAAAGCTATAGCTTTTAGCTAATAAAGGGTTGTCGCGCCTATAATGAGTTAATAATTTGATTGTGCTGCTTAACATTACAGTTGGGTCCAAGAAAAATATAGTATGACTTCTCTTCTTTTTAGCTCATTGTAGAGTTTTTTTTTTTAGAAGATAGCATGGCTAACTAGCTGTTTGTGCTGAAACCTACCACTAGAAGAGTAGAAGAGCCAGGGTTAGTTGAACTACCTAAACTATTTGGCTGAGGTGGTAACGGTGATGTCCTAACTAAATCCCTGCTAAACAATGTAGCATGATGATACTACAAATAGGTAGGTAGGCTGGAGGACAGGAAGATATTTTTAATGATGAAAACAGAAACAACTAAAAGGTAACGATAACAACAATGGGTAACGACTATTGCCCACAAGCACAATATTGAAATACAGATGCAGTAGCTAATGATAATAAAGTATTTCATGATAATGTTTGGTGGATGACATAGGTGTTTCTGAGGCTGGACAAAACACAAATGTCAATGGAGGAGTTACATCAATGAAAACTATTTTGCTTAGTGGTATTTTACATTAGTATTGCAATAATATTGTATATAAATTTATATTCTTCACTTCCCAACAACTATTCTAGTGACCTCTATACTATGTGGAGAAAAGTAATTATAAATGTAACTAACACTTCAAAAAGAGTTTATTTAATGAATAATTACTCCGTATTTATTCCCACCTGGTAGGAAATGAATCCACTGAAACTACGGCCATCAAATTGAACTCTTCATTAAGTAATCTCAGAGTCAAATCTGAACTGGCAGCAATGTAGACCTAATAATAATAATAATAATAATGATAATGATAATGATAAACGATAACGATAACGATAACGATAACGATAATAATAATAATAATAGTGGTGGTTATCATTATTATTAGAGAGTATGACAGCGCTCTCAATTTTGATCAACCGTGTACCAAAGGCACAAAAAATTCACACCTTCCCTGCTATTTAATCCAGGGCTGATGGATTTCAAGAGGGGGGGGGGGGGAGGGGGGGCTGTTTTTTAGCTACTGAAAGTATCACACTATCAGTACATGATCCCAGGGAGGGGTTTAAGTAAAGGATCTTAATGTAGAAGGAGCAGCAACTGGTTTTGACTATGGTCCATAGGTAAAATTGTAGCATCTAGTTGGTATAATTAGCTAGATAAAAGATGGGGCTTGAACGAGCACTGTCCAACCCCCCCTCCCCCTCTTAAATCATATACCGTAGACTTGGGTTGTTAAGCGCCCCCACTTATAACTCCAAACAGTAAGGAAAATAAAAAATAGGTGCCTAACAGCCTAAAAACTGGGACTGAGCACCCATCAGCATTAGACGAGGCACATTGAGGAGGGCTAATAAAAAGTGTAAAAATCCAGGAAGAAAATGGGCGCTTAACAAAGAGGGCACTCTTAACAACCCATGTTTATGGTATTATAGTGCGATGACTGCATGCTTTAATAGTGTACTAATAAATATGTCTGTTGTGAAAAAGAGAGTTGAGAATTAGGGATTAGGGTATACTGTTTCCTATGTTACCAAAACATCATAAAATAAGTTGTATGAAAAGAGTTAAGTGGACGTTTTACATTCTGTGCATTTTATTATAAGTTCATATTTTATTCCAGATGCAAATATGGTCAATATAGGCTTACTCTAAATCACATAAATTGACTATAATTAGATGGCAGGGAGGAGAGTTCTGAGAGTCTATTTACTGAGGAGATACTATTTAATAAGTGCTTCTATTGATTTATTCATTTTCATCTGAAATAATCGTAATTTTTTTCCTTGTTTCAGCCACATTAAAATGTAAGAAGCTGAAACAAAGTGGATGTATTATAATTAAATCAGTTTTTTTACTCTTAGGTAAGTATTTATTTTTGACTTTTTATTTTACAATCTTCATTAAGATGTAATACCTTCTCTCCTTTTGCATAAGTCAGGTGAAATATGTCATAGGGCAGGGAGAACTGAGTTGGAGCACAATGCTGTCTGAAAGACAGAACCTTCACTGTGGTATTATGCTTGTTTGGTGGGTGCCTTTTGTATGCAGCAATTCCATGTCCTAATATTATATATAATAATATATTAGTGAAATAATATCATATTAACTTACCTGGAATCTCAGTAGCACCATAGACATAAGGATAATGGTATTGGCATAATTTCTGCAAGAAACATAAAAGTTTATATTAAATTTAAATAATTGTAAAAAAGTTTGTTGTTTTTGTGTTGTTGTGTTGTTGTTTTTTGCTTGAATTTGTATTTTTAAAACAGATGCTGAACCCTTCCTGCAACATAGTAGCACTACTAAAGAACAAGTTAACATCACATGGTTACAATTGTTCTGCTTCATTCAAGTCAGCTCTTCTACTTCTCAATTTTGTTACCTACTTCTGCAACGGTCAAGAAACCGAATGAATAAAATTTTAATTTATTTTGTAACCTTTCTTCAAGTATGAAGAATTTCTGAGTAATAGCTACTGCTGAAAGAAGCAAGAATAAAAACATACACTGTAGCAAATTATAGAAAAATGGAGTGCATAAAATAAGCAGTGAGTCAAACTCGAGAATTTTTATGGGGCATCATCTACACATCTAGAGTCTCTACCACTTTTCTCTTACTGAGCAGTCACAATGCTTACTAAGTTGCAGTATTCAAAATTTCTATTTGGTAATATTATAACAATAGTGATGACTATGATGATGGTGATGATCACAAAACTATAACAGCAGCAGAAAACTAAATTATGTAATGCTCTCATGTATAATGCTCTCATACAAACACACACACACACACACACACACACACACACAAACACACACACACACACACACACACACACACACACACACACACACACACACACACACACACACACACACACACACACACACACACACACACACACACACACACACACACACACACACACACACAGTCTTGGAAAAAAGCTTTGAACAATATTGATATTGAGGACCACCGCTTTTTACATAATTAACCACATTTTCATACCTGAATCCCCAAAGCGACTACTCTGGGCTCAGCATCCGACATTTGAATCAGCGCACCAAGTTCTCAATTAAATCGTGAAACGCGCTGTGCGCAAAGATTTGTGAGAAAAAACGTTGGAAGTTGTCAAGACAACCGTAAACAATCAACCGAACATGACGTCATGGGAGGTGTTACTAGTGACACTCCTAAAGTGTGTTATAAGTGAGATATTATTGGTGAAATGCCTTTAGTGAAGGGTACCAATAAAAAGGAACCTCTATGGAAAGACTACGAGAGGAAGGCAAAAAGGGACGGTCTTAGAGCGCCTATTTATGAAGTGAATTTAGACGTCTACACTGGAGAATGGAAGAACGACAAAAAGCACGGTGAGAATGGCCTACCGTTTTACTCTGAGGTAGTATTGGCTAACCTGCACGAAAAAAAAAGGGACTTGCATGGCCAAGAAAAAGTTGTTTTGTGCATTACTTTTGTTCTAATGCATAATAGGGAAAGGTACACAGGAGTGGAAGTCCAAAGCATTATATGATGGAGACTGGGAAGATGGAAAAAGAAGTGGATTTGGAATTCTTAGTGTGAGAGATGAAACCAGTGATTTTAGGAAAGTGTATACTGGTGCTTGGAAACAAAATAAAAAACACGTAAGTCTATTTTTTCTTTTAAAATAGCTATATTATTTTATGTGGTTTACATTACAGGGATATGGAACATATTTTTATAGTGAAAAGTCATATTATGAAGGAGAGTGGCATGAAAACAAGCGAAGTGGTTGGGGGAGGATGTATTACGAAGATGGTTCTGTTTATGAGGGTGAGTGGTTTGGTGGAATGAGAAGTGGAAAGGGTCTTCACAAACTAGAAAATGGAGACAGGTATGAAGGCTCCTGGGAGAACGGCATGAAAAATGGAGGAGGAAAATTCTTCTATATGGAAAGAGGTCTTGTGTATACTGGTACATGGAGAGATGACATTGCAAAGTGTGGCACAATGGAGCAATTGGCAATAAATGCCCCACACCCCCTCACCTATCCATTACCCGAGGTAGCTAAGAGTTGAGTTTTATATTATAGCTTGTTGATGTTTCTGCTACAATTGGAACTACTGTTATTATGTTTATTTTGTTTAGTGTACACTTCGAGCACCAACACAAGTTCTTGAAGATGCAAAGACTGACCTTGGTTTATCTGAAAATTCATAATTCTTCGATTATAGTTGCAAAACTAATCATAGTTGCTAAAATTGATACTGCTTACCAACATTAATTTTAAAAAATTTCTGTTGTTCATCTTTTTGTTTCTAATAATCATGATTAATTTAACTCCAAGCTTCACAAAAAAATAGATTAATTAAAATAAAAAAGCTTTGCTCTGGTTAGTTGGTAGGATCACAACTCGGCTAAATGACTTCAAAATTACTTGAGTTAAAGACAAGTTAAAACAGGATTTTCACAAACAGCAACAAAATTAAAAGAAAAAGGAGAATGATTAAACAAAAAGCAATCACACCAAGAAAAAAGTCTCTGTCCTTATCCCTTCGAGACTGGAAAAAGCTTCTTCTTTTAGAAATGATACCTCGCTCTGCAAGTCCTTCATATATTCCTTCCGAAGTACTGCATAAATTGTTGTTTTTTAACTCATCAATAAACAAAACAATGTCAATGTAACTTACTCTATCACCAAGTCAGCCACGCCCAAGAAGAGCTTTGTGAGACAATCAGCTGAAACTGCTCTATATATCAGGTGAGTTTACATGTATTATTGTCAATATAATGTTCAAAACTATAATCCAGGACATGTTATACCACAATTGTTAACACATAAAAGCTTACTGGTCATTTTGAGATTCACTTTGTGTTCTTCTACCCTGAGAATCACACTGTATTCTTCTACCCTGAGAATCAAGCTGTATTCTTTTCTAAAATATTTCCAAACATAAATGGTGTACAATGAAATATTTACAAACCTCTTTTCTGTTAGCCAGCTTTTTTCTCAGATCATCAACTCTGGAATCTATCTCTTCTTCATCAACCAACTTATCCAGTTCATTCCCTAATGCCTATACATACAGAAATAATATAGTAAAGCAATTGAATTTTTCCAGTTCAAAGTAATCTTGTTGGCTACAGTGGTGTTCCCAAAGGCCAACTATAGCTTTTAATCTTCCCCACAAATCAGGGCCGTAACTAGCATTGAGGCATTAATGAATCCATTCTTCCAGACAAAGTTATAAAAAATCACTTCACGGTAGCTAGAATAGAACAACTCTTGTATTTTTGCCTCTACTCGCTAAAATAAAAAAATTAAAAAATGTGATGGAGAGGTTAGAAGAGACTCTATTCAGCATAATCTAGATGAGATCGCAGTCAAATTATGTTAACAATTTTTACCAACTTGGTGATGGATTTGTATGTTCCTTAGCTATATGGCTAGCATCTCATTGGTAGGGGTCCTGTGAAACAGCCAGCTACCGCAAATTCTCGCGCATTTACTTACTTCTCCCTGTTCACTTAAAAAATTGGACAGAGCTCCCTGTCTCCTTTCGTTACCCTTTTGTTCACGCTTCTTTTTGAAAAACGGCATCGCTCCTTTTTCATAACAATCTTAAATGAGAGGGTGTGGCGAGCGAGTGCTATGACGATTCTTACCTAACAACGAGAGCCTTTTATTTATTTTTGCAATTCTTTCTAATTTTGAACACAGAAAATGATTTTGTCCTATAGGTGCAACATAAATATATTGAAATTTTGAAAAGAGGGGATGTCATCTCAGAGCAAACAAGAGGAGAATGACAACACACACAGCAATCACTCCACCAAGGATGAGAGAGTCTCTGCGCTTTCGAAAATTGATCTTCTGGACAACACTGTTGATAAGAGGAAACCGTGCTGTTGAATAATGACTGTTAAGGAAAAACGAATAGTACCCATTCAGAAAATCCTAATTATTTCTGGACATTTCTCCCTTCTCCCTGATAAAAAAATAAATTTAAAAAAAATCAACTTCACAATGCAACATTTTACAGCCACATGCAAAATAGAATACTACTTTCAACAGCCTAATATGAGGATACTTGTGATGTCATTAACTTTAGACATGATTCCAGTGAAGTGGTGCTTCTGGTGGATAAGATTCTCCTTAGTGCTCATGGCAATGCTGATAGCATCTTCTGTTAGTTTGTCAGTGCTAAGAAAATAAAATGATAATGATATTGATGATAACATAATGGAGGCTTCACCCTCCCATGCTCAGGGAGATGTAACTGACATACATACATACATACACTCGGCACTTAATAGTTTATGCATAGTTTTGAAAATCTGTACCGCTTCAGTCATAATGACTAAACCAGGGAGCATTTTTTTTGTTATAGCCTACAAATTTATATTTATACTTGACTAAAAAAAACAATAGCAACAACAAAAACAACAGAGAAAATTTATCAGGTTAAGTTTTAAATTGGCTGTAAACAACAACAACAAAAAAAAACAGCAAACTGATATTACATCCTCCTTCATTGTTTGTGTGAAATTCTGGAATTCACCACCCACATGTATATATGGGTGTGCCCTTTATGTATGTTGTATGAGTCAGCATAAAATATGGGAGTTATTTCACTTTGTTTTCACGAGGCAAAGGCGAGTGAAAACACAAGCGTGAGGGTAAAATGCCATCCCCACACTGAGTGTAATAAATTGTTCACTATACATTGGATTTTTTTTTTCAAAACGGTAAACATTTAGAGGTAACTCCACCAGACTTCTAAAAATTCAGTAAGCATTCAATATGGGAAATTTTTAAACGCTCACATGATGCAGAAATAATCAAGGCAGAATATCAAATGTATAACACATACAAAACACACACACTCGTACAAAAGTGATAATGTAAGTAACTATATCCAGTCAACATGTAGTCTTCAGGAAAAAAGGAAGGGGCATAGTTGGGCTTTATTTCCAAAATGGGTAACAATATTTGGGCCTAGCCATGGGACAGACTGAATGGTTTGATATTGTTTTCATCTATCGTATGAAATGTATCACAGCGGCCAACATGCTAAAATATGACACTACTTCTATTCAGCATACCATACAGGCAATTACATTTCGTCTTCACTGTCAGTGGTGCTGGAGACAACACTGGAGCTCAATCATTGAGCAGCTTTAGAATTTAGGACTATTTAATGTACTTAATGAATATATGATTGCGAATGGAACAAACATAAATCCTTAGTGCTAAACTAGCTAGCTCACCATTTGTGCTGAAACACACTATTACATACCATATACAGGCTATTAATACAGAGAATATTGTAAGTGATATTATGATCAAGCCAAACTTTGACTGAATAATAAATAGCGACTAGAAAGATAAAATACTGCACTCCTACCTTTGTATATGGTCATGTTCTTTTAGGTATAATTCTGTTCTTCTATTCAGGCCTGAAGATGTCTTATAACTACATCCACAAAAATTGATTTTTAAAAATTTAAAAATTTCTAATGGCTTACTCTCTCTTAGCTTGTCCTAAGAGTTCTTCTCTTTGCTTCTGAGCATGAACATTTCCCTATTAACCAAGCAACCAGTAAAATTATACTAGTATAGCAGAATAAACTACCTTGACTCTATTGAATTCTTGCTTGTAGTCTTGTAGTATAGAATTATGTCTCTGCAATGTATGATAAAGTGTTGCCGACGGTTGCAATCCTGTCAAGCTCGACACATACACATTCAGGTTCTCATTCACATGTTCCAACTAGTTAAGAAGGAAAAAAAGCTCAGGATTTGGCAGGGTCATTGCTTCATTACCTTAGACAATAACTGTGATATCTCCAAAGACATTGTATCAAATACAGGTCCAGTTGTACCAACTGCATCACTTTATAAATAATAATAAACTTAAGAATGATTATAAAAAGTTTCTAAAAACTCACCCTGTTTCTCTCTGGGCATAATTAGAGCCAAGTTTGCTGAAAGAGAGTAGTTTTAAGTCAACTTCACTTTCCAGTTTTCTTGACTGTTTGTGCAATTCTACACCACAGTTTTTGTAATAAGTAAGAGCAGAAAATTCTTTTCGCGAATTTACCTTCCCACTGAGAGCCTTGAAAAGACATCTTCGACGTTGTGTTGTAGTAACCACTTTTGATGAATAAGTGAATGTCAAATCAGTATGGCAGCCACGTCATCAATTTTTTCTAAGTTTTCTTTTGTGGTTTTTATGCTGGCGTAGCCATTCGTTTTATTGGAAAGTTAGCGTAAAGTAAATAATGTATTGTATTGAAACATACTCGTAGATAGAAAAATCGAATTAAAATGAAATGGTTGCAACTTAACATCAGTAACGACTACAAGGTAATTGTGGTGAATGTTGTATGTTGTGATTTATGATACCAAAGTTTTCTTCCAAATGCTACAAACAAATAATAAATACATCGATATACATTTAAGCTATGCAGCAAAGGAAGTTAAATTTTACCTGTACGTATAGGATTCGTCTCTGTCGTGCTGCAAAATAAGATTTCTTATAGTAGGATCAGGATTCAAACCAAAATTTTTAGCCCTTTCCCAACGATCTATCCTTGACATACCTAAAAAAAAAGGATGGAAACTATAGTTAAAGCTAAACCGCTATACCTGCAGCTCTGCACTAAGCTCTTACCAATCGCTGGTCCATAAGCTGGGTCCAAATCAAAATTTCTCAGAATCTTTAGTTCAAGATCATCATCACTTTGAATTTCTATCGATAATGAAGTGTATACGATAGCTACATACTAACAGATTTAATTCCTCTCACCCCGCTCGCTAACTGAGTCATCAATGGGCTCCTTTTTCACCCTTTGTTTCTTCGGGGAGTCAGTTTTTCGCTTCTGGTATCCGTACTGGTCTAAAGTTAGTTGTTTGCTCATTTTCGTTTTAACCAACTTTGTTTACAAGCTCATGACGTCATCAACAGTACGTCACGTTGTGGTCATTGGTTAACCCTTTACCAAATTAAAAAGATCGTTTGTAAGATAAAAATCATAAACTGTAGTGTAGTATAAATGGCTATTGCTGATAATGAAGAAAAAGATGTATTCAGAGAAATTCCACTTCGCTACTTAGGTAAGTGAATTTTGAAAGTCAAAACAAGACATGTTTTTATACAAAACAACTTTTCTATGGTGATAGGCTATGCCAATGAAATTGGAGAGGCATTTAGAAGTTTGGTACCTGTGAGAGTTGTAAACTTCAGCTATCTTGTAGCCTCAGTATATGTCATCTCTCATGCAGTATCCCGTGGAACTATAGAATGGAGAAACCAGAAAAAGAACTTGAATCCAGAATCCATTGGCACTGTGGTGAAGCACGATTCACTCCAACCAACACTAAAAACTACTATGGACACTTTGCTGTGGCAAGGATTGGCATCTGTTGCTATTCCTGGTTTGGTCGTCAATCGTACTTGTGTTTTATCCAAGGTCATTCTGAATGCCATCTTTCAAACTAGAACCAATCCTCTTAAGCGCTATTCCGTGACTGCCATTGGACTTTGCATTATCCCTTTCATCATCAACCCCATTGATAAGTAAGCAAGTTATTATCAGTGATTTATATTTACCTTTTTACATTCCTGTTTTTTGCAAGCCTGATTCTCTATAGCTAAGTCTCAGTGCCAAGCATGACTGTTGTGGAGCTGTATGAATTAAGACATGCTAAGCTCTTTGTAGCTCCCTGTCATTTATGAGTATACAATACATTATACGTAATATATTTATTTTATTTATTTGATGTTTTTGTTGTTGCTTTTTTGTTTTTGTTTTTCAGAAGTGTGGATAAACTTATGGATAATTTTATTCGCCCCATCTACCTTGTGAATAAATGACCAGAACAGTGAAGTAAAAAAAAGGAAAAAAAAGAGAGAATTTCACCTACTGTCAAATCATAAATTCCACATCATTTTATTTATTTATAACACATAACACATAATTATTACGATAAATACTAAAATGACCAAACTTGTTGAACAATAATTATAGTATTTGTGCCTGAAAGCAGTGGTAGGAGGAGGAGCATTAGCATTGTGGCTATGCTTATATTTGTTACCAGGCTGTCATCCAGTCTACTAGCCTTGACTGTCATCAAAGAAGCTGGAGAAACAGCTATGGTGTAGCTGTTATAGGCTATTGGAAGAAATGTATTCATTTCTACTCGATGCTTCTTCCGTGATTGGCTACTTTGTGTGTTGCCTGCAATACCATTAGCTTTGTTTATGACATTTTCCATTTATTAAGCTTCATTGCTAGATCAAAATAGCAAAGCAAGCGTCTGCCATGAATACTTGCATGGAAGTGAAGGATTAGTCATGAGCTGTTAAAAGTATAGATACTTAAAAAAAAAATTTAATGCAAGAAAATTTGTTGCATTATAATACAAAGCATAAGAATAATTAAAACATGTGCATCTTCTACTTTTTCTAGATAACAGTACTGGTGCAGTCAGGGCCCTAGGTTTAATTTTAACTTTTTAACAGCTTTACTTCCAATAATTATAACAAAGTGCACAACTTTTTACATACATACCATACAGACTTTTATAATGTTGCAGGATTAATTAAGAAAGTAGAAAAATACAAAGAGATTGCCATACGCTTTGATAACTGATATAGCCATGGATGTTTACACTTTTAATACTTCAGCTTGTGTATAGTGGTGTGAGATAGTATTGAATATACAAGTTCTTATGTACTAATTTTGTTGTTTGCAGTTTTTGTTTGTTGTTGCTTTTGAAGTGATGGGGTGTGAATTTGTAATAGTGTAGACCATGTGTGTGAGTTTCTATTGAAGATACTGTGGGTGCACGATAAGCTTAAGGGTAAGTTGTGGTTGTAGGTGAGAGTTAACTTCGTGAAGTCCTCCCCACTGGTAGTTTAGCGCTGCCACCAGGTCCTTGACTTATCTCCCTTACTCGTAAGCAAGCCCTCTTCAATGAATTGAGTTGGATTTGAATATAATTTTCAATTGGAGAATGACACAAGAACTGATGACAAGAACAGAAAGTGACAATGCTTTTATAGGAATGACTACAAGTACATAATAAGAGCAAGAGATTGCATGCCGACATAAATCCCATGTGACTAAGAACATTCTTGAAGGATTAGATGAACACACAATCAACAATTAATTTACAAGTAACATTCACTTACGCATACATACATACACACATACAATGTTCTATTAGTTCTTATGTAGGCATGTGCCTACAGTACTTAATATATTATAGCAACACAGGGATTTGATATTAGCTCTAGTATTTTTAATTTTTTTAGAGTAATTCTTACATGGCTCTATACAAACATTGTCACACACATAGACATTGATTAGCACTTACCTCTAGTCACTCATTTCCTATCGCACTCTCAGATAAACAACTCATGTATATCATCTCCACATGGATAGTCGAAACAGCCATTCTGTTGTTTTTTTGTTGTTGTTTTTTGTTTGTTTGTTGTTTGTTTTGTTTTGTTTTGTGTGTGTGTGTGTGTGGGGGGGGGGGGGGGGGGGGGGGGGAAGGGATAGTAATAGTAAATTTTTATATTAAAACTAAATACTGGGGACTTCATGAAACATTTGTAGTATAGTTGAGTGGTGTAAATTGGGCAGCTTCTTCCCAGAGTGTCTGAAGGAGGACCAGGAGATGCAGTTCAGGTACAGGGACTCTGATGTAGGGCTAGGGGCTAGGGCTAGGGCTAGGGCTAGGGCTAGGGCTAGGGCTAGGGCTAAACATTTCAGTTCACACACCAGCCTCAAAGGAAACAATACAATTTGCAGTCTAGAATATTCTTGTACATTCTCAACACAAAAAGAAGCTGCTAGAAAGCTCTACAAACTTGCTTCTCACTATAAAAAACAGCTCCAGTATGCAGCTTGACGAGACAAAGTTAATAAATACTAGCAATACTACATCAGCCACTTCTTGATTCTACTAGCAACATGGTTCAATTGAAGGTGACAGACGGTCGCACTACTCGTAAATTCTCACTGGAGCCAGGGAAAGACAGCTACCAGCAACTCAAGCAGAGATTGGGCAGCTTCTTCCCAGAGTGTCTGAAGGAGGACCAGGAGATGCAGTTCAGGTACAGGGACTCTGATGGAGACCTCATCACTGTGACTACTGACTCAGAGTTCCAGGATTCCCTGGCCCATCTGCCCCCACAGACAGTGTGGAAGCTACACATTCAATCCTCCTCACCCAGCAACACCAGGCACGCCACCTCAACAAGCCACACCCACTCTCCAAGCTACTACTCCAGCATCAATCGACCTAGACAAGAGGTGAGGGCAAGCCACCAGCACAGCCTATGGCTCCCTTTCTTCATGCTGCCTTACAACCACACCTACCCACGCATGTGGGACTTCCCCTCCTGGTCTGATGAATTGGATGACTTCATGCATGAGTTGGATGACCTCATGCATTATCCCAGTCTACTGCATAATGCAGCCAGGAAGGTCAGCGCACTCCAGAAGGAACTGTCCTCTGATAGAAAAGCTGCTTCACAGGAAGACAACACTGCTGAGGATAGTCCAGAAAGCAGCAAGAAAGATGCAGTCAAACAATGTGGAAACCCAGGGGAAAGTGGCAAGGTTGTTGATAGTTCTGTGCCAGGTCTAAAGGTCCACAAGTTTGGTTCCTGGGAACCCAGGCAGTACCAAGGAGCATTTGGCAGTGGGACAGTGATAGGTCCAGTGGGATACTATGCCACTTGGAGTCAAGGAGGAGATGCAGGGGATAAGACCGACAAGAAAGAGAAAAGTGAAGAGGGAGAGGACCAAAACAAAGAAGCAGAAGCCAGCAGTGAAAATGCTGTTTGAATTCACTGCATCATGAACCAGAACTTGCCAATAAACTTTAACAAACTCAATCATATTAATTAATAATTTGTTAATTCCTCATTCGAGATGTGCTGTCATTGTAGTTTCTTTCATCACTTCATTGCTTGTGTCATATATCATGTTTTAAATTCATGCTTTTGTCTAAAAAAGATACTTTTCAACTTTTGAAAATTATTTTAATAATTTGAATGACTTTGGTCGGGGTTAATGGTGAACCCGCAGCTGCACAACTTTCTCTGTTACAGATACTAACTTGTCATAATAATAGCAGTGTATGGTCAAAACCATACCACAGGCTAATATAGTTTTTGGCTACATATGGCCTAAATAGATTTTCCTGTAGGCAATAACTGTATTCCCACAATAATTTTAATATGTAAGGGGGAAAAAAACCATATCTACTTTCAGCAGTTTACTGAGAGAGATGTTGTTGCAAACCATCACTAAATTGCAGATACTTGCAGCTATTCTGAACAAGCTGTTTAGCTATTGGAGAAAAATATATTACCAAAACTAGATCCAATATTAATAGGTCAGTTAAAATGCTTCAGCATGTGCTTCTGTGTTCCTAGCATACATGCTGGAATAACATTTATTGAGCCCGAAACTTCTACTTAATCGTGGCACAGGTCCAATTTTTTTTAAAATTGTTACGCTTTGCTAGAATGGGTTGCACGAGATTGTAACATTGTCAAAACAATAATTCATGCTTTCTGTACTAGTTCATGCACTTATAGTCCTTGTCCATGAATGTTGAGACTAGATTCTTACTAGACTGGGGCATGCTCCAAGCTGTAGCTCAGGTGCTGGTATTCCTGCACACCTGACAGCATTGCAGTAGGATTGGTAGGTACGGCCATCTGGTCTACACATGGGGTCTTCTGGACTCACTCTTGCACTAATCTCTCTTGAGTTCTCTGAAATAATACAATTGTGAAGTAATATACACAGTGAACTATTCGAATGGGGGAAAGAAATGAGATTCTTTAAAACAGTTTTTGTGAATGCAAGAAGTTGTGATATCTACTCTATAAAAAGGAGCTACTGTAAGTGCTTTTTTTTTTAAAGTGATGCAGACTTTTGTGACTATGAATGTTTGGGTGTCACTTCAAAATAGATGGAATTATTTTGGTGTGCACTATAAATTGTGTGACTAGTATGAAATATTTGTTGGGCATGTTCTGCATTGTTGTTGTTCACCCAAATATATCCTTACAATGGTTTTATACTGGTTTCATATAAGAGTAGTGTAAACTTGATTATTTTATATACTCACAAAGCACTCAGCTCTACTTTTTTTGCTCAGAATAACTTTCCGTCTCAACATCCACAAACATTGCATTCCATAGTTAACTGACTATTAATGCATCACTTGCTCTCGATTCTCCAATGTACAGTCTTTAGGAACATAGCCAAGTTATTGTCTCTGTCTAGTTGTTCTACAATTCCCTTGTTGGCTATAATTAATAAAAAATAAAAAAAATACTATAATTTAAGAGTGAATATAGAGAGCAAATAGTGTATAATGTGTGTTACAAGCTTTATTTAATTATGACATATTTAAGCTGTACTGGCATTTTTTTTATATTTGTAACAATATGGATGATAAGTTTTAGGTTACATGCTTGTATGTCCATTTGAAGGGTATAGAGTAACTACATTAAAAATTGCTTCTTTCGAAATGTCAGGTTAAGTCTTAATTTAAAATATTGGCCGTTAGAACGAGAAAAGTTGCTATTGTTGTTAATTAGTTGTGGCTGATACTTTTAAGCCTGTCACATTGTATGAAAGCTGTCCATTAAACTTCATCATTCTCAAGATTGAAATGTCAGTAGCACATGCAAAGGATTGTTCGACCATGCCTCTTTATTATCGTTTTTTCTTTTTTTTTATAATACAATTTATGGTACTCAGTTATCCAAACATTTCAATAATAACGCTTGGGCTCCAGTATATTCGGATAACTGACATTCTATTGTGTATAACAAGTGCCATGCTTGTGCATAATGCAAGTGAGCTAACCTAGTTAAGTTACTTGGTATTAAATTAATGTCATGAAAGTTGCTTTTCACCTCTGTAAAAGCTAGACCAAAACAAATTTTCTTCCTCAAAAATTTTCTTCTTAAAAACAAAACAACAAAACAACATAACTACATTATGATGTATGATTCAATGGTATAATGATCTAACTGACCATATACTATCCATGCATATGAATATAACCTATACCTGATTTTCAATTAAACACCTCAAATGCGCCTCTGGTCCTGAATATTTTAGAATTCTAAAAGGTGCCTTTCTACCAGTTTAAGAGATAATTAGTTTTGTTGCATAGTGCTAGAGTTCCACAATATAATTCTGTTTGTTTTTTTCATGCCAAGATAGAAATATAGAAACTACTATGTATTATATAAAGCAAACATGCTAAGAAACTGTTATGTTACGTGATTTTTACAATATAAAATATTTACATCAATGAAATGACAGTATGAGGGTGTACAAGACAAAAAAAGTTGCACTACTTTTCAAAAGAAAAAAGGAAAAAAAATTAACCAACAATCCAAATGCAAACTGAAAAGAAAGCTAAAAGCAGACCCATCAGCTTTCCCATCGGCACGGGAATAGCATTGCCATTGGTGCCAGTAGCTGCAACAGTGGCTGGGGCCTGGGTCTGAGACTCGGTTTGTGTGGAGACTGACGCAGCCATGACGAAGGCATATTCCTGAGGGAGATTAACATCATCTGATGCTTGGCGTTTAGATCTTGCACTGCTATCACCGTTGATCAATCTCTCCATGATCTAGAAGTTTGGCACAGAATAACTTTAGTAATTATAACAGTGTCTCCATGTAATCGCTGACTTCAGTTATTATAACAAACACAATGAATACCTTGACAGTTTTTCAAGCAGATTAATTTAAAACTGCACTGTTCTGGTTCATTAACTTTATTCTGATTATTACATGTTTCTAGTATTGTCCACAAAGACCAAAAATGAAGGGGGAGACAACACACACAACAACAATAAAAATCATACCATAGTGATTTCGTAACAGTATCTGCTATCTCTTCTCGACTTTGCCTCAAAAACTAGCACAAGGTTTCCCACATCATTTAGAGTGGGCTCAATGTCACATCTACTCTCCACGTTCTGAAAATCTTTAACATCCAGCAATGAGATAGTGAAGGCATCCACGGTGCTAATGTCTGGATTAGATTCTGATGCATCAGTCAGTGAGTCCACATCTATTACTAATTCTATTGCTCCTCCTAGGAGAAAAAAGTTATTCTAAATTAAAGTGGGTGGGTAAAGGCTTGAAAGTGACCAACCGCAAACTGGGCAGCAACTGTCAGGAACGTTGACCAACACATCACAGGTTTCTGGCGTTGCTGTGCAACGATTGCTGGCGGCAACTCTGCTGCACAGGTCACCGCCGCTCTCAAGGCATGGCCCTGGGTACTGGACTCTCACAGCCGCTTGGTTCTGCAACTCACATAGACTGCCGTAGGTGAAACCATCTGTACCACAAACCTGAAGAAGTTAGAAGACAAAATCATTGAAGGTCATTGCTGCACTAACTACTCAATAATAGAATAAAGCACCGCTGGTATGAACCCCCAGGGGTTCATAGTTCGGCTGCAAAGTAAAAATTTCTTTTGAGATTGAAAAATGCTAGTGTAGATTAGCTATTGAATTTGTGTACACAAACACTTCCAATTTCCAAGTGTATTACTGTCACTAGCTATTCTAGTGGTACCACTAGTGATGTGCTTGAGCACAAATGGCGAGCAAGCCTAAAGACTATACTATCTTTATATGATGACTTCTAACACTGAAGCTACTGAAAATAAGGTCGAGTTTTTAAATTACGCATACACGGTAAAGGGATTTCAGTGCCATAGTAACAACTCGCTGCAACTGTTTGAATTGAAGGGAAAAAACAACAACAACAAAACAACACACGTTATTTAAACGTTTTCTTTGTGATATTCTTTAGCTAAGTAGTGGCTGTAACGCACAATGCTTTGACACAACTGGACATATACCTACACAAGACTTACCTTCACGGTTAGTCTAGTGGACAATGGATTTTCAAGTAAATACTGCTGTGTACAGCTTATAACCAAGACAAAGAGCGCATTGTCTTACCACTGCCACTAACTCGAATAGAAATGGAAGTCCTGTAAGTTTTCACGCTTTAACTGCACCCGCAATAGAATTCAAAACGGTAAACAATTCAATTTCTAGGGTGATATGGGTACTGATCAATAAACCAGAGGATTCTGTTTAGTGACGTTTGGGACGGGGTCGACCACAGAACTAACACAAAAACGCGAGGGTCAAAGTACAAAAATGCCTTGCGTACGTCCAAACATATATATAAACAAATATCCCCGATTTTCAATTGAGTTACCCCTGATAGTGTCTCGCTCGCCAATTACTAATGACAAATTAAATCCATAGTGAAGCTGCATGGCATAACTCACATTTCGAGAAGAATAAAGTAATAAAAAAAAGTTCTGGTACTTTAAAAGACACTTTGTCTAACACTTCAATGTTTGAAAGGCTGCCATTTTCAAAATCTGACAGATGCAATGATTTCTACACCCTCTTGATGAAGATTTATATACTGTTGTACTAAGAAAGAAGCTCTCAAAGTATCCTATTCACCAATGACTCTCTTGGTACTTGACACACCATAGGATGTAATACATAATTGCTTTCGAACTTGACCTTTGTCATAAGCTAGATAAGTTATTAGCAAACGTGTGAAATTTGTGGCTACTTTGTTCCTAGGGGAAAAAAAACAGCGTCTTTGCCACTTATTTTGAGCCTGATCTTAATCGCCCCCGCATTTGGTAAAGAGGGGTTGTGGCGGGAATTCATGTCATCATCACTGACCTCTCCTTGATCACATTCTGTGTCATTGCAGTCTCCAGCAAACAAGACCTGCACATTTATGGATGTCTGAATGAGATGGCAAATGCTATCATACGTCTGCCCGTCTGTTCCGCACACTAGAGTGGAGTCTGCGTCATCAGCTGCTATTATTGGAGTCAAATCTCCACTCCCTGATCCTTCCACAGTGGCGGCAGTGGTAGAAGCTATGGCAACAGTGGTAGAAGCCATGGCAACAGTGGTAGAAGCCATGGCAACAGTGGTAGAAGCCATGGCAACAGTGGCAGGATCAGTAGTGACTGACTCTGGTCCAGCAGTGGCAGGATCAGTAGTGACTGACTCTGGTCCAGCAGTGGCAGGATCAGTAGTGACTGACTCTGGTCCAGCAGTGGTAGGATTGGCAGTGACTGGGTCAGTGGTAGAGGGAGTGGTGACATTTCTGTTCACTACAGGGCAACTGATCTTGGAAACATTCACTGCAAGGATGTAAAGGAATTCAGTGTGACTAAGAGACTAAGAAAAAAAAAGTGAGACGAGGAAATGAAAGAAATGTTTAAACGACTCTGTTGGAATCAGAATCAATGATGCTAGCTGAAGTTGGAATCAGAATCAATAATGCTAACTGAAGTTAGAATCGGAATCAATAATGCTAGCTGAAGTTGGGATTGGTAGTTTGTCTGACTGCATGTTGTCTGAATACAGTTGTCCATTAATTATAGCATCTCTTAGCATTTCCAGCATCTGATTACATTCATCCTAATAGAAATTTTTTTTAGAGCCCCGTTGTATCAGTTTTTTGTGAAGGTTGTCACATTGAGTATCACACTATGCAATAAGTCTGAGCTCCAATGGTAATACTGTGACATTATTGAAAGATTTTATGCCACACTTACGGCAAGTTCTGAGCTGATGATGTCTGCAGCCACGCCTCCCCATACAAGCCACTGTGCCTTTCTTATTGATGCAAACTTCATCCTCTGCACACGGAAACTCTTCACAAGCATTCTACAAACAAAGCTCCAGTTTAAAGCTAGTCTCATCTTTGTAAATACAGTTAGTTACCTGACTTCGACATGGTCCCTCTTGCAGGTCTACGGCTGGAATAGCTGCACACTGGACGGCACTACAACGTGTACGGTGGTTACGCCCATCAGGACCGCACACTTGCCGGGGAGACTCCTCCTTGCAACGATCACAAGCATCTACCACACTGGACTGCAATAAGGACAGACAAAAAAAAATGGCAGCAGTAGTTATACTGATCTAGTATAGTGCAATATATGGGGCTATAGTTGTTAATACTTACTTCACATTTTGATCTCTTCTTTGTGCAGCGAAGTCTTCCATCTCTACAGCCACATTTCTCACACCCAGCTGTGATCTGCACACCGTGCTGTACCACCGTGCCATCTGACAGCTGACAGTTAGCAGGGCCGCTGCCACGCCCACCCACAGAAGAGCAGTTGGTGCTTGAGCTATGTACGTACATAAATGACCATAAGATGGTGTCTGCATTTCAGTATAGAGCAAGTAGAACAAGTGATTGTTGTTTCTTATTTGTTCAATAGCCATTACAACGAGCAAAACTCTCTTGTTTAATTTGAAGGATATTTTCTAGCACATGTATCGTCATTGCAATATGTTTCTACACACCAACTTGCTTCCTGTACACATCTGTTACTACCTGCATAGAGCCGTCTCATTCCCATCTTGACATTCACATGTGCGGCAGTTGGTGGCGTCAAAGTAAGTTTCTCCATGAGACACTCGATATCTCTTGTTACCTCGTCCAAACAACCCAGACACTGAACAGTCTTCATATTCTGATGATAGCAACAACAACAACAACAACAACAATAATAATAATAATAATAATAATAATAATACCAAAATAAGCCATGTAAACAAAATTTACTTGAAATACATTTATTTGTGACTGTCTTACTGATTAAGTTGTGGCAGTGTGGTCTGTCCATCTTTCCCATCACCAGTCTAGTAGACCCAGCAATTGTGGTCCCATTTGGGTACACGCAACGACACTCCTCGTATCCTGGACCCCGTCTGGGCATGGGCATGGTATCAGCAGCAGTAGGAGTGGCAGTGCCCTCTGAGACCGGTGTGACCTCTCTACACTGAACAGGATGGTAGTTCCCTCTGGGATCACAGCGCAAGCTAGGATTGTCCCTCCTGGCGGCCACACATGGTGCTATAGACATGACATTAATGAAATGTTGCAGCTGTTTGTGACAGACACGTCCTCACCAGCTGAATTCTCTCTCGTGCACACGTAGTCTCTCGGCTGAATTGCCTTGCAGACAAAGTTCATTGCACATGGAGGAAAAACCTCGTTGACTTTACGGGCACGGCTTCTCTTGGAGGCACCAGACAGCTTTGAGAGCTTACTGACCGTGGGGCCCATCTCTGGCATGCACCTTTCTTGCTCACTCAGGTCTGAAGGAAAAAGACAAGGACAATGTTACAATATATCTGCATTTCGATCAGTTCCTTTGTAGGAATTTTGATAAATTAAATGGCCGACAATTAATTTCCTCACTTCAGGGGTTACGAACCTGGCACACATTCAGGTCTTCCTCTGCGACCAACGGACACTAGAGTAGTTCCATTACTGCATTGTTCCTGGGTGGTCACTGCACAGCTGCTGTCTGGAACATAAATAAGTGCCCATAATATCCTTGTATAATAACATTGAGAACATCAACATTGTGTCCGACATAAATAGCTATATCAATGTTATCAGCATTTCTAATTAGTTTATTACAAGTAAATTAGATTGATATGCGTGAGTATCACAGGAGATGAGAGAAACTACACATAAAAACCTCACCCCATCCCCCCCCCCTTACAAAAACAACAACAACAACAACAACAAAAAAGAAACAAAAAAAACAGCAATAAAAAAAAGAAATAAAAAAAAGAAAAAGAAAAACAAAAACAAAAACAAAATTAAGCATGAACTAAAAAATTAATGTCACTTGCCTGGTGTAAGGCTGGAACAAGTACGATTGCACACAGGGCACACGGACCTCTGCATGCTGGCCTCCATTGCACGATGTGCCGAGGACACTGGAGAGCTCGCTGCAGTGGTGGTCTCAGCAGCGGCTCTGGTAGTGGAAGGCGCAGCAACTGTGACCGGGTCTGTTGGCGCAGGAGGCGTGGTCACGTCTATGATGGATGACGGAGTGACGGGTTCCACGACACACTGACAGGAACACATCTCATTCACAACCAAATCTCCAAAAGTCAGACATCTTTGAACTGGAGGTCTTGCTGTAGACATGCAAGATGAAGCATTTAAAAAAATTCAGCTTTACCCATTGAAATAAATGCCAATCTACCATCTTCTTTAATCAGCAGCAATAACTTTTCTACTGTATCAGGTTCTCTGCTTTACTCTTAGTCTGTAACAGAATAACTTCAATTGACTGCTTTTCATACCACAAAGTTTCACCAACTAATTAAGTGAAATCTGTTATTTGGAGTAAAATTAAACAAATGCTGTCCTGAGTTAGCACATGGGCACATTTGGTATGCAATGCAACTTACGCTTGCATATGCAAGTTTGACACATGTTTCTGTCCAGTTTGTAGCCATCTAAACACACCTTCTTGCAAGGTTTTCTGTTGGAACATAAGTCGGGAGCTGAGATTAAAAAATAAAATTATAAAATCAAGACTATTAGTTAACCAATGACCACATTTGAGTATGTTCAATTATGTGTTCATGAAAAAATTGAAACATGTCAACATGCAACAGATCCTAGAAACATAACTTATAATATATATTATATATATCACATATGTGACCGTCTATGGGAAAATCGGGCACAACGCGGCATGCGTAGACGTCGCAAAAAGATCGATTTAGTTCTTAAAATTGTATTAAATAAGCCTAACGAAGGGAACGGTTAGCTATATAGCGGGAATGGCTAAAGCTACGGCGATAAAACTTGGAGAGCTTAATATCTGCTTGCCGAGGAGTGTGTAAGTGCAAAAACAATTTTTTTCGTCGGGGCTGCGTTGTGCCCGATTTTCCTGTAGACGGTCACATATATAGTATACAGTATAATTGTGTATCTTCATCTTCATAATCAGGTAAGGTAAGCAATTATAATATGGTGGCAGGAAAAACACTTGACAGCCCAACAGTTAGTGAGCTAATTGGTGTGCTGTAGCTGTTACTAATCATAGCTCCAGACTAATACAGAGCAGACTTTCATGACCCAAAAAAAAATTGAATCTTAAATTCTGGGCTGGAGCAGGACTGAATTAATGAAGCACCAAAGGTGCGAACCCTCAGCGCTACTAAACACTACATAGCTATTACAATATAATCTCAGACTAAAAGAACAAGCCATCTATTGCTATTTTAATCAGGCATCAATATAGCTCGAGCAACGAAAATGGTACATGGAAATGCTGTCTTCATAAGAGAAGAAGCTAAACAGGCCAGAAACACTCACCGGTATACATTTTCAATACGAAACTTCACTTCTTTAAACTCAGTTAACTTCCCCAAGCATAAAGCAAACTACACCGCAGGCTGCAAGAAATTATTAGCTCACGTGATTATGACGTGATGCTAGGGGGCATTACAATTAGCCCGAAATAAAATAAAATAAAGTAGCACAATGAATGGTCCTAAATCATCGTCCTGAGTAAGTTCATACCTAAATCAAGCATTAATTGTCAGTAATCTCCAAAATCAGAGCGTGACAGACAGACAGACAGGACAACTACTATAACCCTCTCATACATGCATGCTGAGGGTTAAAAATGCTGCTGTTATCTAAATTTGCTAAAGTATATTTGTGTACGCATATCTCCAGCTGACATGAAAAAATAAATAAATAAGCGCTATCATTTTTTTAACATACCAACTGTGCTACATGGCATGGAGTTTATCCTGCTCCTGGAGAAAGTCTCAGAATTGATGCGTTCTCCTGTGTCTGGAGTCACACAGAAACACTTGGGCCCCATGCACTGCACTCTCGAGAATGTCCCATCTGGCTCGCACCTGATGTCATGGCGATGCCGCCCCTGTTGCTCTGTGCAGTTGGTCTGGAACATTGGACCCACAGGAGATGCTGACAGAACAAGTACACAGTGAACCGTGACTATTAGCATTTGAATATTTAATATTTAGCTTATTTTAATATTCATATTAGCTAATTAGCGGGAAGGAGTGCAGAGTGCATTATCTCTAGCTTGGTAGTTTGCTATTATGCAAAAAACAACAACAAAAACATGCAGTCTGACATAGTTTTAGAACGTACGTGGTCCCGGTGACATCTTGTCTCCAGGCTGGCGAGGAAGAAGCCTTCTAGCATCATCAGAGACTGCAATTACAGCAGCAAGAGCTGCACCGGTATAAAGTTTAAGTTCAGGAGGAATAGAAACTTAATGGCTTACCAATAGAAATAACCATTAATCGTATAGACCACATTACTGTCTCACTAGCTACACTTGAAAGTCAGTCAACTAGAAATGCAGCACCGGGCACTTTTATTAAATCGTATTAATGATATTCATACTTTGTTAACGCGCAACCGCATATAAAAAATTTTTTTTTTAATACAATACACGAGAAATAATTGCTGCCATTTGTTTAGTGCACAGTAAAAATAATAGTTAAAACCTCAGGAAACGACAAGGGGAAATGGTGGATGTTGATGCTGCTACAAAAATCCAATAACATGATCTCAATAAGTTAGACAGAAATGAGAGAGGGAGAGAGAGGAAAGTAGTTTGATTTGGAGGCAAGATGGTGGTGGGTGGAGCTGGGTTATACATGAGCCATTTGCACTAGAGTATCCAAAAACTTGCCACGCTCATCTTTCTTGATCTCTACCACTGCAGACAAACACATGCACACACATCACAACGAAACATGTAAAATTGATAATTCACGCATCATACTTCACTCATGAAATATTGCTATATATAATTCACCAGTGAAACTGCATAGCAACGAAACCTGGCACACTCGTGTGCATGCTAGTTTTGGTACCGTAGTCCAAGTGTGTTCAACCCAGCTAATCATATATACATTCAATGTTATTTGAATGTTTAGCCTTCATATACAGTATAATCCACATAATTCATTTAAATTCTTCTAGATTTGAATGAAAATCTGCCATATCTATGTTAGAAAGAGTTAATTAGTAAAAATGGTTCAGTACATAAATTAGTAAAAGTACTTGTTTGTGACCGAATAAGAGTTGTTGTTTTTTTTAGAAAAAATGTTCTAAATATAATATTTTGCACTAAAATTTCAGCCTAAAGTGTAGCAATGTATTAACCCCAGCATATAAATAAAACACAACTGCATAAGAATTCCATGCATTAAATTTCAGAGTTTCTTCTCGTTCCACTCACTCACTAATTGTTAGTATCTGTTTGCTCCCTCACCTGAACCAGAGAAGTGGTCAAAAGTAGCGTGGGCTTGAATCCTGTTAGCTGCTTGTTGAAATGCTCTTGAGAATTCACTATACAGACAAATAGGAAACTCAACAATGTTGTACACACAGTCATTCAACAAGGTGTTGTTGGCACAAGTAATGAAGCACTAATACAAACTCTGGGAGATTTGCACACTACTATGCTAAACACACAATCATTATTCAGTATTGTGAACCTGGTAATTTTGCAGGTGCCACATAATTTGGTAAGGTTGTCCAAGAATATCGTCGCTTGTCCCTGTCCCATGAGATTTCTACGAGACCTTAAAAATTAATCCTACCAACCTAATTTATTTTGAAACATTAGGAAACCTTTACTTAGCCCCTCTTCCTCCCGATACTCCCTTGAATGCTCTACAGCACCACCAATACTGTCACAAATGCAAGCTACTAGCTCCCATGGAATCAGGAATACTAGAGTTATTGTTTCAGTATACAAGTCATTCTGTAACTTCAAATAGTAGGGTGTTGACTTTACAACTGGCTCATCTGGCTTTGCCGTCACTCATTTCAAAACAGGCCCAAACACAAACAAAACACAGACACTACTGACCTACTGTACATACTTTGTAAGGGCACAAAGTTCACAACTACAAGTGTTTCACAAGTTTGTGAATTAGACTCGCCTCTTTTGAGTTAATTTGACGATATGATTATAGAACACACCCATATAAGTGGGTGGGGCCTTGCAAAAATACCCATGGACAGTTGACGGCAAAGCGGACAACTATGCTGTGGTAACCCTATATCTTATTGTGTGAATACAACTAAATAAATACGGTAAGTATTGTTTAGCTAATACTCTTCTTGCTTGCTTTAAAATTGTGCTTGGTAAAATTTTCTTCTAATCCTAGAAAAGTTCGCTGTTGCAGCTAAGGGCGATACCCTACTTACCCAGTGCTATTCAGCATGCATAAGCTCAAGTATCATTCATTGTTATCCTGATGACAGAGCAAGGTTTGATACAGAAATTTTCGCTGGGGGAAGCGTGGGGCTATAAGCTTTGAGATGTGTACACATATGCAGTAGATTAACCAAACCAAAAAGCACTTTGTGTAATATTGAGGAACTTTGGTGGGTGAATGGGGGGAAGCCATATCTTAGGGAAGGAAGTCCCAGTATTTTCCCTTCCCCTCTGCATCAAACACTACAGACACTAGTATTTGGTATTCATCACTGTCTCTCTCTGAATACCAATGCCAATAAAAAAATGGAGGTAAAGTTACTTAATAGAGAGCACAATTTTGATAGGATTCAGCATTTTTATTATGAAGCTTGACTGTTCTATTTTTCTAAATACAGTATGATGTAACACAGACACCTTTAATACTGGATTTCAATAGATTGATAATTTAACACAAACCTTTCCTGCCCTCTCACCTTTTCCTGCTATCCTCCGTGTGTGGCGGTACGCCAATCACAAGACACATTCCTATAAGAGAACAGTTACAGCATCAGCAAAACTGTGTGACCCTCATGCGAGTGAAAAGTGGAATGTCATGCTGCCAACAACCATTGCAGCAACTAACACTCCAAACACACAACCCTAGAATGCTTCTCTGTTTGTTTGCACTGTGTAGCTTGGACAGTGTAGAAAATAATAATAAGAAATGTGCATTATATTGCATACCTTCATCCGTGTTCTTGTCGTCCAAAGGAGCTGTGACTATGAATGGTAAATCTCGAGCTCTCTTGTTCTAAATATAGAAACAAGACAGAGTACAAGTACTGGTTAAAAAGACAGCACAAGCACTTGTAACCAAGCAATCTAGTTCAATGGAAATCTTACGATTTACAAGTTTGAATTTTTTTAACAAAAGTGCTAAATATAATGTACTTTGGTGGAATATTTCAATTCAGATGAAATATTAGAACACATCCCACTATATAGTTACAATACATACCATAGCAACCCAGGACTCTCTGAGAAATCTGGCCAGTCTGCCTAGAGTAAGAACTTTAGTGAACAGCTTGACGTTAGGAGTCCCCTGCACAACATGTAGCAACCAACAAAACCACACCCACTGATGATGACGATCATTTAACACCTGCCCCCACACACATACCTCTTCCACATAGGCGTAGAGAAAAGGACCAGCGCAGGCCACCTTGTGGCTATCCAGGAAATTTCTGACCTGCCCCATGATGGCAACTTGCTGTATCACGAACATTAGACATAAGTTGGGAAATGAAGGCCATAAACAAGAAATTGTCAGCAAATATAAAGTAGAGAAAATTACTACATGATTAACAAGTAACACCTTAACGCCATTTAAAATGTTTTCAATAATGCTCTTGTTCTACTAAACAATAATCATGTGACCCTATACTCCATGTGAGAGTTACTATAGTCACCTAGTCATTCATCCATCTGTCAATGCAGACAGCAGCAGGACGTCAAATGGTAGTAAAGTGCTGCCAAGCAACCTCTAGTATATTATACTGGTATATGTACTATAACTTTCAAGTAGGCAGTGAAAAGAGAGCGACTTTCAAAGGATGTAAACCACCAACAAGTAAGCTACTTTCAAAGCCACTCTTAAAGCCAAGATTTGATAAACAAAAGCTTTGTATACAACCAGAAGGAAAACACTATCAAAGATATATATGACAGAACAAACACATAAACCTGTCATACTAGAATATGTCACACATATACACCATCACATGTTCACATGGACGTCTTACTTGCTGCTTCGCCAGTTCTATTCCTTCTTGAACAATATGGAGATTATGTCTGCAATCATGAGGAATATCAATAAGGAACTGAACTCCATTTTAAGCTCACATGGTTGCTACGTAAATGACAAGAAATTTGACAAATCAGTCAAACTTCAGCGAATGAAGTATCTTTAATTGTGTGGGCATGGACTCGAGCTATAATAAACTAACCTTCTCATATGTGCTAAAAATCTCGCTTTAAAGTTGTGTTTCTAGAAGTGCGTGGAGTATATATATATATTTAGCAATCAAGTAAGCTTATGACAGAATGTAGTTCCACTAATTTTCAAAAAAAATAAATAAATAAGACAAAAAAAACAACAACAACCAACAACAAACAATAAGAGCTAGAAATACACTGCAATAGATAATGACCACGTGTGTGTGTGCTTATCCACACACACACACACACACACACATATGCACACACACACGAGCACATAGTATATTTCTAGCAGCAATTAAACAAAACTCGAAATAAATGCAAACAAATGTTAGCCACTCTTCTCTCTCCGGTTACCTCATAGACAGAGACTCCAGGGCAGTGAAGAATGCATCTGAAGAAGATGCTTCAACATCCTCCATTAGAGCTGTGACACTGTATACAACATCAGCTGCACACAGCTGTATAAAAAACAAAAACAAAAAACAAAAACAAAACAAAACAAACAACAACATAAAAATAGTCATACCAAATAATAAATCAACTCTCCACTAGAAACCCAGATTCAAATCACTTTAGCTTCCATGACAAGACTCACTGCATCTGCACCAGTACCAAACTACCACACCAAGTTAGGTTCAGTCAATCACCCAGCTCCTCTGTTCATTCCACACGGTTGAACCACTCACTGTAGTCTTGTAACCGAACTGGGCCACAAAGGAGGCATAAGTGAGACTATCCAGAGAGAAGCGCGGGGCAGATTCAGTAATGAGCTGCTTCAAGTTCTGCCTGAACTTCAACTCCATGGACAGGAACTTCTGCTCTGCCTGAGACAATGGCATTCTGTAACAAATGAGTGTGTGCGCATGTAAGCATGTGTGTGTGCATAAACAAACACATGTGTGGGTACGGCATGTGTTAGTGACTCTGACTGGCTGGTCAACATCCATTCTGTTATAACTCACCCCATAGTTGCCAGGAATTCCAGCAATTTCTTTTGCCCTTTCATAGACCACATTTTGAACCTGGTTAAGATAAGATGTGGATTAAACGCAAAAATGGACACAAAATTCACAGATATCCCTTGAAAGCAAGGTTACCAATGAGTAGCAACAAAGACAAGCTGAGCATGCTTACTTAGTGACTGTGTACTCAGAGTGACGAAGACTGTCATAGAAGGACCAGTGTCTGTACAGAGCCAGTTTCAATCTGAAGATGAGTCAAGGAGAGTGTTGATATACCTAATGTGAGCTCATTATTATATTAAATCACTCATATTGTGTGTAGTTCCATAGTTACGAATTCAATAAGATTGAGAAAAGCATATTATCGGAATTAGGATACTCGTTGTCATAGCTTAGTCTCATGAGATTGATGGCAGCAGGTGGACCATCTGCATCTCTACACACATAAACACACAAAACAATCACATCCCGTTACCCCGTCCATATCCTCCCTTTACCCTCTGTTGTGTCTGCGAACACTCTGCTCCAGTTTGAAGGCTGAGTCCCAGTAGACTTCTGTGGTGATCTTCTCGTAAAGCAGCTGCTCTGTGAGACCCACAATGGCAGGCCAAACCACCTCATTGCCGTCTCTATTCAACTTGCACGCCAGCTCATACATCACCAAGGAAGCCTGGAACAGAAATAAAGAAGGGCAACACAATAAGCACACCCACTTCAACATAATGGCCTGCCAACAATGACCCAAGAAAAAATAATGTTTTTTTGGTTAAATAATCGATGCTACAATGAATTGTGAAATTTGCTGTGTCTTCTCTTTGTTGCCACTCCATAGTAGCTTGGCAATGTCCTCCACAAGAGAGAGAACTACCTCCACCATAACGTGCCTGCCATTGTTCTCATTGAGGGAAACAAGGTTACCATAATGAGTTCTTTAGCCAGCGACAAGTGCCGCTACAATGTGTTTCGCTTGCAAGTGTTGCATGAAACATTTTGTGTGTCAATGCATATTCACCGAAAAGGGCGAGTTACAACTTACAGCTGTTTCATGATAGTCCATCTCGTAGTAATTGTTCAGGAGCTCTTCTCTATGGAAACACACATGAACAAATGACAAGTGGTACCACATTCACACATAAGGTAAAAAAAAGAAGAGGGGGTGGGGGGACGACGACGACTGGCATTCTGGGAAAAAAAATCTATCCACACTTTAGAGGAAAATTTTGATAACCTAAAATATAATACTTGCTGAGCTGGTATTTTGACACCAGTAGTTAATACCTACAGCATATAGAATATTACTAGTGATGTGCTTGAGCACAAATGGCGAGCGAGCCTAAAGACTATACTATTTTTATATGAATGATTTTGACTTCTAACACTGAAGCTACTGAAAATAAGGTCCAGTTTTTAAATTTCGCATACACGGTAAAGGGATTTCAGTACCATAGTAACAACTCTCTGCAACTGCTTGAATTGAAGGAAAAAAACAACAACAAAACAATACACGTTATTTAAAAGTTTTCTTTGTGATATTCTTTAGCTAAGTAGTGGTTGTAACACACAATGCTTTGACACAACTGGAATGCACCTACACAGACTTACCTTCGCGGTAGTCTAGTGGACAATGTATTTTCAAGTAAATACTGTTGCGCACGGCTTATAACCATGACAAAGAGCGCATTGACTTACCACCGCCACTAACTCGAATAGAAATGGAAGTCCCTTAAGTTTTCAAGTTTGAACTGCACCCGCAAAAGAATTCAAAACGGTAAACAATTCAATTTCTAGGGTGATACGGGTACTGATCGATAAACCAGAGGATTCTGTTTAGTGCAATTTGGGACGGGGTCGACCACATAACTAACACAAAAATGCGAGGGTCAAAGTACAAAATGACATACGTACGTCCAAACATATATACAAACATCCCCGATTTTCAATTGTGTTACCCCTGTAAGTGTCTCGCTCGCTATGCTCGCTCGCCAATTACTCATAAAAAGTGTCAGTAGCCTCCTACACTACAGGACTCTAAATGGCATGTCAAATAGGAACCATTCCATGGAACTGAAGTATAGGAAACGAGGATCTTTAGGTGGATCATGAAATAAATGTAGCCACAACTAACAAGATGTTCCCAATTTACAGGTGGCATCCTCTGGTTCCTGCCTTATTGCCAACAGTATATAATAATAATAATAATATTAATAATAATTATTATTATTAACTATAGCAACTTTCTGCAACAATTCATTGAATGTGGTTCTAAATAATCTCAGAACAATACCTTTTCCTCCGCCATAAGTGCCGTTTCCGCCTGACTTCATAGGAGTTCTAAAAACACATACAATGATAGCGAGCGAGTGTGTGTGTATGTGTGTGTGTATGTTGAGTGTGGTTACAGTGAATAAGTTCTACAATTTAAATATATGTAGCTGCCACAATTGATGATACTAACCTTTTCATCCGTGTGACTTCTTTTAGGTTGTGGTTCATCTTGGTCACTGTAGCACTCTTCTTCCTCATCCTCTTCCTCCTAAATAAAACAATACATGCATAATTTAGATATTAGACTCCTAAACCTTACAATAGCGATATGTCAAGAGAGAGAGAGAGAAAGTATATTTAACCCTCAGTGGGCATGTGCAAGAGGGTTGTGCACTCATTATGTATGTATAGCTGTCAAAACTCAAGAGGTCTTCATGAGACTTCCAGATACCAAAGTCATGACCAAGTACTGCAGATACTGAAGAGGATTCACTTCAACTCTTGCTATTTGTTGTTATTCCCCTCTACTAGTGTGTGGGCATGTGATTAATTTTCTGCTGCCACCTTTCTTCCACTCAGTGATGGAGTGATGGTGGACTCAGTCACACACACAGTGTGTCATTTTAGTTGGTTCTAATGCTACAAGCACAGACCAGTCAAAGACATATCTGCACACCAAACACTTAAAGTCACTCCAAACAAACTCTCCCTGAATTCTTCCCGTGCATACAGTGTATTTGTAATACAAAGTCTATGTGTTCTTTTTAGGAAACTTGTGAACATATGGCAGCATCAGAATCACAATAATAAACAGCTGTAAGCCACAATTACACTTAGCACAAATTTAAGCAATTAGGTCTACTTGCAATATCTTGAAGTGACGTTTATACAAAGTTATCATTCCCACTACTATAAATAAATTGATAATAAACTGAATAAACCAACAACAACAACAACAATAATATCTTCACTCATTCTTGGCAAATCACGGAAGTATTCCTATATTTATCAGCCAACCCAATGCTTTAAACTTCTCTTCAAAGTCCTCAGTCTATCTCTGCCTTCAGCAAAAGTTGAAATGTCGAGTTAATTCATATAATATCGCTCACTGGTTGTATAAACAGATAAATAACCTACAAAAATGTTACAGCATGCTTCACATTCTCACATATAAGAAGTTACCATGTTGCACCTTGCTCTTTGGCACACGTATACTGACCAATATATATAATACAGTGTCTTACTAATTTAGGCCAATAGAGAACACACATACGAATTCCTCCCTTCTTCTGCCTCCCACCCTTTACCACCTAACACCCTTTACCACCTAACTCACCATTTCAAAGGAATAGATCTGATCAAACTCAGGCACGTTCAGCCTCTCTCCCTCCCTCAATACAATGGTGACTTGCTTCTCATTGAATACATTGTCCAGCTCTAATGGCCGATGGCTGTCTATGATGAAGAATTGGATCTCATCCGTCTCAGGCTCCAGGAACTCCAGTAGGTTGATCTTGCCTCCACAGTTAATAAGCACAATACATTTCACCTGCAGCATGTAAACAAATTCCTATAGGACTAGTGGATAAGCTAATGTCTCACTACATCTGACAAACCAATATTTGGTAAAGGGTATTAAATGCATCCACCTATGTACTTTTTGGTCAAACAAACAAGCAATTTTTCACCTATATATTAAGTAGTATTAATATATTACCAGACCCTTTACCATACTGCTTCGAAGGATAAATGTCCATACTGCTTCGAAGGATAAATGTCTGTATACAACCTACCCACACTTCAACCCACCCACAAACACACAAAATATTTTGAAGCCAAAAATCATCCACCAAATGCCCAAATACTGTGTGTGCAGATGTAAAAGTGACTAGGTCGACATGTAATTAACCCTTAGCATGCTTGGCTATGCAATATCTGGCTAAAGCATGCCCACTTACCAGATATGCATGGTCATTGTAAGCAGTCTTGACGTCTTGCCAGCCAGACACAGGAATCACAGTATGCTCCACATCATCTGCCTTGAACATTGCCTGTAAGATCTTGCACGCACACAAAGAGTCCACGTCCATACCACATAGCAGTAGAACATGCTGAAAACACAAACAGCTATGACACACCATTAGGGGAAGCCGAGTTACAAGAATTTCTCACTTGTCTACAGATGTGCTTGTAAAAATCCACCTTCACCTCGTCAACAATCACCATAGCGGCCAAATAACTACGACTAAAGCCCGGGAAGGTGTACCAGAATGAGCAGAGTTTTTTTGTTTTTTTTGTTTACAGCAAATAAAAAAGACCGTGGTAGGATTTTGGCGGGATTTTTTTAATATGTACACACACCACCACCACCCATACAAACTTACCGCCAGTGTAAGGATCGTCAGGTTGCCCCGTAAGCGCACCCGAAATGACTATTCCAGGAGTACGAACATGCCCTCGATTTCTACTTCCCGATTGACAATATTCCTGAACCGGGTGCGGTATCTCTTAATGAATTTGACCAGGGATGAAGAATTTGACAGGACTTCGCTGCGTTACTAATTTTTTTCTCAACCGAAATAGAGTATCATGCAACTTATCCACTACGAGTATCAGAAATACGCCTGGTGACAAGAAAGAGAAACTTGTCATCCTGGGGACTGGCTGGGGAAGCTACAGAGTCCTTAGAGACATTAAGAAAAACAAGTCCCTTTTAAAGAGACTCAGTGTCGTGGTCATTAGCCCTAGAAATCATTTCCTTTTCACCCCTTTATTGGCTAGCACTACTGTGGGCACGTTAGAATTCAGGAGCATCATAGAACCAGTGAGGAACACAGGTTTCAGAGATGAGCACCACTTCCACCTATCTCATGCTGTGGGACTGGATATGCAGAACAAGATTGTACACTGCAGGAGTGCTCTAGAATCAGGGATCCAGTACGATGTGACTTATGATCGGTTGGTTATTGGAGTGGGAGCCACTGCTAATGATTTTGGTATTCCAGGAGTCAAGGAACATGTCTACTTCTTAAGGGTAGGATTGTGTAGTACTCATTTTCATGGCACAAAAATTATATCCTATATAGATATGTCTCGACAAAACTCTTTACTAACTGCTATCGTTATTGTCCCACATTTCTCTCTTTTTTTTCTCTTCTTTTTTTTCTCTTTTTTTTCTCTTTTTTTTTAGAAGCCTTTGAATTGATTAATATGCCACTTTCCATATGCAAAAGTCAAGTCAGCCTCACAAAGTTTGAGGGCAAGGCATTGACTCATCCGAATACTTGAAATGACTACTGTATAGTAGTATTTATGAGGGAAGATTCATCAAAACCATTATTTTGTGCATTATTCTGTAGATTGTCTTTACTCAAACGGTTATCAATTAAATATGTATATTATTCTGAATAATCTTCAGGGACTGGTATATTAGACATTACTTTCACATATATATATGTTCGTTATAGCGCTTTCATAGAAACATTTCTTATGAACATTGTTTTACTTCACTGAAATATCACTGATGATGGCCATTGCAAAATGGTTGAAACGTTTGTATTGAAAAAAATTTATGACTAGTGTAAAGTGCAATATATTTGAAAGCAATTAAATGTACATATGTGACCGTCTACGGGAAAACCGGGCACAACGCGGCATGCGTAAATATCGAGAAAAGATCGATTGATTTCTTGAAAATGTATTGTTTCAAGCCGACGGAAGGGAACGGTTAGGTCTATTATAGTGGGAACGACTTAAGCTACGACGATAAAACTTGGAGAGCTCACTGGACGCCGACAACTCTGTAAGTGCAAAAAAAAATTTTTTCGAAGGGTGCCGCGTTGTGCCCGGTTTTCCTGTAGACGGTCACATATATTGTTCAATGTGTATATGTGTTGTGAAGCCCTAAATGACTAAGTGTTTGAGTTTCTTACTGCTTCTCATTACACAAAATATATTTCTTTGTATCCTTCCAGGAAATAGCTGATGCTCGAGCAATTCGAAACAAGATCCTCACTAACTTTGAACTGGCCACTCAACTCAAGACTTCTAAAGAGGAAAAGGAGCGACTACTTCATGTTGTGATTGTGGGAGGAGGACCCACGGGGGTGGAGTTTGGGGGAGAGTTCTACGATTTTCTGATGCAAGTGCGAAAAATGAGAATTTTGGGAAACTGGTTGAATTAAGACAAATGTCCCTAAAAGAGCTCATGCTCACAGCTAGCTTTGAAAGAGAGCACGGGTCAGCACACGAAAAGGTGTTGATTGAATCCAAATTACATGTACATATTATATTTTCCAATGCACTACCTTTATCTTCACTGAAAATAATATAGAGAGAAATGTCAGTGTTTAAAATGTATATTGCATAACTTTAGGACTTGAGAAGGCTGTACCCAGAAGAGAAGGACCAGGCAAAGGTTACTTTAGTGGAGGCACAGGAAATACTGTCAGCATTCGATGATAAACTCAGGTCCTACACAGTGGGAATGATTTCCAGCAGGAAGGCCATGAAGATTGTGAAGGCTTCTGTCACCAAAGTCACAGCCGATGGAGTGACTTTGGACGATGGCTCAGAGTTGCGTTGTGGTATGGTCATCTGGTCTACTGGATTGACACCCAGGTGTGTGGGTGGATGACGGTGTGTTTGTGATTGGTTTAATTAACTATTGACCACTAGCACTCTCTTGGGTTGCTTGTTGGTGCATTTAGGGAGTCATAGTATTTTCACCTAACTTGATTTTATACATTACATTATAACAAAAGGTGAAATCCCTTTTTTCAGTTGAATTATGTGCTGCAACATAATATGATTTATCTTGGTGTTTATTTTTTTATTGTTTTATTTTTTATTATTATTATTATTATTTTTTTTTTTGTGTGTGTGTGTGTGTGTGTGTGTGGTTGGGGGTAAGAGGTTTTTTTCTATTGCGTTGGTTTGTCTTTTTTTTGTGTGTGGTTTTGTTGTTGTTTGTTTTGTTGAATAAAGCTAAGGTGTATAATTGTGTATATTGTTTGTGATTTAGGGAATTTACCAAATCTCTACAACTCAACAAGAATAAAAGTGGCCAGGTAAAAAAATAAAAATAAAAAAAAAGGAAAAGTTTTAATTTGTACACTTTTTTTTTTTTTGTTGTTGTTGTTGTTATTGTCAGATCATAGTTGATAGAACACTTGTTGCAGAGAGTGACCCTCACCACTGTGTCTATGCCCTTGGAGATTGTGCCCAGGTTCGGGACCACCCTTTACCATGCACTGCTCAGGTGGCTGAAAGACAGGGCAAATATTTAGCTGCAGCTATTGCTCACCAGCCTACCAATGAAAACCCCTTACCACCTGAATTTGCCTTCAAGACTCAAGGCATGCTGGCCTATGTTGGAGGCTATAGAGCCATACATGACACTCCAATAGATAAGTCTCAAGGTAATGAAATGTCTCCTGGTACATAATGGAGTCAAATTCTCCCATCTTACTCAGTTTTATTTATTTTACTTATTTAATTAATTAATTAATTAAATTAGATTAATTTACTAGCAAGTATCCTACCACACAGTGGCGCTTGATGTACCACTTTTGCAAATTAGTAAAGCAAATGCATAAGTCAGTCCGCTTTTTTTTTTCTCTTACTTTTCTTGACTCGTGAATACACACACATCACCATCATCAGTGGTACTGATGATGCTTTACCAGCCCAGCTGAGCTAATGAATTATTCATTAGTATTGATTAGGCTGAACTACTGGAGTATGGGATAAGGCTGATGAAGCTGTGTATCAAACTGTGGTTTAGTTGTTCAATGATAATCCACTGTGTTGTAACTTCATATTTTTTAGGATTTCATTCATGGGTGTTATGGCGTTCTGCTTACACCACTCGGCTAGGAAGCTGGCGCTTGCGTATGCAAGTACCCATGGACTGGTCAAAGACTTTTTTCTTTGGAAGAGACACCTCCAGATTTTAATTGTTCCTTTTTATATAAATTTCAAGAGACATTTCCAGATTTTAATCTTTTTAGAAATTTGATTTTTTATCAATTTTTTTCCATACAATATTATGAATAAATTTGAAAACAGATACTTATTCAAAGAGAGTTTAGTAGCCCACGGCTCCCATACATTATTGAGGTCAGAGTTCATTAGAACGGGGGGTCGTCTCCAGGTTCAACACTACACATTTATTTTTTGTTGTTGTTAGTATTCAACCCCAACCTAACCTTACAGTACGGTTTCGCTATAGTCTACTAGTGGTTCAGCCCCGCTTTGAGGACGTTGCAAATGACTATACTAACCTATAAGGCTGGAGCTTTTGGCTGACAGATAGAGACTAGGCTACATTTCTAAGGCTGTGCCTTTTCTGTTAGTGATTGCTTCTACCCGTTGTAACTGTAAGTGCTGTCGTATTTTATACTATGGCTGCAGCGGTACAGAGCGGGAGCTCTAAGGTTCGGAAATTTCTTCAGCAAGCCAAAAACGTTTTCCTTTCCACTAGGACTCAAAATGTGACGGACTCTGGTTTTGCAGCTGACCTGGACAGATTAAAGAGATTGGTATGTAGTTATGAGGCTATAATAGTGTACTATTTATCTGTTGTAGTACACCACTGGTAAATATTGGGACTGTTCAAATAGAATTGGGTGTGAGGTATATTATAGTGTGCAATTTGTCCAAGTGATGCCCAAGTTTACATTGTGGTTGGTGAAATCGGTTTGATGAGGAAGTTACTTTCCTAGCGGTAGAAGATATGTGCTTAGCTAGCCATTTTTCAGCAGCTGTTTTCTGGCTCATTACTTACAGCCCATACTGTATAATGTAAAGCCTGAAGGTGTTGGCATGTGAATTATCCACTTTATACACGCACACACACAAACAGATGAATGCTCTTACTGCGGAAGACTTGAATATCAGTCAGACTTTAGCAGCGAAACAGTGGGACTACCATCCATATGTAATGGACGCACCGGCTGCTTGTATGGAGGTGTATGAATGCCCTGAATTCAGTGTGGGTATATTTATGCTGAAGCCTAACAAAGTCATGCCTCTCCACGACCACCCGGGCATGCATGGAGTCATGTGAGTGCGAAGGGTCAGAGTTGTGAGATGTGGTTGTGTTTTGTTAAACTATGGGTGTGGCTATTATTATGTAGTATTAGTTGTTGAAGTTGTTGTTATTTTTGGGTTCACAGAGTCCCTGTAAGCTGTTATCGTTGTCCTGTGATCCAATGTGCACTTAAGTGAACTTTACGTAGCTTAGATAAAATGGCTGCCACTTTAGTTTGGTGGTAAAGTGTACTATTTGCAGCATGTGATTTAATATTCTTAGTTTGAAAACTCTCTAGGACCAAATAATTAACAACAACAACAACAATAATAATGATAATAATAATAATAATAGCAGCATAGGGAATTATTTAACCTTAGCTGTAATCTGCGTTATTATGGAGGGAAATGAGATAAAGAGTGAGTTTTCAGGTGAAGATTTTGCTGTGAATTGCGAGTTTCCCAAAATAGCTGACTTGCTAAGAGTTGGCAGATCTCGGCCATTTCTCTGACTGGGTATGCTAGGAATGTTGCAAGTTTGGCTTTACCAAGTGTATTCTGATTGTTTTAAACTTGACCGCATCCAGTGGCAGTGTGTTGCTTGCAATAGTCAGAATGGCCCTTTCCAGGAATCATTTTATACTTGGCATAACTCAGGTAACTTAGCCATACAGTATTGCATTGGACTAAATTAGTAGTCGTGTGAGTGAGTATGGGTGTGTTTTTGTGCGAGTGTGGGTGTGTGTTTGTTTGTGTGAGTGTGTGTGTGTGTGTGTTTGTGTGCAAGTGTATGTGTGTTTGTGTGCGAGTGAGTGTGTGCACAAGTATGTTTGTGTGTGTGTGTTTATACTGAGAAGGAAGCAAACTGACAAGGTGGGCATAAAAAGCTCTGAGTTTAGTGTTATTACTACATGGGCACTCACTTGCTACCTCATTCACACATTGCTGAAGTACTTTAACCTTTCACCTTGTCACAGACTGATGTCTGGCCAGGTGTTGATGATTTGCAGAAAGTCGGCGTCTGTGGTGCGATCGGGTAAGTGAGCATCACAGCCGTAAGGACTTGAGCTTGTTGAGCCATAATTACCCCTCCTCCCCTCCTCCGCAAAATGATTCTGTGAAGATTTGAGATAGTTTTTTCTGTCTGCCGCCCACGTGAATAATTCCTTTGTTATAATAGCAAATTTTCTCATTCTGACACCCAATATTATGTTAATTAAAACTTAGCCCGACGTTTCGACTTCTTGCTGAAGTCCTCTTCAGGGGTCAACTGAGGTCGAACTCTCCGTGGTGATATAATAAACACAATGGAAACAGCAAGATTACTGGAGGGTACGCTTACCGTTTATTATACCCTTCAGCCGAGAATAACTGAATTTCTTTGTTAGTTCACTTAATTAGAATGTCACCTCCATTTAGCAATTTCCTTTCCTAATGCTAAACTCTCTCTATTTGTACTCTTCCTCTTGGGCACGAGCAAGTGACAGCATGTGGTTTTTTAGATGATTTGCTCACGTTTATCCATTGTTGCAAGCAAATTTAAATTTCACTTTCTAACAAAAATATGAAGAAAAACATAACCTCATTATTTGGTACATTAAAGGCACTTTTATTGTCCAATACAGTTTGAATGTTTATTTCAAATGTTTAGATGGTTGCCATCTTCAAAATCTGCTGTCGAGATACATAATGACAGAGTGAGTGGTGTGACTTCATGCACATGTGCAGTAGTGAAATTCTGGGGTAGCCAGTGAGTCTGTGTGCAACAGTTCTTTAAGTTAGTGCTTATAAAAGGTTTCAGTTGTGTAGTCAAAGAGTTCATTCTCATGACATGAGTACTGTCTTACTTGTAGGAAGGTCTTGTTTGGGTCTCTGACGCTGACATCCTATAGTAGACAGCATGATGCAAGCTCCACTGCCGCTACTGAAGAATTCCAAGTGAGCCTGGTTGACCAGAGGAAGTTGACCAAAGCCTCTGAGCCGTGCTGCTTGTATCCTCACGAGGGGAACATCCACGAAATTCAGGCAGAAAGGTAAGCCTACTCTACTTCGTCTAGCATGGTGGGTGGGGACGCAGTCATGGCATCTGGCCTGTCTGCGGTGCTTGTGTATATATAGAAACCTACCAGGATGCTGGTATAGTCTTAGTGACTCACCAGGTTGGAGGACAAGCTGGAAATTTAAGTATTTCCCAGAATTTCATCCCAGAAATGAGCTTGCATTCTGTTCCTTCTCTCTTCTGGGAGTGATTTTGTAGCATATGTTGGTTTTTAAGCTAGCTTTAAATTTCTTTTTAATCAGGGGAAAGGGGAGCTTTTCTGATGAAATACTATTGCGTGGTGAATGTTGTGACTGACTTGTGAATGTACAGCGACAATTACTGGCTGCTGTCACTATGTGTGTGTACATGTGCATGTGTGTGTGCATGTGTGTGTGTGTGCATGTGTGTGTATATGTGTACATGTATATGTGTGTGTACATGTGTATGTGTGTATGTGTATGTACATGTATATGTGTGTGTACATGTGTATGTGTGTACATGTGTATGTGTGTACATGTGTATGTGTGTACATGTGTATGGTGTGCGTGCATGTGTGTCAGCTATTTCCTCTTCGCTGTTCCTATTTTGTAGTCATTAGTGGACTAGCTGGGACGTGCACACAAACTATGCACACTATCATATTTCTCTAAAATTGCTTGTTATCCTTATCAAGTATTGTTTGATTATTTTCTTGCCCAGTGAGATGACAGGGTCTTTGTTTGTGTTGTTGAATATTCCCCCATGTGTGATGAGAGAAGACTGCGGGTATCAAGTTACTATATTGATGGGTAATTCACTATGCCTGCCTGAACTTCCTGTGCCAGAATGCTTTAATCTTCATAGCCCCAGGCAGACAGCTTGTGTATATTTCACTGTTTGACAAGACGGGGTTGTGTTATTTCATAGGCAGGGATGTGCTATATAATAGTTAAGCGCTGCCTCAGGAGGAACTACCGTTTTTAGGGTCCAAAAGCTTTAGGCTGTAGCATCCCAAGCACAGCAAGGGCACTATACTTAGGGCCTGAGGGATCCTAAATGCTGTAGTTCACGACTACTGCATAGCATCTAACTATTAGAGCATAGCAACTGTTCCTAACAACGCAACCATGGTGAAGCGCATTGCCTGACGAATTTTGAACATAGCGAAGTTCCTAAACACAATTGAGGGACTCTACATATAGAGCCCTGCCCTAATGGCAGGTTCACTGCTTATATTATCCCTCCCTGAAGAACCTAAGAGATTTAAAGGGGTGTGCTATGATACTGGCTGTCTTTGCCTCTAATTATAGAGACATTACTTATCCTGAGGCTATTTACTGGGGGATATTGAAAGGAGGAGATTGTTTGAGGTCATTGTCAGCCTCTGGATTAGCAGATATACACTCAGTCCTCTCTTATCCAGATGCCTCTGTTACTGACACACCTCCACATCTCTATACCTACTGGGCACACCTCTACTGGGCATAAAATAGCCACTCAATGTATCAATTCTTACCATAAGACTTTGCTGGGTTGACGACCATTATCAATCACAGAAGTGCAAGTAAGTTGTTCCTAGTTCCAGAGAGTTGTGGATAAGTGCAAGTGAAAAAGTGCAGTGCTTTAGCTTGAAAAAAAGCTTGAAACTTCTTGAAGAAGGTGTCTCCTTGACATGTAGTTGAAGAAAACTATGATCTTTCCCTGAGAACGGGTATTTCTGAGATACGGACACCTTTAGGTCCCAAGGAGATTGATTACTTGGTGAGTTTGCTCACCTATGTGTGTGTGTGTGTGTGTGTGTGTTAATGTGTGTATGTGCGCCTGTTTAGCATTTCAGTGAATTTGAAAATAAGTTATGATGTACCAGCCATGGTCACCCGTGGCCCATTATCCTTTAATTATAATATCATGGTGCTGATGAATGATGTGTGTGTGCGTGTGTGTGTAGTGAGCCAGTGGCCTTCCTGGACATCCTAGGTCCTCCATACAACCCTACGATTGGCAGAGATTGCAGCTATTACTTCAAGCAGCCCAAGCTGGCGGGCACTACTGGGTGAGGGAGGGAGGGAGTAAAAGAGGATTAATCTGACAGTTGTTCAGTGAACATGAGATCAGTTGACTCTCAACTGACTGTCAGCTGACTCTCAACTGACTGTCAGCAGCCAGTGTTCAGTTGAGATTTGTGTGTATGTGTGATGTCAACTGGATGGAGCTATGGGCAGGTCATGTCACAGCTTTCATTCTATGCATGCAGAAAATACTGTTCTGAACCTAAACTGAATTTTTTAGTATATCCCACTTGGAATCATATAACAGGACAAGTAAGGTGTTGAGATACTTTTCCAGTTATATGATTCTAGGTGGGATATGCCAAAAAAAAATCAGTTTAGGTTCATCTAAGGACAATATGACAAGATCATTGAGATTGTTAAACCTGTATTAATGAGGATGTTGTTTGTGTTCCACTTGTAGTTCCAGCTATCTCAAGGCTGGAAAGAACCCGTCATGGTTCTCTTGTGTGCCTCTGGTGAGTTGTGTTGCCAGTTCAATTACTCACATCTGTGACACTGACTGACATTAATGGTCTTCAGAGTTGGTCTAGTAGTCTTATGTGTAGTTAACAACTCCCTTCCAGGAAGCTTGATGTAGTAGTGTGTCATGTGAATGATATTCGAGCATGTGCGATATACCTGGTGACGGTTTCAACCTTTCGAGCTGATAGCACTGGCACAGCATGAGCTGGAGGTGCTAAGCTCTTTAAGTAGTATCCTCCCTCCCCTTTATAAGTATTATTAGATGAACCAAATAAGAATAAAAGGTAGAGGGGTAGGTTAGGTGAGATTCACAGGAGTGCTCTGCCAGAGAGCATGTTCTACCTAGTAGTTACTCGCCAGGTTGTATTGTGTACAGCAATGAAGAAAAATGTCCATTCATCTGGTGATCTATAGCAGGTTCAAAACACCTGTGTACTATTCAGATTATTTACCTGTGGGATGATATCAACCGTGGGGTTTGTTTTTGTTTGCACAGACATACGAGAAAATATTGGATTAATTCCCATTACCAAATATTCATCCCTTCGCTGGACCACACACTTCAGGAGTCCAACAATCCCTTCATTACCACCACCTTTATCCTTTTTCCCTTCTCCTCTTTGTTCTTCCCTCTTCATCACCATCATCATATCCCATCCTGTATTGCTCTTACGACCTACCACACCCACTATTATCAACTGGTGACCTCATTTAAGCCTTCAAAGTCGTTATTGTTGTTGATGTTTGTTGTAAAAATTTACAGCTGAAAATTCAATTTATTATCAAAATTGCCATTATACAATTCTATTTGTGTGAATTCTGTTCTCATTTACTTTGTATGATGTAATAAATATTTGGAATCACAAGTGATCGAGTGATTGGGGGGTGAGGCAGTGGGATGATATTGACAACAAAAATAATGTTCTATTAAAATATACACTTTGAAATATTTCACCACAATTCACATTTCTTTTTTGGGTTCATGCGCGATCCCACTGGACAGTTGAAGGCTTTGGCGAAAGCTTGGCTGTTGGACATCACTCCAATGGGCCTGAAGAAATAAATAGCAGGCAATTGTCATTATAGTGTGGCGTGTGTATGACAAAGAGGAAGGGAATTATACAGTACCTGATAGAACTAGGGCTATGGACATCGGTCCGCAGGCGTAGAGATTGGTACGCCAAGGTAGCCACGTGACACCACACCTACAATAAGATAAATAACACGGTTCATTCCACCATGCTCAATGCTGCCACGTTTGTTCACAAGTTCATACCTGAGATGCTCCAATGAAGAAAAGTTGTTCTTGATTGTACGGCAGCCCTGGCAGAGTCTTCTCCTTGCTGTTTTTGTTTTTATAAGCCTGAGAGAATTGAAATAATGCCAGTGAGTGGCTTGTAGATATGACATAGTCTAGGTAAAGGCTACGATATGACATAAGTCTAGGTAAAGGCTACGATATGACATAGTCTAGGTAAAGGCTACGATATGACATAGTCTAGGTAAAGGCTACGATATGACATAGTCTAGGTAAAGGCTACGATATGACATAGTCTAGGTAAAGGCTACGATATGACATAAGTCTAGGTAAAGGCTACTATAAATAAGACTGAATAAAATAACAGACACTGTTCAGTTGTGGCACTTGTTCATGTTCACTTCATATATTGTATCAATAGCTATGTATTATAACGATAAAGGTTTTGTACACACCAAGTATGCTGCAGCTAGTCCTCCATTGTCAGCAATGTTCTCAGATAGAGTGAGATTTCCATTTACCTAATGATGAGGTACAATTATATGCTCATGTGTGCACACACACACATACATGCATACATACATACACATGTACACATGTACCATAAACACACCTTCCCAGCTTTGACTGTGTATTTGCTATACTGATCCACAAAACAACTTGTTTTCTTGTCGAATTCCTCCTGAGAAGATGGCGTCCACCAGTTCACCAAATTACCAAGTTCATCAAAATTTTGGCCTCATGAATGAAAAGGGCAATAAATTATTTATAGCTATGAGACATTGGCAACTTATAGGAGGTACTTACCAGATGCATCAAATCCATGAGTATATTCATGACCAACAATATATCCTATTGTTGCATACTTGAAGTAACTAAAATAATATACTATGGTAAAGTGAGTCACTTGTAGTTATGACATTCTCACTCTGGCCAACTATGCTTGTATATTGGAGTCTCCAGGATGCCTTCCAGCACATCTAAATTTAAGAGAAATTATTACTAAAATACTTCTCAAATAATTTTATAGTTTTTGCTCTTAGCAATTGAGAGCACTGATTCCATGAGATGTAAAATAGTAATTGGCGAGCGAGCGTAGCGAGCGAGACACTTACAGGGGTAACACAATAGAAAATTGGGGATGTTAATTTATTGGCGAGCGAGCGAAGCGAGCGAGACAGTATTAGGGGTGGATAATGCAAAATCGGGTATATGTTATATATATATATGTATGTATGTATGGATGGTACGTATGCTCTTTAAACGCGCGCGCGGGAAACTTTTTTCTCCTAAAAACACGGCTATTTAGGCTTGACTCCAGTTTATTCTGAAACTACAGCATTAAGCAAACCTTACTTTATACTTAAGCTCCAAAGTATGAGAAAATTCCTGCTAAAACGCTTGTTTTCAAGACACAAAAAGTTGGTTCGACAGGTTACTATGGCATTGAAGACCCTTTTCCAGACTTAATTTCAAAACTTCGCCGTTTTATGGGGGATACGGAGTGCCGGTTGTTGGTTGTCAAGAGCCGTTGGTAGTCAGAATGCCGTAGTATTAATCTATGGAAGCTACTTCTTCTCGAGGGAAGCTGAGATAAGTACGCAATTCCATATTTTGTTAGCTAAATATGCAAAATTAGCTCTGGCCTTTCTTTTTTGTAGCTAAGAGCTAGTCAACAGTGACTGGTAAATTCAAATAGTCAGATTGGCTCAAATTTGGTACTACAAAAGTTACCACTGCTCAAGAAAATAAGGTAAGAAAGTAATTTTGTATTTGTGTGCTAAAATTGATTGTCTTTTGTTTTTGTAGGTGAGAGTTTGTTGTCAAGAATTCAAGGTAATTCAGATGGTCAAAGTAACTTCAATTTGATACTACAGAAGTTATCAATACTCAAAAATGATGTAAGTAGTAATTCCATATTTGTTGGCTAAAATTACAAATAATAACACTGGTTTATTTTTTATTGAGATTATCAGAATGGTTGATTGTTTGATACTACAAAAGTTGGTAAGAGAGTGATTTTGTATTTGTTTGCTGAAATCAAATGTCATAACTGCTATTATAGTGTTTGCATGAAGTAAGCTAAAACATAATAACATTTTATGTTACCTAGCCATCAGGCTCGCTCGCCATTTGTGCTCAAGCACACCACTAGTTTATTTGTATATATGTATGGACGTACGTAAGGCATTTTTGTACTTTGACCCTCGCGTTTTTGTGTTAGTTCGGTTGTCGACCCCGTCCCAAATTGCACTAAACAGAATCCTCTGGTTTAGCGATCACTACCCTATCACCCTGAAATTGAATTGTTTTTACCGTTTTTGAATTCTTTTGCGTGCAGTTAAAACTTTGAAAACCTTAAGGGACTTCCATTTCTATTCGAGTTATTGGCGGGTAAGTCAACTGGCCTCTTTGTCCAATGGTTAATAAGCCCGTTGCTCACAGTATTTTACTTGAAAATACTGGTCCCTAACTAAACCGCAAAGGTAAGTCTGTGTAGGTGCATGTCCAGTTGTGTCAAAGCATTGTGTGTTACAACCACTACTTAGCTAAAAAATATCACAAAGAAAACTTTTAAATGACGTGTATTGTTTTGTTGTTGTTTTTTTCCCCTTCAATTCAAGCAGTTGCAGAGAGTTGTTACTATATGGCACTGAAATCCCTTTACCCTGTATGCTAAATTTAAAAGCTGGACCTTATTTTCAGTAGCTTCAGTGTTAGAAGTCAAAATCATTCATATAAAAATAGTATAGTTTTAAGGCTCGCTCGCCATTTGTGCTCAAGCACATCACTAGTAATAGTCTAGACGCTTCAAATTTTTTATACGGCATTTGCTTAAAAAGTTGTAATGGTAAATAACTTCTTGCTACATAGCAACCAAAAGATATCAAGAAACATATACTTAAGGAATATTTCCAGTCTATTTGCAACATCCAGCCCAATTCTTTGTAACGTCATCACTCACACATTTGGTTGAGGTTAGGAGAGTAGAAGGCATTGACAATTGTAGGAGGAAGAGAGTCATGAATCCACGTCTTTCTCGAGTTGGTTTTTCCCAACCTACTGAACCGAGTAACACTCCACCATCTTATTGCAGTCAGCTTGTTCATGAAATTTCCACTGGTTGAAGCCACATTGAAGTTCTGGCATTAAAGAGACGGAATACAACTCGCTTGTGCTCAAAATTTAGGACTAGCTAACATAATCAGAAAAAGGAATTTGGAAATTTTGGTTTCTGAACTGTCTTACCCCGGATGCAGCTGTTCACAAGTCATGGGATTGTTGGGGTATTCAACTTAACTCACATGTAACGTGTCCAGGTAGGTATTGTTGAATATTTCTTTCGGATAAGCTATGAAGGTTTCTATTAGACTGAGCTTGTTCAAAGCTCGCTGCTTTGTGACATCGTCTAACCAGTCCATCTCTTTGATACGTTGGGCAAGAGCTTCTCTTAATTCAGTCAATATGATGGATAAATTCCCCTGAACATCAAACAACAACAATGTAGAGCAGGGCTGGATATAGCTTTACAGTTAATGCATTAAATAATGGGTCCTTATATACTACTTGAGTGTACTGTATATTTATTTGTGAATCATTCATCATAAATATAGCCGAAATGTTTCTTGCCAATAATATTAACCCTCTCACCGGCAGATAAAATTCAGTAATTTTATTTTGAATGTTTAAAAATAAATATAAAATCAGAAGTTCAAAAAAGTACCTAGCAACTATATGTCACGTAAAGTACATGTATAATTCAACATTTTTGGTCAAATTTGGTTACCTAGCAATAAGCCACAAAGTGGTTATTGTGACCACAACTTAACTATATCATAGCAATGTGATCTGTATGCGTTCCAGTGCAATATTAGCAATTGTTTGTGCATGATTAGATATTTTTTACTGTTATAATAGACACAGCCAGCAATGCTGTTGCTCACTGATGACACCAGGAGAGGCGTGACTGTTAGCTGGGCAAAAGAACATCAAGAATCAAGAATAAAAGAATATTTCGCGAACAATTCCAATCCTCTGCACATACTCACTCCTCCCTCTGTCAATTTTCTTACTCATACTCCTCATTTTTCATCCATTCATTACTTTGTCAACCTTTCTTGCTTTCAACATAATCAGTATTACCATCATCTCAATATTCTGACCTTGCAGAAGTAGCTAGAGACATCATCATTTGAATGAATAGAAAAGTTCAAATTAATTCAGAGCAGCAAAGGTAGCTCAGTCAAATCATTAGTCATTGCTGGGAGTTGTTTACAGCTGTGACCAAATTAGCACCATATTCCTGGGAAAGCTTTTAGGCATAATAAAACTTACCGCCATGTTCCTGGGAAAACTATTTCTTACTTTTTTCTTGAATACTCTACGTAAATAGCTGTTTTTCTTACCTGGAATATCAAGGTCCATTTCCTCTTCAACATAGATGCTGGTAAGTAATTTCCGCAGCCGGCAACGAAATGACAGCTTTAGCAAGCAAGTTCAACTCTCTATCCTTGACAGTAGTACCTCCGCGGTAGCTATATAGCTCCTGTACCCCTTCCCTCTCACGTTCGCAGTCAAAAACGTCGTCGCAGACAAGATCCACTGCCTCAGTTGCAGACAAACTTATTGCCATTTTTCGAGCTAACGTCAAGTTTATTTTTAGCCCGACTACCTTAGTTACATAGTAGCTATTTCTATTCTAAAAATACATGCAATAGAATAACACATTAGCCATGCTCAGCTAAGCTTTAGCGTTCATCATTTAGGGGAAAAATATTTTTCCCGCATTACATCATCCTTGAGCGCCTATAGGCGCTTGTGCCGGTGAATGGGTTAAAGTATATGATGCAGATTACTCACCATTATGCTAGGATTCACATATTCTTCAGTAAATGCTCTAGCAACCGGATATCTGAATATGTCTTGGACAGTAAACACACAGAATACATAACGCGGAGGTATGACAAACTTGCCTACAAATAAAAAACAAAAAACAACAACAACAACAACGAAGTACAAACAAAATCTATGATAGGTAGTCCCTTACCTGTAAAAACAGACTGAATGGCATAATATATCTTCCTGAAAGGTTCACTGAGGTCTAGAAGAAAGTTGGACAAAAAGTGCCATTTGGCATAGTTTTGAAGTATTCTGTGTAGTGTGAAATACAGGATATAGCTACAGGTACAATGGTTTGTAGCTACTAACAATACCTGGTGTCAGTGGAACGAATTAATTGATTCATCTCTTGGAGATAATTTGGAGGTGCTAGAATTCCAACTGGGTCAGAAAGATTGATGGAGAAGTTTCCTATCCTCCCCCAAAATTGTATATTCTCTTTCCAATTAAACTATGAAATAACATCAACAACAAAATAACATATTATTGTAATAAAAAAATAACATTTGATTGGCCACTTTGCGTAAATAGAATAGTGTGCTGGTCAATTTATATGTATGTGTATAAATAAATATATATAATATATATATAATATAATATATAATATTTATTTTTTTAAATATGATTTTAAAAATAATCATGTTTCTTTTCTTTTTAATTACTGCTATTTATATATCTGATGAAATTTGAACATCCCTTAATTTATATAACAGGTATATTTTAGCCAATGGGTGTATCTCTATAGTCACACACAGCTAGTGTCTGCATTGTGAACCTACCTCTGGGAAAGTGGTCTGTAAGGAGTTGTAAGTTGTCAGCTGGACTTGCGTCATTGGTTGAGTGAGCAACTTAGTGAAATCAGTCATCTAATAAATTATTATGTAGCTATAGTAACATCCACAGAGATATCAACACACACACACACACACACACACCTGATTGGTTGGGCCTGATTCAAATCACATGCAAAATATCTCATCATTATACAAACTTACAATAGTTTTTAGTCTCATAATGAAGAGTTATATTATCATTCCCCTGGTTGATTGAATAATGTAATCTACTTACTATCTTAACTCTTCTCATATCTTAACTCATTTTCTCATCTTTCATGCTCTTCATCTTGTGGCCATAGCAGGCTACAGGTGCTTGGAAACTTGTTTTATCACCACATGATTGAATTGATTATCAGAAGATGTTACAGTTAGTGGAGTAGGAAGGTAAAAATATTAGGGGGAGGGGGGGAGGGGGGGGAGGAGGAGGCGATGTTAAGAGTGTATTGTCATTAATACAATCTCAGATTTATGCTACTAAACTGATTGTAATGCCACAGTGATATATATTGAAATAGTTTTGCCTCCCTGAAAATTATTGGTTTATATTTGCCACAAAATTTTAATCAATTTCATGGTATGAGAAGCACCCCTGAAATTAAAAAACAACAACAAACAATGCTGGTTTGACTCCTCTCAATTAAGTTGGTTCTAAAAATATCCTGTATAAGCATGGCTAGAAAGAAAAATATTGACAGCCATTGTAGCATAAGCAAGGTGGATATACAAACACTCTCTAGTCTTTACTAAGCTTTCTCTTGGTCTCTAACACAAGCTTTGTAGAGGCTGCTAAATGAGAAGGTTATGTATTTGAACTAACAAATTGGTAGCTGATTTAGCTACTGAATTTTCATGCTACCTTCTCTTATATCAGATCTGTAATTTAACTATAAAGATCACTCATCACTATAGATTAAAGTATTCAATGTAGTATAAGCGTGGGGAATATTGGAGGGGCAGGCCTCCCTTTGAGAATTATTGGAGGGGCCATTGGACCCCCTGGCCTCCCTACCCTACTGTATGATAATTTGTAATGTTCACATGACCTAAATTTTGACTTGCTTTTATGGCTCTGTTTTTAGCTTCACTTGTTGTTGACAGATGAGTATACTACATGTGATTATATGCGTTAAAATTTAGCAATAAACTGACAACAATAGCAGGAACACAGCTAAGGATAATATCCTTCATTATATCAAGTACTAAAGAATATAGCTAACTTGTCTGAGCATTGGGTTGGTAGTAGCTAGTTAATTATTGTATTTTGAAATATGACCCACTCACTTCAGCTATCTTTGTCTCAAAATCCAATATTTCTTGTGCTGCTTGAGTATAAGATTCCAGCGGCATTGAAGAGTTGATGCTTTGGAACACTCGTGTCAAGACTCCAACAAACTAAGTAGGTATACATAGTATAATAATAAAATTGAGAGGAATGACTTTGTTCATAATCTTTATTCCATCTTAATAAGTTATATCTGCTGTGAGTTATATAATGCCTATTCCTATTTATTTTTACAGACCAAAAAATATTAGAACTCATTCTAGAAGACTTGAAATTGATAGAAAGTTCACTTCAAATGAATTCAAGCTAGTTTATTGACAAGTTTAACAAGCAGATAAAGAACATTTTGTATCTGTATGTTCTCTGGCATAACTCTATTGTCTTTTTTTTGTTTTGTTCTTAAGTTTTGAAAATACTAAAGACAACTTGCATGCAGTGTACTTGTCTGTTTCTAAGTGGACTTGAAACAACTATTGCCTCAGAATGGAAGGTCTTAGAGTTCAGAGACAGATGGTGAAGTTACAAAAAAAAGTTTGGATAAGTTGAGTTTTTGAATTATGTTGATGAAGTCTGAAGTCAGTAAAAATATAAGAATGTCAGATTAAAAAATAAACTTTCCTCATATCCATCATAATGCATCTACCAGATCCAGTAGCAATACTAGAGTAGCACAATTTAACACTATTCAAAGTAATTAAAATACAATGTAAATATTTAAAAAAACTGCTGAAAGCTACCATTTCAGTGGAATGACAGCTTGGCTGCCATGCATGCTCTTGCATGTAGCTACATAAACTACTGTCAATGTATTAACTTGTGTTCTGCCATTCACAATTGAGTCAACAAGTCTACCTCACATGTATATAGAACACAAGTTATGTCACTGTTTCTGTTCAACCCAATACTATCAATGGCATCATTTGGTGCAGTATAATTAATTATCAATGTTTCTTATTAATATGAACTTCATTTTATACGTCTTAGGACTTATGACAGTTAGCACACAGCAACCAAATTCTAAACAGAATGATACACAACTAATTGTAAACAGAGCGTGTATGTGCACATAATGTGACTTATATTTTTAGTGTTGTAGGTGAAGCAAAATAACACACAATAGTTGAAAATCACAATACTCTCTTACTAGTTTTCTCGTTGAGTTCTTCATATAAAAAGGTTTATTGCGCATTGTAAGTCCTCCTTGCGTAATCTGCAAAACAATCGATCATAAAATATGTATACAATATTATTCACAAGATGCATTACTATTCATTCCATTCAGTTCACTGCCATAGCAACTTCAACCTTCTCTATAGTATTTTTGCAGCTTCCATATTATGTATTTATGTAACTATAGCTACAAGACTAACATTTGGGTAGTGCATTCAATATGAATAAAATGAAAATGCTATGGAATTGTAAAATAAATATGAATGCCAGCTACTTCTACTTGTCTTTCTTGTTTTTTGTTTACTTAAACAAATCATTTCACAAGGGCCACGGGTCACTTGTAAAGATTCAGTTAGTAGCCAATAGCCAGTGAGCCCATGCACTATCCCAGACCCACTCTGAGAACCATACAAATTCACATCAAACAGGATTTCAGTAAAGGATTCAAACATTTCCTCACATAAAGAATGTTTCTGGTGGAGTTTCTCACATAAGGAGATACTCCAAAATGAAGGAAAGCAGTGCTGCCATAGAGAAGCTCTGTGAGATAGCCACTCTCATTGTTTATGCTCCAACTGGTGCCTAGATCAAGTCCTACCAACGGCCAACCTCCTAACAACAACAAAGCAATAATGATGTATCAAATATGCTAAACCTTTTAAAAATGTCCTGGAAAATAGATTGCTAACTTTACGTGGTATATTAGCTATCGAGCTGTTAAAACCATTTATTCTTCCAGCCTGAGCTGACATATTTATTTGAATTTCATCCTTTATTTACTCCCTACATACAGAACACAGCTGACTCTATTTACTACAACCCAGTGTTAATTACCTAATGTGTGCAGTATTGAATTTAAGTCTGATGCCGATTTCTGGTCCGTAGCCAAAATGTTCATACAGGATTGGTAATACGTGATGGCCGATTGAAGTGAGTTCAAACTTCGGTTATTTCCTGATTCCATCAAAGCACGAATCCGTTCCGTGTTAACTGATCTTATCTCAGAGAGAGTAGAGACTGATTCCTTACCTTCAAATATATTATGTGTACATGTATGAATATATATATATATATATATATATAACAATGTAGATATATAAACATCAACATGCATATGTACATGCATAATATGTCTACACACACATATAACACATCACACAATTGCATACAGAACAGATCTAGTGATTGTGTATTTTGAGTTCACGCGATGTTATTATAGCTCTACACTGTTTGTAGTGGCAAAGTATGGTATGGAGATATGATAGAACCTGCATTTCACTTTCACATAATTAGGTAGTCCTGGATAAGGAACAAAGAGGAGCTGTTTATTGATCTCTAAAAACAGTGAAGTGAACCAAACTTGTGAAATTAATTTGAAATTTCACGCGACAAATCTCAATTTTTTTTGTTAACCAAGCACATGAAGATAAACTTGATTGTGAATACTTATGTTAATTTTCTTCAGTTATTGCATGGCTACAGCATTATCGGCAACTATATAATAATTCTCACCAAATGGAATGATAGCTTTGTCCTCGAAGCCATGACAAGTGAACTGATAGAAGTCATCACAAGGATCGACAGACGTGTCCATGTACCGGCTAATCTGACTGCTCAGAGCTACACATTCCTCACTCATGCACACACTGCCACTGCTGCCTGACAACACTACTGACTCCACCGCCAAGCCAATTGCCAGGCTCACCGCTACTAGCACCGATATGATCAAACCAACACCTGCACACACACAAACAAAACAACAATAACAAACCCTGAATAAGTTGTGACTTCTATCATGACGGAAGAAAATAGTAACATAGATGTGCTTACCTAGTAGTACTGCTATAGTCTTCAGTCTCTTTGAACCTATTCTTGGGGTCTTCTCGAGCTATAGATTTATTAATTCACAACCATACTAATTAAATGTGGCTAGCTGGAAGAATTCCTAACATAGTAGCTCTATCTACTACTACTTTTTTTCAACTGTTGATAAGATAACCTCTCTGATCTGGATGGAAATAGTCGCACAGGATGACTCTCACAGAGAACTACTCTCACAGCTAAATCAAATCATGTAGCTCACAACAACTAAGCTAGACTGTACAGCAGCTAGCTAAAATGTTTGCAAGCCCGACTCCAACTTACTAAGCTCTCATGCTGGAACTCTGAATACATCTTTGCAATTAGTGAATTAGTTTGTCAGCCTCTCAACTTGTTTCCATATCTTCTGTACGTACCTTTCGTATTTCCTCGCCGCTCGCATTTTTACCTATTCGTAATCGCCAACCTTCGCTTAGCACGCATGCTTTAAACGCCACTACTGTGGTAGTTTTGTTCCAGGTCCTGTAATTGTGTAGTCAGTTATCAGTAAAGGAACTCGTTAACTACAGCAAAATGGTAGCGACATAGTAGTTCCCCTGAAGACTTCTGGTGTGTTTTCACAATATTTGTACATGCAAAAAAACAAGGTGACATCCACTCATCCCATCCATCCAACTATAAATATAATAATATAAAAATCTATATTTATGTCCAGCTTATATGACATTCAATCATCTAGAAAATCAACTTATTCACCACACATGTACATATTTGCATCCACATGCATACATCTACCACACACACACACACCACCAAAATATAACCTATTCCACCATATTTAGTACCATATTATTAAATAATTAGTTTGTTTTTAATAAATAAAACATTTTCTATTGAGATACAAAAGAGATATGACATAGCAAACATTGAGAAAGTGGTAAAAATTTGAGATCAACAAAATGTGGTGAAATATTGATTGGTGACAAATATAAGGTGCTCGAGCTAAAAAAGCACTTGTTTTTTATCTGCTGCAGCATTTGGTCTTTTTTGTTGATGAAGAGGAAGAGGATTTGTTTACTATAAACAATAACAATCGAAACAATAATATTAGGCCCACCATAAACAAAACTCTGGTTGTTTATATTATTTCATTTATTTTGTCTGAGACACTGTGTGTGTGTGTGTGTGTGTGTGTGTGTGTGTGTGTGTGTTTTTTAAGTCAAACAACTCAACACGAAGAAATAAGAAGAGACTTCAGTAATACTGGCAGGGTTTCATACAGAGTTAGGGGCACCCTGGGATCCCCCCCCCCCCCCCCCAGAATTTCATGAAATAAATTAATAATATTTACTACTTAATGGTATTCTGTGATTTTATTGTTTGTATATATCTAATATTTGGTGAAGGTTCACTTCAGTTAATTTGAGGTCCTTCAATTGCAATACGCATTCGTCTTCCAAGATTGATGTCACTAATTCTAGACCAGAGACAAATTGTAATCAAATGGGTGTGGTTTCAGCAAAATGGGTGCGGTCAAACAAATATTTCGCTACGTGTTCCCCCCCTCCTCCCTCCCCCCCAAGAAAAAAATCCTGTATGAAACCCTGACTGGAAATGTTATTTCATTTTCTCAAGTACCAGAGAAAGAAAAGTTATACATTGCATAAGCCTGGTACCTAGTAACTTGTGGAACTAAAGACAAGTGTGTTTTTAAACTGCCACCAGAGTTCCAATACTAGAATAATAGAAACTAAAAGACCACTCAAACTACTTGTTAAATGACCAAATATCATCTATTCCTACGTAATAGCAAATTTTCTCGTTCAAACAGCCAATAGAACGAGAAAATTTGCTATTATTATAATTATTTCAGCCAACAATGGAATTATTCTTACGTATGAGAGGGGACGCTGAAGAGAGCTGGCCATTGCTGGGAGCAGGTTGGCTAGCAGCTGATATCTCTTTCATCAGAGTATTCTCAAACGCCACCACAGCAATCCTCGTGAACACTTCCTCAATATTGTCACCTACACAACAAGTGTTACTATGATTACAATTATGACCACAACCAGCCAATGAGCAGGTGGGCAGGTGGGGGGAGAGAAGTGAGTTATCTCAGCAGGTGAGGTTGCAGAAGATTCAAAAAGTATTTTAAGCTTTTGATTTGCTTCACTAGATAATTGACCACTTCTAGGCATATTCTTCAGTTAGTGCTGCTAGATAGCTAAGTGTTAGTGCTGCTAGATAGCTAAGTGTTAGTGCTGCTAGATAGCTAAGTGTTAGTGCTGTTAGTGCTGCTAGATAGCTAAGTGTTAGTGCTGCTAGATAGCTAAGTGTTAGTGCTGCTAGATAGCTAAGTGTTAGTGCTGCTAGATAGCTAAGTGTTAGTGCTGCTAGATAGCTAAGTGTTAGTGCTGCTAGATAGCTAAGTGTTTCAATTTTGAAACTGGTTAATACATGCACACACTGACACAGTGGAGTAATACGGCTAGAGTAATGTGAAGTAGTACTAACACAGACAGAAAAGTTCTAAGATTTGAAATGGGACCTGAGAGTGTCTCACTTACGCCCCACAAGTATACTTAACACTGTACACCAAGCAGAATACACCCATGATGAAAAGACACCCATTGGAGAATTCTATCTCAGAAGAGCCACGCACAACACATTAATAAGGTCTATCTTGTGAGAATGATAAGTAGATTTAGACCGAACAGTTTGCGAACAGTTTATTTAACTGGGAAGTGTGTGGTTTGACAGTTATTGCTAAGGACAATGATAAGGGAAAAGGAAACGTTTTTTTTTTCTTTTTGAAGAGTTTGTTTGGTGACAAGTTGGATGAGGAGGAATTATTGTAGTTATAACTAGTCCATAACTGGTACTGTGTGAAGTGGTATCATGTGAAGTTAGTCTCGCGTAGCTAGACCCTTTACCGGCTACACGGGGGGGAGGAAATGGTCTGGAACACTGCCATTGACTCAGCGGTTCCAACTCCACCCGGAAGTTGGTGGAGGTAATTAGGCTTTAGCACTATGAATAACATTAAGTGACCGCGTACGGTAAAGGAGAAAACATGCGAGCGAAACTTTTATTCAGCAAGATGGATCAATGCTGTCTTTGCAGTCAAAATGTATTTATTCTTTCATTAGCCACGAGTAACCCAGATGGCCAAAGATTTGTGCACAGCATCTAATACAGTCTCGTCACAGACATGAAATTGCAGCTCGCAGAAAGAGCTGCTATACTGCTAATGTTATTCATAGTGCTAAAGCCTGGAGCTAGAACTGCTGAGCCAATGTGTTCCAGACTCTTTCCTCCTCCTCCTCCCCTCCCCCCGTGTATCAGGTAAAGGGGGTTTGGCTACGTGAGACTAATGTGAACTGGTACCCGAACTGGTACCATGTGAACTGGTAACTGTAACTGGTACCATGTGAACTGGTAACTGTAACTGGTACCATGTGAACTGGTAACTGGTACCATGTGAACTGGTAACTGGTACCATGTGAACTGGTAACTGTAACTGGTACCAGGTGAGACATCAGTGTACAAATAAAGACATGTAAAAAATGTACAAAGATATTTGAGTGCCTGCAAAGCTCAAAAAGGTGTGAACAAGAAATCGACTTTGTCAACTAAAGCCACTTGATGAAGAATGTGTTTGTGTAATGACTATGACTAAAAAGCATACTTAGCCCTTAGCGGATGAATGTTGACGGGCTAATTATTTATAAATACGCGCACTTCATTCGTGGGGAGGACATTTTACCAGTGGAACACGTGGCATGGAGTAAGAAAAATGGTGAGTGCTAGTATAGTTTATGCCTCTAGCATTTTTTCCCTTAGGCTAGTACCTATGGTAATGCGTCAGTAGATTGTTTTTAGCATGAGTCTAGGCAAGAATTTAGCGTGGATTTTATTTGACCAGTTTAGTTTCGCTAGCTATTCTTGTGAATATATTAACCGAAGCAATAGCTATAGCTTTTTTTCAAGGATTAGATAGTGTGTGTACTATGTCAAAAGCTCTAATAATTATTTTGGTCCTACTATACTGTTTTTTGTTTTTTTATAGTAAAGCTAGAGTTTATCTTATGTCACTTTTTTCATTTGTTATTTATAGCATATTCTGGTGATGCTCATGGCCTGCATGTCCACTCCCCTTGTTCCATGCTATTACTCATACACACATACATATATGGAGATATAATAGCACGGAAAACGGAGTTATTCATAGCATGAGTGGTGCGAGTAAAATTGCACGAGGTGAAGTTGAGTGGAATTTCTTGCTGCACGAGTGCTATTAACCTGAATAATTCAGTTTTCCGTGCTATCATGTGTTAATATGATCAAAGTCAGTAGCAGAATGCTGTAAAGCATGGCGACACTGATGGTTCAACTAAAATAAAAATTGATGAAGGATTTAGCAGAGAAAACTCACAATTACAAACAGAGAAAGTACACTGTATGATTTAGCTAAAAGTAAGATGACATGTCTACTAACCTATTTTTGCGCTGGTTGGCCAGAACTCTGCCTTGTACTTGTCAGCGAAATGTTCAGCTTTGCTCATCATTTCCTTGAAGTCCCAGTCAGACTGCAACACACACACACACATACACGTCACCTTTTTTTTTAACTGCTCATTGCTATTTGAATGTACAGATAAGCAAAATGCCAAAGACAATTAAATAAAAATTTCAATAAAATGGTGGCAGTGGTGTTATTATATTTATGTTGTTCAAGTTAAGAGGTTATTAATTTATTAAATTATTTTTTTAAATAAATAAATAAATGGTGGCATGTTACATGAAACATAATTTGCTCCAAAGCTATACGTAAGTATTTTCTGTGATTATGATTAAGTTGCTCAAGTGAAGAGGGGAAATGCTAAGATAACATCACAACAACTAAACTCACCACCAAATCTCTCTTTGTTGCTATCAAGAAGACCTCAAATCCAACATTGCAATGTTCGTACGCCTCACGTAGCCACTCCCTAGAAGAAACAGATATCAAGTACACTTGGACAGAACCACTGCCATGTCTGACTTACTCCGTTCTGTAGAGAGATTCGATGCTAGTCAAGTCAAACGCAATCACCACCACTACATAGCAACAGACAGTCACACAATCAATAAAACTAGAGTCTAGGTCCTATCTAGTCTTGGGTAAGGGGACGTCAGAAAATTTAGGCCAAGTCCACCGCCCTTTAAATACCAATGTTACAAGAGAAAGGAGTAAAATTAAATGTGGTAATTCACGCACACACACAGCATGAATTGGTGGTGATGGTGGGGTGGTAAGTGGGGGTTAAAAATTTTGGGGGAGAAGCTGAGAATTTTGGAGGAAAAGCTCCCCCCCTCCCCCAACTAGACAGAACTCTGCAATGTTGTCCATCTCACCTTGAGCTCCTCGAAAGTAAGCAGTGGTTACACCCTTGAATCTGTCTGCACCAGCTGTGTCCCATCTGTTGAGAAGAATCAATGGACACATGATTGCAAGTGTTAGGATTCAGAAATAGTATAAAATAACATGCAGCTTGTTCATAATCATACCAGACATATTATTCATATAATATATATATATATAATACTCCATATAGTATTTAGAAATAAACAACTCATGAGATAACTGACACCAAATATTTATCATTGGGTGAGCGAAGCAAACACCTCACAAACGAGTCTCAATTGAAAATTTGGTATGTATGTAATATGCACACGGCTAAAGTTCAGAGAAATCACTACGTGTCCACCCCCGGAGGTTACTTTAAAACATAAACATTAGCATGGCCATTAGAGGTTTAAAATCAGGAGAAACAGCTTCAAAATAATGCTAGCAAAGAGCTATGAAGATTGAAGAAAAGAGACGTTCGCCATTAGGTCTTACAAACTAAATGGAGTTCATTCTATCTGAACTAGTGGCTGTGGTAAGCTATGTTGGTTACATGCCAGGCCGGATTTTGAAGACGCAAAAAGTCACACCTACTTTTGTTTCCTCGTTAATCCTTCTATAATATTAAAAAACAAAACAGAAGGTAACTGCGCTAAAGCTATGATTTGTTCTATGTATTCTACTTCAAAACTGTAAGCGAGAGAAAAGCAGTATTATTCTCGAGTAACCGGGCTTCTAGCCACTACCGTGAGCTGTATATAAACAGTGCAACATTAATACGCCTTTTTCGTACTACAAGTTATTGCTTTGCAATAAGAGAATATTTTCATCCTAGCTAAAATACATACATACTATAACCAAATCTGTACAAAATATGGAGAATTTCTTTCTTTATGGCTACATTTATTGAGAAGGACAAAGGGTTAAAAAAATAAAATAAAATAAATAAATAAATAAAAAGCACAGTTTACAAACCTAAAAACATAATAAGCACAACAGGCCTGACATAGCTATTTCACTGTCAGAAAGAAACTCAACAAGTACGAAACAAGCTGGAGTTATGCACCTCTGGATGTCAGTCACGAACTCACGGTGGCTGAGAGTGTTTTGTAGTTCTTTGTACCAAAGTGTTGGCCTCTGTGCAATGGAAGCTATTCTTGTACCCAGCAGGCACTTCCATCAGCACTACAAGGTCTAGCCTCATGCCAGCAGTCAAATACAAGGTGCAATTACAGGCTCTTGTGATAGATCCTCCAGTTGAGAATTATTGACGCACATTACAATACATACTAGGATATCAGTTATCCGAACACTTCAGTTCCGAAAAATTTTTTTAAAAAATCTAATAGTAGCACGTGCAGACACGAATAATTGCTTGACCACGCCCCTTCACTAGTGTTTTTATAATATGGTGTTCACACACTCACATCATATATATATTGTGTACTGAACTGTATTTCCACATATCACATGTGTTCTTGGTTATTACTTGGGGTAACTATGTCGGGTTATTTAGTCCCCTAGATTTATAGCACTGCCATGCACAGTACACAAATAAATTTACTTTTCCATTTTCATACCAGAGAATAACAAGCCTATGGACTGCAAGTGCCGCTGGAACTTGCATAAATACTAAGCCAACAGACTCGTGATTCTCTGGTATCAAATGAATAATATGTATATATATTACATACATTACATACACATAATAGTGAACTTTATTCTGTGACAAGGTAAGTGTATAATAACACTACTCCTTATCTTGTATTTACACTCGTCATAACTTGTAAATATGTCACCCAACTGCAGTTTTTGTGTTACAGTTGTACGTCACATCAATAGTCCCAGTTCCATCATAGCAATAAGTTTCCTGAGGACATTGTGTAGCTTTACATTCCACACACTCATGATGGCCACTGTAAAATGACTGGACCATTATTTGCCACTCCCACCCACATCATGTGATTCAACTATTGACCTGAACTTACATCTGCATGTGGAAAGGGACGCCCAGTATCTTGTACTTCTCCACTTCAAAGTCCACTCCTATAGTTGTCTTGTAGTTCCTTTCGAATATATCACGACAATACCTAAACCATAAGAACAGTAGTGAAGTGTATAAGGAATGTTAGTTTATAATAAATTACATACAAACACTAAAAACTTTTAATAATGAGATGCCTATAGCATTAATTAGTGCAATATATCTATATAATAATACGTTTGTGTGTCAGCAATGACGACTATCGATGATGGTGTGCGTATTCATAAATAATTCATTAGCTGGCCGGGATCGCCAAAAACTGATTGGGTAAAGCATCATCAAATCCAGCACAAGAACAACCTGACTATTTTCAAGCAGGTGAAATATCGGCAAGGATGAAATTAATTCAGGGAAGGCAATAATTTCACAGAGCCAAGTCCACAATCATAGATAGAACGACAGAGAGACTGGGAAGCAGGAAGAGACAAAGGAATCCATGACTTTATTTTAGAAGAAAGAGCTGAAAAGCGGAAAGGGCTAGGAAGAAAGAAAGCAGGAGAGGGAAACTAATAATTACACCAAGTGGTAGAGGATAATAACAATAGATAAAATACCTTATGCTACTGCATTCCTAATTTGCAGAATTAGTACATCAAGCACCGTACTGTGTGTTGAGGTACTAGGTAGTATATAATTATATTGTCCATATACTGGCATCAACAATTCAAAGTGGTCACCAGATAACCTTCATTAAGTGAAGCATGAACACACAAGGTGTTTACAACTGAAATAACAAAGCTGACTTGAGTTCAAGTGTAGACAGGATAGTGTCACCTGAATACTTTCACTGTTGGTGGTTTGCTATAGAACTACAAAGCATCCCCTGATGAATCGATCAGGTTCACTTCAACTAATGCACACCGCCGCAATTTATCAAATATCATCCAGACGCAACTAGACACCCAGTAAGATGGCCTTACCTCACAGAATACCCCCCAGCTAATGGAGAAGATGACATTCACCCATGCTTATAACCAATCCCTGTTCTACCCACTCAGATCAAGACACAACAGCTTCAAAGGACACTATCCAAAGACACACAAAAACACACACACACACACACACACGTGCTTCATTAAGTCAATAATACCGTCACAAGGCAAAATGGCTTGTACGGATATTGACACCTTTGATTGATTGATTTCCGTCACAATGCTGGCCGAGTGTCAGCAGAATCCCCAATAGGGTCTCCAGTGACATGCTCGGTTGCCACGACTATCCAAACATCCCTTTCAAGTGATATTCTGATTGAGCGACCAAGCGTGAGGAAGTTCATACCACCGCTCACTCCTTCTACCTCCACTTCACGCTAACACACACACACACACTAAATCAAACAAGGTTTCTTTTAAACTTAACTTTACTGTATTTAGTTCAGGTCAGAACAACAAGCTTATTGGTTTTGGTTATTATGTATAGGGGCATTATCATTACTGTTTCCACGTGGATGGGTGTTATGTCTCAGAATTAACCTGAACTATTTCCCCATTCAAAATTATTTCCCCTTCTAAATACAAATATATCATTAATTAGGAATATATAAATTCAAAAACTTTGCACTAATAGAATGTTAAATTAAAAAGTGAGCTCATATTATGTGTGCAGAGCTATATGTTATTGTGACTCTTTAGATCTCTAGCAATAGTTTCATTTTTATCACAGGGTTCGTATTCTGCCCTTCTTTCCCCCCTGCTGAGATGATGGCTAAGGCTCCAGCAATGACCAGATCAACTCTCAGGGAATAATTTCACGTATAAACTAATGTGGAGACTTGTGAAGTTTAAAGTAGAGTTGCTGTGGCATCTGACTTGATCCTCTCTCTACATATGCCAGCGCACAAACACCAAGTGAAACTGCTCTAACTTTATTAATACATTTTATTTATAAGTTCCTTTTTTTTCTTCTTCTTCTTATAATGAAAAAAAATTTTTTTTTTCCTTCTTGTTCCTGGTTGACATTTAATCTCCGCTGAACTTCTTGTCTTATGTTTCGATCATTTGCTAAAAATAGTACTTAAGGGTCAGGTAGCAGTAGGAAGACAAGAGGATGTGTGGGTGGGTGTTGAATACATTCCTGCAGTTGGAGACCAGACCAGCCTAGCCTGAGACCAGACCGACATCTTGGCTAGATGACTTCAAAATCAACTCACTGACAGAAATTTCTCTTCAGGCTATCATTACTTCCAGGAAATATTCACCTACATACAATCCACTCTCATCCACGCCTCTTCCAAAGAGCTCGATATCTGATCATTATTACACACATCTCTCTCTCTCTTTAATTTGACACTTTCCTTTCAATCACCTTAAAATACAGAAACAATCCACAGACTCCTCCCAGTAACCTATCATGTGAGTCTAGAAGATTGTTTCCACGACTCAAGTTAGTGGACCAACATTAACAAGAATCCAGTGATGCTATTCCAGCGATGTACTACTTCAATACACACGTACTTACTGTTTGCCTCACAAGATCCCATAATTGCATAAATACATTACTTGTCTATTACACTTGTTTCGCACACCCTTTCTTATACCATTATGTAATAGACATCCAGAATTAAACACATGCAATCGGTCAACTCTGCTAAAAGTTGGGACAGGTTTTCTGGTGGATGAAAGGTACATTCTGTTCTTCAATTAGACAGACTTCATTGTGAATATACTCTGCACAAAGTAAGTGCAGCTTTATTGAAATATTGGAACAGAGTAAAAGTATACGGAATGGAACAATTTCTTGAATTCATCATACACAGACTCTAGGGCTCAAGCACGCGCTCCATACTTTAAGAGTCAAAGGTCAGACATAGCAAGCATCAGTAGTTCCAAAAGATCAAGTTCTTTATATGTATGTGGCGTGTGTGATGCAAACTTTAAGACAATCTGCACTGCAGTATGTAAGTATGCATGTGTGCTCAGACAAGGTATTTCACATGGTGTTGATGTGTGGTTAGGTTACTATGTCAACTGTTTACATAGTACTGGCGAATAATTGGCTAGCAAGCCACTACCCACTCAGCCTGACACTGGACCACACCCACTGCCTGCGGCAACCTATGACCACACCCACTGCACCACAAACCCCTACCACACCCACTCAGCACTGCACTTATTGAAATGATGGCTAAATGTTGGAGTTAAGATGGAGAGGGGAAGATTTTTTTTTTTCAGATTGATAATTGAGTTACCAATATCATACTACACACATCACTTGTTGCTATAAACATATGCAAAAACAAGACAACAAACAAGAAACAAAAACAACAATTTCATTAGTTGGTTGCTGTAGCAAAATAGACAAAGCACAGAAGCAGTAGTTGTTGTTGTTTTTATTTATTTTTGCTTCTTTTTTTGGTTGCCTGAATGACTTGCCAAATTGTCTGAAATAGTATTACAGTTAACTTCACAATTGAAGGCAATCAAGCATGACTCCGTGTGACTGAAACACTTGTACTGAATTTTTTTTTGACCTTTGTAACAGAAAAACAAACAACCCTACAATTACACGCAGTATCACTGGAGGCTATTTCATGGCTGCATGGTAGCCGCTACAAAGCTTGCAAGTGACTTGAATGCATAATGACCTTTGCCTATTCATCTTAACCATAGTATGAACCATAACAGAGAGAAGAATGCAGCTGGCCCTCTGAAATTAGCAGATAAATTTGTCTGTTGAAGAAAACGGCAAATGAATGCTAATACGACCCAACTTGATCTAGTTTCATACCACAACAACAACAACAACAACAACAAAAATAAGCTAGCATATTAATACTACAGCTGACCAAGCTAAGGAGGTCATCGTGAACTAAACGATGAGCAGAACAGTATCATTAACCTACTGTGCACCAAGGAATAACAAGCAAGTGTGCTATCAGGTGCACCTCATTAATGCACAGTCAACCTTTACAGAAGAAATGCACTTCACACATCTCTCAAAAGAAAGGTGTGGCAGATGAAAGAAACTGAAAGAAGTATGGGAGTCCATACTGCCATGAACACCAGACAATTCCATTATGCAGAGACTCTCCACCTAACACCTCACACAGGAGCTAGACTACAACTCCATTATGCAGAGACACTCCATTCCACACCTCACACCACACACAGGAGCTAGACTACAACTCCATTATGCAGAGACACTCCATTCCACACCTAACACCTCACACAGGAGCTAGACTACAACTCCATTATGCAGAGACACTCCATTCCACACCTAACACCACACACAGGAGCTAGACTACAACTCCATTATGCAGAGACACTTCGTTCCACACCTAACACCACACACAGGAGCTAGACTACAACTCCATTATGCAGAGACACTCCATTCCACACCTAACACCTCACACAGGAGCTAGACTACAACTCCATTATGCAGAGACACTCCATTCCACACCTCACAACTCACACAGGAGCTAGACTACAACTCCATTATGCAGAGACACTCCATTCCACACCTCACAGAGGAGTGAGTCATGTGTGTAGCACAGCTCATACAAGTTGGAACTGCATCGTTGCTCAAGTCAGTCAAGTGGAGCAAATTTCACCCTTCCTGGTGCCCTGCCTAGTAAATGTACACAACTGTTGCCTTGGAAAGGATATGTAGGACTATGAGCTCATGCCTTCATGGGCTATCTAAGAGCACAGTTATGTCTGACACTTTAAATATGACAGAACATCAATTAATATACTGTATATAAGGAAAACAAAACAAAAACAAACAGAACAACAACTTAGGCCTAAATTACCCTCTTTAATTGCCATACATTAAAGGTTCCCTCCCTTATTTTGATAGAGCACCGGAGAACAAAGGGAACCTTATAAACATGACAGAACAAACCAGTCCCATTTCTCCAACAACAGATACAAGGAAACCTAATTACAGAATACTTGTCTTCCCCACCACATGATTGCTACAATAGAACAAGTCCACATTCCAAGACTGGGCAACTCCTTCAATAGTGGATTTACATCCAGAATCTAATAAAAATTTAATTATGACAGACAATACCTGGCAGTTTTGAACGATAGCAAAGTACCAACTAGGAAGAGACATCAATGTGTCTATTTTTTCCTTCTGAACTTTTTTAACGGAAGAAGCAAACAAACATGGGTTATACTAGACAGAGTGACTAAAGTAACCCTCATGTAAACTTAGATAAAAGATAAAATTGAAAGGGGGAAAGATTAGTGAGAAATTGATTTAATATTGAGAGTGAAATTAAAACAGCAGTACATGTTACTGGTATTAATTGTAATTCAATTGGCTTCCTATTGTCAAAATTTTTTAAATTAATTCTAAAAAATGTACTTAACTGTGAACTTTCAATTATGCAATCCTTTCTTTAGTTTTTATCTTTATCTTTTATATATGCCTAACATTTTCTCTCTTCATAACAGTCTCTCTATTGAAAGCATTTACTCTCATTGTCCATTCCAAGTAGAGTGATCTTACCACTTACAATTCCCAATAACATCCATCTCATTTCTACATTTCGGTCCAGCCAAGTGTGGGTAGGTGGGTGGAGCTTACCTGAGAACTAGTGATGTTTTTCCTACTCCTGGAGCCCCAATGATAATCACCTTTGAAGAGCGCCGGTTAAATGTCGAAGTGAAACTTCTGCATTGAAAAACATCAAAACAACAACAACAACAACGGTCAGCATAAGTAATGCTTGATACTCTAGTTTTCTCATAACATTGACACCTGCAATTAAGTCAAGATTATCAACCCTTCACACACTTGTCATTAACGAGCTGCCAGATGGACCTACTTGTAGCACACTCATTGATTGGCCAGACAGACAACCATTGGGTGGACATCCATAGATTCAAGGCCAGCCAGAATATGTACTGTAGTGCCAGAAGTATATCTGAGGCTACACCTCCCCCTAATTCCCACTAAAGGGATTCATTTATTAGCAACAAAAAAAAGTTAATATTTAGACTCCATAAACCACTGCATTCCCTGGAGACCCATTCTGTAAGCTGAAATACGAGAATAAGAGAAATTTCACACAGTGTCGAAGCCAAAAGGAACCAGAATGAGAAATTGTTGGCACCTATTAAACCAACAAAGGCTCTGGCTAGTGAGTCTGGCTCAGACACCCCTACATTGTGTGCTAATTGATATCCAGCACCTCTATCTGTATACTAGCAGTCCAGATAAATAATTGCTGCCAAGAACTTTTTTGAAAAACGTTTGAATATTGATACCCTTACAGAGACAGGCGTTACTTGTGGGTGTCCCAATGCTTTCAAGCTATCAGCTTGTTAAACTACTCAGGGATACATTAGACCAGTGAACTTCACCCCATGTAATGAATACCCAGTCCAAGGCATCTAATCATCCTACCAAAGATTTAGCTATCACACAGCTCATCTCCAGCTTATTACTAGCTAAATCAAGCTTGATTTTTTTTTTTGCTCACGGGTTTTTAGAACTCTCTGCATGTGTCTTGCACAATTCTCTGACTTCAGGCTTGAAATCCAGCTGTTCAGCCCAAGATCCACAGCTCATAAGATCCGACCCCTAGAAACAAAATGAAAGCATTTGCAATAAAGAAACGAAGACTAAATTATTATTTTAATAGTAACAGATTCCAAGTTGCTAACAAGCTAGATGGTACACCCTGCGTCGAAGTCTTTACTTACTTTAGGATAGTCTTCAATACTTCTCTCACCCGTTAAACTTCTATTCGCCATTACAGGCTTCCCTCGCTGGAATGTAAGTTATAGACTATTCAATATTATAGTTACTACACTTTTACATCACTGCGTACAGCAGATTTCTCTCCCACTGAACATTGACGCGCTTCTGTGCGCGCACACGCCTACCACCATCAAACGCAAACATAACAACGCGCAAATGTCCTCTCGCGCGCCTATCTCCGGTAACAAATAACATGGAACAGTAGTGTAATGACAATTGCAAAAAAGAGTGTGCTTGTTCAGGATGAGTCCTCTGCAATAATATCTCTAGCAATTTGAAAGGCTCCAAGGAAAGCACCCAGTTGAATCTTCTCTGAAGAACCCACAGAAATATTGTATCTGTAGAAATAGTGAACTTGTAAATTATAATGAACTGGTTGATAACACAGGAAATTTCATATCTTGTATTACATATTAATTCCCCCTCTTTCAATCCCCACCCTTTTGCATTGCCCCTCCCCCCCAAAAACAAGAAAAGAAAGAGAAAAGAAAGAGAAAAAAAAAAAGAAAACAGAAAAGAAAAGGAAACAACAAACTTTAATATCATCATGATATCAGTTGGTGTTATTAAAACATGTTTAGTTCAGCTCACTCAATATCAGCCATTTTTTGTAAAAGAACCATCCTGACTGTCTCTGGAAAATCAACTGCAAAACAAAACAATAAAACATTACAAACAAAACGAAACAAAACAAATATTATTTCACTAACTTCTATGTACATAAGTGTGAATTTCTGTTAGAATATCTTGCAGAGCCAATCCCTTCAGAGTTTTAAGATTCATCATGCCTAAAACATCCAAAATGATAACGAATAATCAATTCTGATATAGTTTTTTACTCACTTTGATAAGCTTCTTTGAAACTTTTATTCAACATCCACTCCACGATTGAAGCTATGTCAGTGGGTAAGGGTTGCCCTGTGCACTCATATACACTCTTTTCATTGACTTCATCATATGCTAATGAAGTACTCTACAAAAAACAAAAAAAACAAAAAAACAAAAACAACAACAACAAAAAACAAACAACATGAATTAATTCCCTTTTCCTCAGAGATAGCAAGACTGTTAGGGGGTAAGAAAGAAAAAGTCCCAGGAATATACAAAATTTAAATAGTACTAGCAAACCCCGCCTCACAGTGGCGCTTAATGTACTAACTTTAGCAACTTAGGAATGGAGTAGCATAAAGTATTTGTATTATCCTCTAGGTTTAGTTACATCCATCCACTTTATTTGTCTCACATACTTTTCTTGATTCTTATGTTACAAACACCACTGTAGTCATCGGTACTGATGACATTTTACCAACCCATCTCATTTGGCACGCAGTTGCCATAGCTTTATTCATGAATACACATACATTACTGACCCATTCTAACGATGCTTTACTGACCCATTCTAACGATGCTTTACCAACCAGGATCAGCTCATGAAATATTCGTGAATAAACAGTGTTGCCGTCACTAACAGACAAGCATATTATTAGATATTAATACAGTAGAGCCACAAACCACATAGTTCACCAACAAAACAATTTGGAAGTAGTACAATGACTTAATTTGATTAAGATTTAAGTTTTTCTTAATAATGGCATGCACAATGTAAGTAGAAGAAGAACAACAACAGCAAAAAAAAAAGAAAAAAAAGGGGACGGGGGAGGGAGGGGGAAGAGAAAAGGAAATAATATATGAATTCAAAACATTTAATTTCATGGTTGTAATATTGTGTGTATGTAAACTCCTTGAAGACATCCATGTTTTTCACTATCTTTTTACAATGGCTGACCTGCAGAATATTGAGAGATCTGCGCATGTCTCCTTTGGACAATGTTAGCAGAGCCTCCATCCCATCCTCAGTAACTGACACTCTATGACAAACAAAGATGCCCTTGACTCACATGTATGTGTAGTACAGAAACATGTGCTTCAAATCAACCTACATGTAATTGTACAGCATCAAATCAATCCACATGTACATGTAAAGTGCAATATTATCATTACTGGAGGTAGAAAGTAGTGATGTAGATATTGCTATATTATATACAGTTACCTGCTCATGCTAAAATACCCTATCTAGTTTAATTCATAAGCTAAACTGAGTTGGTAAAAGGTCATCACATTCACTTGCTAACCTTCAGTAATGAAAGTGAAATCAGTAAGGAAAGTCTGTAACTTGGTAAAGTGCCATAAAGTACAACAATAGGGAAGCTATAACTAGCTGGGTAGAACATTCTGAATTTATGGATAGAAGAACAGAAAGGAATGGAAGCAGGAGAGATTGTAGTCTTCCAAGTGATAAGGCTAATTTACCTTTCCTGTTCAACAACATGCTTGACGCGAGAAGTCATCTGCTCAGTTGAAAGTGGACCAAACCTGAACCGTGTGCAGCGAGACTGAAGGGCGGGGATGATCTTAGACAGATAGTTACATATCAGGCAAAATCGAACATTAGCTGTATTCTTCTCTATTACTACAGAAAGAAAAAATATTTATTTGAATCCTGACTGGACTTGTTTTTCTTTTCTGTTCTTACCTCTCCTAAGAGCATTCTGAGCATCGGAAGTCATGGCATCCGCCTCGTCCAAAATTATTAGCTTAAATTTATTTCGCGCGGAGAGAGTTCCTTGCCCGGCAAAAGTCATGATGGTCTCCCTGACAATCTTGATTCCTCTGTCATCTGAGGCATTCAGTTCCAAAACCATGGAGCGGAGCTCTCGCTTGTTGGGATACAGTGTCCTGGCACACGCCAGAATGGTGCTGGTTTTGCCTGTGCCAGGAGGCCCATAGAATAGCAGATGAGGTACTTGGTCATTCTTGATGAACCTTTGAACTAATTGAAGACAAAATGTCTGCATTGTTATACACACACACATATGTAAACTCTTACTTGTGCTGATGATTTCTTTGTGTGAAACAAGTTCTTCTAGACTGTTAGGGCGATATTTTTCTACCCTATAATACAATGAAGCAATTACAGAATTAGTCCAAGCAACAAACACAATGCTATTAACTTGTGATCAGTTTTGCACTGTTAGATTTTTTGCATGATCGTTATAAAGAAAGTAAAGTAAGCACCTTGAATACGAGTCTGAAAAGTGCTGCACTAAAGCATGGCAAAACAAAAGAAGTGAAGAACACTACTTGGTCTGAGAACAATGAGGATGAATTACAAGTCTAAGTCTAGTATGAAATTCAATCTAAAAAAAAGAAAGAAAAGCAACAACAACAACAGTGCCAGGAACTGTTGGAACACATGTGTAGTTGTGCAATTCTGTACCAAATAAAATATGGCAAGGATAACAATGGTAAGGTGATATCTAAGAAATGGATAGGCAACACTGTTTTGGAATACCACTTTCCCACAGATGCAATACTGAACAAACAAACAAACAAACAAAAAACAACAACATAAATTTAAGGTTGATCTAAAATAATATCTAATCTTTACTCAAATGGTTGCTGTAAAGGAGAAATTTTTTTTTTTTTAATTTGATACTGACCCTTCAAGAAAAATTCTTATGCTGATATTTGAATTACACCTAAGAAATAGTTAGAGTTTACCAAACTTTTCTTATATTATTTCTAATCCACAATCCAATATATAAGAACACCCATAGAAATTTCAAGCACTCTCACTATGCTATATTATACTAATTGATAAAATCGTTGGGAAACAGGTTTAGCTACACTAATACTGGAAGATCATTAAATAAAGGGTCCCACATACTCACCAGGGTAGATTCAAATGTTCTTTTGATGGTTTCGAAGGAATACTTTCGAATTCCATTGCTTCCACCTCCTGCTGCTGTTCCTCCTCCATCACGGCTACTTCGCATGGCACGGGGTCGCTTTGAAGGCGGATCACTAAAGCTGTCTGGGCGTGGTCAGTGAAAGGTCACGCCCAAAACGTCACCAGTTGTGTTCTGCCACTTCAACAAGTGATGCAGATGGATTGGTTAGAGGAGAGGAACTCCTGCGTCGAGCAGCGCGAAGTGAATGTTTCTTGTAACTGCACTAGTTGGGATTCGGACACTGCAAATGTGAGTATTATGTAGTGCCGAAGGTTCGTGTGGCTGCTGCGTTTAGGCAAGTCCTCAGCGCTCACTGAAAATGTAGCAGCTGAATACCACAAGTTACAACTTAATGGGGAACCCTGTTATTTTGAGCCAATGAGAACTTGATGAAAATTTCCCCCTCTATTATATTCAATTGGGGGCATAGGAATACAGTAGGGTTATGGTGTTGTGCACTTAATAATAAAGTAGGCCATAATGTGATGTTTTTGTTGCACTTTAACTGCTTTGCTTAGCAGGCAAAATTTCACTAATGAAGCCTGGCAAGTTTTGGAGCTAGATTTTTTTTCTCTCCAACAATTGTCTTCCTTTCATGTTAGTACGAGGCTTAATGACGTTGACTATAGAATAAACTATAATGGCTGGGTTAAAATCTTTTATAGAGTTAGTCTTAAATTTTTTTTTTATAAATTGTGCTACATACTAATTCAACAACTAGTAAAACAAATGAAATTTATTACTTTGAACACCTCGTTAATGTTAAGGAAACAAGCGCATCATACCTGTAAGAAAATGTATAATGCGAAACCTGTCCCACAGATCTGAGAGACTGCCATTATTTAAGACATTTGTACTGTACTTATGTACGACATTTATTCTGAAGGTCTAAATAGTTTATTTTGGACCTATGAATGCGTTTACTCTTGTGTTGTTTTTCCACTGTAGGTCACTCCTGTTGCCGCCTTAAGAATAGTGACTTCAGGCATCAGGTGATGTTTTAATCTGCTGCATGCCATGGAAACTCGAAATTCTAATAGTGTGCCTGACGGTGCAGATTCTGAGGGAATGTACTGTATGTGTTCAGTTTATGAGAGTGGGTGTGGCTAATATAGAGTGTGGTTGGGTTAAAGAATACTGATGCAAACTGTCAGCACTACTTCAAGGCTAAGCTGCACTGTAAAATAGTTTGTCTGTTTTTTTTTTGTTTTTTTTAAATCTTGATCTGGGGCTTGTTGATATTGTACGTGTGCATAATTAGAGCATTTATTTTTCAAAATGAGGGTTAATATAATGTTTCAGTAAGTAGCACAGTATATCTTAGGCGAATGCGGCTAAAAATAGTGTTGGCATTCACGACGGTTTCCCCAAAACAGTTGCACCATTTACATTACTGTTGGATTTCTACTACATTGTCATGTAGGATTTTTTTTTTTTGTGTGTGTGTGTGTGTGTGTGTGTGTGTGTGTAGCACTCTTGGTTCTGCTTCCATCATTCTCGGAGTGTTTCTCACTGGAAAGCTCAGTGCAGCTGAAGTGAGTATGAACATACCTACATTCTGTTAAATTTGTCTTATGGGTAAGAAAAGGTCAGAGATTTTGATTATTAAGAAAATGTCTGACCCTTCTTAGGTTCAGGTATGACCCACTACTGGTATGAGAAAACTGAATAATTATCAGCAAAACATAGAGTTTAAAATGTCACCGTAAAAAAATATTATATCACTTGTTTGCCAATCTGGGAGAAGCTTATTTTTATCTTGAAAAAGAAAAACACCGCACACAAACCTTATGATATTCAAGCAAACAAGTTGTGTGTGTGTGTGTGTGTGTGTGTGTGTGTGTGGTGACTGTGTCCTTGGTTTTCCATTTGCCTCCTACCAGCCCCACCAGTCCACCCAGCTGTGATTGGGTACCTGGCATTTGCTGGGGTGCAAATTCAAGGCCTTTTCTTATAAAACGGCAATGGTCCAGGTGGGACTTCAAGTGCCCACACCATTTGCTGTGGCAGACTTGTGACATCATGGACACACACACACACATATACACACACATGCTGCCGCTAGGCGGTCACGTGCACCTGACAGAGCCAGGATACCTGTGCACTAAGCTGGCACTACAAGCTGTGCAAGCAAAGCTCCTGGAGCCAGGCTAGGAACTCACAGGAGAACAGGCCTTTCCTCACTTTACATGTTGCTAAGTTGGCATTGTTTTATAGTGGTGGCAACCATAAATGGAACAGGGCCCTGGTTTTACAACCTCACGCCTCCAACACCACAACACTGACTGCAATAAAATAACCAAACAAAACTGAGTGCACTAAAACACTCTCTCTCACTTAAATGTCTACGTCATTGTGGATTGAACGATTGGATTGTAACCTTTAGCTAAATATGGCACTGTGTCACCATATGTGTTTGCTTTTCAGCAATACAAACTGTTTGTCGTCCCGTATTGAAGAAAGCAACACAATATGTCAGACTGCAGGGTAAGTGAAGAGGCTTGATCTACCTGTGTGAATCAGAGAATAATTTACTGACTTGGAATGAACTATTAAATTTTGTAATACATTCCAAAACTGATTTGTGAATATCTTTGAGAGTTACTGGGAATATGGAAGTCGTTTCACTTTCACGAAGCAGTCCTTCCATGTGGAAGGTGTGAATGACACCTCAACTTTGTTGGGTTTTGTGGGTGCACAGGGGGGGTTTAAATTGTTAAGTTTTATAATAATTCTCTCTTTCTTTGTGTGTGTGTGTGTGTGTGTGTGTGTGTGCGCGCGCATGTGCGTGTGTGTGTAGGTGCATCCTCTCTTCATCCTGTCAGTGGCTGATTTCATTTTGTCCATCCTATGGATGATTGGGGGCATTGTCTGGATCAGCCCGGGAGGAGGGGGATGGGCAAGTGCAGATTCTGACCCTCACACTGGCATGTGTTACGTCCTAGCATTGTCCACCACTGTAAGAATTTGTATGTGTGTGTGTGTGTGTGTTTAGTGTACTTTAGTGCTTACATGAAAACATTTCCAAACGTAACACCTGGTTGTACCTACTTTTAAAAAAAACTATAAATTTTGCATTCGCAGGATTATATAGTAAGCTTTGTATAGAGCATGTTAATGTCGTAGATTTTCATAGTGCATGTTGCAACTATTAGGAGCTGCTCAGGACTAGGAGCCATAGAGCTGGCATAAGAGCCTTTTAATAAGTAAAGTTTTTTCATCGTGAATCAAGAGTTTGATACTTTTCCATGGACCTTTTGATTGACTAAAGTTCCAATACTAACTGTGCTATTTATTAGGTAATGGAAGTGGTGACATTTCTTCTGACAGCCGTGTATGCACAGAGTGCCCTGCTAAGAATTAGAGAAGTCTATAACAACAATGGTTTGATGCTCTCGGAGAATGACTCCAGGAAGAAGTTCAGGCACATTGTTACAGTGATAGTCTACGTTTTGAGCTGGTGAGTTGAAATGATTTTAGAGTTGTTCTTGGTGGGCCATGCAGGAGGTGAATTAGGTAGAAATGGTTGTTTCAGTCGGTTCCTCCATGGGCTATTATGCAACTCCAATAATGGAAATGATGATGATGATGATAATAATAATAATAATAATAATAATAACAACAATTTTTTTCCTCAGCCTTCTTATATTCATTAGGTGTATTTACTCTTTCACAGGTTGTTTAATCAAATTAACAATAATAACAATAGCAATATTATAATTACTAGATCACCAATGTGAACCCTCAGCTGTTTTTCTCTAGCTAGCTTTTACATTTGTTACAAAAATTAGTTCTCAAACAAAAAGAAAATGTCTCTGGTGTTGCCAAATTAGGTATCAATATGTTGATATAGCAGTTAAAATGGTAAATTTAAAAGCTGTATCCTTAAAAGAAGCTAGCTCTAGGAAAGGTAACATGCAGTGGACATTTTCCAATAGTTACTGACACCATCTCAGCTTCAATTCCAGTACTCAGACCGGTGTTTGTGGCAAGTAATATTTGCTCACATGATTGTGACGTGATGATGAGGGGGCATTGCCCACATTGCAATATAGCTTATAATTGTACGGCTTGACTAGCTTTTGCTGGAAAGCTAATTTGAGGCAAAAATCCAGGCACATTAATTTAGTGGGATTGTTAAAGTATCGATTAGAACACTTTGATGCTGCTTTCTATGCTGAGGCCACTGATCTCCTATTGAATGATGGACAGATTGACTGACTGACTGGCTAAGTGAGTACTATGATTACAGTATCTTGCCCATGTGCACTATAATAATACCTGCTAACCAGTTGAGTTTCTAATTGTGTGCGTGTCAGACGATGAGCTGAACAGCAAAAAAGAATTATGTTTGTAGATCTGAATGGGGAATAGTTGTGCAAGTGGGTAAAGGGTAATCTTAGACATGCATAATTGTGTTGTAATACCCAAGGTACTTATCTATGATGTTGTTGGTACAGGGTGGTCCCTCTAGTATTGGTCCTGTCCATTGTGGAGTCAGAAGTTGGAATAAAATCTACCAATCAGGGCTGCTGGTGTGTACTGGATTTCTTCAACCTCAGACCAGACAATGGCATGTTTCGTACAGCAGTGAGTTCTCTATTTTCATTAGATGCTAAAGCATTATATATATTTTTTGTAGATGAATGGGACAGGCGAGGATTTCTACAAGCTGGCTATGGTTCATGCCTCCATTTTAGGCGTGTTCTTTGTCTTGGTTACACTTGCTATCGCTGTGAGTGATTTCCGGCTTGTTGAGTATTAAAACTAATTGTGAATTGTAAAAAATTTACATGTTACAAAAAATAAAAACAACCTTTGCTGGTGGCCATATTTATATCTGCTATGTTTCCAGGTCATGTATGTGGCAACCTTTTTTTATGCTCGTAAAGTCATTGTGATGCAAGGTAAGTATGTATGTGTGTTTGTTTTGTGATAGTTTAAAAAATTAGCTGCTTGGATTAACTAATATTAACCTCTCAGCGTATTGTACCTACTTGTGAAGGTCAAAATTTTGTTTTGTTTTTGTGAAAGTGCCTTGTTTGCTTTGCTCATTCAGTAACTGCTATCAAAATATATTTGCAACCCTAAATTCCAACTAAAAACACTGTAGCCCTTTATAATACATACTGCCAAATTAATGCTTTACATTTGCATTATTGCACCCTTCTTATTTTGTCTCCCACAGATGCTCTGACTGGCAACTCTACCAGCAGGACAGTCATCAGATCCATAGTCAAAAGATTAACAGTCTTCTTAGTTATTTTTGTAGTGAGTGGTCTGCCAGGTTAGTGTCTCTACCTACTCTGACTTCGTTTCAATTCATGTTCTCTTCTTGTAGTGTTACTGGCCAGTTTCTTGGTGTGGAATGAGAGACAAAGGTTAGATCTTTCAGAGCTGGGTGACAGAGCTATCCTTTACGTGCATGTAAGACTTTTATTATATTTTAATGCATTATTTTTATTATTCAACGCATCATATTTGTCAATTCAGGCAATACTCTGCCCACTTCAAGGGTTTCTGAATGCAATTGTGTATGGTTGGTCGAGGAAAGAATTCAGGAGAGCAGTTTATCACAGACAAGAAAGTATCCGATTCAGTAGAGGGAAAGGCTATGAGTCTCTCAACCAGCCACATGATACCAGAACATATAAGCAATCAGCCAGGAAAAAATGATTTTAAATCCACAATGTCGATTCCTACCCAAAACTTATCACCAAAACTTATCATGATGCTGAAAATGTGTTTGTTATAAAATACTTCAAGTACACATGTTAAAAGTATTACTGCTTTTGTTCTGTGTTCTTATTGTAAGTCTTTGCATTCTCTTCTCTTTCCTTTGTTGTAAGACTGTGACAGTGATCGGTTGATTGTACATAGAAAAAAAATAGTATAGACCAAGCTGCAGGCCAGCTGCAGCTGTTGATTGAAATCCCTATGCTAATATACTATTGCCTTAGACGTCACTATGGTCTTCAGTGAAGATTTCTTCCAGCAAAATAGATGCAAAGTTGATTATGTCTTCGTCAACTATGCAAGTAATTTGGGAAAGTTGACTTGATATGTGTTTCGTTTTCGACTGGCCCAGGATAAATCCTGAAGCAGTAATGACAGCTGATGCAAGCAACATCTGGTCATTCTCCACTGTAGCCATCACCATATCTACTTCTTTGGCTGTGTCCATTGGGACAGAGAGATTTTCAAGCTTTTCTCGAATGCTGAGCCTTCTCAGGTAGAATATGTCTAGAATCTTCAGTGAAAGAGCATGGAGGTGTTTTACTGGCATACCCTTGTTGTTGTGGACCAGTGAGCCTAGCAGTACCTCTATGTACTCTAATGGAGTTGGCTGGTGTACCTGGTACTGCAGAGTCTTCAAAACCCTGATTTCAGACTGGACAATGCTGGTTGGAGCATACCTGAAGCCACAAGATGTGAGGAATGACTTGGCTCTGTTGAGAGTGACGAGATGGTAGTGTGACCCGAGCTTGCTGGCAAGCTGGATGCAAGAAACTGCTCTGAGTATGACCTGGTGTTTCAGCCGTCTCTCCACGTCCTCCCATTTAATGGGACTCCTTGTTGTCTGGCTGGCAGTTACATACTGTATAATAAAATACACAATTATAATAATTTGACACTGACAGCTCAATTCAAAGAGAGTTCATGTATGTATGCAAATATGACATTTCTCTCACTTATTGCATCCTTGGTAGCACTCTGTTGGAAACATGTTAACAAACCCTTACTTTAGTTAGTTCAGGGTCATCAACTTTTATAATAAATTACCCATAACCAGTGAAGGTGCGCATCTGGAAAAACGGTTTGTTTCAACAAACAATAATAGATGTGAGAAACTAAAAATATATATGTGTAGACCACCTTATTCAGACCTTTACCTACTGCCACATTGGAAGGAATCTAATGGAAATAGTGCATGGTACCAGTTAGCAAACTTTCTACTTTTTACTGCTACATAATTCTACATCACAACATAGCCAAGAGCCAAAAAAAAATAAAAATCTCCAGCAAAAAATATCCTCAGCAATTCCGCCCTCTAGTTTATCTCAAGCTCCTGTGACACACCCTGCAGCCCCACCCATTTTAAAGCATGACTGTCCATCTGCCATAGATACTTGTATATATATAAAGAAATATCTACCACTTATGTACAAAGCTAGAATTTACTTGTAGCTGCAAGTTTCTCAGCCCTTCCTTTTACCAGTATTGTTTGCCACCTATCTGAGGCAAGTTCCAGACATTCCTATCTAGAAATTTTTGAACTGAATTTTGAACCTCCCCCCCCCCCCCCCAATAGACCATGAACTGTGGTGTCAAAACGTATTAATTAATACTATTGCAAGAAGTTACTTTATATTGACACTAGTAGTTTAGCTATGCAGTAGAAACTGTATTGGTATTAACCTGAAATGGACTGCTAATGAAAAAAAAAACAACAGAAAAATATTACTGGGAGAAAACTCATAAACCATGAGAATTCCATAAGCCACAAGGGAACTGGGAGATGTGGAACAGGGAGCACCCCAGCTAAACTGGGATGGTCAACTATGCTACTAGACCCTTCACACAGTAGCAGTAGGTAAAGGGTCTAGCTTCGCTGAACTTGTGTACCCAATAAAAAGTTCTTTCTTCCGTATTTCATGTTACATTGAGATGACACTAAACTGTTAATGTAGGTGACATACATTTATTTATATAGTTAGCTTCCTCATTATTTGTGCTAAAATACACTCCTGTCTAATTATTTGTGCTAAAATACACTCCTGTCTAATTATTTGTGCTAAAATACACTCCTGTCTAATTATTTCACTGCGAAGCAAATGTACATTGAACTTATGACTAGATTTTTTTATGTAAAATTCTCATAAACCCCACTTCTGGCCTATATAAGTAATTAGTATAAATTAAAAAATAAAACTAACACTCTCTCTTCAATCATTCAGAATTCCAATTGACACCACTAAAATGTACTCACCTGGTAAAGTTCAATTATGTGATTCACCATAAACCTATGAAAAAGTTCTGCTGCCTTGTACTGGACTTCAGAAGACAATTTGAAGTGCTTACACAATTCAAAAATAAAAAGGGCCGGGTGCCCACTCTTCAGCGCTATGCAATCCTGGATTTCTTTATTAGTGGCAGCTTCTTGAACAATGGATAGAGCAGAGTCATTTTTCCACGATAACAACGTAAGAGAATCCTGAAGCAAGTCCGGAGTCAGTACGTGTTCGTTCTCCGTGTATATTGGTTCCAAAGGAGAGGCGAATAAGCTCGGAGGTGAACTTGTACTAGCTCCAGAAGATGCCGAAGTTTCCATTTCGAAAGCCGTTACTTTGCAGCGACGACTCTCGCTCTTGCGCGTGCGCAATCGCTAATTTTTGTTTTTTGTGGCGCCCTTTTTCCGAAAAAAATAAAAAAATAAAAAAATGAAACGTTCGTTACGCGATCGGCGTGTCTTCACCTTCGGGAGCCCGAGCGCTCGGGTCAGTTGGAAGCTAGAGAGACGCACTCTGCTGAGATACTACTAATGTGATCTCTTTGTATGTTATTTTGCGGCGGCAGTAGATATGCGTTATTGATTCTGCGTACAGTCATCCTTAGTTGGGGGGGGGGGGGCTGTTTCTCCTTTTGAATGAACTATATAATGGTCCACAAGGTACATTGCACTGCTCTCTTTTGTTTAGACCGATCTTCAACTGAAAGTTGCAATTCATATTAGTTACATCATATCAGTGTGGGCCTTATGGGGAATGTAGCTGATATAGCTGTATTAAAAATTAATGTCTTGTAAGAAAAATATAGAAAACCACAGCAACTAAGAGTAAATAGCATATGACTTGTGATTGAAAAAAAAAAAAACTGCAGTAATAATTATGTAATAAAATAAGAGCAGTAAAGGTGCAGAAGTTGAGTTTATTTCTAGTGAGCAGTGGGTGCATCTCTCTTCATGAGATCAGGGAGTGCAATGCCAGGGAGTGGAGCAGACACAATCTGGAGTGGCTGAATATTGTTGAGAGTACTGCTAATCCTGTACACAGGTGGTGGCTGCACGAAGATGTGCCTGCCAGCTTCTCTCTGTTGCTTGTCGTCAAGCACGATGTATGGAAGTGACGCATGTCTGCCGCCGGCCTTGAATTGATGCGTTGAAGCCGGAGGAGACGTGGTGAGTGGCGAAGACCTGCTTATTTCAGTGATGAATGGCTGAGGCAGAACAGCTAGCTTCTGTGACACCTGTGGGTGGGTATGCGTTTGCTGTGCTGGGTTGTATACAACCTGGGGGTGGTGGCGTTCACTCGTGGGTGGCATTGTCATAGCAGCAGTGGATACGGGGGATTGGTGCTGAACCACACGGCTAAAGTCGCTGACAATACCCACTTCTTGCTTCACCTGCACCAAAGGGGGAGGGCTCCTCTTTTCCATTATAGAACTGTGACTGATGGATATCGGATTAGAGCTCTGTTTCGAAGTGGCCATCTTCTTGGGCAGACACAAAGAGATGGGTTGGGCTGATTTGTAGGAGTTGGGGGTGCTAGTTACGATCAGTGGAGCTGCTGATTGTGTGGGGCTGGTGTTGATGACACCTGTAGTATAGCCGACGCTTCCGCTGCCGAGGCTGCTCCTGATGATGGGCTGTGGCTGCGACATAATGATTGCCGGTTGCCCGTTTGGCTGCATGATGGTCGCTGGAGAGCCGTTTAAATTCACAAGAGTAGGATGTGGGGCCTGGATTATGGTTTGACCATTGATCACACTTGCAGGATGAACAGCAGGAGCTTGCAGATCCACTTTGTTCTGGCCGTTTGGAATAATGCCACCAGGTTGCGGTGAAATTATCAGCTGTGTGTTAGGAGAAAAACCGTTCCCATTCAATATCGGCATAGCTTGTGGCTGTGTGGGTGCTGCATTGGATGCTTGGATGATGGTTGCACCATTATGAGTGAGGCTTCCATTGGGCGTCTGCATAACTACCTTCCCATTGGGCACCGTTGTGCCATTCTTAAAGGCCTGGGGTTGCTGTCCAGCGTAGATGATGAAAATAGGAGCTTGGACTGGCATTCCAGGAGACCTGCCAATGGTTGATACAGGTGCAACCTGTGCGAGAGGAGGATTCGGTATTCCTGCCGTTTGAGAAGAGATGGGATAAACTTGAGGAGATTTGTTATATGCGACCAATTCTTGGCTTGCAGGAGGTGTTAGGCATGGTTGTTTGACGGGTTCTTCTTCCACTGAGCACTCTAACTTGCGCTTTTGTCCAACTAAATCACATAGTAAATAATAATAATAATAATAGTTTTGTTTTCTTTGATCAAGAGCTTACTTATACTTCTCGTGTTGGCAACATAATAGCCGGGAGGTATGACCGTTGTGTGAGGACTTATCAGCAATGATTGGTCATCAGAATCACTGCCGTTGGATTGAAACGAATGTGACCTGCAGGGAAACAAAACAAGAGAGGAACCGTCACATTATTGTTGCTTTAATGGAGCGAATACTGCCAGTGAGAACAATATAATGTTTGTAGTCACCAAGTCAAGCCTTTGAAGTGAATTACCTTGGCTGGTTTCTTGTTCGACATCGTGAGAAAGGCGAACGGAACCCTTTTGCGAAAGGGTTATTTTCTATTTTCAGCTGAGTAATCTGTTATAAAAAAAAGAAGCCAATGAAAAATTGTACACTGTATGAACCACTGACTATACTCATTCATACGACATCTGAGGGACCTTCCTTACCTTGTCATTCTGGTAGGCGGTGACAGTAGTGAACTGGGTTCCCGGGAACACAAATGTCTTGAAGTTTTCCCAATCCAAGTTTGAAATGTCATCGGATTCCACCACATGTAGCCTTGGCTGATACTTGTGCATGCTGTTGACTATGATCTATAAACATACAACATCAACAACAACAATAATAAGAGTTGTCTTCTGACTTTATTCGATTTGCACACAAAAATACACACATCGAGCTATAATTATCATATCCAAGACACAATGACTAAAGAATGTAATTGAAGGGAAACCTGAACTCTTGCCCCTTGTTGACTTATCATATGACAGGAAATATTTGCAACAGCTACTTACATGTCCCTGCTTATCCAGTTGGTTGTTTGTGAGCTTGAGCTTGTAGAAGTTGATGACCGAATTCATCCAATGACAGCCCAAATTAGGGGAGTCCGGATGCACGTAGAGACGTGTGGGGGAACATTCTTCCTCAAAGCACTTCACCCAAGTGGAATTTTGGTACTTGTAGCGATACTTGTCTACGGGTGCCATGTCCATCAGCAAAATGTACGAGGCATTGGGGTCAAGGTCCAATAGTTCCACCTTCAATGGAGGGAACATCCGTCTATATAAAAGAAAATATAAAATAAATAATTAGCATTGACATGCAATAGTGAACAGTTCACTGTTTGTGGTTACAATAATTTAAACAACGCTCTTTTATTTTAAGGGAAGGCTAAATGCCGCATTTCAAAAACATTACGTTTTGGAAAGAAAAAATGAAAGAAAAGGAAAATAAAAGGGGATAAATTCAGTAGAACTAAAACCAAAAACTCCAAATGAGACACAATTGGTTGTTATTACTTTACCTATGAATGGACAAGAGAACAGCTAAATAAAAGGGCAAGATTTAAGTCAATGAAATGTTTGTGACAACAACGAACAAATGACTCCCGCATGAAAACCATAGACACTCTGGACAGTATAGTAATACACTCCAGCTGGAATTGTTGTCAGAGGGAGTACAATTGAATTTTACTGGGGACATCCTGCTGCCGCTGTGGTGACAATACGCCTTTGGAGTATCCATTACACACATAAGTACAATTAGGTGGCAGATTCCTTCCTACCCTTGAGGATCAGATCCTGATGGTAACTGCAACCACACACTAATTAATAACCAAGCATCCTTCCAGGAATTTGCCAACACACCAACACCCCTACCTTAATATATTACCACCTAAGTGTGCTCGGCCTACCAATTCCTGGAATACATAATAGCATGCATAGTTGGTGATAGAAAAAAAAATTGGGCAGCCGGTGTGCGTGTGGATAGTAGTTATCAGTCAGTCATGGGGAACACTCAACATATGCGTTGGATTAAAGACCCATATCACCAAGTTTATTACTATCATTATCATCAACAGATAATATTGTTAAGGTTTTACATAATCCGGCCTCAATGAGCCAATGAATACACATTGGCGTCAAATGATCTTTTTTTTCCCCTTCATACCAACATAGCGTACACAATCATCTAAAAAATTAAGAATGCCGTAAATTTGGTAGCGTTGTTTTAACTTGGAACCATGGTGACCAAGTTAGACACTGTCTTTATTACATTAACTCCACTTCCGTTGTTTCCCCATCTCATTGCGGCGTTCGTAACAAGTTTCACATTTACCAACAAGCGAATAGCAGAAGAGTTTTTTAGGAAGGATTATTGTTTCCCCCCTCTGATTCCAGATTGTCAGTATGCCTTATTTAATAGGCATTGAGTTTTAGCAAGAACCAGGAAGCATGACAGCAATAGCAAAACCGGTTCAGCTCACCCGAGATAATCAGATAATCGGTTTAAAGTGCTTGAAATGATGTTATAATTTTTTGACTTCCATTTCACTGGAAAGCCATTATGCTCTGGTTCCCCAAAACCCATATATTTCATTGAAATAGGACTAAAGCATACAAACAAACAAACCCTTTTTACAACTGCCAAAAAAAGAGCTGTATTATAGCTTAGAAAAGGATAGGTACAACTGGGGAAGCTGCAGTGAATACCACTGAAGACCTATAATCCACTGGTCACTGTGTGCAAATGGAAGTAAATGTTTCAATAGGTGATGGTGCTACAAATGGCAAGGCAAAAACTCAAAAACCTCACCCTTGTCTCTTATTCCAGTGGCATGGTTCAAATGGAAAGAGGAGGAAAGCCATAGTGTAGCATGTGGTAGAATGAACTATATCAACTTAAAGGCCTTTTAATTTCCACAAAATCCTCCGTAAAGGAAGGAGGAAAGTGTATACCTGTAAATGGGCATTTTTAAATCATAATAAATTGCTGCAAACCAGTGCACTACAATGATAGTACTTTGTGGCTACTGTTTGGGGGTTTAAATGGAAAGAAAAAAGTGCAGATGGTTTGTTTAGATTCTGCACTCTCAGAGAGCCCTTTGAACAGCTGGTGAGATACCTGTATTATTAAAAATAGTGGCAGAGAATTAATACACAATGCATAGAAACTGCACTTTTCAGATGAAGGCAACAAAAGCAAACAACCATTACCTACAATAAGTGACGAGAGTGTGTTGAAGTCTGAGAAAATGCCTCAATGACTGAGAGAGTTCTTTCAAAAGTAGAACTTACAATAACTGCGAGTACGCATCAAACACTTGTAATGTTTATGCTGTGTTCAGTGAGGGCTGAAAAAAATGTTTCTTCTGGCAATACTCCACACGGGCCCAGTCAGGTGTACTGCCAAAGTAAACCCCATCTCAAAAGTTGACCAACACGGTCAAATGCAGCCCGTCAGGCTGTTCATAACAACATGATTAGACATGCCATCAACATGAATTTTTAACTTCCATTTGGTTGGGGCTTGTTTTGCATTTCAACAAGCATGATGCATACTAGACTGGGGAAATTTAGAGTTACAGCAAGCACTTAGCTATAGTAGTTTGAAAAAGTGCTAATTGTGAAGAATGACTGAATCACACACATGGTTTGAATATTACACAATTAGGGGAGGAGTGCCGAGTATTAGAGGTTCCCTTTGTGATTAAAGGTAAGCCAAGCTGCTTTAGACTCACGATCCTGCCGGTTTAGCTGCAGATGGAATTCTAATTAATAGCTGACACCTGCCAGAAAACCAGGAGGAGACTGACTCACCACTTGGTACCACTTTAGAGCTTCCCACCTCTTTGTTTTTTGTTTACTTTTCTAACTGAATGTTGTCAGGAGTAAGGAGCTTCATGAAGGTACATGTGTGTGTGTGTATGTGGGAGGGGGGGGGGGGGCGGCTTTAATATGCAGAGTCCTTTTCTTGGTTATTTTTCCTCAAGTTTGCAACAATTCATCAGTTTAGCTTCTCACTGTCAGTGTAACTTGAAACAATTATTGCGAAGTATAAAACACACTGTTGTCCCAGGAAATCACCTCGTGATGTGACTCTAACACTTGCCTATCAACACTTTCAGAAACAATTTGAAGAACAGCTATTTTATAAACTTGCATCCCTACCAACCTTTATGAAAGCAAGCTCAAGTGTTTCTTTCGCAACTATTTGTCATTTCTCTCTCCTTTGTCAGCTAAGATTTCTATTGCTATGGCAGGGGTACAATCTTCAATATGCCCAGCTGTTAATTAAAAGAAAGAATGGGCAGTGATATGTGGAAATAATGAATCCATGAAGTATATGGCAATTATATTGAAATAGTAATTAAGTAAACATGTTTAATAAGTTTTGATTAAGTTTACCAAGACATTTTTTAGTGAAGCAAAGAGGACCAATTATTACAATTATTGGCAGAAATTGAAAGCATTAACAACTTCACAAAAATTTAATCCTGAACTAGCTAGGTGTTGTGAGTCAAAACATCATTTCCTTAGTGTTTTTTTTCTTCCTTCAACAAAACAAGAAACCTGAAAGTTATTGGCAATTCAGATGCTTAATGCAATTAATTACTGCCAACTTGTTATCATATTTCTTAACATTACTGTGAGGGTCACAAAATAGCAACAACAATATTTGTTATTAGTTAAGCAAATAAAAACCTACTGGGCAACAAGCTCGCTTTCTTACCTTCCTCTTCGGGTGACGATCATCTCAGTCCCGATGCTATCGAACTGATCCAGCAGCTCTCGACTTTGTCGCTGCAACACTGCCGACATCTTGCATGGGGGATTGCTGTACACTCTTTGAGACAACGGATACTCAAATTTTGAGCTCCTTTCCTCTTGCATCTCTAGGGGACTGGCTGACCCAGAGCTTCTTGGAAGATCGCTGACGTCGTTGACGTACATCAGAGTCTCATTTGTGCTTGCAATACTCAGAGACTGTTTCTCAGCCTTTTCTTCGTCATCTTCGTCTTCTTCTTCCTCCTCCTCCTCTTCATCTTCAGGGATTATGTCGTTGAACAGAACTGTTGGTTCCTCTTGGTTGTCAGAGACAGATTCAGAGTCTGAGCTAGTGGTTGATGCAGAGGACAGAGAAACTTCATCAACAATCATTACTTCATCCATGTTGATATTTTGGCTGGATGACATGTCTGCAATAAAATCAATAAATTAGCATTAAGTTTAGCAATTTCATATTCTAATAGCTAGTTAGAATTTTAGTTGATTGGAGTGGAGATTTAATGTCTGCTTATAATCAAAATAAAGTAACTACACCATCTCTAGTAATTATTGTAACCAGTAGCTAGCTACTCATGAGACTGCATTATTGCACTGCTCAATTAGCTCCTCCATTTGCTGCCTTGGCTAACACAAATCAATTGCTTATTAGAAATCGAAGTTGCACTAAAAACCAACAGCAACAACTACTGCAAAATGCCAGCTCGCTAGTAACAGAGAAATATCTTACCAGTTTTCGATCCTGCAGTCACCACTACACTGCCTGCAACAAATGATACAACTAGATTCTACTTCTTTTTCTGCACAGTTAAGCACAGTTAAGAACAGTGACTCCCAGCACTAGCTACAGCTCGCGCTTTTTATTCTGAAATCTAATGGTAATGCTCCTTTTTAATGTTGCATTTTTTTTTTTGTAACTTTTTTTTTTATTTGTTGCTTCCTGCTATGGTCTCAACTTTCAAGCGTTTGTTTTAGCTCCGGTCTGGTGAAGGTGTGAATATAGCAGTATGAATATCATCATTTCACTACGGTTGACGTAACCGGAAACGTGGTGACGCATCTGAGAAACGAGCCGAAGAACTAAGCAGATTCATGAGTCAACACTGGCTGTAGCTGTCGACGATGTTTACCTTTTTCTAGGTGAAGACGGCATGGGGTGGTCAGTACTTTTATACATCCCTAATTTAATAGGTGAGGCTGCTGTGGAGGGTGGACTGGCCTAGGGGTTCTTAATAAATTTGAGCTTTGTTGTTGTTTTTCTTAGGGTACCTACGGATTGTGCTTTTGGTCGGTTGTTGGGTGTTTTTTGAGAGGTTCTACATTTGCCTTCCACTCTATGCCTTTTCAGCTTTTCTAGATGGTATGTACAGTAAACTAATAGGACTGTCCCTTTCACATATCATGTTAAAGCTATGGGATTTTTTTATTGGCTAGTGATAATCACGGGTCTATGAATGTTCTAAGTTTCCATATAACTGGAACTGCTGTGCAGCTAAGGAATGAATAGTCTTAGATCTGAGAAAAGGAATTTTGGGAAGCATTAATTAAAAGTCGTCCAAGAACTATTGTATGTGTGATTGAATGTGCAGAAAGACCAACTAATGGTAAATTCTCAGTCATTATTCACTTGTGATGGTTGTGTTTTTATGTTACGTATTCTTTAGAATGAAATTTCACATAAGTCTAATTGAAATTTCAGGTTGGGGGGGGGGGGGGGGGAAAGGGAAGAGAGGTTGCATTTCATGAAAATTTGAGGGAATATGTTTTCATAAAAGTCATAATTTTCAGGGAGGCAAAATGTCCCCCTCAAACAAAAAGGCGTAATAATAGTAATAATAGTAGCAACAACAATAATAATAATAATAATAATAATAATAATAATAATATGATTTATTAGGGATATATAATAATGATAGTGCATAAAAAATTAAATTTCTATTGTAAGCCTGTATATCTTCAAGGTAGCGCAAAGTCCGTTTTAAGGAATGGAAGTGTTTACCAATATTTTAGCAAAAAGGAGGAGAGTTGGGGTGGGTAAGGCAGGAGGAGGGACAGATAGAGTCTTTGAAGTTTGTACAGTGTGATCTATTTGTAACTGTTTTGGTAAAAATTGCCTCCTGAATTTCAACTCCCTCTCTCTCTGTTGTTGTGCACTACACATCCTGTTTGTCAAGTTATAGAATGACTCCATGGCCTTCAATCACGTACTGTTGTCTAATTAATAAAATATGAATAAATATATTTAAGCCATTAGTCCAAAGGAATATCTGTTTAGGCTTAGCACCATGCCAACGATTAAACTTGGAGCCACTTAGTGTGTTTTGATGGCAGTCTTCGAGTCATATTTGAGCAGACAGTTTTCAATCCATTTAGACTGCATGGGACGTTGTGATGGAGCCGGTACCTATGGTGCTTGAGCCACACCCACGAGGCTGGAACCACACCCACAAGACTTGAACGACACCCAACAGTAGTGGAACCAAACATAGCCACATGCATCTTTTAAACTTTGTTAGGAGTTCGTTGAGTAAATTTTTTTGAAGTGTCAAATTTTTCACACTTCAGAGTTGAGACTCGTGGCAAGTCTGTAATTGAGGCTGAACTATATATTGATAGTCTAGGTGTGACATAGGTTTGTTGCGTCAGCTTCGAATTGTCTAGTTATACTTTATATTATGTCTCCACAGCTACTGCTTTAATAGCGTCAAAATGCCACTGTAATTGCAGTGAATAGAAGGTTTGTACATTGGTATGACATACTTGTCTGTTAGCCCATAAGACTTGGGAGTAAGCTTGTGATATAGAATTTAGAAACTCTGTTTCATTACTGCTACATTTGTTTTTGGTTTTTTGTTGTTGTTTTTTTTTGTTTGTTTCTAAAGACATCGTTATCAGTTTTATCACCTTATTAAATTCTTACTTCACGGATAAAATAATGGAAATAATATAACGATGGTGTAATATTGACAGTATGGTGATAATAATGCTATTAATAGTACTGGCCAGTTTTAAAATTTTGTTGCTGTTTAGCTAAAACTTGCCCCAGACATTGTTGGTGAGTGTAAGTTCTTTTTGTGTACAATTATCAATATTGGGGAGTGTTAATGGCTTTTGGCTTACATTAGCTGAGCTATGACAACTTTCCGATTGCTTTGACAGCAGTGAAAAAACACGACCAAGTGAAGTAAACTGTAATTTTCCGAGGTGCAACCATTAACAGGTTGAAAGTGTTCTCAACGAGAAGGGGTGTTGATCTATTACTTTGAGCAGGGAAGAGAGATATATAATGTGTATGTATGTATGTATATATGTAATAGTGTGGCAATTTAATACTTCATCTAATCTTGTGTGTGAATATTTCACATTCTGACTTAACAAGTGCGATGTAGCTTGAGCATTAAAGAGCACTCTTTGGCAAGAAGTCGAAACATCGGGTTAAGTTTTAATAACAATGTTGGCTGTTAGAACGAGAAAAATTTGCTATTATTTTGATTATTTCAGCCGAGAATAACTGAATCGTTGAAAAGAAAGATATTTTAATCTGGTCTATTTAACATTTGAAATATCCCCAGCGTGGTAAACTGACTGCTCTCTCGTTTGGCGGAAGTCTTGCCAATGCAGTCACATCACAGGATGTCATTTGAGATATTGATGATGTAATCCACCAACCATTGACATACATGCACACCATGTCATGAATTGGAAGTTAGCAACTATGGTTAAATTAAGGAGATTGCATAACTAGGAAACACCATCGTGGTAGAATTGAATTATATGTGCATACGTGCATACCGCTAGCGGTTATAATAGTTTGTCATAGCTACTAGCAGTATCCTTTATCAATGATATTTGACTCACAAATAATTGACCATGTTAAGTAATGTATACTAGTGTGTAGAAGACAAGATGGTAGACACTGTGTGTGTGGGTGTGAGTGAGGAATATGTGAGCATGATGGTGTCGTTTGGGTAACGTCAAAGTTATGAAATTGATTACTTGAGATGAATTTTTATTATTAATGTTGTGTAATTTGCGGGGTGCATTATGTCCTGTAAATGTATGGGAGTTGGTAAGTCTTTTATGAGTGAGAGTCTTTGTGAGCAGGGCAGCATTCATCACTTCCTCACAGCTGGCTAATAAATGATACATGCTTACATGTAGTACATTCTTACATCCAATACTGTAAGTAAATTAAGCAAGAATGAGTTCATTTCTTGTTTATTCTTTATTGGTGTAAAATGATGTAGCCTCGGCTAGACTAATTGAAAGCCAAAAAACTTGAAGGGAAAGTGTGGATTGTCTGATGGGCTCCAATGATTATGCTTTCTTTTGTCTCTTTTTTTTTTTTTTGTTCCGTATAACATTTATTTTCATTCTTGCATTGATGGTTTAAAAGTTGAGAGTTGATGTGTTATTTTTCATGTTTTCCAGTGTTTGTGTTAAACAGCTTGTGACAGATGCTTGAAGGAAATGATGCTATACCATATCTGAGTGTGGTTCCTGTCCAGTTTGAAGGTGCTAGGAGGAAGGTTTGGGGGGGACTGAAATCAACTTGCTAAATAAAATTGATCATTGTGAAGTGAAAAAACAACAACAAAACAACTCTCAAATAAGGAATGTTAGAGTAATTTTATATCCCTTGACACAATGGCAACAATACGTGTTGTATTGGTGCGATATTCTCGCACTATGGTGCTTTGGAATTTTTGAGATCAGATTTAATGGAAGTCACTTGAATGAGAGTAGTATGGGGTATAAAAAGAAGCTGTAGTAGTGTTTATTGTGTCTTCGAACCCAAGCCGTGGGAATAACAAGTGCCGATTGACCCAGGTCTCACCTCCGACCATCAGCTATCAAAAAGATCCGCTCACACCTATTATACACCTTCTAAGACCACTTCACACCTCTTAACTGCATATTTGTGCTATTTGCAGCTGCTTGGACAGCACTAGTGCTGGTTTTGTGCTAATTGAAATGTCAAAGGTGAAATAATAGTCACGGCAATACCCGATACCCACTTACTATGATAATGCCCATAAAGGCTCAGTGGTTAAAGCCATGCCGGCCATATCATTAAAATAAATTTACCAGCTGAATAGGCTAAGTGTCTACCATCCTTCTATTCAGGTTTATTCTGGTGTGAACTTGCATTCATTGTAGTCTTATAACTTGCCTTTCCACGACTGAGGCACGGGGTTTTAGTAGGTCCCTACCAGCTTTCTTTCATGTATTGCACCTGAGTTGGTGTAGGAAGGGTGAGGGGGTGTAATGTTTAGGTTGGTGCGTGGAATTGTTGTGGGCGTGGTTAGTCTGTGTACTGGCTGAAGGAAAGTACAATCGTCCATTTTAAAAACGAGTTTTGTAATTACACAAACTGACGGAAGGATTGTTATTTTTGTTTTCATGATGCCGAGATACAATTGCTCTGATTATTTCAGGCAAATTTTGTTAATATGTTTGGTATAAAATTTTTATATATTTATTTATGTATGTATTTATTTATTGTTAATATATTAAGTATGACAAGCTAACCTCTCCAGAATGAAATCATCTACAGTGCTGCCAAGTGTCCAGTGAATCAATGTAGTTAATACATGACCACAAACATGGGGACAAGAAACCTGACGGGAAGTGAGGAAACGCAGGCGATGTGATGTGTGTGTGCTATACGCTTTCTCACTACTAATCCTTTGCATCAATTTGTACCTCTGATATAATATGTCCATGTTCACTGCCCCTACTGGCATCTGTCTGGAGAACTAACGCAACCTCTTCACGTTTCCAACACAGCGTGATGCTGTCAAAAGCCGAAGAATCGCTTCATGTCCATCCGTGTTGGTGGATTGTGGGAAGCCATGTTGTTGTTGTTCATTTATTGCAGAACTATTATTGCTGCAATATTTAGGATCGAGTTCTCGGATTGAATTACCCTGTGTGTCCCGGTGTATTGTGGGTGAATGCATGAGGATGGCATCTGTTGAAAGGAAGGGCATGTTCGTATCGACACGTGATGCGTATGTATGTATGTAATGTGTGTATTAGCATGTGGTGTAAATGTGCTGCTTCCCTGCATAGAAATGTGGTGTGTGGCTTTTGCTGGGCTGCAGGATTTCGAAATGAGGAAGGGAATGTGAGGATGTGGTTGTGTTGAAGATTTAGGGGAAGGGTCCCTGTGCACGGTCTTGTACGGGATGGGTGACATTGAGTGTACTTGGCCACACCCTTTTTATTTTATTTTATTTTATTTTATAAAAAGCACACTACTTTGGTGCACGTGTTTATATGAGAAGATTGTATACTTCACACGGATCAGTGTTTGGTCACACGCATGCTTTCATAATCTTACAACTCTACTCGTATAATTTAGCTTTATAATGTGCAATAGTAACTTTTTTTTTTAAATCAAAAGGAGGTGAGATTTCAGGCCCAACTACCCTCTTTGTGACGAGCCATTTTGTAGTCAACCAAGTAGTTAAAATTTGGAAACAACAGACTAACCTTTTATGTGCTTATTATTTTTCTCAAATTTTTGTTTTAATTTTAATTTTGTTGAGTACAGGCTGAGTAGTGCAGTATAAACTTGTGTACTTGCTAATAGAATCATGTGGTGCCTTTGGTTTCTCTAATCGGTCTATCTGTAATGGTAAACACACTGTTTGTTATCTTATGCCGATCCTAAGTCACTGGTGATTCTTGACTTGGTAAGATTACGAGAGATGGTAGGTTGTTTGCTGCCTGGCGGAGTGTTGAGTTAGGAGGGGCTGCAAGTGAGAAGTGTCATGTCTCTTATTTCAGTGAAATAGAAAGTTCGGGGGTGACACACCTTTCTGAAATTGTCACCTTGAAGGTATCCCAAAAATATGTTTATTTACTGTTGGCTGTTGAGGTGCTTCCACTGCTTTTGAACGTGTAGTCTTACAGCTCTGTTGTATGTGTCTATGGCAGGGAAGAGGTGTTAGTGAAAGTAGGTATATGCTTGCATGCATGGTTGGTGTGCTGGGGGCACAAATTAGTGTGTGTGTGTGTGTGGACCTGCATGTGTTGTGTGTGACTATATGTAGTAAGTGTGTGTGTGTGTGTATGTAGGTATGTGTGTGTGTGTGTGTGTGCATACAAGCGTGCCTTGTGGAAGTCTATTGTTGAGTGGGTCTATTGTTTCAGGTGCAGATGATGTCTGTTATTATCACATTGTGTAGTAGTGGTATAAGGGATGGATGAGTTGAGGCACTTCTGACAATGCTCATTGTCTTAGGCAGGCTCATAAGACTAGCAGAGTCAACACTCTACACAGGGTCGATGAACGAATCCGAATATAGTATAGCTACAGTGATTTGGTATGTTCAGGTGTGATTGGGATGGTTTATACGTGTGTGTGTGTGTGTGTGTGTGTGTGTGTATGTATGTGTGTGTATGTGTGTGTATGTGTGTGTGTGTGTGCCTGCACGTCCTCAGTGAGTATATAGTGTCTGATTTTTGCCTAATGTGTATTCTACTCATCCATTTGGGATGAAGCTACTTTCATTGTTAGTTAATTTAACATGGTTCAAAAAAAAAGAAAAAAAGCTAGCCATAAGCCAATAAGGCTAAATATTAAAGGGGATAGAGTATGATATGCCCACTGCATAACTTTGACACCCTCCACATCCCTTTCCGCCTTCAACTGAAAAAAAAAACATGACACCACAACGACCATTCCTACATTAGTGCATATCTAGAGTCTCATTATTTTTGTAGACATCCTAATGTATTGTGGGATACCACTTTTAACTCCCAACTGGGTAAAACCTCGTTGAGGTGAAAACCTTTTGATTGAAAGGTATGTATGTATTTAAAATGTGAATGTGAAATGTGGTAGATTAAACACAACCCTGGAAAAACTCAAAATAACAACAATAAAGCTCAGAAGCCTCTTCTGGGGCGTGGCAGGCTGAGTTTGTGTAAGAACCAAGACTTTCACTTGCACTGGCTCAGGCTGGGGCTGTGCTATCAGTAACAGTGAGCTATCCTGTAATGATTATGGATTGAAGTCAAGCTTTACCACACTTCTGTATTTCTTATACTGACTTTCACATCAGCTTTAATGTTTATGATTTTTTTTTTTTTGGTCATAGAAGATGAGTGTAAAGAAGTGTATAATGATTTTTTATATGGTAAAATAAAGTCCCAATTTTTTTAAGCTACATCCAATCTCCTCTATCGACCTGTGCTGCTCTGAACCACTAATAAGCCGCTCCCCCCTGCCCTCTCCCTTTCTCCTTCCTCTCGCCATTGACATGCCTGAGGCAGTGAATGTGGATTAATTAAATGGGAAGACAAACATTTCAGAATTTACGAAGAACAATAGGAAATGGGAGATGATGAAGAGGGTCTGTATGAATATCTCTAAATGGTGATGATGGCTTGTTTGTGTCATTTATATTGCAGTCAATAAATCTTTCCTACAGATGATGGATTAATTGATAGATGTTTTCAAAGTATTCTTTCAGAGATTTAGACCACAGGCTGTTAGATGTTGTCTGAAGTCCACGTGTTAATTCAGTGAAGTTAATGCAGGCTGAATGATGGCCAGTTCACTTAAAATAAACTTGATTGAACTCAAAAGGGTTATTTTTTTGTCAGACATTTAATCAGCAGAATTATAAATCACTGAAATCTTTATCTTAAGACTGAATACCATCAACTCGACCTCAATGTAGGCATTCAAGATAAGTAATAGAATCACTTTTGAGCTTAGTATTTTTTGTTTGTTTTAAATTAAAATTCATTTTCTAGTGTGTGAAACAGCTAGCCCATGTACACACAAGCTTCCCCACATGTCACCTGCAGTCTCTTATTAATTCTGAGATAGGATTGCAGCAGTGTACTAGAGATTTCTATACCTTCAATTGTCCACGGCTTGCCAGTGAAGACAATTGAAGTTGTAACAAATAATGGAGCATGTGTTCCAGTGTAAGAGATGTGGCATTGTCAGGGAAGCCTCTGTAGCGGAAGTGAACGTGTGGTTCTCACCTTTACTTCCTGTTTAGCTAAAAGTAAATTTTTTTTTTGTTTCACATAGGATAAATTACTTCTGTCAATCAGCTAGTCGTATTGATCGGTTGTAGAGGCAGTAATGGATGCAATGGGTGGACGGAGGAAAAATGGAATATACAATTGGGCTTTAGTTATGATGTTGCTATGTGTGGGTTTTTTTTTTAGAATACATGAATTCAAGATTGGAACCCTTTTCCCCCAAGCTAGCCACACCACCTTTATTTTGTGTTCTGTGTAGCGAAGTCTTGATGAGTTTTACCCCAGTGGTTGAGTTATGTGCTAATGGCTGGCATTGCTACTTGGAGTTACTTTAAGTCTCTCCAAAATAACTCTAGTAGCTTTATGAGAGCATGTTTAGCGAAAATTCTCAAGTCAAACTCAGTTTTAGTGTACCCTGTGGCCGTTGGTTGCAATGCAGGTGGGGGAATTGCTTAGTTATATAAATACCTATTAATCTACAAAATTTATTGAGTGTTTCTAGTGAGTAACGTAGATTCTAAGGTTTCGTACGTGTGAAGTATCTGGGCACATTGTAACCAACCTTTTGGCAACAAAAATGAGCTAGTAACAACATTTTTATTGACCAGTTTTTCAAGATGTAGAAGATCAAAGTCTATCCAGTATAAAGCCAGCCTACACTTAATCAAGAGACAGCTAAGTTTCCAATCTGTGGTTTCTCCGTAATCAGTCCCAACATCTCATTAGTGCGATCCTAACTAGTAGCATTTAGTAAAGAGCAAGTTGTGATTAACGAATCAAGTCTTAATTATGCACAACTTAAAATATAATGATGACTTGCAAATACTTATATTTAAAAAAAAACGCTCAATTATTAATTCCAGTAGGTTTCAATTATCAATCATTCATTGTAAGCGACTATAATGTGATTGCAAGCATTGTGGTGCCTGTGCAGTGGCAGTGCAGCAACCAGTCCTCAGTAGTAGTACAAGCACTCCAGTCATGCAGAGTTTCATGGAGGCCACAGGAGACCATATTGATGTAATCCTCAAGAATTGGGTTCGCCACGAGTGACCATGTGCCAGTCGATGGAGCCCTTGGAGTCCTTGCTTCTCGTTGTTTCTGGTTATTTATTTATTATTATTTTCTGGAACACTTTTTTGGTTTTCTCCATTATTGCGGTGGTTACATGGGCATCCTGGGTTGAATGTGATGCAGGCCACATGTGAATGGTCAGAATGTAGGAGGCCAGAGGAATCCAGGTTTTGCCACTGAGACAGGTCAAAGCCCCTGAGAGAAGTGATGCAGTGGCCGGGGCAACATTCACACAGTGGGAAAGGGTTTATGGCATGACTCTTCTCTTGTGTGTACGTGTGTGTGTGTGTGTGTGTGTATCTCCTGACCCTCTCAGTCACCACTTCACTGCAGCCCTGCCGAAGACACATGCGGGTTCTTTTAGCTTAAAAAGACGAGACAAGCCATCTAACCGAATACACTGAATGTGCTTTTGTTTATTGAAATATGATTCGATCCATTCATGATGGAAACCTTTAGCCAGGCTCTCTCTCTCTCTCCCCTTCTCCCTTTCCCCCAACATTTCTTTCACCTTATCTTCACACAGTAAAATTAGACTCAGGAGACTGTTGAAGTGATTCCACCAGAGTTATGAGGCATGGTAGATCAGAATGCTTTGATAAAGTGAAGAATTCCGTAAAATTAACAGATATATTTTTGCATCAACTTTCTCTAATTAATATTTTCCTGCCTTGAATTTTACTATCTAATCCGTTTAGTTTCCCCTTTCTGCTAATGTCTATTTTATTTGCTTGCTGACCCACAAAGTGGAGCCTGATTCCTGATTATAATAGCAAGTGCGCCAACAAGATGGAGCAGTTGCCGATGCCTTCAAGTGGGCATCTTATGGTGCACTGGTAACTGCCAGTGGTTTTACAGTGGCTGTTTGAAGATATGTGATTAGCAAATTGCATTAGGTACTGGTCACCACCACAATGAGTGTGCAGTAGTGGTGGCACAGGTGTGAAGAATTCTGGTCAGAATAGGGACTCTGTGAGGTCAACAATCATAACACAACAACCCCCAATTAGATTTTATGAGTGGGTTAGAGGGAAGGGGGGGGGGAGTGGATTGGGGTGGGCGTGGAAAGTATATTTCGCTTTTCCTAATATGGACTATTCATTCGTTTGTGTACCTTTTTTTTTTTTTCTTTCTTGTTTGAATGATTCCCTTAGACCCACTTCAAAACATTCATATTTGCCTATGCCACTGTGATTAGATAACTTTGCATCACTTGTTTCCTCTTGTTTGTTTGTTTGTTTGTTTGTTTGTGCGTGTGTCCTAAGGTCAAGAGCTCTTGTGGTTCTCTATACTCTCCACTACCACCCACAGTCCACATTGTGGGAATGAAGGAAACAAAGATCTGAGGTTCTTTCTGTCTTTCCCCTACTGCCCCCTTACTCTCTCCTCCATCTTATTCTCTTCTTCCTTCTTTAACTACTCCCTCTTCCGTCTTATTCTTCCCTTCTACTCCCTCCTCCAGCTTTGTCTTCCTTCTCGGGAAATTTTTTTAATTTCATATCTTTGCTAGTCCATAATTTTTTTACCAGTTTGATAGATCAAACTCACCACACACTTTGCATTAGTACAAAAAACAACAGCAATCCACCTGTTTTGATCCCCTCCTCGTCAAAGCAACCACAGAGCAAGTAGTCGGATGTAACGCAAGGTTCCAATGTTTCCCTCGCGTAACCAGTAGAATAGAATTTAAGTTTATTCGTTTCTTGTCAGACTAGCATTATCGGAACTGCACTTCAGCAGACTCCTCTTTACGAGATTCTTGCCAACGTGCTGTCACTTCCCGGCGTCGTGATGGCTTGAATGCCAACAGGTTTGTGGCAAGTATGTCCATATGTTGTGTGTCGTTTGTGTGTATGTGTGTGTACAAGCCACTGACGTTTGTGGTGGCAGCAGTGCCTAGGTTATCGGGTAAAGAGGACCAGGCTGGTGGGTGGGAGTAAAGTGGGAAAAAAAGTTTTGCTACATGGTGCTAATTGGCTGGTCATGTAATAGACATGTTTGCTCTCTGAATTATTGTGGTCTACATATGCGGATGTGTGCATGCACTGTGGGTGTATGTAGTTGGGGGGGGGGGGGGGGAAATAGTGAAATAGTTGGTTGACATGCCAACTGATATGTCAGTAACACACCCATATTTTTTTTTAGAAGTATGACTCAAGGAGGATTTAGTTATAATGTGAGAATGGAAAAATTTTAAACCTGCCGATAACCTCAACTGTATTGTGACAGAGGGGACTTTAAACCCTTTCTTCAGGGAGTGAAGCTATACAGTGTCTCTGCCTTGAGGTTTGGGATACAGTATGCATGTCATTTTTAGGAACAGTCGCTACATTCAAAGTTAATTAGGCACTGGACTACCATCGTGACATCCTCGCTTTTCTCAGGATGCTACAGCCTCACACGCTCACGCACCTCACATTCATTCTGCACATACACACACTCATACATACTCACACATGCACACACATTTGCTCACCTTCAATTTGCATTCCTTCACGTGTGTAGTAATAGCAGATAGCTCCTGTCGTCATAACTGAGGATAATTTATCATAGCTTTGGAGGAGTTTTAGCATGATTAGAAGATACCACCCAGTGCCCTCTGGTGCCTTCTTGAGAATTTTAGCACCTTCTAAACTATCTCTTTGCTCCAGTTGGCTATTGGAAGTTATTATTAGTATTATTTTAAATTTACATGGCCTGTTTCATGGCTTGAATTACAGCCATTATATATGATCACTTGTAGTGTGCTGTGTTTCAATGGAACTAGTCAGGTGTTGGACTGACAGTTGTTAATATATAGGTATGTCCATGTACAATGAATATTAGACTATTCGACTTTTCGCATGAGTCAGAGAACCAATAGTGGATATATTTTTATGAGCACATGCTAGTATTTTCAAGCATTGACAAGTACATTTAAATTATCTGCGGAATGCTTGTGTCCATTTGCTATGCACAGAACAGTGGACCATTTAAACTAGTATTCAATATGGGGAATATCTTGTAGGCTTCTGGAACACATTAATTAAGTATTAATAAAGAGTACAACATTCAATACCTTTTTTTTTTTTTGTGCTGCCAGTTTTCCTAATTGTTTGTTTGTCCATCACCATGGTGACAGCTGTTCAGTGGGATGCCGTCTCTCTTTGTGGACTTGGGTGTGGAAGAAAACATTTTCTTTCAGTTGAGCCTCCTCTTTCAGTTATTTGTATGTGCAAACATTGGACCTTGTTTACATTTTGCCTTGGGACTGTGTCCACACAGCCCCAAGTTATGGGATAGAGAGAGAATGTAAGAATCATTGTGGTAGAATAACAACAAGTCTTTAATACTTGTTATGCCGTTTAAAGTCGCACTATTTTTTTTTTCACTATTTGATGCACCCTCCACACTCGTATCTTCTCATTTGCGCACACAATAATGTATAATACAACCAGTGACCGAGTAATAGTGAAAGTGCACTGGTGGGAGAATGGGCTACAGTTAGCATTGTTGGGTTTGATGCTATCATGTGATTAGGAAACTATGTTTTTGTCCTGAGGGTGTTTAGTTCTTGTATGATCAGCACTTGCATGTTTGTCCCATTCTTGCACAAAATTGAGTTTTGGGAGCATGTAGTGAATTTGATGATAACAGGATTTGGTATAGGGAAGATAAAACTGTTGTCTTAGGCTGCTATCTCTCTTATGTCGTGGTTACAATGAAAAATAATTATTTCATAATTCGATGATTTTCGAAAACATTTATTAGATTCTTTTGGTGTACCTTTTTCGGTTTTCTTTGATGTGTTTTTCCATTTTTTTCTCTTTCTTTTTTATTCCACAGATGCAATCCCATAAATTAGATTAAGCAGCAACGAGTTAGGGATTTTCGGTATGGAATGAGTAGCTGTGAGTAAACAGCAGTTGCTACTGCTGCTCCCACTTCTGTAGGCTGTCATGTGCACTCTTTATTCTACTTTGTAGTGAAAGCAAGAGAATTGTTTTTTGTAATGATGTTTACGCATGCTGTACAGAACATTGTGTGTGTGTGTGTGTGTGTGTGTGCTTATTAAACCTTTGATGAAGTTGGATTGAAAAATTATCTTTTCATTTATTTACATATGTAAGTCTGTATTTTTATTTTTATTTTTATTATTATTATTCAGCTGTCTGTGATTAGGTGTTGGGATTCTTAGTTTGCTGCTGCTGTAAATGGCATTTTGCCACCACATGTGCCTTTGTTTACTCTTGTTAGAGATTACTGTTGTTGTTATTTGTTGTTTTCATAGTTCTTGTTGTTTTAAAAGAGTAATTAATTTCCTAAGAAAATGGCTGATAATATGTAGTGTCCCTGTGAGCTGAATTGAAAAAGACTACCTGGCATGTTTTGTCAGCTGATTAGTGGGTGGAGTCAAAGCTTTAATAAGAGCAATTAATTTTTGTTGGTTGGAGCGAAAAAATAAAAAAATCAGGCCCTATAACAAAGTCAGGTAGTGGCGACATACTTGCAAAGTCAGGTAGTGGCGACACACTTGCAAAGCTCATCTTTCCTGTGAAGTGTGCGTTATCCAGGAAGTTATATTTCATTATAAACAAATGAATGGACCTCACTGTGTGCAGTTATGGTCTTTGTGGAGTGCTTCAGTTAATTGTTAAGGAGAACGTATGCACCCAATTATGGCATGACCCTAACCTGGCTTCTGTTGGCGAGGAAGGAGCTGCTGGTTCATCGGTTGGTGGTTCAAAATGCTCCGCAGATTTGGTTTGTGATTGCATTAGCTCATCACCCTAATAGTGTGAGCATGACACCAACTTAGGGGAGTTCCCCAGCTTCCAATGGTGCCTGGTTTCATTTTTTTATTTGTGGAATTGATTTATTTGGAAATAGTGGGGTTGGTTACTGTGGAAACTTCTTAGTGATGGAATGGAATATTCCAATTGCATTACATAAATAGGATTATTGCTAATATTGCATATCATGAATTAATGAAATGGTAACAATAATAGTTCATATCCCCCTCCCCCCCCTCAGTTCCATTCACTGGGTGCACTGTTGCACATGTGCAGTGGAGCAAGTAATGACTAGTGGGGAATGCTTCATAGTATAGAATACTGCAGTATAGATGTGAGGGGCATTAATTAAATGGAGAATTTGGTTGTCACTGCTGAGAAGTTAAATCCTGGTTGCTAAGGATCTTAAATTTCTTAACAACCCTATTGCCTATTGCTTTTATTATGCCTTTTTTTTCCCTTTTCTTTCTCTCCACTTCTTTGTGTGTGAAATATATACATTATGTATCAGAGTAAACCCCCTAGTATGATATCGTGCACAGAAAGTTGATCCAATGGGTCAGTCTGTCTGTCTATTAGGAGGGAGGGAGTATTTTAGAGGGTGTCTATTTTGAGTCTCTGGTAAATTCTCTATGGAGTGCAGCTATGGGTGTTCATGTGCATTGCTAGGAGCCAGAGACATCTTTACAATGTAAGGTTGTGAATTTCTTCTACCCAACCTGATGGCTTTGTGGGTTTGAGACTACAAAGAATGTGTGTGTTTATATCATATAGAAATAATTCTCCCTTGGCCTCACTCTCCTCAAGTGTAAAGTCCAGGATGGCAGAGAGTCAGAGTCCTAGTCTGGTCTACTGGTTCACTTGAAAGACCATGCCAATGGTTAGTGATTGCTGGTGAAGCCAGCAATGATGTTTTATGTTTCTAAGAAAATTCCGGAAGGCTTCCTGACACAAAAAATAAATAAATAAATGATAGCTACTGCAACGAAAAAAAGAAATTACTGCAAGGTTTTCCTTATACTAGTGTATCCAATACAAATTCTGTCGACCATTCTATATTAAAAGTGATACATGTGTCATTTAAAATTGTTATTACTTTGGAGGAGGTTGTTATGAGCAACTGGTAGTTCAGTTTTGACATCACCCAGTGTTACCATACAAGAAAAGTTGTAAATTGGGGGAGCCAATTGAATTGTTGAGAGGATAGCGAGTGTAGCAGGTGAGGCTGACAGGTCTGTCGCTAATGGAGTGGCCCCACGGTAGCAGGTACTGGGAATGCCTGCTACAGCCTGCTCGTAGATGGCAGAGAGCACGGAAGTCTCTTGGACATCAAAAAGTCACTCTGGTTTTACAACACAAACCACTACCACCTAGTACGCCCACTCTTAATCTTACTTAGAGACAAATCGGTCGTGGGTGTTGCCCCTAGACGTGCGGTGTTAGCTTTCTTCTCTCCCTCCATCCCACCCGCCCACGCTGCTTGCACTAAGCAAGGACAACTACGTCAACCGAACAAGCCTATTAGCACTCAGGGAACACTACGTGCGACATGGCAGGCAGGCAGGCAGCATTTTTTTTTTTTTTTTTTGGCCATGCCATCTTACTGTCTATCACCATAGATGTAGTTCTACCACTGGTGGTATGTCTGTGGCGAGCAAGGCATGTGGAAGTGTTACAAATCTGCAGCCATATGTTCCCAGAACGTGTGGACAGTGGGCGGAATTGGGCACACGTAAGAAGGGGAGAGAGGGGGAGGGAGAGTTTGTTGCATTCTCTCGTCTTTTGTGGATAGCAGTTAACAAGTAGAAATCCATCAGAGGCCGTCTTAGCCAGTGCAGCTGGCCTGTGTTTGTGTGTATGTGATACGTGCTAGTCGTTCAGGCGAGCAATTTGTTTTTGTGAAGGGAAGTGACAGGTACCTTCTTTCTTGCGGTGTGGTTCTCTCCGTCGGAGTAAAGGGTGTGATCGGTCGTTGTCATGTTCGTAAACTTCATTAGTCCAGGGGATGGGTTCTGTACTTACATTATACAGAAGACATTAACAGATAATAATAATAATAATAATAATAATAATAATAATAATAATAATAATAATAATAATAATAATGAAAATAAAGTAAATATTAATATTATATGAACCACTGTGAATTGTGGTATATCATCCTCCATTCCAGCTCCATGCTGACTTTCACTGTTTCTACTTTATCAAACACTTCAAGAAGCTTCCTTTGTTATGGCCAAGTTTTCACAGCTCCAGTATTTGTTGTGACATCTTCACTATTAGTTGATGGAATTGTTTGGTGTCAAGGCACTTCTGGAGTCTCAAATCCTCTCCAGTTGAGCTTTCTATCTAACCTGTTATTGTTTTGAAGACATGGAGATGACAACTCAGGCCAGTGGAGGTTTAACTTCATGTATGCAGTCTTGTAGCCAACTCACGTAATTCCCGGTTTCCTTTTGCGAAAAACCGGTGACGTAATTCATGGTTCGGGTCGTAGTGCAAAGACAAGGAAATGGAGTTTGACTGGGGCGTAGCTCTGCTCTATCACTAGTAGGTTGTGTTCTCTTGTGTCTAAAGAGAGCACAAGACACTTTTAAAAGTATATAGCGCTAATTTTTTGTTCTACTCCAGAAAGATAGAAAGTTTTACTGGTATTTTATCACAGGTATTGGTTTCAGCAAAGAAGGAAGTAAAATTATAACTAATCATAACTAAAGGTAAGTACGTTTTGCAGTTACAGTATTAATTTCAGAGATAGCTATTATAGTATGTTTAGTGATGATATGGCTTAAAAGGGAGTAATTGCTTGCAGATTGCAATGTCCCGAATTGTTTGTGTTTCCTGTTGGACTTCCTGATTCTATTGGAACTACTGCTAATATGCCTATTGGTTGCAAGCTGTTGAAAAATACAACACATATGATGAACAGATAAACACTTGCACATTTATAACTCAAAGGGTGTTAAATAAAAAGACAATGAATAAAATAAAAAAATTTAAGTCACAAAGTAAAGTCCTCGACAAGAAACAAGGGAAATTTATAATCTCATTCCACGACTGCATCTTCTGGGATTGAGTCTGGAATAATGTTTAAAAGGGCATTTAATTCATAATCATGACTATTTTGCTTAATATTAGCAATTATTTCGAGGTGACTATAACAACTTGTGCATATTTTATCATTTTCAGTGATGTACAAATCCATATCACTGACTTGACAAAAATGATATTTAATGGCAACAGTGTTAGGGCAGTGCCTGTATGACCCCTTTATGTTAGCACTACATGTATACTGGAGAGTTGATTGTGCACTACATGTATACTTGAGGGTTGATTGTGCGATGCACTTGTTTATAATGAACCTAGCACAGTGGAACTAGCTTCCCATCATCAGTGTTATGTTTTCTTTGTTCTGTAATGTCCAGCCTGGTACATAGTCACCTGAATTAATTTTTCTTTCTGTCTTTTTCACATGCATAACAAATATAGCTGTCAGCTGTGATCATTTTCTCCATGGCCCGGAGCTTTGTTGAAAGTTCAGCCCAAGTGGACAGCTTTATGTAATAAGAAGCAGATTTGCAGCATAACTGGCAAGGACCACATTTTCTGCCTGGATGGATCGTTGTCTTTGGACCTCTTCTCCTTAGCACTGAACTCTTTGATTATACATACAAAATATTATCATAATACATTCAATATCACTTAAAAAATTTTTCTTTGTTTTGCAGTTACAATAATTTAGTATGTCATAAATACATGAATCACTATGACATATCACTAATTATTTTAGTCTAATTTGGTTGCAGATTGCTATGTCCCGAATTAATAAGAAATATATAACTTGCCATATTAAAAGGTGTTCTGATGCTAAAATGGTCTGGTTTTTTCCTCAAACTATGCCTGTTAGCTTGACTGAGCAGCACCACCAGTATTAAGACAAACACGTGTATGGCTTCCTTGCAAACTAAAAATATATATATTGAACGCCCACGCGCAAGCATCATTTTAATGAGGTGACCTTTTGAAAGGAATTGTACGCGTTTCTATTACTTCCGGTACGGGTGGCTACGAGACTGTATGGTTGGTTCTCATGTCTGAAGAGCTTATCTAGTGGTGGTGTGGATTGGTGGGCTGGGTTGGTGGGCAGGGTTGGTGGTGACCAGTCCCATTCAAAGCAGGTGCCATGTATAGTTCCTGCCTGGAAAGTCTATGAAATGTGGGGGTGTGAAGTTATGGGAAAGGTGATATCCCATTTTAGTCTAAGGTGTCTTGGCCATTCCTCCTCTCATTCACCTTGGTCTCCTTGACTCTGCCTTCTTTATCTCAGACTGGTCCTGAAATGTGGGAGACTTCTTTGATAATTGAAATACTAGAGTCTAGGCTTGTATAATAATATAATAATTAATAATAATAATATTAATAATAATAATAATTCAGTCATTCACCTTGGCCAGTTCAACTTCTTGCTAAGTCCTCTTCTGGGGCTAATGGGGTTGAACTCTCTGTGGTAGACTTCATTGACCCCCTGAAGAGGACTTCGGCAAGAAATTGAAACGGGTTAAGTATTAATATCGGCTGTTAGAACCGAGAAAATTTGCAATCATTATAATAATGGTGTTGATAATGATGATAAATTATATTATTAAATAAAAAATTGATTATATTATTATTAATATTATTATTATTATTATTACAGCTTAGTTTTTATCTAGAGCTGTAAATAATAATATTCTACTGGATTTTGGGCCAGGTTTTTACAGTAATTTAACGTAAAGATTTTTTAAACAGAAATAATGCTGTAAATGACAATGATGATGATGATGATGATGATGATGATGATGCAGGCACTACTTTAATACTATAGTACACCTGTTGGAATGTCGCATGGGAGAGGAGGGGAGCCACAAAGTCAAGCATTTTACTCACTAGGAAACACATGTGGAGCTAGCAGCTCAATAGCAGTCAAAGTCACAAATGGGGTAGTTAAAAATACACAAATCGGTTTGTTATAAACGCATTATGGTAGCCATGAGGTACTAATTACGCCCAAGCTTTTTTTTTTTTGGTTTTCAGAAATGCCGGCATAATATGCTTAGGCAAGAAATTATGCCAGTGTCTGTTGCCATTTTGGGTACCCATGAGTACATTCCGAAGGCAATATTGGCAAGATTAGAGGGAGGGAAAGACAGTTTGGGGTTGTGGGAAGAGAAGTGTTGTGGATAAGTTTGTTCAATTCTACTTCCTTTACTGGAACTATTGCATTCAGAAGCAACTCTTTTATTCTGCATGGAATGGATGGACAGGTGGTCACTATTTTAGCTTGTGTGCTCATTATCAATGTTAAATACTTAATTACACTAACTTCCATTTTATAAATTATACTTTGTGTTTAAAATGTACAGGAATCGACGGGTGCGTGGCCAGAAGGCTAGGTCAAAGTTCAGCATTTGGAGCTTGGGTGAGCTGCTATTAATTTAGGCCGTGTTGATATCGTATTAGATTATGTTTGTATCATAAGTATTATATAAAATTAGACGTGGATAGATTATCAATGTCACATGATCAGTAGTTTTTATCTGAATCAGTAATCTTCATGTAGGTCAGTAATTTTCATGTAGGTCAGTAATCTTCACTTAATCTTCACCTAGGTCAGTAATCTTCATGTAATCTTCATTTCAGTCAGTAATCTTCATGTATGTCAGTAATCTTTATAATCTACATGCGAGTTAAATCTCTATGGGGTTCATGTTGGTAAGTGGGTGCACAAGTTTGTTAAGGAGAACATGGAATGCTAGAGATGGTCCAGTGAAAGTTTCTCTCTGCAATTTATTCTGCTTGTTCCCCAGTGGTACAGTGTCTACTGGGGAAGAGATAAGCTTTTCTTTCAACGTTTTGTCGCTTACCACTTTGTTATTGTATGAAGTTAGACTTAACAAATTATTTTTGCCAAGAATTCTCATTAGTTGGGAAATTAGAGTAGTTAAGCAGTAAACTCAAGAATAGATACAATTAAAGCAGCTGCCAGTGCCCTTTATTTCATCATTTTGTATACATTTTCTAAATCTGATCAAACTTTCATTCTTCTTCCCCTACCTGTCTGTTCCGGTCCTTTCTTGGAATTGTGAAAATGAATGCAGCTTACTTTGATTTGCATCTGGTTGGACAGGCACTGCCTAGTTAGCAAATAGACTGAGCATGAATGGATAGAACTTAGTGTTTAGTGCACCAATATTATTGCAATTCTTTGCGAGGAAGTTAGCCTTTCTAAGTAGAGAGCAACAACAATTATTCTGTTTGCTCTGCTAGACTGGCTGGTAGAGTTTGTGGTGATAGATGTTTTGTCAGGAGCCATTGGCGAGTGCCACTAACAGTCTAGCTTGAATGGATGTGATACTTGTTTTAGTGGCACGGGGCTTCTTCTTGTTCCATAGCCTTTTGTTCCAGAAAAAGGAGGGAAGTTTTTTTCCTCATGCTTTAAAGCTCTATTGTCATAAGCCTTTTGCTGTGTTATAATGTTTGTGTGTGTGTGTGTGTGTGTGTGTGTGTGTGCGTGTGTGTGTTCAATCCCCAGCTGGATGCTTAGAATGTGATTCATGCATTGAGCTTTTTTTTAAATTTTTTTATTTTTTAGTTTGTACTAATTGTCTATATATATATATAGCTTTACTTTAATGGGATTAATTAAATAACACTTCTTCATACTAATTTCTTTTTCTATATCTATTTCCTATGCTATTGTCTTTGTTCATCTAAAATTGTGGTCCAGTTGAATTTAGCAGTACATACAGTAATCATTTACAACAGGCTCTCAAGCTACCAAAAGTGGTCCATTTACACCCTAACTAGTTACTATAAACTTACACATGACATTTTTAAACTGCATTGAATGTAAATCCTCCATTAGGTGTTTCAACAGGTCACTGGTTCACTTCCCTCCTTCAGTATTGAGCTGTTTATTCTGTCACATGCTGTGTACACTCACCAGCACTAGTTCCTTCTACTCCTTGTAAACTGTCAGTGATGGCTCCATGTGTGAGCGTCATCTTTTGTCAGCAGCCAAGGGAACCATAAAGATGACTACCACCATGTGCTTAGCACTTCGCACGTTGGAAATTGGACCTTTGAACTTGTGTGTGTGCGTGTTTGTGGTTTTGTGTATTTATCTCTTCATGCAAGTAGGTATAGTTCTGCTGCTGCTGTGTGTGTGTGTGTGTGTGTGTGTGTGTAAAGGGAGAGGGGGAGAAGTATGGAGGTATGTGTGAAAGGTGTGTAAACATTCTTTCACTTATAAAACTCGTTAGATGGAGAGATGACTTTTTGAAGGTTTTTTAAATAAAAATATAAGCTCAATTTTGCATGTCACTTTACGACATTGTAAGGACACCTTTTTGTCTTTTTTTTTTATCTCACATTCTGTTGTTGTTGTTATTCCTTTTTTTGGTTTTTGGTTTGCTTTGTAGATACGCAAATACGGGGGTGTATCCATGTGGGCATGTATTCCTGTAAAGTACAGCTTTTTTGCTGGGGCCTTATCATCCAGCGGGATTTACACAGAGCCACACACACATCTGGTGTGACAGCACAATGTATTTATGTTTCACTTGTCCTTGGAATGATTGTTCTTGTGACATTTGCAAGGCCAGGGCTGACAGAGACAGCTGGTGCTGTTGTCTTACTCTCTCCATGCAGTTTGGACAGTCCACCGTGGTTGACTAATTGTCTGTGTGCTTTCACAGTCTGAAAACTGCTGCAGAATCTGGCAGCCTTGGCAGCTCATTTCCCTTCCCTTCTCTTCCCCACCTTCCCTCCACTTTAGCCCAGAGTTTTCTTTACCGAAAGGAGATATGTGAGTTTACTTGCAATGAAAATGCTTTGAATGATGTTTAAGATTCTTTGAAGGATTGTGCAAGAGTTGAAAGCTGAAAGCTTATGTTTTATGAGATAATGGTCTTATAAATATTAAGAATAAATAATTATTATTTTTCCTCCCTCTTTTTTCCCTCCTCTTGCCATCCAATAAACAAATCATGCTTCCAACAATTCATGTTGGGGTTTCTGTGAATTGAGGTGCATGGACATCCTCCTGGAAGACTTGGTAGTATTGGTATGAGGAAGAGGATGTTGTTAATTGGGTGGTAGTTCCGAACTTTGACTAAATCAAATCTTTAGTCACATCCATGCAGGTAGCCATGATGAGGTGTTGTTGGTGTGTGTGCGTGCGTGTGTGATACAGGAGTTTTAGTTATCAGGCTTGGTGATGTGGTAGTGATGGTGAGAGTGGGTGATGGAAATCTGCCTTCTTTTTTCATCACCTAGTCTCAGCTAGCCTGCAAAGATTTACCTTTGAAGTAAGCTTTAGAGTGCATAGCAGATTAGAACTGCTCCAATGGATAGTTCCTGTTGTAGCAGATACAGCATTGGAACCTCTTTCAAACTGAGTGTCATATTCTGATTGAGATTTGGAACTCTAGTTCTAAAAGTTTTACAGACTATACAGCAAAAGGCAAATAAATAAATAAAGAAGAAGGTAAAAAAAAATAAAAAAAAGCAGGTGCTAATAATAAGCTGCTATTTAGAACATTGGAATATTCGATTACCTTCTCACTATAAAGTATAACTATGATCACTGAGGCATTGAGCAACCCTTCTCCTCCATGCAGGTTGTTTAGCCATGTTGTTATGGTTATTGAATGTTGATATTTTTTGATATCCAAAGAAATTTTGGTGGACATGGGATAGGACATCTCATAGCTTGGAATCACGGGAATCTGTGCCAGTTTCTTCAGGTTAATTCTGAACTGGTTTATGTAACTCCTTTAATTAACTGATGTACCAGCAATATCGAATAGGTTAGAGTTCAGGAGTCACTATTGCATGTCTAAACTGTGACTGTTGGGTATCATATGGTGATGTGGTCTTTCTCACAAATATCATGCTCATAGCTGCGCTGGTGGTAGATATCGGAGGTGATTACCATATGGTAAAATTTGGCTTCCAAAAAAGATATTTAGACCAACTATTACTACAAACTACTTGAAAAGGAAAGAAGTGTTGAACGCCTGCAGTTTCGCCATTGTGAACAAGTTGTCCTATTTGTACATGCACAAAGCCAAGGACAGATCAATAAGTGATAAGGGGTGATTAATTGGGTAGCTAAGAACAACTGAGATGTGGCAACAGGTTGGATAGCTGCCGTTGCCTGGGGGAGTTGCCTTGGTGTTGCTAAGTGAGCGAGTCGAGTACATGTGGTGATTGTGAAAGTGACCTGTTAACAAGAACTGATTAAGAAGCCGATAGACAACACAGTTCTTGTTTGCCACATGAGGCTAGGGAGAGTAAGTTAGCATTGGTAAAGATCGTCAAAACGCGCTGGCTCTTTTTGTCTGCGCCGTAGCAGCCACATAGCTTAACTTTAAACAGAATTGGGGTCGGTTAATTGTTGCTTTGGGACCGTGCTAGTGTAATTACTTGTGGCTTACTGGCTTATTTTTTTAGTAATTCATAAGCAAGCTCAATACTAAAAAAATAAACAACAACAATGACAAAATATTTGCTCCAAATATTATATCATATTTTTGGCTGCTATATAATGTGGACTAAGGTTTACTTAAATTATACATTAATTAGATAGTTAAGTGCTGGAAGTATATTCTTAGTGATTCATATGTAGGTAAGTAGTGCTATAATCCTAACTTATAAAAGAAAATTCTTTATTTTCTATTTCATTTAGAACAGAAGGACAGAAGCAGCTGGGTTTTTATTGACCTCTCTGTTATTTGTACTTCCAAAATGGGGAAATACTGTGAGCACAGTCAGCAAAGTCAGAGGATCATGCATACTGGTTGCTCTTCTTGAGCAACTTTACTATTATACTGTATTAGAATTGACAAGAAAGTGTGAATTAGCTACATATCACCAACCAACCTACAAATTTGAAAAAGATGGTGCATCCAATGCTAAGCAAATAAAATTCTTTAATTCCATCCTCATATATTTCCCCCCAAATATCTGGTAGGTTTCTCAAACTGAACTTTTATCAGAGCTGTAGCAGAACACTCCATTCATTGAACATTCTTGCAAGTACATTCAAGCTATGCATAATTCAGTACATACAGTATTCAGTATATATTACTCATTTTTTCACAGCATTATACCACCCATTTATGTAGCTGGTGCAATCATCACTATTTCACTTATTTTGAATAAATTTCATTTAACTGTTGCTTACACACACCAACTTCATCAACTGATTTAAGTGATGTAGTCTCCAGTTTTCTTTTTTTCTTTGTTGTGAAGTATTTTCTTTGTGTTTCCATGTTCTTATTAGATGCTATTCTCTTTCTTGTGGCTGGTAACTTTATGCTATTTAAGACTCCTCCCAATGCTGTATATACATTTTCCAAAAGATCAGCACTATCTACTTGATCACATATTAATGCAATGTTTGATAGTCTTGATTTGATGTTGTCCATTAGTGCAGTTCAGTCATTAGAATGTTTTTGAATACCATCAACGTTGAACATTTTACAAATGTATTATTGATGTCTTTTTCTGTAATCAAATGATCACGAATAATCCCTTGACTAATTTCGGAGTCTCTATAACCATCAATAACGTGCCTTACACTAACTCCTTCCTTCTGTTTCTCAGCCACAGATTGTTTGGTAGTCTTAAATGTCCCAGTTTTTTATCATGATTATAATGGTATGGAACGTAAGTGATTGATACTGAGCCTGTCTTTAAACATTTTATTGCCTTTATGTATGCTGAACAGCTCGCATTAATTTTACTCGTTCCTTGACTTTTTAGACCCCTTTTCCCACTACCACGTGGGTTATAACTTCCACTTCAATTACAATAAAAATAATAATGCTGATAATTTAGTATAGGTTTTGGGGCAGTATGCAACACAAACCATGAATGTGAGGTCCTTTCTTCCTCTTCTTTCCAGATGGAAAATTCATCAAAACTAGTGTAGAAATTGATGACTGTGCTTAAGAGAGAGGCAATGATGACAGCACTTGTGATTTAGGTAACTCTGGAAAGTGATACAAAAAATGGTACATATAAAAGTCTTTAAATTATCTTTAAAGGATTGTTATCACAGAATTAAAAAAGTAGAATACCAGAAGTTTGTGAAGTAGAAGTCTCCATACATGATGATGCAGACGTCCCTTCATATGATGATCTCTCTAATTGTAATTCAAAATAACTAATAGCTACTACAAACTATTTCGATTTGCTATTTATGAAAATTACCTGTTTCAGAGTGACCTGAGTGGACCAGTGGAGCTTTTGCTTTTAGTGACAATGATAACTTTTTTTTCTTGCACTTCTGGCTTCATTGAAGATGTTGAACAAGATCTACTTCTGTAATTTATGGAAGTGATGCTTGAGTGAGGCAAACACGATAACGGTGATATACGAGAGTCTAATATAGAAAAAATGTTAACCTTCGAATACACATGCTCAAATATTTATGTGATAGCAAGATGAAAGTGCAATTTCTACATGATAAGATCAAAGACTAGACTTTTAGTACCAGATTTTTGTGAATATTTTGGAGCTGAAACCTTATTGGATGTCCATGGAAGTTCTGCTTAAAGAAAAGCAATGGTAATGTAATAATGGCATTATCGAATAATATGGCAATAATAATTCAAGCTAATGGTGAATGGAGTTTATTGGAAGATTTAGACTGTATCAAGTTCGAATGGTTGCCCTTAGAAATTTTTGATTTCCTGACCTTCATGTCACTAACATTAAAGCATATCACTTTTTTGTACTGATATGTGTGAAAGAAATTTAGCAAGGCATGCAGGGGCAAGAATTTAATACTTACACTAACATTGAAATCACTGTAACTCATTTACACTAATTATCCACAGAGAAGTTCCTCAGCAATGACTTTTCTGATGATAGGCATTTGACTCTATAGGAAATGAAATGTTTCAAAGAAATTAGCTATGTGATTGACAATTTGAAGACATGGGTGTTACTGTGAGAATTTGGTAATGTAGTAAAGCAAAGCAATTTTCCATTTTCAGGCAGACTTTATTATAAGAATCACGAAATAAATAGCTAATGATGCAAAGGATGAGACTCTTGATTTACCAATAATTAGCCAGCTATTTGTATAAAAATGGGTGTAAGCATCTTCATCTGTCCAAACAGCTAACTACTAGGTGACTATGACAGTCCACACTGGCAGTTAACTATTTGACACCATTTCTTTTTCTGCAAGGTTGCATTGCACACAAACTAATAATAAAATGACATACAAGCTATAAATAAGCTGAGCATGTTCAACAGTTCAATCCAAGCCCTTCTGACATCACTTGCTCTCAATCTTTTCCTTATGGCTGGGTGTATCTCACACCCTGAATCATAGCTGCTAAATAATATTAGAGCATGCATTGAGCAGGCAATTACTGCTGCTAATTTATTCTGTACTTAAATGAATATAACTATATACATACAGAATTACTTCCTGCTACTTGTAAAAGTAAGTTTTATGTGAATGATATTTTTATAGCTTAACATTCTAAAAGTTGACAAACAAACAATTTTACTAACATCTTATATTAACCTGAATTGATTGCTTACAAATGAGTCTCAAATAGCTGTCTATGATCTAAAAAATAACAAGAAATAATTTTGATCAAAATCAAAATCTAAACCACAATAATGAACCTCATCTGATAACCATTGACTTTCTCACACGCTGGCATTGATTCAAAGAAAGAGAATGGGAGTGGTTATCTATGAAGAAGTAAAGTACGTAACTGTGAAGTAAATCAACACATAGTTTAGAATACTTACAAGTTCTCTCATATACCAGTAGAAATGGATCGCTAGTCAATACTTCTTCAATACTTGCCTCTGTTACCTTTAGAGATGAATACTTACTAAAATTTACTAACTTGTATGATTCCATTTACCTTTTCATCATTAGTAGCAAACCATACATTCTGTTTACGCTAATATATTATAGCTAATGACTCATCTGTGAAGAATAATTGTGATATACAACAACTCCAATGAGTCGATACACAATATTCTTTTCGACATGAAGAAAGAGACCCTGTGTTTCAATCCTCGATCTTGAAGGAGAAAAATGGCACAATTATTTTCAGTTGCAAAATCTTCATTACTTACGAATTGGAATATTTAGTAAGATGTACAAACATCAGAGATGGCTGGGATGAAATTCTCATCTTGGATTAAAGTCCAAAACTCCCACAACTTCAATGAATAATAAACACAACACACTGACTATGCATACTTAAAATTATAGTTCGAATTTTGTGGTACTATAATATTGCAAATAGTAAATGCATAATCCTATTGTAGCTTAACCTGTTTAATTACAATTATTGTTAAAAAATATATATAATATTATATTATTATAGTGAACCAGATTGGCTCAAAAATATAATTCTCATACTATGCCAAGTATCACATTCAGTTAGCGTTTAAACGAACATTACCTTGAACACTTTCCACTAGGTATATGCTCATCATCTAAGGCCTTCCTAAGAAGATCAGAAACAGCTTCTACCTGAAAGTGAACAATGTGTTTAATACAGTGTGTGTAGGTCCCACATAATTAAGTCTAAATTTAAATATAAATCATCTATTGATGATTTATTTTACTACAGCAGTAAGCAAATTCAAATTCTTAATAATTGGTTTTATTAATTGGTGTACAGTAGACCCTTATGTTTTTGAATCCCTTTTATTTATAAACTTCTGTCTGCTATGGTGAGCTTTGTCTTTTTTTTGTGTGTATGTACTCACATGATTTTGTACTCCTTTTGGTGCTGTAAGTTGCAAGTTTAAGTGAAACCCGTAAACACATACATACTTCATGCCAAATTAAACACATTTTCTGCGTGCTAAATGGCTAAAAATGTTGCATTAAAGTACAACCCAATCAAATGTCCCAGTAAACTTCACGTTTCAGCTCTGTTTCCAAACTGTAGTGGAAGAATATCTCGAAATAGTGTTAAATTAAACGGTTATCTTACTGTGGTGGCAGTTTTTTTCGTGAGATAATCAAACATCAAAATGAAAAACTCCTGAGCATCAAACTGCTCTCCAGGTGTGATTGAAGGATGAATTGCTGCAGAAAATGGTTACAAGTTAAAAGTACAGCCAATTGCTATGATTTAAAAATACAGGAAAGACAAGTAAGAAGGTGATCACTGTTCAGAACTCTTATCCGAATGTCGAAGTAATAGCCTTTGTCCAGTTCTTTAATTGTAGCAATAACACACTTGCCTGGATCTGGACAACATAATTATCACTTACTGATGATTGTATTAATCTACTTAGCTATAGTTAGCTTTCTAGAATTACCACTACCTGCTTCACAAACTTCACAATTAGTGTGGAGGCTACTCAAACATGAAAAATCTCTTAAATATTGGTTGGTTCAGTAGAACCTGTAGAATGGCAGAGGCAAAGCATAAGCCAAAAGCCAACGTGACCTCAGTTCCTTAGCCGACGATCACTTACCGCAAAGAGCCGACCACATACCCAATGGTTAGCGCTAGCGCTGGTAACGTCGAGCGCCGGTAACGTAGACGATCATTACCAATGCTAACTTACTCTCCCTAGTCGCTTTCTATAGTGCCCTACCTCAAAGGCCTTGCCATTCTTTTCCCTGTCTATTTTGTTTTGTTACCAGCTAGCAAATCTTGTGGAATAATTTGGATGCAGATTTGGTGATTAAAGTTGGAGCCAGGCATTGGGAATCTTTAAGGCACACCTGTGTACTATTTACAGTGCAGTCTTCTGTTGCTGCTTGGTGTGTTATTGGATGGTAGCATTATTTATCTCGTGGTATTTTTTTAAAAGCTAATATAAACAGAGCAAATATTTTACCATTGCCCCCCCCCCCTCCCGTAGTGTAATTACTGAAACATTCATGAATTATTAAATTTTAGTTAAATCATTCATTGCTTTTAATTAGTGTGTAAGTTGTAATCCTTCAAAGAAATAGAAACTCATATGGTTTTGCTTGTGTGTTAGTGGACATTTCAGCGGCAAAGAAAAAGCTCTTGTCTAGCGTATTTTTACTCACGCATGCCATTATGGCTACACAAAAAGAGCCATAGTGAAGTTCCTGAGCTTGCTAAATGAACATCAAGGTACCTTTGCTTGGGTTGTAGCACTTGGGATTCCGGTGAAGCAAGTTTTTCATGAAAGATTTCTATCCCTGAGGGTGGCTGAAAAACAATGCATAATGGCGAGTTGTAAAAGGGGAAGATCGTAAAGTTTTGTAGTAGATACCATGCACATACTCTGTGAAGCACAGTAATAGCTTGTGGCACATTGATGGCCACCATTGCCTTATTAGTAGATGGCGGTTTGTAATACATGGGGGCATAGATGGTTATTCACGCATGATTACATAGTTGTCATGTGCTCATAATAATTTCTCTTACACAGTATACTAACTTTTCTTAGCAGCTGTGAAAGAGTATGGATTACCAAGCCGTGTCCGCTCAGACAAAGGTGGTGAGAACATTCTAGTCTGTCAGTATATGATAGCTGTAAGGGGTTTGGGAAGAGGAAGCCACATAGCTGGTTCATCAGTTCATAATCAACGCATTGAGCGGCTGTGGCGTGATGTCTATAGACGTGTCTGCTCTACTTACCATGAACTATTTTATGCAATGGAAGCTACGGGAGTCCTTGATCCATGTGATGATTTTGATCTGTTTGTCCATCTTTTTACCACGCATTATAAAAAGCCTGACTCAATTTGCAAGTGCATGGAATTTGCATTCTGTATGTACAGAAAAAAATTGGTCGCCACAACAGATCATGATTAACTCACTTATAAAAGATACAGATTTAGTTTTATCTAATGACAAGATTTCTGAGTATGGAATTGATTATGATGGGCCAGTTGCAGAAGAAGAATTCGGCACAGTGAATGTTCCAGTCACTCTATGCCCACCATCTATAAGTCAAGATCATTTTTATCAGTTCGTGGACACAGAGATACTATTTGAGGACTTTGGTTATCAACACTACGTAGACTGCAGGGAAGTGCTTCAAAGCATGGTTTCTATGCAGTCATAATTTCATATGTACTTTGCACTCCACTGAATGAGCCATTTTCATGTCATCAATTCCCACAATTTGTCACAATAATGTTATAATATGTTGAGGTTACTGCTGGAAAAGTCCAATAACCACAAAAGTTTTGTTTGTTTGTTTGTTTTTAACGAGGTCACGTATAAATGAATGGCATAGCGGTAGCATTTTTAGCGACAAGTGGAAAATAGAGGCCCGCAGTTTGTTCGTTTGACACATTACAGCAATTTACTGAAACAGCGTCGCAAAACTAAGAATTAAGTCCACGAGCAACCATAACAGATATGCTAACAGAAACACGCACACAACAAATATGGCGGCTTGTCATTGACGCTGCTAAATTCAACTGTGCAAGGTAAAAGCGTACCATCAGAGTATTACTGGATACTATCCCGAATGGTCATCTTCAATCAAAAGTACTTTGGCACACACACAGCATTGATAGGATCTAGACTTGATTACTGTATGAAAAATGATTCTGTGGGATCGAATTGGAAGAATAGTGAGCTATTCTGGAGAATGATTATACGCATGGGTACTGTAATGAATTTGAATGAGAGCTTGACGTCAAAGGTCAAGAGGTAGACATCCCAAACCCCATCCCCCCCCCCCCCCCCAGTTTTGGTGGATGTTTAGGACAGGGACTTATAAGTATATCCTGTAGTCACACTTTATCTTGTCCTTGTCTTACTTTGTTTTTAGTACTAATGAAAGAACATGTAAAATGCATTTAGGAAGTACACATTAGGCAAGAATGCCCAGTCCCCAGGCTTCATAATAGATCACTCAGAATTTACCTCCTTCCCCCACTTAAATATAGTTTAGACTGATACTTCTCAATATATCTTATGTTATTTTGAGCAAATGAAAAAATTCATGTATAATAACTAGAGCACTGAAGTGCAAACCCTCAGCGCTAGTTAGCTAGTATGATGAAGAAAATAATAACAAAGGAAAAGTGTAGAAAAAAAGAAAAAGAAAGAGAAGTGGCATGAAGAGAGGCAGGAAAGAGAAAAAGACAATGAATAAGAGGAAAAGAAAGGAAAAGGTAGAAAGAAATAAAAACAGTAGGAAGAAAGAGGAAAATAAAGAAAAATAAGGCAAGAAGACAAATGGAAAAAGAAAAAAAAACAGGATGAAAAAAAAAAGGATGAAAAAAAAAAATACCATTGACAAGGATTCGAACCAGAGACTATTAGGTTAGGTACTTGCTCACTCAACCACTACCCAATGCAACACCCTCACGCTCAGTGCATGTAATTGTTAGCTATTTAAAAGTGATTTGCAACCTGCAAGCTGGCTCACGTGACAAGCACGTTTTTTAAGGGGCGTGTAAGCCTATGATCGCACGGCTCTGGAAAGACTCGCTTTTTTCTTGAAAATGAAGTCCAAAATCAAAATTCTGGCATATTAAAGGAACTTACTTCGTGAAATACTGCTGTTTGATGCCGCTTTCAGAGCCTGGCTGGTTCCTACCTTCCAGAAGTGCCTGTTGACAGACAGAGTGACAGAACGAACGAACGAACGAATGAATGAATGACACTAGGACTACTGTAACCCTCTGGGCGCATGCGCGCTGAGGGTTAATGACACTAGGACTACTGTAACCCTCTGGGCGCATGCGCGCTGAGGGTTGTATTGAAAAGAGTTTGATTGGAATGTCAGTTGACAGTGTTAGTGGTCGACTACAAGTATTTGCTGAAATAGCATCATCGACATCCCTAGAAAATGACACCATGATAGAACCAGCTGTACTTTGAGATCCAGTAATGAATTGCACAACTGCATTCAAATCTAGACAAACAACGTTAATATAAAGTAAATGGTGTTTCATAATCCCAATAGAAAAGTAGCTGTTCTTACAAAGAGATAACTGTACATTAGAAATGGATGCAAGGCCATATATGCATGTAATCGAGCTTTCAGAAGCAATCTTTGAAATTCCTGGGATTCATGGTGTGTTGTATCAAGAGCATTAGGTATCAATCACTAGTATAACCACAATCGCTCCCACAAAGCCTAAAATACAAAATTGTATATCTCCAGCTAATAGTGGTTTTAACTAATACCTATGTCACGTATTTATATTGGTTCTAAAAAGAGCCTGCCTATATCAAGAGTAAACAAACATCAATACAACAATAACAAGAGAGTCCGAAGAGAGAGCAGTTTATTGGAGATAGCCAAAGGTGAAGGTATTAGATTTGCGCAGTTTGGGAAGTCTTTGCTCTGCAGAAATCGAGCCTGGTGGATCCATCTACTTGAGTTCAGGTGCGCATAGTCCGGAGAACGGCTACTGGTGGAGAGGCAGCCTGGTGCAACTTGCTGCGTGAGCTCAGACGACGTATGGAGAGTTGCTGTAAACGAATATAAGACAACAAGAAGCTAAACTAAAACACCACAACTTCGCAAAGTATACTTCTGCTACTACTACGCGATTGTTTCTGCTCGCGTATTATCGAATCGTGGGGTATTGGCGGGCAATAAATTAATGTCCGGATCTACAGTATGTGCGGGCACCCTTAATAAACAAGCAGCTGCTCACTCATACTTTTTAAAAATTCTGTCTGCTAGCTACAAACATGTATATCACACACATCGTACTTTTTCGTTGCTAAACGTGGTTGTACATCTTACCTCATTGATAACAGTTTTAACTCTAATTCCAATATCTTCCTCTGTAATGCAAGTTACTGAGTGATCATAGCATCCAGCAATATAGTAGTAACAATAATCAGCCAAAAATGGAAAACCTTGCCCATCCATTAAGATACTATGAGCTACCATCGTACCAACATTTTTCAACATACCAGATGACAACAGAGATGCTTTATAAGCTGGACGAAGTCTATTGGGTGGACCTTCAAAAATATTTCTCGACATCATGGTAAAAGAATTGGCCATTTTATTGAAAAAAATTGAAAAAAATGTCTTCTTAATCCCCCAGTATCCACAGCTGGTTGACCACGAACAGATATACGAACACCAGCACTTTTGTTAAACTTAGATTGCTTATAAAAGCAAAATGCAGCTTCCACCCAATCTTCTTCATCATCATCATTACTCAATTTGACAACCGGCCATTCATCATCTTGTACCAGCACTTGATGCTTACAAAGCAGACCACACAATGAAGTGACAGATGGACCGTCAATCAAAGTGTCTATTGCATCTGAAGCTGATTTCGGGAAATATCATATACTGTACATATTGCAATTGCTTGTCACTCAAGGAAGTGAATATTTCTTTCAGTTTAGTGAAATCTTCAACTGGAGAAATTTTTTCGCAGTCATGAAATTCCTTAAAGTCTGCATTATCATCTACTATATAAATTGCTGAAGATGCTGAACCACCCTGAATACTGCAAAAACAACAACAACTATTTGTATGATAGTTATTTTATTTTATGTACATGCCTATACATTTACATTAAATGCCACATTCAACGTGCCAAATTTTTGACTTCACTGTCAAAAATACACAATTCTGTACTTTACTCATGTATGTTTAACCCTCAGTGCAGTGAACCCACTAGACAATGCAGAGGTGTAAGAGCCGATGTCTAAGTTGTGCTGGAATGTAAGACAAGTTTTTGCAGTATGTAAGCATGTTGGAGTGGAAGGATATAGCATAGCATAGGGACTCTTAACACAAATATTCTATCAGGAAGCAAGAATTAGTATACAGTTGCTAATAATGGGCCAGTATGTGCCTCCATTTCCTACAGGTAGTAATTTTGACATTGGCACTCAAATTAATCACTCTGTGGGATATTGTTGCATTTAATTGACCATCTGCCCAAAATTGAGCAGCAGGAACTAATTAGGTGTGGCACCCCTTCCTGGAGTTTATCCTGCATTTACAAACACAATATAGCTTGAATTGTTAGTACCAAGCTTCCTCAATCTGTGTAATTCCACCCACACATAATACACATGTTTTTAATTTAATGTACTTGACATAACTGATTATGATAAACATAGTTTCCAACAGCTTCAAATATGATATAGTGTCAAAACCGGTGAAATAATTATTTGAATGTCTGGCTTACTTTCTCAAACTTTTGCATGAGGTGTAGAAGAATGGATTCAAATGCTTGTTAATATGAGCTTAAAAAGGCTCTGGTCCACAGACCCTTTACTTCTCTAGTGCAATAAAGTTTCGTTAAGGGTTAGACTAGATCAGACTTGTGCTAACTGATACAGTATTGGATGAATATGACTGTGCCTCATAGTAGTGCACTTAATCATCTGATATCCAATATTAAGAGTATCCAGTTTTTCAGTACAAATACAAATAAGTGATGGCCAATTACATAAACACAGCTAATATATAAAGTTTTAATTTAAGTCATTTCAAGCAAAAATGGAAACCTGGATGGAAATGTGATCCTTGATCTATATGCAAGGTACTAGTTGTGGAAAGCCTCCATAAAAGCCTGCAAGTTAAACATAATAGCAAGTTACTATCATTATTATTATTTCAGTAGAATGACTGAATCATTGGATGTTAAAATTGTGAAAATGAGTTGTTTGGAATTAAATTAATCAATTAACTAATGCGTGATAAATTCTAATCAGTACTTTTTCATGCCAATTTCCAGGAGGATTTTATCAATCTGCCGTAACACACATTATAGTGCAGTTAAAAATAGACAAATAGTTTAAATAACTATCTAGATAATTATTTAATCTTTTGCTGCTAAAGTTCAAAACGCTACATTTATAAAACAACAAATATAAAGCAGTGTACTTACTTCAGTTTATTCCTCAAATGGACTAGACATTATTCACCGCCCTTAGACCTAACAGAGACACGTTTTAAGAAAAATGGGTGCCCATACCCGTACTTCCAGAAATATAGGTACCTATTTACCAGAAATATGGGTATCCCTGCTGAAATAGGGTATCCCCTTTTATTAAACTGGTTACTGAGGAGTGGAGCGAGCGGGTTGAAGTGGCAGAGCAGAGGAGGAATGGGCAAAGCTTAAACCAGTGAGTTAGCCTTCTAACAGTGAACAGTGCTTAAAATGAGGGCAATTATCTTTAATTTTATACTAAAACTAGCTTAGCTAGCTAGATAAAATATGCTACTTATGTTATATATTTGTTCCTTTTTTTTTTACCAATAATATTATGCTCATTAACGATTTATATTTTATTTTACCCAATTTTCTTTATGCATTGTCCCACCTTTTATTTTTTTCTAATAAAGTACCAATATTTACCATTAGATACGACAGTGATACAAAACAAACCACTCTTTTGCTGAATGTGTGTGTTCAATCATATAAAGGTATAAATAAATGTTTTAGCTATATTGTTACTATAACAATATACAGATGAACAACTACACTTCATAAGCTGTTCATCATGAGTATGAACATTACTTAATTATTTCTTTATTTTGCCACAATTAAGTTGTTAAAAGTGTAGCAAATAAGTAGGCATATTCCATTATAGCCAGTGATGGTGCAAATTAAAAAATCCTCACAATTTTATACATCTAGCTAGCAGCAAGTGACATAACCAGCAGAAAAATTAAAAGTACTGTAGAGTGGAACATTTTAGATACACACAAAAATGTAAAAATTGATCAAAACCAATAGCTCACAGTAGCTAGGGAGAACTTTAATGAATGACCTCACGTAATTTGCTACTTTTACGACTACTTTCGTTTGATATGTCCACACGAAGAGAAAGTCAATCCTAGGAATAGCATGAGCGAAAGCTTAAAAATATAAGAAAGCACACACTAATAGTGATTTCAGATTCATACAACAGATTTCATGGAAGTTAATGATGCTAAATATATGATATAGTGTTGGGGTGAGGGTGAATGAGGCAGACTGACATGTCAAGGACATTACTATTTTAAAACTAAAATGTAAAGTATGATCTTATAGCATATTATAAGGATACAAGTATTGCTTAACAAGATCTAATGTTTCTTTCAAGTTTCTCTCAACATATGTCAATGTAATGTATTGATGTAGTAATGTAAAATATAACTAACTAGCTGAGTGACACAAAAATACCAGTACATAGTAATAATTAAAATCAAACGTTTACAAGTTTCATGCATACAAGCTACAAAATCAATGGTTCAGTTCAAAATGCATTACAGACACCTGCTACAACAGTAGTTTTTGGCATCATACAACTCCAAATCGATGTCGTCACATTGTGAATGATACCATTCTTTACATAGGGAACACTTGGCTAATGGATGATACCATTCTTTACATAGGGAACACTTGGCTAATGGACCCTTTACTGTATCAGCTTTATCCCAAGGTAGGCGACAAGTACAAAACACTGGCACCATTTTCACAGACTTGATTCTACTCTTCGTGTTTTTTCGCCGACAACGAGTTGATACTGGAAACATATCGATTTTTTCTTTATCCACACACAAATCAAAATGTGCTCGCATGGCAGACTGGTTAAACTGAATACCATGTGGATCTAAACCATAACAAAGGGCATACGCAAAAGCGATGGAAAAAAGACCACAGTCTGCATATCCAATTTGTCTCTGGACTTCAACTAGTCTTACAGTAAAATCAGAATATTTACATTTCAATGACTGCAATTTGTCGCTTAGGAGACGGTGAAAATCCAGTGCCAGGTGAGCAGTCATATACGTCTACAGTTCCTGCAGGACAGAACTTGTTTGACACACACAGCCAATGGTTGCCATTGATATGAATTATTTGAACAAACTGAGAATCTTCTGTGTATTGGTCAAAACGTTGTAGGAGAAGGGTGTCCTGTAGACCATGTTGTTTGGGAAACTCTTCCTTTATCAGCACACTTGCAGCATTAATATGCTTATCTGTCAGCCATTCTCCTCTTTTTAACATCTCTTGATCAGATGTTAACAGTCCCAGCAGCTTGTTCCAATAATTCCATTCATCATTGGATACTGGTGAGTCATTCAACACAATACTGGAACTATTCAATGTGTCACTTGAGTTAGAACAACTTGGCTGCAGACTTGTAGAACAGCAAGGGTTTTCTATAATTTAATACATATTATCACTACATACATGCTATATTCAAAGGGATATTCTTTTAATTCATTTTATTCAATATCTGGCAAATAACATTTTAAAGGAGTACCTTGAGGTGTAACTTTTGCTACTTTCACTTGTTTGCCCTCATTTCCTTCACATTTCTTTGCTACAAAAGTAAATTACATTACAGAATGGAAATGAAATTTTTAATTAACATAGCTAGCTACCATCAAACTTCTCTTGGTCTTCATATAGTCTCCAGCTTTCTGGACCAAGCGCAGATGCTGCGGATACAGTTGTAGCTAATGGTAAATTTACATAGTTAGAGAGCAGAACAAATTTGTTGTTGTAGAGACATTTCGTAGAACACTCTGATTCTTACGCACATAAGTATACATAATACTTCTAGCCTAGTAAACAATAAATTATTAGTGATTGTTTACCCAATAAATGATCCAATAACAAATACCTCACTCTTGCTAACATTGAATAAATCCATTATAATGAGACACAAGGCTTCTGGCAGCAAGACATCCATTGTGTATGAAAAAATCTGTTTATGACAAAATTGACATTACCATTGGAATAATTGACAAATAGCCTATCATTACCGAGCTTGACTTGTCATTGCAACAATACTTAGAAAGGAGAAATTCAACTACCTCTTCAAATTGAGATAGTGTTATACATGTAATTGGATGACTTCTATTTTTCAACATTTCTATAAGTATAAAAATAAGTAAATCAGTATAAAACATTATGCATATTCAGTGAGTATAACTTACGAAGTTTCTTGCATGAAGTATTAATGAAGTCATTATAGCTAGGGCACTCACTAGGGCATAGAGCAAATTTTTAGAAAAATGGAACTGGTCAATCATTAGAACCCTGTCCATTTATGTAAAAGAGAAGCAACATAGCTACTACCCCTAGCTATATATACATGCTTATGCAGACCAAGTCCATTATCACAAACTTTATACAGGATTTTTGTCGGGGAGGGAGAGTCTTAGTGTACTTAGCCACACCCACTTTTGTAACCTACAGTATGTAAATGTGCATCAAAACATTGTAGGTTACAAAAGTGGGTGTGTCTTTGCTGGTACACTCTGTTTTCTTTAGTTGAGAAGAAACTGGTGAAACAGATACTTGTGAGGAAGAGAAACAGCTATTATTAAGAGGAAGAGGAAGACCAGGTTTTTGCATAACAGCTGAAGAAATTTCCACACTTTTGGAATTGAATTTCACTAGCAAAGCTATATGGTTGCTCAGCCCGCACTATCCGAAGGCGTATATTACATTTTGAACTTGAAAGTACGCTCAATTTTGATGACATAAGTGACAGCGATTTAGATGATGTGATTGTGAAATCATTTCCGTCAGCAGGCCAAAAAACTTTAGCAGGGCATTTAAGAGCGCAAGGTTTTAGAATCCAGCGTAGACGAATTCGGGAAAGCTTACTTCGTGTTGATCCATATGGAGTAGATGACATAAGTGACAGCAATTTAGATGATGTAGTTGGCAACTTTGTGAAATCATTTCCGTCAGCAGACCAAAAAACTTTAGCAGAAGGTTTTAGAATCCAGCGTAGACGAATTCGGGAAAGCAGCTTACTTCGTGTTGATCCATATGGAGTAGAACTGGCTGGTCCCAACAGCTTGTGGCATATAGTGGGTGCCATAAACTTATTAGATGGCGATAATAGTACATGGTGGGTTTGATGGCTACTCACTATCCTTACATGCTTGTGATAACAAGTCCGAATCTGTTCTTAAAGCTTTTATGGGAGCAGTTGTAACTTATGGATTGCCATCAAGAGTAAGGGCTGACTATGGAGGTGAGAATGCACTTGTATCTTAGTACATGTTGAGGCATCCTAGTCGTGGACCTGGGCGTGGAAGTTTTCTTTCTGGAAGAAGTGTCCACAACCAGAGAATTGAGCATCTTTGGAGAGATGTGTTCTCTACATGTCTATCACTCTTCTATCATCTTTTTTGTAGTCTCGAAGACCATTAGCTTCTCTCACCAGATGACAATGTTGACCTGTACTGTTTGCATTATGTCTTCCTGCCACGAATTAATGCTCAATTGGATATATTTTGTCAAGTATACAATCGACACATATTGCGTACTGAGCACTTATCCCCTCTACAACTTTGGATGAGAGGAATGCTACGTGGTACAAGTGACCAAGAAGCTGCATCTGGTGTGTATGAAATGATAACTGGGGGTGATCACACTCAGAATTAGTTCAATATTACCTCAAACAACATAGAATATGAATTATTACATTTCGCTATCTTAAATTATAGGCAAAAAATGGGGAGTATTGTGAATACAATACATTTGCATAGCTAGTCAAAGTAAGATTGTTGTATGGAAATAAATGAAGAATGATAGTTTTTTCGAGAAGAAAGGTTTTAATGCTAATTGAAAGTGGAGCATATAGCTAAGTGACGATAGTGTTAATTCTGGTGTGGCTCATGTGCTTTACAAAAATAAGATTGCCTATTATGCTGGCTGGATTTGTGTATTTTATTCTGATTGTGATTATAACTACTTTATTATTATATTAGGAAGAAGCGGAAGAGTTTGGAATTGACTGGAGCGGCAGTGCTGTACTTGAGGAAGATCTTACAACAGTTGAAGTTCCATCAACATTCTCACCACTACAGCCCCATGAAGTAGATGTTCTACAAGCATTTATTGACCCCATGTCAGAGTGCGAGGATTTTGGAGTCCATCTCTATGCTGCCACTAAACAATTCGTTCAAGAAGTTCTTTCCATGAATAATTCTAGTTAAATGCAAATAGCTGTATGTAGTCGGACAACAGGAGCGTAAAGTCAGATATCAAAATAACCATCCTCATAGTTATCTCACCATGTAATTTTGAATTAACAATGACTGGTGAGTTCCTGCCAAAAAGTGGCATTTATTAAATTATATTCTTCCTGGAAGTATAGGCCTTCTGTATGAAATAAACAAGCGTGTAGTCTTGTATATTAGTTTCAAAATGTTGGACATAGTTTTGGTTATTTAATTTATGCAGCAAAGTCTGCTGTTGTTATAAACTATTTTTAGAGGGACAGGGAAAGGAAAACGTTGAGGAAGAGAAGGAAATCAATGGAAGAAGAAGAAATGGACAGGGAAAGAGAAGGAGAGAAGGGAAGAAATGAAAGAAGATCTATAAACTAAGTAATAATATACAGAAAATGTAAATTCTTGTATAAAGTCAAGGTCATATTCAGGGTTCATTTGCCATTAATTATGATACTTAATATTACATTATTTAAAAACCATAGTTTCAGCACCCAAAATGCTTCAATAAATTTCACCTATAATGCAAGCATTATTCTCAATGCTTCACTATATATACCTAAAATGCAGCTATAGCCTAATAATGCCATTCAGTAATCTACTAGTATTGGTTTCATCAGCTAACCAATTACTTTGCTACGGGTTTTTGTTATAATTAGTTATGAAATCGTATTAAAACTCCTTGTTTACAAGGGGCATCTCCATTAAAGTGAAATCAACAGCATCATGAGAAAATTGAAATTACATTGTTGACTGATAAATGATAGAGAGCTACCAAAGTAGCTAGCTAGCTAGACACAAAGCAAATGAAGAAAAAAAATTAGGAAAGTTAATTCAAAGTATTCAGAAAAACAACTGGGATGACTTCAGTACACATCTGCCACACTACACTAACCCAAACCCTCCATGGCAGAGTAAAGCAGTGTCCATTGCATCTTTGAATGCAGAAAAAGGTTTATCACGTTAAGGCTGTAGGTAGAGGTTGTCAAATCTCAAAGTTGGTGTGCATACAATCCATAACCTAATGGTGGCACTTGTTCAGCACCAGTAAAAAAACTCAGTGCCATTTCCAGAGTTATAGATCCTACAAAATAGATAACACAAAGAAAAAAAGCCAAAATAATGAATCACTTGTTTGGCACAATAATATTTATATTTACAATTAAATGGTTCAGTCTAAGAAATACCGAGATACATAACAAGTAGCTGGTGCAATCAAAAGTAATCTAAATTGTAATCATGGGCACTGAAGGAAATCATGGATGTAAATGCTGTATTAAGCGATAATATTATTTGAATCTCTTTTCTCTTTTAGGCACTTATCGTTATGGTTTGGCACTTATTGTTTATCTGCACGGTATAGGGGTGATGTACTATAAATACCTTAACAAACGTACGTTTCTCACTATCATCACAATTTAGAATCTGGCCACCTGCCTCATTAGAGAATGAACCTCAATTTACAAAAACTATGAAGGCAAGAATATTTCGCTACAGAAGTACACTTACACTTTTCACACTCGTCCAAATAATCAATAAAAAGTAAAAATGTGTCTTCTTCTCTTTTTTTATTATTAGATCCAGCCTCTGAATAGTTTACATTTTTTATAAAGCTTCAAAATTTCCTCTACACATACCATCGTGCAAGACATTTATTACACATGAAAGCAAATTACACTCAAAACTATAGCTACCTGATGTCAGCTGTGGGCGACCTCCAATAGTAAAGAAAGTCTTTGTTAAACCTGAGAAATTTGTTATGGTCAAGAGTCAAGTCCTTCAGCAAACTGGTCTAGTTCAGCTTTTGATCGTAATATAACCTGATGCAGGGAAATAGTTTGAACTATTTCCATTTTATCTGCCAATAATACAGATGTAGATGGTTTTGTGAAACCACAATCTAGTAAAATGGCAAAGTATTCAGACATTAGGGCTTGTAACTCAAAATTGGTACTGCTCTTCATTATCTAAAGGAAAAAAAAAAAAAATTAACCACTCAAAAAAATTAATATGTGCAAAAAAATGTACTATATACCTTAGACAGAATTATTTGTACTTCTGGGTCGGCAACTTCATCAATGTCAACAATTATTTCTGAAACTTTCAATCCAGCCAAGTAATTAAACACAGATGCCGACAGGAGATGGAAACCTGCACAACCTTGAAGAAATCCAATGCCTACTATCTTCCCGAGCCGATAGAAAATGTTGTCCTAAAATCCACCAAAAAATTATTTGGATTGTACAATCTTGTATTGCAATAAGAGATGCATAGTTAATGTCATGGTATATTATATAGATCTTATAGCTACTAACTGTTATAATTAACCTGAAAACACATTGACTCCAGGAAATATTCAAACAATTCTAAAATTAAGACTATCAAAACGAAGTCGTTCACTTAAATATAAATTTCAAGACTACATTGTGTAATACCTGAAGAGCAAGAGCATTGTGTATAAAAACACCCGTGGTTTCTAAATACTAGCTTCCAATATTTTTTACCAAGATGGTAAAGAATTTCCTAGTCAGTCCACCTCCATCGCTTCCAGGCTCTCCAAGAAAACAAACCTAGGAAGGTTACAGTTATATTTCAGTTGATTGTAAGATGATGGCAATATCTAGCTTCTGCATATAAGTACAACAAAATAGAACCATGGAGTTCCACACAGCTACAATAATGTATAAATATATACACAAATACAATATACCTCAATGGTCTTGTAAGAGTTAAATGCATTCTTCTTAAGGCGTCCTTTAAAACACATTCTCGCTTAACATAAAAAACAAATGCCTCATCGTTTACAAACTCCTTTTTCAGCTGAAGGATCAAATCATTAAGAGACCTATAAATGGACTTCTCATTGCTAGCAATTACAAAACACATGCAACTGAATCATAACTTACTTTGGTTCTACTTCATTGGAATTTTCTGAAGTTCTGTCATCACACTTACTTAATTCTTTTACATACTCCAGTACCTCATTCTCTACATAGTCACCGTCACTCTAGTAGGAAAATGTTATCATAAAAACTAAAACACAAGAGCGTGCTTCTTAGTGCAGCATGGCTAGTGAACTATATTTGCTCATCATGCCACATTGTAGCTTAGCATACCTGATGACATGGTGATGAATCAATAACAATTGGAGAGATCTGACAATATTCATGTATAGCAGGAGAAATTGGAGAATGGACAGGCAAAATAATAGGGAAATTGAGTGTTACAGAATTCGGAGTGAATTGTCATTAAAACTGCTAACAGAAAAGTAAGTAATGAATATTTCAATAATATACAATTCCAGGTGACATTACAAACATTCCGTCACAACTTTCCTAAATAGATTTTTTTTGAGTAAATAAAACACTGTAATATTATTCCAATATTAGCTTGCCATCAGCCGAACTAGTAGACCCTGCAGTCTCTCTCCTAGCTAGAAGATCAGAGGTCACAATCGGATGATTCAAATCAAAGATCGGAGGTCCACTCAAATAGAAGATCGGAGGTCCCAATCGAAGGTTCAAATCGAAGATCGGGGGTCCCAAAAGTGAGACTGCTGTACTTTCATCAGTATCAGTGACACTGCTGTACTTCCATCAGTATCAGTGACACTGCTGTACTCCCATCAGTATCAGTGACACTGCTGTACTTCCATCAGTATCAGTGACACTGCTGTACTTCCATCAGTATCAGTGACACTGCTGTACTTCCATCAGTATCAGTGACACTGCTGTACTTCCATCAGTATCAGTGACACTGCTGTACTTCCATCAGTATCTACATGTATGCTTACTTTCATGTTGCCATATGCTCTCCCAAGTGATGAAGAAAATGTTTAAAAAAATATGAACTACTGCATTCTCAATTCACAAGGATTTTTTGGACAAGTATAAGTTGTAACTGTTAATAAAAATAATTACTTTTTGAAAAATTCATTGAAAGATAAAAATTGTTCAAACAATTATATCGTTGGCTTCTAATAATTGTACAAACAAATCAATTCCATACTCAGTACTGTCTGCTAGTGGATCAATACTTGCATCATTGAAGCCTATGGGAAAAGGTGTTAGAGGTACCTCTACAGTTTTCTGACTCCTCTCTGGCAGATGGTCCTTCCCAATCAATTCCAAAACCATTTGCTCCATCCTATAGAAGAGAAAGATGGAATGGGTTAGGGGAAGGGCGTGGGAAAGACAGGGCGGGTGGGGGAAGGGGGGGGGGGTTGCTTAATGATGTGATAAGTAATTAAACAATAAAGATGAAATCTAAGGGGAAAACTGTACAAATTCTTAAATGTTCTTATGTAGCTATTTGCTAACTGATGATAACCTACTCCAATATGTACGCCTATCCAAAAAATTTGAACATAGGCTACTAATATTTTATACATGGTAGGTAAAATTTCAATAAGAAACTCACTTGTTCCATTTGTTCAAACATTTCAGATGCAAGAGCACTACCAGAGCCAACATATCTCTGCATACCACTCGTATAAAGTTGATATGGTGTTTGATGGTTTTCAGATTGCATAGGGTGCATTATCCATGCTTGCTTCCATTCATGTAGATGACGATTGATTCTAGGAATAAATATGTAATGCAAACAAAACAAGTGAAGCTCATTGGTTGGATCAAGCAAGGTAAGGCTAGAATGTGAACTAGTAAGGTCTTCCATGTGGTGAAACAAATCATACTACACTTTTAAAACTCCCTGGTAGACATCTCTCCACAGTCACTCAGCTCTTTGATTGTGGACACTTTTTCCAACAATGACTGACCATCTTCCTGTTCCTAGCTTGGAATGGCACAACATAAAACGAGCTACATCAGTATTTTCACCACCTTGGTCACATCTTACACATGAGGGTAGTCCCCATTCGTTAATAGCTTCTTTAAAAAGATTTAGTACCGTATTAGCTCTGTTATTATTCGAACAATGAAGGTAAAGTGGTACCCTTGAAAAACCATCAATGCCAGCATGCACAACCATTCTCCACCTACAGATATAATATGTACAAGTGTAGATTACAACCACACATTTTCTTTAAAAGAAAAACACATTTAAATAGATATGTATTTTATTGACATGCTTGGATATACTCATTATCTCAAGAAATTTTTTGAAATAAGGCTGCTGAATCAATACTTAAAATTCCATATGAAAGAATTCTTGTATAAAATAATTTTGTAACAAATTACATAGCTATTTTCAATACACTGGTTAATAAAGAAAGCCTGTTGTCAATTTTCCAGGGTCACAACTACTGTTTGAACAGATGCTGTATATGATACTGTATATGATACTATTCTCCTAGCTTTACTTGCTCGTTAATTACTTAATCAATTTGTGATTGCCATCTGTGCCACAATGCCAGTGGCCCTGCAGCCCTGTATTGGCGACGTTTTATTGCTTGTCTCCAACGCAGGGCAACCCCTTCTGGATCCACATTATGCATAGCACTGCAGATTCGAGCTTGAGACACTCTAGTTCCTCTATGACGTAGATGGCCATCCATCATTCGATATCCACAGTTTGGAAAAGACTTCTGAATATCCCTTATCAATCTGAGAAGTTCAGAATCACTGATGTCTGAATAGCATTGAGCAACAGACAATTAGTACTCGCTCATTCGCCTTCGTAATGTGCGCAATGATATATCCTAAAGATCAGCAATTTGTGGGCAAGTAAAATTCAAATCAAAAGATACTCAATCTGCTAGGATTAAATGTTAAATTTAGGGTGTCCTCTTGACTTGTAACTTATATCAGGAACTGGATTGATACTATTCCTGTTTGAGTCTCCTATTCTCTCTTCTATTTCATATAAAATCTCAATACTTCTTCCAATTTCTTCCAAAGATTGATGCTGCTCACTTGCCAATAATAACCTGCAGTAGTTAGAACTAGAGGTAGGGTAACTCACAGCTTAAATTAGGTTGTAGAGGCTACCCACACCCCCAGCTAATATTTTAGCAGCTGCTCTAACCCAGGGTAGCCTAGGAAGGTAGCTGTAAAAACCCAGTAGATAGTTGTAAAAACCCAAGAAAATTTGAAAAGTTTGGCTGCTAATATTTTAGCAGCTGCTCTAACCCAGTTGTGCAGGGTAGCCTAGGAAGGTAGCTGTAAAAACCATTAGGTTAGTTGTAAAAACCCAAGAAAATTTGAAAAGTTTGGCTGGTTGCTATAACTACAAGGGTAATGGGCTTGCACAGTGCAGTACAGCATGTAATAACAGCTGAAATATCTTGAGTCACTACCTAAAAATATCATTGGGAAGATATCTAAGGTGAAATAAATATATTTATTCCACCCTAGATACCTTCACAATGATATCTTTAGGTACATGACTCATGAAGTAACTCACAAGCTTGTTATTTCACTCTGTACTACACAAGCTCATTACCCTTGTAGTTATAGCAACCCAGTCAAGCTCACTGGTTTTCCAGGTTTTTAAGCTACCTTCCCCTGGTATAGCCTACTCAACCCAGTTAGAGCAGCTGCTAAAATATCAGCTGGTGGTGTGGGGGCCATATAACCAACTTTTCAGTAAGGTTCGGGACAGGGTCGACCCATGAGCTAACACAAATATGCAGGGGTCAAAGTAATAAAATGATATACATGTACACACCCCACACACCCACACACACACCCACACACACACACACAATGCCATTATCTAGGATAGAAATGAAACTCTGGTAAAAAAAATTTAGTTTTAACTGCACCAGCAAAAGAATTCAAAGCTGTATACAATTCAATTACAACGGTGATGCAGGTAATGATCGATAAACCAGAAGATTCCACCTTAGAGAAGTTTGGGACGGGGTCGAACAACGTGCTAGCACAAAAATATGAGAGGGTCAAAGTATAATTAAAAAAATAATGTAAAATATAAAATAAATAATAAATAAATAAATAATGAAAAATTAAAATAAAATGATGAAATAAATAATAAATAAAATGAATCAAATGATAAATAAACTAATAAAAAACCAAATAATATAAATCAATGCACAATAAATAAATAATAAAATAGATAAAAAAAACAAACAAATAAAGAATTAATAAATATTAAACGGTAAATAAGTGAATCACCAAAAGGTGTGAACCCCCAGCATTACTACAAAATGGCTAGCTATTACAAAAACCTAAAATGGTAGTATCAATATGTCGATAATGTTGCACATGCAAGTCAATATGTTGCTCATGCAATGCAAGTAGATATGTAGTTCATGTAATGAAATGATAGACATAAATGCTTCTTTATAGAAGAGGCTGAACGAGCAAGAGACACTCACCTCACTGCTAGTTTCAATGGGGAACTCCAATTCCAGCACTCAGTAAACCACCGAGAATAGGAAGCAAAACTACCGCAGGCAGCAAGAAATTATTTGCTCTGGTGATTACCGTGTGACAATAGGGGCACCACCAACAAAAGTTTACGATCATAAGAAGAAAAAAAGACTAGTTTTTTTCTGAAAAAGAAAGTCGAAACAAAAATTTCTGGCAAATTAAAGGGAACAGTTGGAGCAATTGAAGACAGGATTTCACAAAACAAAGGTGGCCATCACTGAACAAGAAGCAAAGGAAATAGAAGCTAGCACACAAGAGATCAGGCTGACAGTACACGATGGTTAGTGGAACGAAGGAAGAGGCTGACAGCATCAAAAGTTGGAAGAATTGCAAAGATGAGGAAGAACACTAAAAGAAGCAAGAATGTCCAAAACTTACTGTACAGCACCTTTAAGGGAACTGTGGTGACTAGATATGGGTCAGCAAAGGAACAGGAAACCATAGATCTCTACATAGCTCACCAGCAAAAAAAAATGGCCATCGTCAGCCATCAACAAGTGTGGACTTTCCATCTCTATTAGTAACACCTGGCTTGCTGCTAGTCCAGATGGTGTAGTATGTGACCCAAGCAATTACCCTTCCCAAGCATTGGGCTTAGTGGAAGTTAAAAATTCATTCAGTGTAAGAGATAAGACACTGGATGAAGCTTGCAAGACATCTTCATTCTGCCTAGAAAAAAAAGACAATGAATACAAGTTAAAAACTAGACATGATTATTTTAATCAAGTTCAGTGTAAGCTGTATTCCACCCATACAGATTGGTGTGATTTTATATTACCAACAAACAATGATTTGCATATACAACACATACAGAGAGATAAAAAGTGGTGGGGTTTACAGATGACAAAGCTTCGGAAATTTTATTTTGAAGCACTTTTACCAAAACTGGCATCTCCTAGATTTAAACTTGGAGGCATCAGAGAACCTATTGACTAAGCATCATTATTGTTTGTGATTATTATTTAACTTGTACTTCACCTCATCATAACCTCACATTTATTGATTATTATCTTACACATTCTAATTTACTTTGTATACTTATGCCTCACCGTAATAATCTAATAAAACAAGATGATATTTACTTACCATCATTTATTTGCAATAGATTATTCAGAGCACCAACACTACATAATGACTTGCAGCTGGCAGCAGCATTGGGTTGACTGATAATTACTTTGTGGAATCCTCAAAGTAGCCTGTGGTTTGTGGGATTAGTACTAGTGTACTGCTTGGGTGTAACTCTCAGTACAACAGTAAGTAGCCTGTTGTTTGTGGGATTAGTACTAGTGTACTGCTTGGGTGTAACTCTCAGTACAACAGTAAGTAGCCTGTGGTTTGTGGGATTAGTACTAGTGTACTGCTTGGGTGTAACACTCAGTACAACAGTAAGTAGCCTGTGGTTTGTGGGATTAGTACTAGTGTACTGCTTGGGTGTAATCTCAGTAACAACAGTAGTAGCGCGTGGTTTTGGATTAGTCTAGTGTACTGCTTGGGTGTAACACTCATACACAGTAATAAGACCTGTGGTTTTTTGTGGATTAGCTACGAGTGTACTGCTTGGTGTAACACTCCATACAACAGTAGTACCCCTGTGGTTTGTGGATAGTACTAGTGTAACTGCTGGGTGTAACTCTCGTACAACGAGTAAGTAGCCTGTGGTGTGTGGGATTATACCAGTGTACGCTTGGTGTAACTCTCATTAACAACAGTAAGGTAGCCTGTGGTTTGTGGGATTAGTACCAGTGTACTGCTGGGGTGTAACTCTCAGTACAACAGTAAGTAGCCTGTGGTTTGTGGGATTAGTACTAGTGTACTGCTGGGGTGTAACTCTCAGTACAACAGTAAGTAGCCTGTGGTTTGTGGGATTAGTACCAGTGTACTGCTGGGGTGTAACTCTCAGTACAACAGTAAGTAGCCTGTGGTTTGTGGGATTAGTACCAGTGTACTGCTGGGGTGTAACTCTCAGTACAACAGTAAGTAGCCTTTGGTTTGTGGGATTAATACCAGTGTACTGCTTGGGTGTAACTCTCAGTACAACAGTAAGTAGCCTGTGGTTTGTGGGATTAGTACCAGTGTACTGCTTGGGTGTAACTCTCAGTACAACAGTAAGTAGCCTGTGGTTTGTGGGATTAGTACTAGTGTACTGCTTGGGTGTAACTCTCAGTACAACAGTAAGTAGCCTGTGGTTTGTGGGATTAGTACTAGTGTACTGCTTGGGTGTAACACTCAGTACAACAGTAAGTAGCCTGTGGTTTGTGGGATTAGTACTAGTGTACTGCTTGGGTGTAACTCTCAGTACAACAGTAAGTAGCCTGTGGTTTGTGGGATTAGTACCAGTGTACTGCTTGGGTGTAACTCTCAGTACAACAGTAAGTAGCCTGTGGTTTGTGGGATTAGTACCAGTGTACTGCTTGGGTGTAACTCTCAGTACAACAGTTTGATGCTTCTTTTCAATCTACCAGAGGTTGCCATCTTCAAGGACCTGCTATTGTGTGTTAAAATTACTGACAGATAAATAAACTGAATACTATAACCCTCTCACTCATGCGCACTGAGGATAAATTAATAAAATAATATGTATAAAATTAAAATAAATGTGACAGTCTATGGGAAAAGGGGGCACTTCACTCAAACCAAAAAAAATGAGTTTTTTATGCTAATAAAAAGCTACAATTTATCTCAACTTAGTGCTAAAATACTGGAGGGTAAAACCTTCGACGCGCAGAGAAACTGGCAGTTGAACTGGGCTGTATTCAGCAAAGCAATTGAACTAGAAATCGAGAAAACATAAATTGAATTTCCACTTCCGGTATAATTAATGTTTCCGTATACTTAACGGCGTACTCCGCGTACGCAATTGAATCGTGCAGCCGCTTTTTAACGGCGACTAACAAGTTTGCGTAGAGTTCTTTTTAGCTTTCAGAGCGTCTCACAGCCTGTCTTGTCGGAATCCTTGGCTACTCTACTCCATGTAGTGGTAAACTTTCAACCAGAGGTAGGCTGTAGATTGCATGCACTATTCTCAAAGCTATGCCGTTTTTTTTACTGCTTGTTTGAAACTCCGCCCATTCCCCGTTTATTGTACTTAGAGAACGAGAGAGAATAAAAAGTAGCTTGTCTTTCCACGGCACGCTTGGGGTCTTTTAAGTTGTTTCGGCATTTGAAATTTGGCGTAGACTTAGAGTAAGGGTCACTAAGACTAATTCTGCAAAAAACAAAAATAGGAGAAAGAAAGAATTTTTCCTATGACTTACTTCTGGAGCCTATATCTCAATTTCAATTTTTGCGTGAATTGCCCCCTTTTCCCATAGACTGTCACAAATAGTAAATAAAATACATAATAAATAAATAAGTAATTAAATATAAATTTAACAATCAGAAACTACAAATAAATAAGAGCCCTTGCTAATCATATGCCTGTAAGTGTAGCTGTATAGCACTATGTGTGCACACCACTTAATTAACACCCACACCCAAAATGCCTTGAAGTCAAACACAAGCACATAATATGTGACCGTCTACAGGAAAACCGGGCACAACGCGGCATCCTTCAAAAAAATTTTTTTTGCACTTACAGAGTTGTCGGCGTCCAGATATTGAGCTCTCCAAGTTTTATCGTCGTAGCTTAAGTCGTTCCCACTATAATAGACCTAACCGTTCCCTTCCGTCGGCTTGAAACAATACATTTTAAAGAAATCGATTGATCTTTTCTCGATATTTACGTACGCCGCAACTAATTGTAAACTGCCTATTACTGTCAGCTCACATGTTTCTAACAATGGCATAGTTACACTGTACAAGAGAGAAGGCATTTCAGTTCATTGCAACATCTAGAGTTTCACACTTTTTAAAGTCTATTTTATCTCACCTGCAATGGAAGTGAAGTGAAGCTGTTAGTACCAGATGAAGCTCTTCTTTCCAAGTCAGGCATGGGTGGCTGACTTTGCCACAAAACAGCATACCTGCAGGGGGAGACGAGAACATTGACCATTCAAGATAACAACAGTGTGTGTGTGTGTATGTGTGCATATGTGCGTGTGTATGTGTGTACATATAATGCGTGTGTAAGTGTGTGTTGTGTGATATCTTATACTCTACATCAAACAATCCTATGCATTACCCCATTATTCCAGCCATCATGTATTATGAAATTAATCAGTCAGTGATCCAATTATTAGTTTTGATCAATGTCATGAGTTATGCAATAGTTGATTTATTGACAGGATGGACTTAAACAAGTGCTGAGTCAACAGAAAGGACAGTCAGTCAATTGACCAATGTAGACTTGACAGGAAGGAGAGTCGGACAACTGGAACATGTGTTTAAAGGAACTGATGGACAAGTGGTTATAAGAAAGCACATTACAAGGATTCATATTGAACTTTTTGCTATGTTTAGGGGGAGGGATGGGGGAAATAAATTTAGGGAGGGAGGGGGGAAATCCCGAGGCTCCCATACTCTGTATGAAACCTTGCATTATAATAACATACAAAAAAAAAACACATCAATTAAAATCAATAAATAAAAATTAATAAAGAATAAACAAATAAATAATAAAATAAATAAATAAATAGTAAAATAAATCAAAAATAAAAAATAAAAAATATATATACACTAGATAAACAAAATAAATACGCCAGACTAATGTTACCTGTCAAATCTTTTGGCACCTCTGGTTGCAATAACATGACGAAGTTTATGCTCAAGGGGCATTCCTGATTCATCACAATTGTATAATTGGGATTGCTTATACATTGTCTGACAGTATCTTGTTGGCAGTGCACAATGATCCATCACCTCTCTTGTCTGGTAGCATCTTGTTGGCAGTGCACAATGATCCATCACTTCTCTTGTCTGATAGCATCTTGTTGGCAGTGTACAATGATCCATCACCTCTCTTGTCTGACAGTATCTTGTTGGCAGTGCACAATGATCCATCACCTCTCTTGTCTGGTAGCATCTTGTTGACAGTGCACAATGATCTATCACCTCTCTTGTCTGATAGCATCTTGTTGGCAGTGCACAATGATCCATCACCTCTCTTGTCTGGTAGCATCTTGTTGACAGTGTACAATGATCCATCACCTCTCTTGTCTGACAGTATCTTGTTGGCAGTGCACAATGATCCATCACCTCTCTTGTCTGACAGTATCTTGCTGGAAGTGTACAATGATCCATCACCTCTCTTGTCTGGTAGCATCTTGTTGACAGTGCACAATGATCCATCACCTCTCTTGTCTGAGAGCATCTTGTTGGCAGTGTACAATGATCCATCACCTCTCTTGTCTGATAGCATCTTGTTGGCAGTGCACAATGATCCATCACCTCTCTTGTCTGATAGCATCTTGTTGGCAGTGCACAATGATCCATCACCTCTCTCGTCTGACTGCATCTTGTTGGCAGTGTACAATGATCCATCACCTCTCTTGTCTGACAGCATCTTGTTGACAGTGCACAATGATCCATCACCTCTCTTGTCTGACAGCATCTTGTTGGCAGTGCACAATGATCCATCACCTCTCTTGTCTGACAATATCTTGTTGGCAGTGCACAATGATGCATCACTTCTCTTGTCTGATAGCATCTTGTTGGCAGTGTATATTGATCCATCACCTCTCTTGTCTGACAATCCACTCCTGATGAGCTGAGGAGAAGTCTTCAAAGTATTAGTCTTCAAAGTATCACCCTATATGTACCAACTGCTATAGTCATGGCAAGTAGGAACATACTAGGGAGCCTCAGTACTGGCAGGAAAAGACCGGCAACAACAGAGGCTACTATTCAACTATCATCATTGAACCAGCTTATTTTCTAGTTATCATGCTATTGCTGTTGAGCTTGTAGTCTGGTTTGTGGCAGTGATTTTGGAGGCTTTCTTTATTCAATTCAATGTGGAAATTACTATAGATAACAGCACTTAAAAAAATACTGTTAGCCCCTTTACAGAATGAGAACAGATAGTATTAATGATAATGGTAGGTTTATAAGCCTTCGTAGGGTTCTTTCCATACCACTTAACAAAGTTTTGTCTCGCTGCCAAAGTCTGCGAGGTCCAATACTAGTAGCCCCACCCCCATCCTATACTAGTAGCCCCACCCCCAGATTGCGGTTCCAGCAAGGGTTCTCTGCGATAGTCTTCTAGCAAGTTCTCCCAGCCCCACCCCCAGATTGCGGTTCCAGCAAGGGTTCTCTGCGATAGTCTTCTAGCAAGTTCTCCCGGAGAGGGCTCTGGTGAAGAAAGAGCTGGGGTTATAATAGGGTATTTTTGCAACCTCAAATGTGGTTTGTAAGTGTTTGTGTATGGAATGTGGTCTGATGGAGTAGCCTCTCTTCTGTGAGACTAACAATGAGACAGCCTGTGTCCTGTGATGTTGCTGCAATTTGTAGCGCGCTATCCTTCATCTTCACTGTAAATGAACTTACATTGTTGAAGGAGCAAGTTTTGTGGCACAGCTATGTGGATGACGTCCCCTTTAGTGAGAATAGATACAAATTGGAGGCAGTCGCACCAGTAATCAGTATAATCAATTGATACAATTATACTGTGTTTGTTTGATAGCATATCTCATTTCTCAGCTGCAACCGAAGATGCCACATGTTCAACTAGTGAGTTATTTGAGCTTCTCAAAGAAATTCTTCTTGAATATAACTTATATGGTATGGCCATGTCACCTGACCCTACGAGTAGTGGTTCAATAAAGTACCAATAAGTGTCATACAATAATACAGCGTAGTGGTTGGTAAAGGATCTACACCAGACTACAAGCGACCATATTGGAACATTCTTTAATGAAGATTTATTTAAAAGTAACAAATTAACAATGTGTAAATTTGAAATATGGGATATGATATACAAAAAATGTAAAGTGCAATACAATGAGTGTTTTCAATTGTATGTCCATGTGGCTTTGTCAGACTTCATTCCACAATTCTGTTACACAAACAATACAATAATTCAAATACTACAATAATAACAATACACTTACTGGAGCTGTCGCTGTATTTTATCTGCTAAATGATTGCATTCTCCTGTTTGGAACAATACAGTAACAAACTCCTTGAGAGCTGAGGGTCTCGTTGGAAAGACTCTGCGAATGTTGTCCAAAAGAGTCCTTGCTCTGTCTTCGTTAATAAGGTTAAGCTCACGAAGTTGGTCATAGGTATATTGTGATATGAGTCCAATACTGTAGCAGTGATCAGCTACTGTCATAACACAAGGCTTCACTGAGTGCACCAAGTCAGGATACACACTCAGAAATATACTCAAGTTATTGCCACCTATTAATAAAACATTTATAATAAACCAAATAAAAACAATAACTTGACTTACTTTCAGAGACCTCTACCACAGGATCTTTCTTCTCATATTTCTAAAACCAAATAAAATAATTGTTAGTTAGTGCAAGTTAGAATACATAAGTCTATTTCTACATACCTGTCCATACCAAATGAGGTGTCTATTCTGAAGTGCAATTCCTTGTGAATGGTTGAAACACTTCATGACTGAAGGAATGGACTCTACTTCATGAACTCTCCCAAGATGATTCCCTCCTTCATGTGAGCGACAGTCAAAGGCAAACTGGTAGTCCATGGAGCTGTTGTAGTTCATTCTGGAACTAGCTTTCTTTAGAGTGTCTTCTATTTCTTGTTTTAGAGCAGCACATTCATGGTGAATGGAGTCTTGGAAAGTAGGATCACACGAAACTACGACTTCAAAATATTTGCATCGAGATATAAATGTTACACAAATTTGTTTAGATCCGTACATAAAGTGCACCATGTTTTTCTTGACTCCTTCTCCAATGAAAGTGAAGGACTTGTTGGATACGAGACATGCCATTGCAGCAGGAAAGAGTCCCATAGGAGTAAACCCACTACTGAAGTATATCAAGAGAGGCTCCACGAAACTTGAGCTACAAGATTCTTTGTGGAATTGGTCAAGTTCCTTTGCACTAGTGTTTTCTAACACGCAAGGCATGATGTATTCTTTCTCCTTTTCTAAAACTGAGTTAGTATCAGAATATTCAACTGCCGCAATCTCAGCTATCAAGTGAAGATATGCAAGCAAAGCTACCAGTTGCTCTGGTGGAATCAGATCTCCTGAAATGTCAGCTGTAGCTGTCTTCAAATGTGTCATAGAGAATCGACCTGTCTTCCTGAATTTCTCGGATGTGGCCTGACCTACGCTATCAAAGCTCATGGCTTTAAGAATGACACCAGTGATACTGTCATACACTACCTGGATGTCAATGATGACCAGGTCCTCCAAACCAGGCACACTGGGGAAGTACATCAGAACACCGGCATGGTGGTGAAGAAACCACAGAGCTGCTTTGGTCTCGTAGGGTGTCATATTGAAGGCATGGGACAAGGCCAAGCAGGTCTCCAGTCTGGCTGTCCTCACTTCTCTCATGCGAAGACACAAGCTGAACAGAAGCCACACAGCTGGAATTTTCAGCTTATTAAAGTGTTTCTCCATGGCATTCTCCAGTAGCTGATGCAAGTGATCGATCTCTTCTACTCCGCCTCCCATGTTGTCTAAAGAAACAACAAGCTTGTCTTTTGAGCAGAACTGAACTATGCCTTTTTTGTAGGAGTCAGTCTCTCGAATCACTTTTTGAAGCTGTGAGTCGACTGTAGCGATGACTTCCTCAGAAACCTTGTCTTTGTGAGTACCCACGATATACACTACTGACTTGGAGGACTCCAGTATCTCACCAATGGCTGAGTTGTCTGGTCCTGGTAGAGGTTGAAGATGGGTGGAGGAACTGAAGCAAGATATACTGGCCAGAGTACGCAAAAGCATCTCTTGCAGAGTAAACTCAGATTTCTCTGGTGCAGTTGTCTCTCCTGAAGCTCTCTGATAAAAGACCCGATACTCCTCATCTAGTTGGAACTTGTAGCTAAAGAACAGCAAGTAGAGGCCAGGTCCTATGGTAAGTGCTGGTAGCATGTCCATCAGCTCAGGCTGACCTCCGGTGTCCTCCATTCTCAAAAAAGCTTTAAAAGAATGTTTCACATTTTCTGCAAAGTGTGGTTGTTTGGACACTGTCTCGAATATGGCAGCTATTTCAGAATAATCTGGTGATCTGATTTTTTGTTTGGTCAATAATTTTAGTTTTGCCAGCATTTTATGCACTAAGTTAGGCTGTGGCTTTTGAACAGGGCGGGATTGCTTGGTGTTTCTAATGTGTTGTTTTTTAACCTGATGAGACTGCCCTGCATTGCTAGCTTGACTGACCTCTGCCCTGGTGTCACTACCTCTATGGGAATCAGCTGTAGCCTCAGAAGTGGATTCCATCTGAAAACTATCTTTGAGAGTGTGAAAGAGTAGAGAAGCTTCCTCAATGAGATTCTTTACAATGGTCCAGTTTGTGGTTCTTTCTGCTGTAGTTGGATCAGACTTGCCTTGGACTAGCATATTGGAGCAACACTGTACTGTGCCTGTGCTGCCATGAATCTGCTCCTCTTCTTTAGCTGACAGAAGATCTATGATCTCTTTTTGAATTCTCCTGAGAGTTGTACTCTTGCCTTGTCTTGGAGGACCAAGGGACATAAACTTTAAAGACAGAAGCTCCAATACTTCTTTGGAAACAATGAAGTGTTTGTATGCATCTTCATACTTCAAAGCTATTGAACATAAATAAAATAGGAATTATAAAATATTGCAAATAAAACACTAATTACAGGTATTAAGGTCCCATTGGTTATACTATACAAGTAACCCACACACTGCACCAGTACCATTAGCTGGCTCCAGCAATACAAAGTATGGGCAGCTGGTTTTATAGCCTGGAGCTAAGCCAGTAGAAGCAGCTGCCAGTAGAAGCAGCTGCATTCCAGCACTTGCAATTTTGGCAAAGACAATCAATTACATTACTTATTATAATAAATAATTAATACAATAAATATTTAGTTTTAACATAATTAACACAATAATAAATAATAATTAGTTATACTATAGTACAAGTTTTAATACCTAACTTTAGTTTCCCATACAATCTATAAATGGGACATTCTAAAGAGAAGCCAATATCACTGAAGGCAAGATGGCTTTCTAGAGATGCTGCTATTTACTTACACTAACCTGACAGAGTTTCTTTATATACTCCATCTCTATTAGCAACCAGCAACTGTCCAGTAGACAAGACTGCAGTAGCTATCAATCCACTAACTGGTCTATCTCCCTCACTAGTAGTCTCAATCCACTCCTCTGTCTTGTTGGAGTAACTTCTAATGGTAGAATATCTTTCGATGCCGATTAGATTCGATACGTAGGAGGCGATAGCGAAGATCTCAGTAAGTGTGGTTACTGTCCTCCATATTGTTTGTCTTCTTGTCCTGCCATTACTAGCAGATGCTTTGATAGACTCTAGACTGCATATAAATAGAATCTTCTCCTTGCCCCATCCTCCTGTGAAGTAGAAGTTGCCTTCATGGAATGTTGATCGCATGTCACTGCATGAAGAAGGAAGTGAGTCTGCAGTCGTCCAATGGTCGTTGAGTAGAACTTCCACTACGTCCAAGTCCTCGTGTTGTGAGCCAGTCCCACCAGCCACGACCAGGACCTCTGGTGATCCTCCACTAACTGATGATGCCAAGGAGCGACGAGTAGGCATGGCACGTAGCGATGGCTTCCAGTCTAGACCAGTAGTACTAGTCAACAGAGAGTTAGTGGGTTCAATAGTGGAGAGATGCCATCCACCAACCAATACAAACTTAGACTGGTAGGTAGTTAGGGACGAGTAGTTATATGGTGCACGAGTAGTAGTCCATGAGTGAAGGTCAGTAGAGATGTGAAGTGTGCAATAATTAGAATGCATAACT